>FWWM01002195.1_pt1 | contig 54138 bp, 48 predicted proteins | sample 2228351 | NCBI WGS metagenome assembly FWWM01 (sample SAMEA103939774, study PRJEB20133) | metagenome | reverse complement strand
GACGTGCAGGTCCACCCTTACCTTCAGGACGCCCAGGTCGTCCCCTACTTCCTCCACGTGCGTGTGCGCAAGCCGGGCTAGGCACCCACCCAGCACCGGAACGCGAGATCCAAGCGGATGGCCTGCTCTCCTTCGAGGAGGTCGCGGGGCAGGTTATGTGGACCTTGGAACCAGGTCTTTGCTTTTAGGGTCGCCTACCCACCCCATGCGGATCGAGTCCGCTGAGCCTTCCAATAAATAAGGCGCCTGAGGAACTGGGGCTAAACTCGCTACCGGGGAACGCTCAAAGGATGGTATGATTGGAGGGAAATGGAAGTTACAGCGGAAGTGGAGCGGCAAATTAGGGTGATCGAAAAAAACGCGGAGACCCTCCTTCCCCGGGAGGAACTGGCCCGCAAAATCGCGCGCTCCTTGGAGACGGGAAGGCCTTTGCGGGTGAAGCTCGGAATCGACCCCTCCGCGCCGGAGCTCACCCTGGGCCATGCTGTGGTCCTGCGAAAACTCCGGCAATTTCAGGATTTGGGGCATTTGGCCGTCCTGGTGGTGGGGGATTTCACCGCCCGCATTGGCGATCCCTCTGGCCGGGCAAAAGCGCGGGAGCCCCTTTCACCCGAGGCCATCGCCGAGAACATGAAGACCTACAAGGAGCAGGCCTTCCGCATTTTGGACCCGGCGCGCACGGAGGTGCGCTACAACTCCGAGTGGCTGGGAAAGCTCACGTTCGCCGACATCCTCGTCCTCACCTCCCGCTACACCGTGGCCAGGATGCTGGAGCGGGAGGATTTCGCCCGCCGCTTTCAAGAGGGCTCCCCCATCTCCATCATGGAGTTCCTCTACCCCTTGGCCCAGGCCTACGATTCCGTGGCCGTGGAGGCCGATGTGGAGCTGGGCGGCTCCGATCAACGCTTCAACCTCCTCGTGGGCCGGGACATTCAAGAGGCCTACGGCCAAGAGCCCCAGGTCATCCTCACCATGCCCCTCCTCATCGGAACGGATGGGGTGCGGAAGATGTCCAAATCCTGGGGGAACTACATCGGGATCGCCGAGCCGCCGGAGGAGCAGTTCGGAAAGCTCATGGCCATACCCGATGAGCTCATGCCTCAATATTTCCGACTTCTTACGGATATCGAATGGGAGGAGGTGGCCCATCTCCATCCCAAGGAGGCGAAAAAGAAGCTGGCCTGGACCATCGTGGCCCAGCTCCACGGGGTGGACGAGGCTGATCGGGCCCAGGCCCACTTCGAGCGCGTGTTCGAAGAGGAAAAACCCCCGGAGGTCCTGCAAGAGGTGGCGGTGGGGCACCTTTTGGACCGGGAGGGAAGGGCGCCCGTAGTGGAATTGCTTTTGGCCTCGGGACTTGTAGCTTCCAAGTCGGAAGCGCGGCGGCTTTTAGCCCAGGGCGGGGTATGGCTGGACGGGACGAAGGTTCCGGCCAATCAGGATCGGGTGGAAGTGCGGCCCGGCATGGTCCTCAGAGTCGGCCGGCGCAGGTTCGCCCGGTTAATCTTATGAATTGCCCCTTTTGTCGCATCGCCCAGGGCGAGCTCTCCGCCCACCTTCTTTACGAGGACGAGGAGGTGCTGGCCTTTTTGGATGCGGCGCCCATGGCCCACGGCCACACCCTGGTCGTGCCCAGGGCCCACGTGGAGCGCTTTACCGAGCTTTCCGAGGCCCAGGCCGGCCGCCTTTTTGCCGTGGCCGTGAGAGTTGGAAGAGCTTTAAAAGAGGCTTTGGGAGCGCCGGGGTTCACGGTGGGGCTAAACGATGGGCGCGTAGCCGGCCAAGGCGTGCCCCATGTGCATCTCCACCTTGTCCCCCGCTTTCCCGGCGATGGGGGGAAGTCCCTGCACTACCTCCTCCCTTACCGGCCTCTTCGCCCTGATCCCGAGCTTGCCGCTCGCGTGCGGGCCCTCCTCAGTGCGCAAGAAAAATGAATTCCCCGGGACAAACCGCGCCTTTGTAGTTCCCAACAAAGGCGTTTCTACCCCCAGAAACTTCGCCCCAAAATCCGGGACCGGAGCCGACACAGGCCGAGCTTTCCACGACAAGACCATAACCTTTGTTTTCGGAAAAAACGTTGTCCCAAAGCTCGGCGCGCGCGAACTCCCGCAAAAGCACCCCACCTAGCCAGCCGTTTCCCGCGATGAAGCTTCGGGAAAGTCGGAGAAAACTTCGGCCGCCTGCGCCGATTCCGCACATTTCGTTTTCGCGCACGTCCATTTCGCTCAGGGTGGCCTGGCTCTCGTCCCAAAGCCAGATCCCTCCTTGCGGGTGCTTGGCCACGCTCACCTTGGTAGCTTGAAGGCGCGCGTCCTGCCAGAGTTTGATCCCCGCGAGGTTTTCCAAAATGGCGCAGTCCGAAAGCTCCGCGGCGGCCTGGGCCCCCATGGCCAGCCCCTCGGAACCCCCGGTGATCTTTCCGCCCACCAGTTTGAAAGATGCCCCGGCCACGAGGGAAAAGACGGGGGCAGTAGACCCCACTCCCCTGAACACCACCTCTCCTTTGGCTCGGATCTCCAGGGACTTGTCCACCGTGACCCCTGCCACATAGCTCCCCGCTTGCACCTCCAAAACTCCGCCGGGGAGGAGGGCATCTACAGCGCTTTGGAGGTCGGGGAAGTCCGGGTGGGGAAAAGAGAGAAACTCCAAGGCGGAAGCGGCTTTTTTCTCCCTTAACTCCGGCTGGACGTTCCCCAACAGGGCTACTCCATTTCCCTCTATTCTGTTGGCCTCGCCCCTAACGGGGACGGAGGAAAACCCGGAGACACCGGCGGCGAGGAAGTCCCCAATCACACAGTGGGCCAGCCTAACCACAGCCCTGTCTGAACTGGCCACCCCGGAGCCTTGCCCTCCGGAAAGCTCCGTTTTTTCCACCTTGACAAAGGAACTCCCGCGGGCATTGATCCCATCCCAGCGGTTTTGCAAAACCAAACAGCCTTGGAGTTCGACGGTCCCCCCTTTAATTTGCAACCCGTCCCAATTGTTTTGGAACGAAGTCCCATACGCATGCAAAACGGCGTTTCCCAGAACTTCCACGCCCACCCCTTCGTTTCCGTGGATCCGGGAAGCAAGAAGTGTAACTGCAGCCCTATCCTGGCAGCGCAGCCCAGGCCCCTGGTTTTCCCGGGCCTCCGAAGCCCAAAGCTTGACCTTGGCCTCATCCCTGGCCCAAAGGCCCAGGTTCGGATTGCCCGCGATCACCAGGCCTTCGGCCTCAAGGACGCTTCCGTGGGAAACCCATATCCCGCCCATGCCGTTTTGGAAGACCCGTGTTTCTTTGAGTTGAGCCCGGGCTTCGCCGATCAACTCCACGCCGTATCTTGTGTTTCCAAAGATTTCCGTGCCCTCCAAATACAGTTCGGCAGAATCGCTAGCGAACACACCGGAAGCGGCGTTCTGGGTGATTTTTACCTCGCGCAGTTGCAAAACGGCTTGCTCGGCCACAAAAACACCGGCAGAGGACATTTCTGGGCCTACATGGCCTCCACGGCCTCCTTTGATGGTCAGGCCCTCCACCCTGACTTTCGCCTCTTTCCCCACCCATAAGACCGGGGGGCCGGCGCGGCCGGCCTGGATGATCGTGGCCTCGGGGCCTTGCCCCCGCAGAACTACGGGCTTTTCGAGGCGCAAATTTTCTGTCCAAGTGCCGCGCGGGATGATTATGGTGCTGTAAGCGGGCGCGGAATCGACCACACCCTGAAGGGATTGGCCTGGCCTCACCAAAATCGCGCTATCGTCCCCAGGGGAGCGGGAACCACATCCCAAAAGGCTCCCAACCCCAAGGATCAGAAGGAAAAAGGAAAAAGCTCGCCTCATGGGGCAAACATTGTACCGCGGTGGACAGGAAAATGGCGGAGGGTATAATATTCTTGCCACAGGGCCCTTCCGCCTGAGACCCACCCCATTCCACCTCACGCCTCACCTCCCCCGGGCGGAAGGGCTCTTTTACTTTGACAAAGCAAGGGTTATGGAGTATCACCGTGCCCCATGAAGATCGCGATCGGCCAAATAAACCCAAAAGTGGGGGACTTCTCCGGAAACCTGAAAAAGATCCGCGAGGCCATTGCTAAAGCCCGGACAGGCGGAGCCGATCTTTTGGTGCTTCCCGAGCTCGCCCTCATTGGCTATCCGCCCCGGGATCTTCTCCTCCGCCGCGGGTTTGTGGAGGCCGCGGACGCCGCGTTTCAAGAGGTGGTGAAAGAAAGCGAGGCCATGCCCATGGTCATCGGTCACATCGCCCGCGCTCCCGCTGCCCCGGGAAACCAGGTGGACCCTTCCTCCTTCCGCTGGCGACCGCACGCGCTCTACAACGCGGCTTTCCTCCTTGCCCGCGGAGGAATCCTCGGGTTCCAAGCCAAAAGACGGCTTCCTTCCTTCGACGTGTTCGAGGAGGAACGCTACTTTCTTGGGGGAAAGAACGCGGAAATTTTTGATTTCGCCGGTTTAAAGCTGGGGCTTTCGGTGTGTGAAGATTTTTGGTATGCCGATAGCGTCTTATCTGAGCAAGCGAAAATTGGCGTGGATTTGCTCATAAACGTCTCCGCCTCCCCGTTTTTCCGGGGGAAAGTGGGGCTGAGGTATACGCTGGGAAAGGGCTGGGCGGCCAAGGCCAACGCCCCCCTTGTCTATGCCAACCTTGTGGGAGCCCAGGATGATCTTGTGTTCGATGGCCGATCCTTTGTGATCCGCCCGGACGGCCAATTCCTTGCTGTTTGCCCGGCCTTTGCGGAGGGGGTTTTTATTCTGGACCTCGGGGCCCCGCCCGTTCCTCCGCCCGCGGAGGAAGATCTTGCGGACCTCTACCAGGCCCTGGTTTTGGGAATCCGCGACTACTTCCAAAAGAACGGGGTGGGAAAGGCGGTTATCGGCCTCTCCGGCGGGGTGGATTCGGCGGTGGTGGCGGCCTTGGCCGTCGCGGCCCTCGGCCCAACCAATGTTCTTGCCGCCTTCCTCCCCGGCCCCTACACCACGCCTCTCTCTAAAGAAGGGGCGAAAAAGGTGGCCGAAAATTTGGAGGTCGCGCTCGTGGAGCTTTCCATTGAACCAGCTTTGGAGGCGCTGAAGGAGACTTTGTCCAAGACCATAAAGGTTGGTGGTCTAGTAGAGGAAAACCTGCAAGCGCGGGTGCGGGGCGTCATCCTCATGGCCTTGGCCAACGCCATGGGCGCCTTGGTCCTTTGCCCGGGGAATAAAGCGGAGATCTCCATGGGCTACAACACCCTCTACGGCGACACCGTCGGGGCCCTGGCTCCCATTGGGGACCTTCTGAAGGAGGAGGTGTATGCCTTAGCCCGCCACATCAACGAGCGCGCCGGAAGGCCGGTAATCCCGGAGGAGGTGCTCAAAAGGCCGCCCTCCGCGGAGCTCCGGCCAAACCAGCGGGATGAGGATGATCTCCCACCTTATGCTGTCCTGGACCCGTGTTTGCGCGCACTGTTTGAGGATAACGCCTCTTTCCAGGAACTGGCGGAAAAATTCGGCGAAGGGACGGCCAAAGAAGTTCTTCGGCGGCTTTATCGGTCAGAATATAAGCGGCGCCAGCTCCCCATCGTGCTAAAAGTTAGCCCAAAGGCATTTGGATTGGGCTGGCGTTTCCCCCTCACGCACGGTTTTTTGGGCTAAACGAGCCCCTCCGGTTTGGCGCGGCGGAGGAAGGCAGGGATATCGTAGTCGTCGCGCACGCCCTCCCGGCGAAGCTGCTCGATGAGCATCACCTTTTCTTCTTGGACGGGCTCAGCGGAGGAGACAGGGGAAAAGCCGGTGGCGATCACCGTGACCCTGGTGCGATTGAACCCCTCCCAAATGGTGGCGCCAAAAAAGATATCGGCGCGATCGGAGAGGGCCTCGCGCACGACGCTGGCGGCGGCAACCACGTCCTCCAGGGTGAGGTCTTCGCCCCCGGTGATGTTGAGGATGGCTTTCTTTGCGTCCTTGATGCTGAAGTCCAGGAGGGGAGAGGAGATGGCGCGGCGGGCGGCTTCACGGGTGCGGTTGTCGCCTTCAGCCTCGCCGATCCCCATCAGGGCCGTGCCCGCCCCGCGCAACACCGCCTCCAAATCGGCAAAATCGAGGTTGATGAGCCCCGGCACAGTTACCAACTCCGTCACTCCCTGCACCCCTTGGTGGAGGACCTCGTCGGCCAATTCAAAGGCCTTGGTGAGGGGCATGTCCGGAGGGGCGATCTTGAGGAGCTTATCGTTGGAGATGGTGATGAGGGCGTCAACAACCTTGGAGAGGCGCTGGATCCCCATCTCCGCTTTTTGAGCGCGCGCCGGGCCCTCAAAGCTGAAGGGCCGGGTGACAATGGCCACGGTGAGGATCCCTAGCTCCTTGGCCACCTCCGCCACCACGGGCGCACCGCCGGTCCCCGTTCCCCCGCCCATTCCGGCGGTGATGAACACCATATCCGCCCCCTCCAGGATGTCGGCGATGTCCTCCCGCGACTCCTCCGCCGCCTTTTTCCCGATCTCCGGATCTCCGCCGGCGCCCAACCCTCCGGTGAGACGGGGACCAAGCTGAAGGTGCTTGTGGGCCTGCACCAGGGAAAGGACTTGCACATCGGTGTTCATGGCCACCAATTCCACCCCGCGCAGTCCGGCCCGGAACATGCGGTTTACGGCGTTCCCGCCGCCTCCGCCTACCCCCACCACCAGAATCCGCGCCGGGCTCTCTCCGTTCATCATCCGCCGCGCAAAAACTGCCGGAACCACCCAAACAGCCGGGCCATGAGGCCCCTGGGGCGCCGCGCCTGAAGGGTCCGCGCAAAATCCTTCCCCTCCACGGCGAACTTCAAGAGGCCCACCCCGGTGGCGAAAATCGGAGATTCCACGATCTCCTGGAACCCATGCACATCCTTGGGCACGCTCCCCCGCCGCACCGGAATCCCATAGCGCCGTTGGGCGAACTCCACGATCCCATGAAGGAGGGAGGTCCCCCCGGTGAGCACCATGCCGGCGGGGATGAGGTCCCGATATCCTGCGTCCTCAACCTCTTGCATGGCCAAATCCAAGATCTCTTCCACGCGGGGCTCGATGATCTTGGCCAGCCTCTTGCGCGGCACCTGCCTTGTCCCCTCGCCACCCAGCGTAGCGATCTCGATCTTTTCGTCATCTCCCACGGAATCCACAAGACAGGTGCCGTAGAGTTTCTTGATGCGCTCCGCCTCCTCAATGGGGGTCTGAAGGCCCACGGTGATGTCGTTGGTGATGTGCTCGCCGGCTATAGGGATGGTTTTGGCAAACCAGATGTCACCCCCGCGGAACACGGAAATGTCGGTGGTGCCGCCACCACAGTCCACGAGCATCACACCCAGCTCTTTTTCCGCGGAGGACAAAACAGCCATGGCGGAGGCCAAGGGCTCAAGGACGATCTGTTTCACAGCAATCCCCACCGCCTCCACACAGCGCACAAGATTGTGCACGGCCGTCACCGAGCCCAAGACGATGTGCACGTCCGCTTCCAGGCGGGTCCCGGTCATCCCCACCGGATCGGTTATCCCCTCCTGGCCGTCCACGATGTATTGTCTAGGGATGATGTGGATGATCTGCAGGTCCGGCGAGATGGGGATTGCCCTGGCCGCCTCGATCACGCGGCGCACGTCCTCGTGGGTGATGATGCGGTCGGAGCGGGTGATGGAGATGATCGCGGAGTTGTTGATGGAGCGAATGTGCTTCCCCGCGATCCCCACATAGGCCTCCCGCACCTTGACGTCGGCCATGTTTTCCGCTTCCTCCACGGCCTTGCGGATGGACTGGATGGTGCGGCCGATATCCACCACCACCCCTTTTTCTAGCCCACGGGACGGCGCCACCCCAACTCCGATGATCTCGATGAGGTCGTCCACCACGCTGGCGATGAGACAGGCCACTTTGGTTGTGCCTACATCCAGCCCCACCACCAACTGCTCCCGCTTCATGCCCTCACCGTCCTCATCCGCCTCTTCGGAGAATGGCCAAATCGCTCAAGCGCAAATCCACAACTCCATATCCCTCCAAAAACCCCTCTCCCCAAAGCGCTGTGAGGATACCGAGTTTTTCGGGGACTTGGCAAATCGCACCTAAAAGGATAGTGGGAGCACCCGGGGCTACGGCCTCGCCCGTGGAAAGGTCAAGGAGGGGATAGCGCTCGCGCAGGGCCCGGGGAAGCCGCTCCCAAGCCAGCGCCGCCTCCACCACCTCCACGCCGACCCGACCGCCTTGGGTTTTTACCCCCACCACCCTCGCTTCCTCCGCCGGTTCCAAAATAACCCCTTCCCGGTCCACCCAGACTTTTTCCCCGCTCACCAAGCCAACGGCCACGAGCGGAAACCTTTCCCGAACATCAATTTCCACGCGCAAGTGAAAAAAATCAACGCGGGTGAAAACACCCAAAACCCGTGGATCCCCCAAAATCGCCCGACGCAGCGGCTCAAGATTCAACCGAAGTATATTGGCCCCAAGTATCCCCCCTGTCAACTTTTCCACGGCCGCATAGCGCGTGGGAAAAATTTTGACTTCCCGGACCCTCAACCACCCGCCCCACCGTAAGGAGACGAAACTGGAAAATAAAAGGAGCCCAAGGAGCAAAAGAACCCGCAGAGCCCTAATCAAGGGAAGACGACCTCAAGCTCCAGGGAGAGGGTTATGCCGAAGGCGCGGCGCACGGCGCTTTGCGCGGCCTCGATCAGGGAAAGGACATGAGCAGCCTTTGCCTTCCCTAAATTTACGATGAAGTTGGCATGGGTTTTGGAAATTTGAGCATCTCCAACACGCGCTCCTTTGAGCCCGGCTTTTTCCACGAGCCAGCCAGCGGACATGCCCTCGGGGTTGCGAAAAACGCAGCCCGCGGAGGGGAGGCCCAGGGGTTGGGTGCGGCGGCGCTCAGCAAGGAGGTCCTCCACCGGCCTTATCTCCTCCGGCAATTTCACCCCCACCCCAAGCACAGGGAGGCGCTGCTCCCGAAACACTGAGCTTCGGTAGGAGAACCGGCATTCCTCGGGAGGGAGGGTGGCCAGGGTGCCGTCAGGAAGGAGGGTTTTAACGGAGGTTACGCAGGAGGAGATGGAGCCATAGCGGGTGCCGGCGTTCATGACCACTGCTCCGCCCGCGGAGCCAGGGATGCCCGCGAGGAACCATAGGCCGCGCTTAACCAGGCCCGAAATGGGGAAGCCAGGCTCCACCCAAAGCCCGCCCTCCGTATCTAGAGCGCGGCACAGAAGGCCAGTGTGAAGGACTAGACCAGGAAAACCCTCGTCGGGAAAGAGAACCTTGGCCCCCCCGCCGATGAGGCGATGGGGCACTTTTTCCTCTCTCACCCGCCGGATGGCCTCGGCCAACGCCTCCACCGTTTGGGGAAAGAAAAGAACCCAGGCTGGCCCGCCGATGCGAAAGGTGGTGTACGGGGCCAAAGGTTCGTTCAGCCGGCGCTCCCCCGGCAGATCCTCTATGAGCCGGAGGAGAGCGAGCGGGCCATCTCCCGACTTAATCGCCATATGTCCCCTGCGCCAAATCCGACCACGATGTCTCCCGGCCGGATGAGTTCGGCCGCCGCCTCCATGGCCTGGTTTAGATCCGCCCGAAAAACGGCCCTTCCTCCACAACGGCATATGGCCTCGGCCACGTTCCGCCCGCTCACACCGGGGATGGGCGCCTCAAACGCGGGATAGATCTCCGTCACCACCACGTGATCCGCCCTGGACAGGACCGCGCCGAATTGCCCAGCAAGAAGGGCGGTGCGGGTGTACCGGTGAGGCTGGAAGATGGCGATGATGCGACGCCCCGGCCAACCCCAGCGCAGGGCGGAAATCCCCGCGGCCAGTTCCGTGGGGTGGTGGGCATAATCGTCCACCACGAGGTATCCGTTCTCCTCGAGGATTTCTAGGCGCCGATGCGGCCGAGGGGCCCAGGCCAGGCCCGCGCGCAGGGCCGCAAGAGGAAGACCAAGGGCGTAGCCGGTGGCCAATGCGGCCAGGGCGTTGCGCACGTTGTGTAGACCAGGACCAGGAACCTCCACCTCCCCCTTCGGCTTTCCGAAAACCAAAAGCTCAAACGCCGCGCGCTCCCCGAAGAAGGAAACCCTGCGCGCCCGAAAGTCCGCGTCCTTGCTCAGGCCAAAGGAAAGGACATCCCGGTGGGCACTGAGGAGCTCGGCCACTGTGGGGTCATCCACGCAACCGATGACGCGCCGAGAGCGGCTTAGAAACGCGGCGAAGGCGCGCTTGAGCTGGGGAAAGCCGCGGTAGTTGTTCAGGTGATCCCCATCCACAGAGGTGAGGACGGTGATGGTTGGCGAAAGGCAGACAAAACGGCCATCGGATTCGTCCACCTCGGCCACAAAGAGCTCGTCTTTTCCCCAGGTAGCGGAGGGGAGGCCGGGGATCTGTCCGCCCACGTAGTGGCCGGGCTCAACCCCGCAGAAGCGGAGAAGGTAGGTAATCCACGTGGCGGTGGTGGTCTTGCCGTGGGTTCCGACCACGGCCACGAGCCTCCGGCCCTGCCAGAGCCGCCGCAGGGCATAAAGCCGGGGAAGGCGCAATTGTGCGCGGGCTGCTTGGAGCTCGGGGTTATTGGAAGCCACCGCCGAGGAGAAAACCACGGCATCCACTCCCGGAGGGAGGTGGGCGGGATCATGGCCGAGGTACACCTCCGCCCATTCCGCCACCTCTTTGAGCTTTCCGGAGGCCTGGGCGTCGGAGCCGGTGACGCTGGCCCCGCCTTGCCAAAGAAGCCGGGCCAGACCGGACATGCCGTCCCCACCAATCCCCACCAAGTGGACCTTGCGAAAATCCCCGGTCATAGGCGTTCCTTTCCAAAGCCCTTCAGGGCTTCCACCACCAGGCGGGCCGCTTCCGGGCGAGCTTGGGCCCGGGCGGCCTCGCCCAACCTCTCTAGCTTTTTGGGGTCGGACCAAAGATCAGCGATCAGATCTGCTAAACACGGGAGCTCCCGCTCCCGCACGAGAAGAAATCCTCCTGTTTTGCTCAAAAATTCCGCGTTCCTAAGCTGGTGGCCATTCGCCGCCCCCTCCCAGGGCACAAGGATTGCGGGCCTTCCAGCACAGGCAAGCTCCGCCGCCGTGGATCCGCCAGCCCTGGCGAGGACCAGGCGCGCCCGGGCAAGGAGCTCCTCCACGCGCTCGGAGAAGGCGAGGGCCTCCGCGTAAACCCCGGCTTCCCGAAGCTTTCGGGAAAGCTCCTGGGGATCCCCGGCGCGGCCCACCACCAGGCGCACCCGCAAATCCGGGAGTTCTGCGAGCTTCGAAGCCATGGCCACCACTGCCTCCACAAGCCTCCTTGACCCAAGCGACCCTCCCAGGACCAAAAGCTCCTCCCCCAAGGGTCGGGGAACGGCGGTGATCTCCCGCCGCACTGGGGTGCCGGTGAAACGGGTTTTGGCGCGGCGGGGGCAACCTTCTGTGCGGGGAAAACCGAGGAGCACAAGATCGGAAAAGTTCGAAAGGAAACGATTGGCCAACCCCATCACGGCGTTCTGCTCGTGGAGGACCACGGGAATGCCCAAGGCTTTGGCGGCAAGGACAGGAGCCACCGCCGGATAACCGCCCATGGCCAACACCACATCGGGTTTAAATCCTTGGATGACGCGTTTGGCTTGCCTTATGGCCCGAAGGTTTTTGCAAAGCGCGCCGGGCCAGGACCACGGCCTTTCCCGGGGAAGCCCCCGGGTTACCAACGGAAAAAACTCTATCCATGCGCGCTTCTCCGCGACCTTGGCCTCCAAGCCCTGGGGATGGCCAATCCACCCAAGGGAATGGCCCCCTTCCCGGTGGAGTTCCTCCAGCACGGCCAACGCCGGGAACACATGCCCGCCCGAGCCGCCCGCAGCCACCAAAACCCTCATGCCAATCCCTCCGGAATGACCAGAGCCACGCGGGAAACGCGGCTGGCTCGGGCCACACCTAAAATGAGCCCAACCAAGGCCAGGCTCGCCATCACTGAGGAGCCTCCATAGCTCAAAAACGGCAGGGTTAAACCGGTTACAGGCACCACACCCACCACCACGCCCAGGTTTAGAACGGTCTGGAAGCCCAAGAGGAAGGAAGCGCCAAGGGCATAGAGGGCGCCGAGTTTATCCGGAGCCCGCCTGGCCGCAAAAAAGCCCAAAATCACAAGGCTCGCGTACAGGACGAGGATGAAAGAGACCCCCAAAAAGCCGATCTCCTCAGCGATCACGGCGAAAACGAAGTCGTTATGGGCGGAGGGCAGGTAAAAAAGCTTCACCCGGGAGGCCCCAAGTCCCCGACCGAAGGCCCCTCCGGAGCCGATAGCTAAAAGTGCTTGGTAAAGCTGATAGCCCACGGTGTCCCGATAGGCCTCGGGATTGAGGAAGGCCAGCAATCTCTCTGTGCGGTAGCGCGCGGAAAGAAGGAGGGCCAGGCCGAGGGGCAGGGCGAAGAGGCCGGTGAGGAGGAGCTGGCCTGTGGGCACACCGCCCACCCAAAGGAGGAAAGCGGTGAGAACAACGTACAGGAAGAGCATCCCAAAATCTGGCTGCAAAAGGAAAACAAGACCAAAAAGGCCGAGCACGAAAAAATGGGGCAAAAGCCCGTGCTTTGGGCGCTCAAGGAGGCGATCACGGCGGACGATGGAACCGGAAAGGTAAAGAAGGAGTGCAATTTTTCCGAACTCCGAGGGCTGTAAGTTCACCGGCCCAAATACGAGCCAGCGACCGCCCGAGCCAAGAGGGGGCAGGAGGGTGAGAAGGGTAAGGAAAAAAGAGCCAAGAAGAAGGACGTCGTCGATGGCGGCCCACCGGTGGTAGTCCACGCGCCAAAAGACGAGGAGGGCCAAAAGGCCAAGCCCAGTGGCCACGGCCTGCCGGCGGAGCATGGCCCAAGGGTCACCGTAAAGGCGGGTGGAGATGGGCGCGGAGGCCGTGCCCACGAACACGAGGCCGGCCAGGACCAAAAAGGCGGCCACCACCAAGACCCTTCCCTCCAGGCCGAGCATCCCCTTGAGTGTCGTCCCACAATGCCCTCGGCCAAAGGAAAGGAATGGCCCTGGCGCTGGCCGTCAGCGCCCTAAGAAAGTGCGGGAGTTCCGAAATTTATGGGACAGACGGGGCTTCCCTCTGCAGGCGGCGGAAGGCCTCTTGGAACGCCTCGCCCCGGTGGGCGTAATCCCGGAATTGATCGAAGCTGGCGCACGCTGGAGAAAGGAGCACCGTGTCCCCGGGCCGGGCTAGCCCATAGGCCTTGCGCAAGGCATCTAGAGGATCGGCGCCGTACTCGAAGGGAATGCCCCAGCTAGTGAGAAGCTCGGCGAAGAACTTTTGGGACTCGCCGATGAGCACACACGCGCGGACCTTTTCCCGCAAAAGTGGGGCCAAGGCCTCGTATCCTCCGCCTTTATGCCGGCCGCCGAGGATGAGCACCACCGGTCCGGGGATGGCCCGCAAAGCCGCACAGGTGGCATGAGCATTGGTCCCCTTGGAATCGTCGACGAATGGGATTCCCCGGATTTCACCCACCCTTTCCAGGCGATGCCGTCCATGAAGAATGGGCCAAAGCGACTCCGGGGAGGGAGGATCAAGGCCGGGGAAAGCTGAGGAGGCCGCGGCCCACGCCGCCTGGAGGTCAAAGCGAAGATGAAGAGGTAGTCCTTCCCCCCATCCCTTAGGCAGCTTCGTCTCCTCTATCACCCTCGTTTGTGCCCGGGGAGAAAGGAGGGCTAAAAGTTCGCGGCCGAGCACGGCCACATCCCTCTTCCCTTGACGCCTGAGGATCTTCGCCTTCGCCGCAAAATAGGCGGCCAGATTCCCGTGATAATCCAGGTGATCGGGGGCAAAATTCAACCACACTGCTACGTTCGGCCGGAAATCCTTCGTCCAAAGGAGTTGAAAAGAACTCACCTCCAGGACCCAAGGCCTTCCACACACCTCTTCAACGGTGCCGATGGCCGGCCGGCCGATGTTCCCCGCCACCACCGGCCCCAAGCCCCATTCCCGAAGGATCGCGCCAACAAGCTCGGTGGTCGTGGACTTCCCGTTCGTTCCGGTAACAGCGATGATCTTGTTCGGCTCAGCCAGACGAAATGCAAGCTCGATCTCCGACCATATCGGAATTTTTCGCCGAAGCGCCTCTTGCAAGACGGGAACATGGGGCGGGACACCGGGGCTGGGCACGATCAAATCCGCTGCCAAGGCCTTGGCCGTGTGCCCGCCCTCCTCAAAAGGAACGCTCCGCCTTTGCAGGAATTCCCGGTCCTCGGGGGAAAGAACGCCGGACTCGGAGAGGAAAAGCTCTACTTTGCCACCTAGGACTTCTACCAACGCTCGACCCGTGCGGCCAAAGCCCAGGACGGCAATCCTTTTGGGAAGGATCATGCCTCGCGCAATGCCTCTTCTATGCGGCGCTCTAAAATTTGGCCAAGGGAAAAGCCCTCAAGCTGCAGGTAATACTCGGCCACTTGCACAAGGGCTTCTTCAGGGATGAGGCCGACGATCTCCGTTCCTATCACGGGAACGCCGAACCTTTCCGCTTCCCTTCGCACAAGCTCCAGGACCCTCGGGAGCGGGGTTTTTCTGAAATTCGTGAGGTTCATGGATACTTGAACGATCCCGCGCTCCCTAAGTTCCATCCCCAGCGCCTTCACATAGCGGAGGCCGCCGGAGGAGAAGCGCACCGCTTTGGCGATCTCCTTGGCCACGCGGATATCGGAGGTGCCGAGGTTCACGTTGAAGGCGATCAAAAATTCCCGGGCGCCCACGGCGGTGACCCCGGCGGTGGGGTGGACCACGGGCTCCCCAAAATCCGGTGCCCACTTGGGATCCTTTATCTTCTCGAAGAACCCCTCGAACTCCCCTTTGCGAATCTCCGAAAGGTCTGCCCTCTCTGGCTTGGTGGCCGCCTCCCCGTAAAGGTAAACAGGCACGTGAAACCTTTCCCAGATCTTCCTTCCCACGTCCTGGGCAAGGGCCACGCAGTCCTTCATGCTCACCCCGCGCACCGGCACAAACGGAACCACATCCACCGCGCCCATGCGCGGATGCTCCCCGCGATGGACCCGCAGGTCGATCCGGGGGAGGGCGGCGGCAAAAAGCTGAAGGACGGCCTCGGTCACGCCCTCCGGTTCCCCCACGAAGGTGAACACCGTGCGGTGATGATCAGGATCGGATTGGACATCAAGGAGGCGCACCTTGGGGACGGAGCGGATGGCCGCGGCCATGGCCTCGATGGATTCCTTATTCCGGCCCTCGGAAACGTTGGGCACACACTCAACCAGTTTCTCCCACATCCCGCACCACCAGGGTTATTTCTGCCTCGGCCACGGGCTCGCCTTCCACCTCCGCCTGCACCAGGGCTTGCAGCACAGGGCCGCGCCGTTTCAAGGCCCTGGCGCGGAAGGTGAGGCGGTCTCCCGGCACCACCGGCCGGCGGAACCGCGCCCGCCTCACCTCCGCCAACACCGCCAGCCTCCCCTCTCCCAAAAGGAGCCCGGCTGTTTGGGCCATCCCTTCAAGGATCATCGTCCCCGGCATAATGGAGGGAAAGGGCGGCCGAAAATGCCCCTGAAAATAGGGCTCATTTATGGTCACACACTTTTGCGCCACCACCTCCTCCTCCGTGCGGGAAAGGACACGATCAAGGAGGAGGTAAGGGTAACCCAGGGGCAACGCATTCTTGAGCTTCTCGATGTCCATCACTTCGCGGGGAACAGATTCCACAGGCGCTTTTCCACCTCAGGGGTGAGGTCCGTAATGGCCGGAGCCCTCTGGTACATGACCACGTCCTTTGTGCGCAGCACCATATCGTACCCCTGCTCCTGGGCCACCTGTTGGGAGATCTCCAGGATCTTCGCCGCCGCCACCTGGGTGAGGAGCTGGTCCACCTGTTGGAAAGCGTTCTGCAGCTGCTGGAGCTGGTTGAAAAACCCGGTGTAGTCGAGGACCGTGACCTGAGCTTGCCTCACGAGGTTTGCCACCTGATCGGCCAAGGGCTTGGCCTGATCCCGCAAGTTCTGAAGATCCGCGCGGAGGTTGGCAAACCCCGGGGAGGCGATCATCTTGTCCAGCATGGACATGTTCACCTGGACCTGGGCCTGAAGGTATTCGGCCTGGAGTTTGGCGTACTGTTGCTGGTAGGCATCCTGCTTTATTTGTCCCTGCGCGTAGCTTCTTTGGAGGTCCTGGATGGCCTGGGCCTTGGCCTGAAGGGCGCTGCGCTCCGCGGCCACTTGGGGGAGAAAAACCCGGGTAAAGAGGGCTTCCGCGTCCACCACGCCGAGCTTGATGGCCGTCCCCGCGGAGGCGGAAGAGGCAGCGGCCTTTGCCTCCAGCGATTGAACGCGGGCCTGCAAGGCGCCGAGGTCCTTAGCCAGCCCGGCCGTGTCCGTGCCTTTGGGGCTGAAAACCATCCCGCCCACGATTCCCCCGACAAAGCCGAGAATCAGGGCCCCTACGACTCCCACAACGATCCATACCGCGAGTTTCCCGTTCATTTTCCCTCCCTTTTAGAACATGGGGCTCATTGCGAACTCAAAAGCCGGAACCCACGTGGGCTCTCGGTCGTTCGGCCAAGAGGCGGAAAGGCGGAAGAACATGCCGCCCAAGTTGACCGCCACTTCCAGGCCCGGCGCGACTTTTATGCTTTCGCTGCGCAGATCCAGGCCAAAATCAAAAAATGGGGCAAACCACGCGCCTTGGGCAAGCTCGATGCGGAATTCCCCGTTGATGAGGCACAAGCGATCGGTGGTCACTTTTTTCGCCCCTCGCACGGAATCCGCCCCACCCAAAGAAAACCAATAATCCTGAGGAAGATCCCATCCCAACCGGAGCATGGCCCGCAACGCGAAGGCGCAGCGATAATCCCCAAGATCCCAGGGCCAAAACCTGCTCGTCTCCAGGCGCGCGGAAAGATACTCCACACCCGGGGCAAAAGTTCCGGCTTTTTCTAAGAGGATTTGGCTTCGCCCGCCCGTCCGCGGGAAAAATGGGCTATCGCGGTCGTCATACACAAGCCCCAATGAAAGGGCGTTCCGCGGAGGAAGGGGTTCAGAGGGCAGTTTCGTTGGGGCTTCGCTCGTAAAGCCCAAGGTGAGATTCAGATAGTCCGCCAGCGGATAGGCGACCTGAACGCTCCCGCCCAAAGTCAGGCGCGACTCCTCCTCTTTGCGGTAAAGTTCAACCTGCACCTGGGTAAAGACGGGGAAGGATCGGCCGATGTAGCTTACGCTCCATGTGGTGTCCGTGCTTCCCGCAAGCCCGCGGGAAAACGAAAGCGACAGGTCTTGGGCCGTGCCGAACAAGTTCTTTTGGGAGTAGGAGATATTCCCCACAAGGCCGCCCGTTTCCGGGGAGAGGCTCAGTGAGCCCTGAATGCTTCCGAGCTTTTCCAGCTCCGTCACCTCCACGGTGAGGAGGACCTCGTCGTCGGCCCAGCTTGGGGTCAAAACGACGTCGCTGAAGTAACCGAGGGACATGAGGCTTTGGCGGGCCACGGTCAGGCGAGCTTCGGTGAGGATCTGTCCAGGGCGAAGGCCCAAAACCCGGAGGATCACCCATTCCGCGGTGCGGGTAGCACCTTTGATCTCGATTCGCCCAAGCTTTCCCTCCCGCACCCGCACCCGCAGGACCCCGTCCTCCACCCCTTCGCTGCGAAAGTCCAAAAGGAAATAGCCTTCCCGGCGGTAGTAGTCGTAAAGACCCCTCAGGGCCCCAAGGACGTCAGCATTTGATAGAACTCCTTGAGGAAGGGGACCAACGAGGCTTTGGGCCCTTTCCGGGGGAAGGACGGTCAGGCCCTCAAGGGAGATGCCGCGCAAAAGGGTTGGCTCGGGAAGGAGCGACCGCTCCGTGAGCTCCCAAACGAGTTTTACGCCCCCGGGCACCGCCTCCGGAAGGACCTTGGCCTGGGAAAAATAAACGGAGCGGGAGAGGCGAAGAAGGGCCTCCTGGATCTTGGAGATCCGGCCCACCTCCCCAAGAGGTACGTCGATCAGCCCCAACGCCTCCTTTTTGGGCACGGTGACAAGGCCGCGCACCTCATGGGCCACCACCGGAAGCTCCTCAATGCGGATCACCAGGGTTTCCCCGGGGATGACCTGGCCCACCTGCACGGTGGCAAAGTCCTTTTTTTGGTACTCCTCAAGCACGGCTTTCAAGCCCTCTTCCAGCTTTTTCACGTTCAAGATTTTGCCAATTTTCACTTCGTGTTCTGCGAGGATTTCCCGAACGCGGCTTTCATAAACCTTTGGCGGGCTGAGGAGCTGGCTCGCCCACACCTGGATCCAGGACCAAAGGGTCCGCCCGCCGCGTGGTTCGGGAGGGACGCCCTCGATCACGATCTCCTTCACCTTGGGGTACTCCACCAACCGGTAGCGCACCACCACCTGGCCGTCCTCGAGGGTCACCTCGGGAGCAACCTGGGCGAAGTAGCCCATGTCCTCAAGGGCCTTGGCTCCGGCCAGGACCTTCTCCCGGTCCACCTTGTCCCCGACCTTAAAGGGGAGCTTGGCCAGGATCTCCGGGGTGGAGACGTTCTCGTTCCCCAAGATCTCCAGACGATCCACGGGGAAGGTCTGGGCCAAGGCGAAAACGCTCAAGAACACGGCAAAAACAAAGCTCTTTTTCACGGCAAACCCTCCTCTGGAAACGCTCGGTACTGCAAGGCCTCGGCCACGTGCTCGGCCCTGATCGTATCGGAACCGCTCAGATCCGCAATGGTCCGGGCCACCTTGAGGGTGCGGACGTAGCCGCGGCCGGTGAGGGCGAAGTGGTCTATGGCCCGGGCAAGGAGGTTCTTGGCCTCCGAGGTGAGCACACAATATTTCTTCACCTCCCGGGGGCCCATCTCCGCGTTAGTGTGAAGTTTTCCGGAAAAGCGGCGGGCTTGAACCTCCCGGGCCGCGGCAACCCTTTTCCGCACCGCCTCCGAGGGCTCGCCCCCGCCCTCGCCCAAAAGCTCCTCTTTTGTAAGCCTGGGGACATGGACGAAGAGGTCGATGCGATCCAGGAAGGGGCCGGAAAGCTTTTTTCGATACTGCACAACTTCGTGGGGCCGGCAGCGGCACGGCCGCAGAGGATCGCCAAAATGCCCGCATGGACAGGGGTTCATGGCCCCAACGAGCATGAAGGAGGCGGGGAAGGTCACGCTCACCCCGGCCCGGACCACCGTGATCTTTCGGTCCTCCAGGGGCTGGCGCAGGGCCTCCAAAACCTTTCGGTCGAACTCCGGAAGCTCGTCCAAAAAGAGGACGCCGTGGTGGGCGAGGCTGATTTCCCCGGGCACGGGGATCCCGTGTCCCCCGCCCACCATGCCCACGTAGGAGATGGTGTGGTGGGGAGCGCGGAACGGCCGCCAGCGCAAAAGGGGGCGGTCTGGAGGAAGGAGGCCAGCCACGGAATGGATGCGGCTCACCTCCAAGGCCTCCTCAAAGGAAAGGGGCGGAAGAATTCCGGGGAGACAGCGGGCCAAGAGGGATTTTCCCGCCCCTGGGGGGCCGATCATGAGAAGGTGGTGGCCGCCGGCGGCGGCGATCTCCAGGGCCCTCCGGGCGTGTTCCTGTCCCTTTACCAACGCAAGATCGATCCAGTCCGGAGGAGGAGCCTCGGGGATGACCCGCGGCGCGGGTGGTATGTCCCTTTCCCCGCGCAGGAAGGCCACGGCCTCCCCGAGATCCCCCACGGGAAAAACCTGGAGGCCCTCGACCAGGGCGGCCTCGGCCGCGGAATCCCTGGCTACCACTATCCGGGAAAGCCCTGCTTCTTTGGCCGCCAACGCCACGGCCAAAACCCCGCGCACCGGCCGCACGCTCCCATCCAAGGAAAGTTCCCCAAGGAAGACGGTGTTGTCCGCCCGTCCCTTGGGGATCTGCCCCGTGGCCAAAAGGAGGGAGACGGCCAAAGCCAGATCAAAACCCGCTCCTTCCTTGCGCAGATCGGCCGGGGCGAGGTTGGCGGTGATGCGGATCTGGGGGAATTCCAGGCCCAGATTGCGAATGGCGGAGCGAACCCGGTCGCGCGCCTCGGAAACCTCCTTTTCCGGAAGGCCGACGATGGTGAAGCCGGGCAGCCCCGGCCCCACATCGCATTGGACCTCCACCAGCCTCGCCTCCACCCCGTACGGGGTGCCGCTAAGGACCTGGGCGAACATCCTCCTCCCCAAAGGCGCCGCGGATGTGCCGAATCCCTTCCGGCGTCACCGCCACCACATCGAACCGCACCGCCACCCAGGGCTTTCCCTGAAGATAGGCCTGCGCCGAACGCCAAAGGTGCAGGCGTTTGCGGTGGTCCACGGCCTCTTCAGGCCCCATAAAATCGGAGCTCTTGCGGCCTTTGACCTCCACGAACACCAGGGTCTCCCCGTCTTTGGCAATGATATCCACCTCGCCGCCCCGCCAGCGCCAATTGCGGGCCACAATAAGCATCCCTTGAGCTCGTAAGTACTGGACTGCCAGCTCCTCCGCCGCTTTCCCCTCCACACCCCCATCTTACTATGTTGGCCAGAATTCTGGCCTTGCGCGTATACTGCGGGGGTCATGCGCGTCCTCATCCGAGGTGTGGCGGTTATTCCCAAGCCGGAGGTCGGGGTCATCCCCAAGGCAGACGTGGTCATCGAGGGCCGCCGCTTCGCCGCCATCGCCGTGCAGGAGGAAGTCCAGGGCCCGTTCGACAAAGTTGTGGATGGCGAGGGAAAGCTCCTCATCCCCGGCCTCGTGAATGCCCATACCCATTTGGCCATGACCCTCTTCCGCGGATTGGCCCAGGACCGCCCCCTCATGGAGTGGCTGGAAAAGGAGGTCTGGCCTCGGGAAAGGAAGCTCACCGCGGAGGTCGTGCACTGGTTTTCCCTCCTCGGCCTGGTGGAGATGATCCGCGCGGGGACCACCGCTTTTGCCGACATGTACTTTTTCATGGAGGAGGTGGCGGAGGCCGTGGAGAAGGCGGGGCTGCGGGCGTTGCTTTCCTATGGGATCATCGCCCAAACCCCGGACAAAATTGAGCCGGAGCTGAAAAAGGCGGAGGCGTTCGCCCGGGAGTGGGAGGGAAAGGCCGAAGGGCGCATCCGCACCGCCCTTTCCCCCCACGCCCCTTACACCTGCGGCCCGGAGGTGTGGAAGAGGTCTGTGGGGCTGGCCAAGGAGCTGCGCATCCCCATCCACACCCATCTTGCCGAAACGAAGGAGGAGGTGGAAAGGTTTCGGGCCCAAACCGGGCGCTCGCCGGTGGAGTGGCTGGAGGAGCTCGGTGTCTTCGGCGTTCATACCCTCGCCGCCCACGGCGTGCACCTCTCGGAAAAGGACATCGAGATCCTCGCCGCCCACGGCGTGCACGTAGCACACTGTCCCACCTCCAATTTGAAGCTCGCCTGCGGAATCGCCCCGGTGGTGGAGATGCTGAAAGGCGGGGTGAACGTGTGTCTGGGCACGGACGGAGCGGGCTCCGCCGGGGACCTGAACATGGTGGAGGAGATGAGGCTTGCCGCCCTTTTGGCCAAGGTCAAAACCGGGGATCCCCAGGCCTTGCCCGCGCCGGAGGCCCTGGCCCTGGCCACTTGGCGGGGCGCGGCCGCCCTTGGCTGGGGAAAGGAGTTAGGTACAATTGAGCCCGGCCGGCGCGCCGATGGGGTGATGATAAGACTAGATCGGGCCCACCTCCTCCCAGCTCATGATCTTTTGGCAAATTTGGTGTATGCTGGGCAGGGCTCCGAAGTGGATACGGTGTTCGTGGACGGCCGCTTCCTCCTCCTTGGGGGCAGGCTAGAAACCCTGGATGAGGAGGAAATTTTCGGCCGGTGTCGGGAGCTGGCCAAGAAATTTCGCTAAAAATTGAACCCTTTCCCTTGCGCCGGGGAAAGGGCGATTGGAGGTGAGAGCATGGCGCTTTCCAAGGAGCAAAAAAAGGAGATCATCGCCAAGTTTGCCCGGGATCCCAGCGACACGGGGTCAGTGGAGGTCCAGGTCGCTTTGCTTACGGCGCGCATCGAGCAACTTACCGAGCATCTCAAGGTCCACAAGAAGGACTTCCACTCTCGGCGGGGGCTATATATTCTGGTGGGGCGGCGCCGCCGCCTTTTGCGTTACCTTCAACAAAAGGATCCCCTGCGCTATCGCCGCCTCATCGAGGCCTTGAACCTCCGAGGGATCTAAGATGCCGGAAGTTCAGACGGAAGTCGGCGGAAAAGTTGTGAAGTTAGAGACGGGGAGCCTTGCGCGCCAGGCCAGCGCCGCGGTACTTGTGACCTGGGGCGATACAAAGGTCCTCGTCACCGTGGTCTGCCAGCCCCTCGCCCAGGATCCCGGTTATTTCCCGCTCCGCGTGGATTTCGAGGAGCGGTTCTACGCAGGTGGGAAGATCCCCGGCGGGTTCTTCAAGCGGGAGGGAAAACCCTCCGATGAGGCCATTTTGGCCGCGCGGCTGATCGACCGGCCCATCCGGCCCCTTTTCCCCAAAGGCTACAAAGAGGAAGTGCACGTAGTGGCCACCGTCCTCTCCGCGGAGAAGGACGCCCCTCCGGATGTGGCCGGGCTTTTGGGGGCCTCTGCGGCCCTCATGCTTTCTCCCGCGCCGTTTTTGGGGCCGGTGGCAGGGGTGCGGGTCGGCCTGAAGGACGGGCACTTCCTCCTCCACCCCTCCGATCAGGACCGGGAGACAGGGCTTATGGACATCGTGGTGGCCGGGACAAAACACACGGTGACCATGGTGGAGGGCCTGATGAGGGAGGTGGATGAGGAGGATGTGGTTCGCGCCATCACCCTCGCCCACGAGGAGATCCAAAAACTCATCGCCCTCCAAGAGGAGCTGGTGCAGCTTGTGCCGGTGGTGAAAAGGGAGGTACCCCCGCCCGATCCCTTGGAGGCGGAGGTCCGGGAAAAGGTGAAGGCCCGGGTTTGGGAAAAACTCCATGAGCTCAAGCGGGCGCCGGGAAAGAAGGCTCGGGATGAGATGGCCGAGGCCTTGGCCGAGGAGGCAGCGGAGGGCGTGGCCCAGGACTACCCCGAAGAGGAGCGGGAGAAGGTGAAGGCCCTGGCCAGGGCCTTGTTCGAGGAGGTGTACCGGGAGTACGTGCGCTGGTCCATCTTGGAGCTGGGCGAGCGCATGGACGGCCGCCGACCCGAGGAGATCCGCCCCATCTCCATCCAGGTGGGGCTTTTGCCGCGTGTGCACGGCTCGGCCCTCTTCACCCGCGGGGAAACCCAGTCCCTGGGAACTTGCACCCTTGGGGCGACGAGAAAAGACGCGCAGATCATCGATCTCATGATGGAGGAGGGCCTGAAGCGCTTCATGTTCCACTACAACTTCCCGCCCTTCTGCACAGGAGAAGCTGGGCGGATCGGTGCGCCCTCCCGCCGGGAGATCGGCCACGGGAAGCTCGCGGAGAACGCCCTCCTTGCCGTCATCCCTTCCGAGGAGGAGTTCCCCTACATCATCCGCGTGGTCTCGGAAATACTGGAGTCCAACGGCTCCTCCTCCATGGCCTCCGTATGTTCAGGGTGTCTGGCGATGATGGACGCCGGGGTGCCCCTCAAAGCCCATGTGGCTGGCGTGGCCATGGGGCTCGTCACCGATGCGGCCAGCGGGAAATATCGGATCCTTACGGACATCATCGGGCTTGAGGACCATTTCGGCGACATGGACTTCAAGGTGGCCGGGACGCGCAAAGGGGTGACGGCGTTTCAGTTGGATGTGAAGACGGGCGGGCTCACCCCGGAGCTCATGCGGGAGGCGCTGGCCCAGGCCCGCGCGGCCCGCATGCACATTCTGGACCTCATGGAGAAAGCCATGCCCAAGCCCAGGTCCACCCTCTCCCCCTACGCTCCGTACCTCGATGTGATCAAGATCAACCCCGAAAAGATCGGGCTTGTCATTGGGCCGGGCGGCCGCACGATCCGCAAGATCCAGGATGAGACCAAAACCCAAATCGAGATCGAAGACGACGGCACGGTGAAGATCGTGGGCGAGGGCGCATCCGGGGTGCAAAGGGCCAAGGAGATGATCCAGGAGCTCACCGAGGAGATCGAGGTGGGCATGACCTTCCGCGGCCGGGTGACGAGGATTGTCCCGTTTGGAGCCATCGTGGAGATCCGCCCCGGGGTGGACGGGCTCATCCACATCTCCAACCTCGCCGAGGGCCATGTGCGGAAGGTGGAGGACGTGGTGAAGGTGGGCGACGAGGTCACGGTGGAGGTGGTGGGGACGGATGAGCTTGGCCGGCCGCGGTTCAAGCTCATCCAGGAGAAGCCCACTCTGAAGGTGGGGGACATCGTCCCCGGGAAGGTCACGAATGTAGTGGACTACGGGATCTTCGTGGAGATCGCCCCGGGCGTGCGGGGCCTTGTGCACCGCTCGCGCCTCGGCACCAACGAGGAGCCGGCCAAAGTGGCGAAAAAGGGCGACAAAATGCTCGTGGAGATCGTGGAAATCGACGAGGAAGGGCGCTATAAGCTCCGCCGCGTCGTGCCCAAAGGGCCGATCCGCGTGGATTCCAAGCAATGACGGAGATCTACTCCGGTTGCTTTTCCGCCACCACTTCCGCGGGCCTGCAGATCCTTGTGGAACCCATGCCCGGCTTCCGCAGCGTGGCTTTGGGGCTTTGGGTCAAAGCCGGAAGCCGAGAGGATCCCCCTGGGAAGGAGGGACTCGCCCACTTTGTGGAACACATGACCTTTAAGGGGACGCGGAGGCGTTCGGCGCTGGAGCTAGCGCAAAGCATCGATGCCCTTGGTGGCCACCTGAACGCCGCCACCACCGCGGAGTACACGTTCTACTACACGGAGGTGCTGAGCCAGGACGTCCCGGAAGCCTTGGAAATCCTGTACGAGCTTGTAACCATGCCCCGCTTTTCCCCGGAGGATTTGCCGCGGGAGCGGGTGGTGATCTCCGAGGAGATCCGCACCGCCGAGGATGACCCGGAGGACGTGGCCTTCCGGCTCCTCGGGGAGACGTTGTGGTCCCAGGGCCATCCGTTGGGAAAACCGGTGATCGGCAAGCTCGACTCCGTCTCCCGCATCGAATTATCTGACCTCTGGGCCTTCTTTGAGCGCCACTATCATCCGAAGGGGATGATCCTTGTGGCCTGCGGCGGCGTTGATCCGGAGGCCTTTTTTGAGTTGGCCCAGAAATTCGGGAGGGAGGGAGGGGCGGGAACGGATGGCACGCGGACCCCGCCCATCGTCGGCGCGGGCCTGGCCGTGGCGGAAAAAGAAATCCAACAAGTTCATCTGGCTTTGGGGTTTTCCACCGTGCCCGCCTCTGCTCCAGAACGCTACGCTTTGGAGGTGCTCAACTCCATCCTCGGTGGAGGCGTAAGCTCCCGCCTGTTCCAGCGGGTGCGGGAGGAGTTGGGGTTGGCCTACGCCGTCTTTTCCGCCACCGCCTACTTCTCCGATGCCGGTGTCCTTTCCGTGTACGCCGCCGCCGAGGAAAGGAACCTCCCCAAGGTGGTGGAGGTGATTTACGGGGAGATCGAAAACCTGGCCAAAAGTGCCCTCTCAAAAGGCGAGGTGGAAAGGGCCATCCAACGCCTTTCCAACGCCTTCCTCCTCAATCTCGACGACCCAAGCGGGCGCATGGTCCGATTGGGGACGGTAGCGTCTTTAGGGAGGAGGCCCATCTCCCCGGAGGAGGTCTTGCACAAGTTTTCTGCGGTAACCCCCGAGGAGGTGCAGGAGCTGGCGAAGAGGTTTTTGCGGGTGGAGAAGGCCGCATTGGCCGCGGTGGGGCCCTCCGCCGAGCGCATCCGCAAGGCCCTGCGGGGGTTCGTGGAGGTGGGCGCGTGAGGATCGCCCTTTACCCAGGAAGTTTCGATCCCATAACCTATGGGCACATCGACGTCCTCCGCCGCGCCAAAAGGCTCTTCGACAAACTCATCGTGGCTGTGGTGGAAAACCCTAGAAAAACCCCGCTTTTTACCGCCGAGGAGCGAAAAAAGCTCGTGGAGGAAGCGTTGGCCGAGGAAGGGATTTGCGGGGTGGAGGTCATCACCTATTCCGGACTCCTCATCGAGTGCGCAAAGAAGGTGGGAGCGGTGGCGGTGGTGCGGGGGCTGCGGGCCACATCCGACTTCGATTACGAGTTCCAACTGGCCCTCACCAACCGCGATCTTGACAGCCACATCGAGACGGTCTTCCTCATGACCGCCGGCCAGTATTCCTTCCTTTCCTCCTCCATCGTGAAGGAGATCAAGCTCTACGGCGGGGACGTTTCCAAGTTTGTTCCCCGCTGTGTGGAGCGGGCGCTGGAGGAGAAGTTCAAAAGCCTCGGAAAAAGGCTCGATCCCCAGGTCCTTTAAGCCCCCGCCTCCAAAAAACCTTGCTTAACGCCGTGGATTTCCTCTATCCTTACGCCCGTGGCCATTCTGATCACGGAGAACACCAGGGTTTTGGTGCAAGGCATCACCGGGACAGAGGGATCCTTTCATACCCGGCAGATGGTGGCCTACGGGACGAAGGTGGTGGCCGGGGTAACCCCTGGCAAGGGCGGACAAAGCCTGGATGGCATCCCTGTCTACGACACAGTGGCTGAGGCCCTAAAGCACCACAAAGTTGAAACTTCCGTGATCTTCGTGCCCGCGGCGTTCGCGCCGGAGGCCATCCTTGAGGCCGCCGACGCCGGTATCCCCCTCATCGTCTGCATCACCGAGGGCATCCCCCTCCACGCCATGCTCCGCACCTACCACCTCCTCAAAAGCTACGGAGTTCGGCTGATCGGTCCGAATTGCCCGGGGATCATTTCCCCCGGAAAGGCCAAGGTGGGGGTCATCCCCCACGTTCCCTTCACCCCTGGCCCGGTGGGGATCGTATCCCGCTCGGGAACCCTCACTTATGAGATCGCCGCCCATCTTTCCCAGCGGGGCCTTGGGCAATCCACGGTGGTGGGAATTGGAGGAGACCCCATTGTGGGGACGACCTTCGTGGAGCTCCTCCCGCTTTTTGAGGCCGACCCGGAGACGGAGGTAGTGGTGATGGTGGGGGAGATCGGCGGGACGGCCGAGGAGGAGGCCGCGGAATATGCGAAAAGGGCGATGAAAAAGCCGCTTGTCGCGTACATTGCGGGCTTTTCCGCCCCGCCGGGAAAGCGCATGGGCCATGCCGGCGCCATCGTCACCGGCGGAGAAGATACGGCCCAGGCCAAGGCGAAACGCCGGGAAAGCGCATGGGCCATGCCGGCGCCATCGTCACCGGCGGAGAAGATACGGCCCAGGCCAAGGCGAAACGCCTGGAAAAACTTGGGGTACCGGTGGCCCGCACCCCGGCGGAAGTGGCCAGCCTTGTAGAGGAGATCCTCAAGTGAGCCGAACTTTCGGGCTTGTAGGGCTTCCCAACGCCGGAAAATCCACGATCTTCAACGCCCTCACCGCGGCGGGAGCCAAAGTTGAGCCCTACCCCTTCTCCACCTTGCAAGCCCAAAAAGGGGTGGCACCCGTGCCCGATCCCCGCCTGGATCGCCTCCACGCCCTCTTCCCCGAGAAGAAAAAGGTGCCCACCACCATCGAGGTGGTGGACATCGCCGGGCTCGTGGAGGGAGCTTCCCGGGGGGAGGGGTTGGGAAACCAGTTCCTCGCGGATATCCGCAACGTTGAAGCCATTCTCCACGTGGTCCGCTGCTTTGAAGATCCTGATATTGCCCACCCCATGGGCGAAATCGATGTGAAACGGGACATCGAAGTTGTGGAAACGGAGCTCCTCCTCAAGGACCTGGAGACCTTGGAGGGGCGAAGGGAGCGGGTGGCCAAGGCCGCGCGCATCGGGGACAAAGAGGCCAAGGAAGAGCTGGCCCTTTTGGAGCGGCTCATTGAATCCCTGAAGCGGGGCGTTCCCATCCGCAATGTTCCCCTCTCCCCCGCGGAGAGGGAAAAGCTCAAGGGGATCGCCCCCCTTACCTTGAAGCCCGTTTTATTTGTGGCCAACGTGGGTGACCTCGGGGAAAACGCGCACTCGGCACGGTTGGCGGAGCTAGCCCGGGAGCGGAACGCGGGGTGGGTGGTGATCCGCGGGCGACTAGAAATGGAACTCTCCGAGCTTCCCGAGGGCGAGCGGCGGGAATTCCTCAAAGAATACGGAATCGAGGAGCTTGCCGTGGAAAGGCTTGTGCGGGAGGCCTACCGGCTTCTTTCGGTGATCACGTTTTACACATTTGTGGGCCCGGAGGTGCGTGCCTGGACGGTCCCCGCGGGCACTAAGGCCCCCGATGCCGGAGCCGTCATTCACACGGATTTCCGTGACCGCTTCGTGCTCGCCGAGATCATGCAACTTTCAGACTTAGAAACGTACCGGTCGGAGAAGGCCTTAAGGGAAGCGGGAAAAATTGTGCGGGCCGGCCGCGATTACGTCGTGCAAGACGGCGATGTGATCCACTTCATCGTCGCCTGATGGCCACCTTTGCCCTTCTCCTTATCACCGCCATCTGGGGCTGGACGTTCGTCCCGGTGAAGGAGGCGCTGGGGGAAGTTGGTCCCTTTTGGTTTTTGGCCCTTCGCTTCTCCTTGGCGTTTTTCTGCACCCTACCACTCCTCCGCAAGCCCCTTCCCTGGCGGGAGGCCTTCGCCCTCGGGCTATTCCTCTTTGGAGGCTATTTCTTTCAGACCTGGGGGCTTCGCTATACCACCGCCCAAAAGTCCGGTCTTATCACGGGGCTTTCTGTGGTTCTCGTTCCCCTTGTCGCCCGCTTTTTGGGGGAAAAGGTTTCTCTGCGCATGTGGCTTGGGGTGGTATTGGCCGGGCTCGGGGTGGCTTTTTTGGCCCTGGGCGAAGGAGGCCTTGAAGGAAGCGTCTTTGGGGACATCCTCACCGTGATCTGCGCCATTTCTTTTGCCATCTATATCGCCCTTTTAGCCCGCTTTGCCAAATCCACCCGTATTGGGCCCCTGCTCCCCCTCCAGCTTTTCGTGGTGGCCGGGCTTTCGTTTCTGGGGGCCGGGATTTTCGGGGAGGTTCGATGGCCCCTTTCCCCGCAGGTGTGGGCAGCCCTCGGGGTGACCGGGGTTTTGGCCTCCGCCGTGGCCTATTACGTTTTGGCCTGGGCGGAGAGCCGGGCCAGCGCCACGAAAACCGCAGTCATCCTGGCCATGGAGCCGGCGTTCGCCGCGCTTTTCGGATGGGCCCTGCTTGGGGAGGTTTTGAGTGCCCTGCAGCTTTGGGGAGCTCTTCTCGTCCTTTTTGGAATCTTTGCGGTAAGCTGGGGTGGGTCACGAAGAGGACGTTGACGCTCTTTAGGTTAATTTTCCTTTTGCGCCACTTCACCTAAGAGGAGTTGATGGGAGGCATGCGGGGAAGGTAGCTTGGGCTTTAGCAACGGTAGCTTTTGGCCTTGCGCTTTCATGTTTGACAGGGACGCCTGGGAGCATCACGGGATTGCCAAAAAGGAGCGATTGGCCGACTAGGGTTGGGTTGGATCACGTGGTTAGCCTACTCCCCGGACGGGAAATGGCTGGCGGTGGGGACGCTTAGCGGGGTAGAGCTACGAGATGCGGAGACCTTGGAGCTAGTGGCCTTGCTCACAGGGCAGACGAAGCTGGCCAGGACAGTGACTTTCTCTCCGGACGGAAAGATCCTGGCCTCGGCAGGGTGGGATAAGACGATCCTGTGGGATGTGCAAAGCGGAAAGAAACTTTTCATTCTCCACGGCCATAAGGACTGGATCTTTGCCCTGGCGTTCTCCCCGGACGGGAAGATCCTCGCTTCCGCTTCATGGGACGGGACGATCAAGCTTTGGAACGTGGCTACGAAGGAAGAGCTCCGCACCTTTTCGAGCCGGGTTGGTGGGCCTGCGCAGTTAGCAGTCTCTCCGGACGGAAAGACACTGGCTTTCGGATCAGGGGACGGGATGATCAGGCTCTGGGATTTGCAAGGCGGAGAGGAGATTTGTAGTTTCTTCGGCCATAAAAGCCCAGTTGTTTCAGTGGCGTTTTCTCCGGACGCGAAGTTTCTTGCCTCCGCAGATTTTGACAAGGCAATCAAACTGTGGGAGCTGTCCATAGGAAAAGAGCAGCGGACCCTTTCAGGGCATACTGGCCCAATACGCTCGCTAGCATTCTCTTGGGATGGGAAGCTATTGGCTTCTGGGGCTGACGACAAGACGGTCAAACTGTGGGATGTGGAGAGCAAAACGGATATCTACACCATCCAAGGTCATATGGACTCGGTCTATGCCGTAGCGTTTTCCCCGGACGGAAAAGCGCTGGCCTCCGCAGCAGGGGATGGAACGGTCAAATTATGGGCCACGCCAAATGGGAGAGCGCTCCGCACCTTTTCGGGGCACGGGGGCAGGGTCTTTTCGCTTGCCTTCTCCCCGAACGGAAAAATCCTCGCTTCCGGAGCAAGCGACAAGACGATCAGGCTTTGGGATGTAGAAAGTGGAATGGAGGTGCGTGCCCTCCGCGGACATGGGGACTGGATACGTTGTGTAGCGTTCTCCCCGGACGGAAAGCTTATCACTTCCGGAGCCGATGACGAAACGATCAAGTTGTGGGACGCGGAAAGCGGGATTGAGGTTCTCACCCTTCGCGGGCACAGCGGAGCAGTGTATTCGGTGGCCTTCTCTCCAGACGGAAAAATCCTGGCCTCTGGAGCAGGGGATAACACGATCAAGCTATGGGACGTGGGGAGCGGAACTTTGCACCTTCCGCGGGCATACGCACAAGGTTTGGTCTGTGGCTTTCTCCCCGAACGGGGAGATCCTCGCTTCCGCGTCGGGAGACAACACGGTCAAGTTATGGGATGTAAAGGTCGAAGGGAGGTTCACACCTTCGCTGGACATGAGGGCCCGGTTTATTCACTGGCGTTTTCCCCCAATGGGAAGTTCCTGGCCTCCGCGTCGGAGGAGGGGGTGGTGCTCCTTTGGGATGTGGAAAAGGTCTTAGGAGGGCGAGGAGGCGCGGCTTTGGCCGGAGGGAAGTGTCGGCGTGCACCGTTGACCTTGGGAAGCGTGGCTTGCATAATCGTTGAGCCGGGAGGGATGTCCGAACGGCAAGGAGCCGGTCTCGAAAACCGGTAGGGCCTTTTGGCCTTCGGGGTTCGAGTCCCCGTCCCTCCGCCAGCGCCCGTAGCTCAGCGGATAGAGTGCCGGCCTGCGGAGCCGGAGGCCGCAGGTTCAAATCCTGCCGGGCGCATTTATTTTTTGCGCGGCTGGATTACCTCGTCCACAATCCCGTAGGCTTTGGCCTCCTCCGCACTCATCCAGAAGTTTCGATCTGTATCGCGCTCGATTTTTTCCTTGGGCTGACCGGTGTGATAAGCAAGGAGCTCGTTGACCCTATCCCGCAGCTTCAGGATCTCGTCGGCCTCGATTTTTATGTCGATGGCTTGTCCGCCCACCATGCCCCAGGGCTGGTGGATCATGATGCGGGAGTTGGGGAGGGCATAGCGTTTACCCTTGGCCCCTCCCGCGAGGATGAGGGCGGCGGCGGAGGCGGCGATCCCCACACAAATCGTGCGCACCGGACAACGTACGTACTGCATGGCATCGTAGATGGCCAGCGCAGCCTGAAGGTCGCCGCCGGGGCTGTTGATGTAAAGCTGGATGTCCTTTTCGGGGTCCTCGGCCTCAAGGCAAAGGAGCTGGGCGATGATGTTGTCCGCAGCTCCTGAATAGATCCCGCCTCCGGCGCTGGCCACGATCTCGCCGGAGAGGAAGATGATGCGATCCTTGAAAAGGCGGGCAAACGCCCGCTCCCAATAGCGCATCATGCGCAGTTCCTCTTCCTCAAAATATTGCAGCCTCATTCCGCCCTCCTTAGATGCTCCAAAACCCAATCGGCGGTGCGTTCGAAAAGAAGACGATTGTGCACGCTTTCCTCGTCCTCGCCCTCCTGGGAGGCGATGTGCCGCACCTCCTCCGGGTCGGGGTTGAGGCCCTTCTCCTCGGCCAGACGGTGGATGAGGATTTCCCGGCGCAGGCGGCGCGCCACGGCCTTTTCCACCTCCACGCGAACTTCCGGATTCTTTGGGAACTTCTTCATCTCCTCCTCCACCGTCTCCGCAAGGAGGCCGGGAGGCACAGGGATATTCAGGGCCTCGGCCAGGGCATCCAGGGCCCGGCGGCGCAGCTCGTCCCGCCGCCTGGCCTCCGCCCGCGCCAAAAGCTCCTGCCGCACCTCCTTTTGGAGCTCCTCCCACGTCTCCTTTCCGTAGTGGCGAGCGGTTTCCTCCAAGGAGGGAAGGATCAGCTTGTAGACCCCAACCACCTCGAATTCCTCCGCGCGCCCCTCCTCGTCGGTGAGGATGACCCGCGTTCCCGCTTGGGCTCCCAAAAGTTGCCGGCCGATGTGCCTCTCACCTGTAGCTATCCCTTCCCAGATATGCTCGCCGCGGCGAATGTGCACCACATCGCCTTCCTCCGCGGGGGTGGTCTTTGGTTGCAGCGTGGCCGCCTCCCGCCTCAGTTCGGCCAAAACCGCGTCCACTTCCTCCTCCCGCACCTCCGCCGGAGGCGGCTCCTCCACGGAAAGCTTTAGCTCCTCAGGCACGGTGAACTCCGGAAGGACCTCGAATTCCGCTTGAAAGGAAAGGGTTTCCCCGCGCACGAACTCCAAGGTTTTCACTTTGGGGGTGGTCAAGGGATGGAGAGAAAGCTCCTTTAGGGCCTTATTCAGCCAATCCTGAATGAGATGCTCTCGCACCTCTTCCCAAAAGGCCTCCTCCCCGTAGCGGCGAAGCAAAAGGTGTTTTGGGGCTTTGCCCGGGCGGAAGCCCGGCACCTGCAGTTCCCGGGCCAAAGCCTGCAGGATCTCCGCCTCTTTTTGGAGGACGGCCTCCTTGGGAACGCGGATCTCCAGGCTTACAAGGGTTCCCTCGCGCCTAACCTGAATGTTTTCGGTGGGCACACCATTGGCCATTATACCTGCCTACCACCACAACCCCGAAAAGCGGGCCACATCCAGGCCCAAGAGGTACACCGCCACCGCCTCCGCCCCCTGCAGGACCACGTCAAGGAGGCCCAAAAGCATGAGGACAACCACGATGATGATCCCAAATTGCTCTAGCCTTACAACGTGGATGCGCCAGCGGAGGGGGAGGAAGTAGGTGAGGATACGGGAGCCATCCAGCGGCGGAACGGGGATCAAGTTAAAGAATGCGATCAAAAGGGAGATCACCGTGAACATGGCCAAGAACATGAACAATATGGAATTCCTTGCCCCCGCCAAGAAAAGGGCCCGGGCCATGGCCGCGGCGAGCGCGGCAAGCAAGAAGTTCGTGGCCGGCCCAGCCAAGCCCACCCAGACCATCCCTCGCCAGGGATCCCGGAAGTAGTAAGGATTGATGGGAACGGGTTTGGCCCAGCCGAAGACGACAAGTGGGACGCCGGTGAACCGGCGGAGGAGGATCAAGGCCAAGGGAAGAAGCACCGAGCCGATGGGGTCCAAATGGCGCAGGGGGTTGAGGGAGAGCCTCCCTGCGCGCTTGGCCGTGGGATCGCCAAGCCAAAGGGCCACAAGACCATGGGCGATCTCATGGGGGATGACGCAAAGGAGAAGGGCTAAAACCGCAAAAACAATTTGAAGGAAAAGGTTCAAGGGGCCTCCTCTCCCGATACAACAAGGACTTTTTCGCGCAAAAGGATCACCCTGCCCGAAGGGCTCCCTCTGGGTTTACGGACATACCGGGCTTCAGTGTAGCTCACCTCCACCTTCCGTTCACCTCGAGCCTTGGAGAACCAAGCGGCGAGCTCCGCCGCCCGCCGCAACACCTCCTCCGGGACCGCCTTTCCTCCGCTCCTTATGAGCACGTGAGCGCCCGGAACCTCCCGGGCATGTAGCCAAATATCGTTAGGTTTGGCCTTGCGCACAAGCTCATCGTTTTCTTCGGCAGATCGCCCAACAAAGACGGGAAAGCCACCGATCAAAAAGTGGCGCGGTTTGGGCTTTTCCTCCGTTTTTGACTTTTCCTCTTGTGGCCAAGCACCAAACTCCTTGAGCTCCCCGGAAAGATAGGGAACCAAATCCGGCCTTTCCAGGATCTCGGCCTTTACGCGCCGAAGCCTTTCAAGTTCGGCCTCCAGGGCCCTCTTTCGTTCCGGTATGGCCGAAAGCTTCCTTTTGAGCTTTTTTATCTTCTCGTAAAGCTCTTGGGCTTGAAGGAGGGGCGGTTTGCCTGGATCTAAGGCGATAGTGACAGGGTTTCCCAAAAAATCTTCGATCGTAACCTCACTTTTCCCTTGAGGGATCTCTGAAAGCCTCGCCATGATCAAATCCGCCTTTTCCTTCATCTTCTGGACCTCTTTGGCCTCTTCTTCTTCCTGGGCCAAGCACAAAAGGGCCTTTTCCCTTCGGCGGATCGCCATGTCGATAGCGCTCAAGACCTTCCTCGTAAATCCCAGCCAAAGACGTTCTTCCAGCACCCGGTCTAAAGCCTCCCAAAAGCTCGAAAATTCTTGGACTGGCTTTCCTAAATCTGACCTGGGAAAGAAACTTGCCACAGGACCCTTTTCCGTGCGGTAAAGAAAGCCCCGAGGAGGGAGGGAAAGAATTTTTTCTCCAAAGACCTTGGGGTCCTCTCCCAAGGATTGGGCCAAGCGCCCAAGGCCCGGTCCAATACCTAAAAGGATGTCAGAGGAGCTTTTATCGATGGGGACGAACTCTCCTTCCCTAAGGGAGCTCGTAATTTTTCCGTCACGGATTACGAAGATATTCCCCCTTCGTGGCCGTAGATCAAGGATTATTTCTCCCTCCGCAAAAGTGAGGCGTATCACCCGTTCAAAGCCCACCTGTTCCAAGGAGAGGAGCCTTTGGCCCTGAAACTCCCGGATTTTTTGGCATAGGGGAGGGGGCTGCGCAGGGGTAGGAGGACGGAGGGAGGTGAGGTGGAAGGCTTTTCCCCCGGGATCGAGGACCAAGCTGCCGCTCGGCCCAAAGAACCGGAGGAAGAGGACATCCTCCACCTGATGCGCCCTGGACAGCCTAGCTCCTTTCAGGACCAGGGCCTCCTCCACCGCCTTTCTCAGCTCTATCCCCTCCACAGAATTCCTCCTTCCTCATGTCCAAATTTAGAGAAGAGACCTGTAAAAGCAAAGTTTGTGTCCAAAACTGTGCACGCGACACTTCCATTTTAGGGCTTTCCTCTTGGTTGTCGACAAACGTCTCTTGTCCAGGGGACAAATGTTCTTTACCTTGGGACATATTTTTGTACAAACCCGGTTTTTGTTCGACAACCAAACGGGAGGTGGTGTGAAATGCATATCAAAGGCAAGTGGATTGGGCAAACTCTTTTGGTCCTTTTAACCATCGCCTTTAAAAGCGGGGCTTTGGCTGACCGCCAAAGTTGTTCCTGCCCTTCTCCGGCGGAGCTAAAATTTAAAATAGCCATTGCCCCTGAAGCTTTTGAACAAATTGCTAGTTTAGGACTACAAGTTCCCATAACAGGACGTGTTTTTGTGATCATCACCAAAGACGGTTCCGAAGAGCCCCGTTTTCAGATCGACGTTACTGGCGTGCCATTTTGGGGGAAAGATGTTTTCAATTTTGGCCCTGACCAGAGCGTCGTAATCGCTGATGGTGATCCAGAGGTATTGGGATATCCGCTTCCTTCCATAGCGGAAATACCGCCCGGGGAATATTACGTTCAGGCCTTCTTGAACGTGTACACCATCTTCCATCGTGCCGATGGCTATACCCTTGCCCTACATCAGGATGCCGGAGAAGGTCAGAACCTATGGCGATCCCCAGGAAATGCTTACAGCAAAGTGGAGCGCGTTTATCTTGACCCTTCCGAGCCCAAGGTTATAAAACTTACGCTAAGCGAGGTCATCCCTCCTTTGCAGCCCCTGCAGGCAGGGGAAGTGCTCCAGCAAGGAAATCCACGGGATACAAAATGGGTCAAGTACGTGAAGATTCAAAGTCGGCTTTTGAGCGAATTTTGGGGACAGCCCATATATATTGGGGCCAACATCCTCCTACCCAAAGGCTATGAAGAACTCCCCCACGTTTACTACCCCGTCATTTACCTTCAAGGGCACTTCCCTGGGGATCGAGCTCCGTTTGGGTTCAGGGAGGGTAAGGGCGAGTTCTACGAGTTTTGGGTTTCCGATAACATCCCGCGCTTCATCGTCGTCACCATCCGAGACGCAAATCCGTACTACGATACTTCCTATTCTGTAAACTCCGCCAATCTCGGGCCCTATGGAGATGCTATCGTATACGAGCTTATCCCCTACATTGAAGAAAACTTCCGGATCATTCGTGAACCCTGGGCGCGAATCCTGGCCGGCGGCTCCACAGGCGGGTGGGAGGCTTTGGCCCTGCAAATTTGGTATCCTGACTTTTTCGGCGGCACCTGGGCTTGGTGCCCTGATCCGGTGGACTTCCATTACTACCAGCTAGTCAACATCTACGAGGACGAGAACGCCTATTACATCGACCATGGCTGGGTGAAGGTTGAGCGCCCAAGCGCTAGAAAAACCGACGGAAACCCGCTTTTTACCATTAAACAAGAGTACCTTTGGGAGTGGGCTCAGGGGCCAAAACATCGTTCCGGTGGGCAATGGGCCGTATGGGAAGCCGTTTTCGGACCAGTCGGACCCGATGGGTACCCCAAACCCCTTTGGGATGCTTTCACCGGCCAAATCGATCGAGCTGTGGCTGAATATTGGCGGGAAAACTATGATATCAATTACAAGCTCCAAAAGGAGTGGCCAATTCTCGGCCCAAAACTTGTAGGCAAACTACATATCACCGTAGGAACAGCGGATACCTATTACCTGGAGAACGCGGTGTACCTCCTACGCGATTTCCTGGAATCCACCAAGGATCCATATGCTGCCGCATCCTTCGACTTCGGGGAAAGAAAACCTCACTGTTGGCGGGGCTATAGCCCATTTCGACCCGGCGAGCAAATCTCTTATTCCGAGTTCCTTCTCGTCGTGGCAGACTATATAACAAAGAGGGCACCACCAGGAGCTGATACTACTAGCTGGAAGTATTAGTTATTGGTTTTCAATTTGAAGGTTAGGCCCTCCTGAACCTCTCAGGAGGGCTTTTTTGTTCTTGGCCACCAACGCCGCTGGTTTCCTATTCCCTTGAGTCCCAAGCTGTTTTCGGTAAGCTTGGAGTTGGCGCCGGCGTAGCTCAGCGGCAGAGCAGCCGCTTCGTAAGCGGCGGGTCAGAGGTTCGAATCCTCTCGCCGGCTTTAGGGCTAGGCCCGCGGAGGTGGGGAGGATGCAGAAAGGGACTTACCGGGTGAAAACGGGGTTCGCTGAGATGTTCAAGGGCGGGGTCATCATGGATGTGACCACGCCCGAGCAGGCCCAGATTGCCGAGGAAGCAGGGGCGGTGGCCGTCATGGCCCTGGAGCGGGTCCCCGCCGATATCCGCGCCCAGGGCGGTGTGGCCAGAATGGCTGACCCCAAAAAGATCAAAGAGATCATGCGCGCCGTCTCCATCCCGGTCATGGCCAAGTGCCGCATCGGCCACATCGCGGAAGCCCGCATCCTTGAGGCCCTGGGGGTGGACTTCATCGACGAATCCGAGGTTTTGACTCCGGCTGATCCCTTCCACCACATCGACAAGTGGCAATTCAAAGTTCCGTTTGTTTGCGGCTGCCGGGACCTAGGGGAGGCCTGCCGGAGGCTGGCGGAGGGAGCGGCCATGCTCCGCACCAAAGGCGAGGCGGGGACGGGAAACGTGGTGGAGGCCGTGCGGCATATGCGCATCCTAAACGACCAAATCCGCCGCCTCAAAGAGATGTCCCGGGCGGAGTTGGTGACCTACGCGAAGGAGATCGGCGCGCCCGTGGAAATCCTGGAGATGATCCAAGAAATGGGACGGCTTCCGGTGGTGAACTTCGCCGCCGGAGGGATCGCCACCCCCGCGGATGCGGCCCTCATGAGAATGCTTGGGGCGGACGGGGTCTTTGTGGGTTCCGGGATCTTCAAGAGTGAAAATCCGGAAAAGAGGGCCCGGGCCATCGTCCTGGCCTGCACTTACTACGATGACCCCGAGCTTTTGGCCAAGGTCTCCGAGGATTTGGGCGAGGCCATGCCCGGGCTCGAAATCGAGAAGATCCCCGAGCATGCCCTCATGCAATACCGATGAAGATCGGGGTTTTGGCCGTTCAAGGTGCGGCAAGGGAGCATATTTTGTGCCTCTCCCGCTTAGGGGCGGAGGCGGTGCCCGTCCTAAGGCCCGCGGACCTTTTGGGCCTTTCGGGCCTAATCCTTCCCGGAGGCGAGTCCACGGCCCAGTGGCGCCTCCTTTCCCGGGCCGGGCTTGCCGAGCCCCTAAAGGACGCACTTAGGGAGGGACTTCCTGCGTTTGGGACCTGCGCGGGCCTCATCCTTTTGGCGCGGGAGATCACGAACTGGCCGGAAAGATACTTTGGGGTCCTGGATGTGGTGGTGGAGCGAAACGCCACGGGAAGGCAGGTGGACTCCTTCGAGGCCGAGGTAGCGGTGGATGGGTTGGGCGGGGTCCCGGCCGTGTTCATCCGCGCTCCCGCTATCCGCGCGGTGGGACCGAAGGTGGAGGTTCTTGGGCGATACGATGGGGAGCCGGTCCTGGTGCGGCAGGGCTCCCTCCTCGGCGCCACGTTCCACCCCGAGCTCACGGAAGACCTGCGCCTCCACGAGTTTTTCTTAAACTTGTGCAGAAAGGAGTGAACATGGCGAGGATTGCCATCAACGGATTTGGGCGAATCGGTCGGGTCACGCTCCGCGTTTTGGCCAAGCGGGGTTGGCCCTTGGAGCTGGTGGCCATCAACGACCCCTTCCTTTCTCCACAGACGGCGGCCCACTTGGTGAAGTACGACACGGTCTACGGTCGCGCGCCGTTCTCCGTTTCCGCCACGGACAACGCCCTCGTGGTTGATGGGCGAGAAATTCCGTTCCTTGCGGAAAAGGATCCCGCAGCCCTCCCCTGGAGGGACTTTGGGATCGACGTGGTGATCGAGTCAAGCGGCGCCTTCACCGATCCGGCCCTGGCCGCCGGGCACCTCAAGGCGGGAGCAAAGCGCGTCCTCATCTCCGCCCCGCCCAAGGGCGAGGAGTCCGCGGAGGTGCCCCAGATACTCTGGCGCATAAACGAGCACCACTACGATCCCCAAAAGCACCAGATCGTGTCCGCTGCCTCCTGCACCACCAACTCCCTGGGCCCGGTGGTGAAGGTCCTTCACGAGGCCTTTGGGATCGAGCACGGGTTTCTGACCACGATCCACGCGTACACGGCGGATCAGAGGCTGGTGGATGCGCCGCACCGGGATTTGGCGCGGGCGCGGGCCGCGGCGGCCAACATCGTCCCCACCTCCACCGGCGCCGCCCGCTCCATCCCCGCGATCTTCCCCGAGCTCAAAGGCAAAATGGACGGGATCGCCATGCGTGTCCCTGTCCCCTGTGGCTCGGTCTCCGATTTCGTGGCCAAGCTCAAAAAGCCCGCGGGCTCCACCCCGAAGGAGGCGGTGGAGAACGTGAACCGGGCCTTCGAGGAGGCGGCAAAAGGGCCCTTGGGCGAGGTCATGGCGGTGACCCGCGATCCCATCGTCTCCTCCGATGTGCTTGGTGAGGACCACTCCGCGGTGGTAGCCTTGGCTTACACCATGGTCCTCTCCGCGGCCCTGGACGTGGTGAAGGTCCTTTCCTTCTACGACAACGAGTGGGGCTACTGCTGCCGGCTTTTGGATGTGGCCCAGTACATCGCGGGCCGCTAGGTGGCTGGCGGGGTGGGTTGGGCTTCTCTTCCCGCCCCATTGTCTTATTTGCGGAAGGGAGGTAGAGGACCTCACCCCGATCTGTGGAGGGTGTGCGGAGGAGATCCGGCGCTGGGAAGCGGTGTGTCAGGTCTGCGGGGTGGGGGTTGAGCCCGGGCTGGATTTGTGCTCGGAATGCGCGGTAGAGGCCAGATCCTTCGCCTGGGCTCGCTCTCTCGGGCCGTATGAAGGGGTGTTGCGGGCCCTGGTCCTCCTTGTGAAGTACGAGGGCGAGCGGAAGGTGGCGAGGTTTCTCGCCCGAGAAATGGCCAAACTGGCGGGAGAGGAGGCGAAGGTGGTCACCTGGGTTCCTCCTGATCCGCTGCGGCTCAGAAAGCGCGGGTTCCATGGGGCGGAGCTTTTGGGCCGGGAGGTGGCCAAAGCCCTCGGACTTCCCGCCCGGCCCCTTTTGCGCAAGCTCGCCCATTCTCCGGAACAAGTGGGGAAACCCCGTGAGGAGAGGCTTAGGGCCATGCACGGCCTTTTTTCTGCGACAAAGAAGGGCCGAGGAGAGCCCGTGCTTCTTGTAGACGACGTGATGACCACCGGAGCCACGGTAAGCGAGGCCGCCCGGGCCCTTTTGGCCGGGGGATTTGGGGAGGTGGGGGTCCTCACCTGCGCCCATACTGTGGGGAAGGAGTAATGGAGATCAAAAGATTTGTGGTTGGCCCCCTTTTCACCAACGCCTATCTCCTCAGCGACGGCGGGGAGGGAGCCTTGATCGATCCCGGCGGCACCTCCGCCGAGCTTGAATTGGCCGTAAGCGAAATCCAGCTGAAATACATCCTTCTCACCCACGGCCATTTTGATCACGCCGATTACGCTGAAGCCCTCCGCGCCCGCACAGGTGCCCTTATCCTTTACCATCCCGCGGAAAGGCCGACCTTTTGGGCCCTGGGCCGCACCCCACCCCCCTTGGACAAACCCCTTTCCGATGGGGATCGCCTCCCCCTTGGCCGCGAGGAGCTTTTGGTATGGCATCTTCCCGGGCACTCCCCGGGCTCCGTGGCCCTTCTTTGGGAACAGGGAAAGACGATATTCGTGGGGGATGTCTTATTTGCCGGGTCTGTTGGCCGCACCGACCTTCCCGGAGGGTCCTGGGAAGAGCTCTCCCGTTCCCTCTCCCGCCTCCTCACTTTGGGGGAGGGCTGGCGGATCCTTCCCGGCCACGGCCCGGCCACGGAGCTCTCCCGCGAGAGGGAGCGAAACCCATTTTTGCGGGAGCTCGTGCATGGGCGCCCTTGAGGAGATCAAAGCGCGGGTGAACATCGTGGACCTCATCGGCCGGTATGTGGCCCTCAAGCCGGCCGGGAAGAACTACAAGGCCCGCTGCCCCTTCCATCCCGACGAGACCCCTTCCCTCATGGTCTCCCCCGAAAAGGGCCTTTGGCACTGTTTTGGCTGCGGGGCCGGCGGAGATGCCATCTCCTTCCTCATGCGCATCGAACGCCTCTCCTTCGCGGAGGCCGTGGCCAAGCTGGCCCAGGAGCTGGGGATAGAACTGCGCGCTAGCGGCGAGGGGAAAAGCCGCCTTCTTCAGGTGAACCTCGAGGCCCTGCGGTTTTTCCAGCGGGAATTGCGGGGACTTTCCGGAGAAACGGCCCGGGCTTACCTCCTCTCCCGGGGGATCGATGAAGCCCTGTGGGATAAATGGGGGCTTGGTTATGCTCCGCCTGCTTGGGATGGACTTCTTCGCGCCCTCAGCCGCTTCGGCGTGCAAACCCTTCTTGAGCTTGGCCTTGTGGTGATGGGCGAGCGCGGCCCTTATGACCGCTTTCGCCACCGCCTGATCTTCCCCATCCGGGACGACCAGGGGCGGGTGGTGGCCTTCGCTGGTCGGGCCTTGGAAGGGGAGCCGAAATACCTGAACACCCCGAATACCCCGCTTTTCACCAAAGGGACCGTCCTCTACGGCTTGGACTTGGCCAAGGAGGCCATCCGGCGGAAGGGGCGGGCGGTCATTGTGGAAGGTTATACCGATGTGATCAGCCTCCATGCCGCAGGGGTCGAGGAAGCCGTGGCCTCCATGGGAACTTCCCTCACCGAGGACCAAGCCCGGCTTTTGGCCCGCTACACCGAAGAAGTGGTGATCGCCTACGACCGAGACGCCGCAGGCGAGGCCTCCTCCTTGCGGGGGATGTTCATCCTCCATGGGGCGGGCTTACGGGTGCGGGTCGCCTCGTTCCCGCCTGAGGAAGATCCGGATTCTTTCGTGCGCAAAGCAGGGAGAAGGGCGGTGGAGGAAATCCTCGCGCAGGCCCAGCCTTTCCAGGAATTCTTCCTCCATGCCTTGGCCAGCCGTCACGATCTTTCCCGACTGGAAGAAAAAGAAGCCCTCCTCCGGGAGGCCCAGAGCTTTTGGCCGGAGATCAGAAGCTCTGTGCTGCGGTTAGAAATCATCCAAGGCTTTTCCAGCCTTTTGGGCCTTCCACCCGAGGAGGTTCAGGAGGCCCTAAGAGGGGTGGCTAGACCCGTTCCCAGGAGCGAGGAAAAAGGTGAGCCCTCCCTCACCCCGGAGGACCTGGTGGTGAAGTTCCTCCTCGAGGGAAAAATTCCCGAGCGGGTGGTATCGGAGCTCTTGGCGGAGGAGCGGCGTTTTTGCCCGGTTTATCGGGAGGTGGTGCGGCGGTGGGCGGAGCGCTGGGCCGAGGGGAAGCCGCCCGATGCCGCAACCCTTGTCCCCAATCTCTCCCCGGAAGCGGCCTCCCGCGTCTCCCGCTTGCTCCTTTTGGACCTAAAAATGGCCAATGAAGCACAGGCTTTGGAAGAGGCGCTCATGCGGTTCCTTTACCTCCCGCGCCTTGCGGAGCGTATGGAAGAGGTGAAGCTGGCCCTAAAGGACGCGGAGGAGCGCGGGGACAACGAGGCCGTGCGGCGGCTGACCTTGGAGTTCCAGAGGCTCTGCCGACAGCGTTTGGAGCTTCTGCGGAGGCGATGATGGAGTCCGAGGAGCTTGGGAAAAAACCGGGCATGCCGGAGGGCCTGGGATCCGAGGAGACGGAAGAGGAGTTGATGGGGCTTATTCCCTTCCTCGTGGAGATGGCGGAGGCCGAGCCCGAGGAGGAGGAGCGCTCCCAGGATCCCATCCGCACCTATATCCAGGAGATCAGCCGCATCCCCCTCCTCACCAAGGAGGAGGAGGTAGAACTGTCCCAGAAGATCGAGGCTGGCCGGGAAGCGGCCCGCCGCCTTCGCGAGGAAAAGGACCTTTCGCCTGAGGAAAGGACGCGCCTGGAGGAGCTCGTGCGGGAGGGGAAACTCGCCCGGGAGAGGATGGCGGCGGCGAACCTGCGCCTCGTCGTCTCCGTGGCCAAGCGCTATATGCACCGCGGCCTGTCCTTTTTGGACCTCATCCAGGAGGGAAACATCGGCCTCATGCGGGCCATCGACAAGTTCGACTGGCGAAAGGGGTTCAAGTTCTCCACCTATGCCACCTGGTGGATCCGCCAGGCCATCACCCGGGCCATCGCCGACCAAGCCCGCACCATCCGCGTCCCCACCCACACCATGGAGGCCATTCAGGAGCTGGAGAGGTTGCGCCAGGAATATGTGCGGGAACACGGCGTTCCCCCCACCTACGAGGAATTGGCAGAGCTTTTGGGAACGAGCGTGGACCGCGTGAAAAAGTTGGAACGGGCCCTCATGCCCACCACTTCTTTGGAGCGCCCCCTTTCCGACGAGGATGAGGAAACCCTAGGGGATTTCATCCCCGACGAAAACGTGCCCTCTCCCTCCAAAGAGGCCATCAAGGCCCAGCTCCGGGAGCTCCTCCAGCGGGCCCTGCAGGACCTGGAGCCGCGGGAGCGGGAGATCTTGGAGCTGCGCTACGGCCTGCGGGATGGACATCCGCGCACCCTGAAGGAGGTGGCCACCCACTTCGACATAACCCGGGAACGCGTGCGGCAATTGGAGCTCAAAGCCCTGGAAAAACTGAAATATCCGGCACGGCAGCGCTCCCTGCGCTATCTTTACTCCCTCCTCCTTTCCGAGGAATGACGGTGCTCCTCATTTTTGGCCCCACGGCCGTGGGGAAGACCAAGGCGGCGGCATATGTCGCGGAAAAAACCGGGGCAGAAATCATCTCCGCCGATGCCCGCACGATTTTCCGGGATATTGCCGTGGGCGCGGACCGGCCGCCTCCACAGATCCTTTCCCGCATCCCCCACCATTTGGTGGGGATTCTCCCGCCGGAGGCGCGCTACGACGCCGCCCGGTTTCGGGCGGATTGTGAGCGGCTGGTGGGGGAGATCGCCGCGCGGGGAAAACGGGCGCTGATCGTGGGCGGAAGCACCCTGTACATCCGGGCCCTCACCCGTGGACTTTTCCCAGGACCGGCGGCCGATCCCCAACTCCGCAGGGAGTTGGCCCAGCTCCCCACGGAAAAGCTGCGGGAGGAGCTGGCCCGCGTTGATCCCAAAAGCGCGGAGAGGATCCACCCCCGGGATAGGGTCCGCATGATCCGGGCCCTCGAGGTCTTTTTTCTCACAGGAAAACCCCTTTCCGCGCACTTTGGCAGGGAAAAACCGTTCCCATGGCCATTAGTGAAGGTTGGGCTTGCCTGCAATCGGGCGGAGCTCTACCGCCGAATCGAGGACCGGGTGGAACGCATGTTCCAAGAGGGCCTGGTGGAGGAGGCCCGGCGCCTTTGGCAGATGGACCTCCCCGCGGATTCCCCCATCCTCCGCACCATCGGCTACCGCGAGCTCTTCGGCCACTTCCGCGGAGAATACGATCTAAACGAGGCCAAGCGCCTCATCATCCGCCACACCAAGGACTATGCGCGAAGGCAGCTCGCATTTTTCCGGGCCGAAAAAGATGTGATTTGGTTGAACGTCACGGGGAAAAGCCCGGAAGAGGTGGGAGAAGAAATCCTTGAGGTTTGGCGGGCCCGCGACCCCAGTCTACAATGAGGGCCATGCTTTCCGTGTTTTCGGCAAAAGCCATCCGCGAAGTGGACAAAAGAGCCGAAGCACTCGGCGTTTCCTCCCTCCTCCTCATGGAGTCCGCCGGACGGAGCGCGGCGGAGGAGATAAGGAAGTGGCTCGCGGATGTGCGGGGGCGCAGGATCCTTGGGGTGTGCGGCAAAGGAGGAAATGGAGGGGATGCCCTTTGCGCCCTGCGGTATCTCGGCCTTTGGGGCGGAGACGTGCGGGCAATTGTGCTTGGGAAACCATCGGGAGCGGCCGGGGAGGAGTACCGCGCCTTTTGCGCTTCCTTTCCCGAACAAGCTCGGGTTGCGGAGACTGAAGCGGAGCTGAGCGATCTTCGAAGCTGGCTTTCCTGGGCAGATATAGTTCTGGACGGGATTCTCGGGGTAGGGACGGAGGGCCCAGCCCAAGGCCTTCCCCGAAAGGCCATCGAATTCCTCTCGAATTTTTCCGGGCCTGTGGTGGCCATCGATCTTCCCTCCGGGCTTCTTGCGGACTCCGGGCGGGTCCCGGGGCCGGCGGTGCGGGCCACTCTCACCTTGGCCATGGGAACCTTGAAGCCCTGCCATCTCCTTCCCCCGGCCGCGGAACTATGCGGAGAGGTGCGGGTCGTGGAGGTGGCCTATCCTCCGGCGGCTTGGGAGGGCGCTGAGCCCTTGGCTGAGGTGCTCGACGAGGAGCGGTGTTTGGCCCTTTTGCCCCCACGGCCGCGGTTTGGTCACAAAGGCACGTTTGGCCGGGTGCTGGTGGTGGCGGGAGCGGTGGGGATGTCCGGGGCTGCCGCCCTTTGTGCGGAGGCCGCCCTGCGCGCCGGCGCCGGGCTCGTCCACGTGCTCACCCCCGAGCCGGTCTTCCCCATCGTGGCCGGGCTCGTCCCCGAAGCCCTGGTCCATCCGGGCCCGGCCGAGCCGGAGGGTACCTTCTCCCCCGCGGCCGCGGAAGAGGCCCTGCGCTTAAGCCAAGGGATGGACGTAGTGGTGGTGGGGCCTGGACTGGGTCGCACCCCTGGCCCGGCGGAAGTGGTACGGGCCCTGATCACGGAAAACCCGGCAAAACTCGTCCTGGACGCCGACGCCCTCTTCGCCCTGGCCCAGGATAGAAAACTACTCCAAAGGAAGCACGGGGAATTGGTGCTCACCCCGCATCCTGGGGAATTCGCCCGCCTGGTGGACGCCCCTGCGGAGGAGGTCGTTCCGGAAAAGATCCGCTGGGCTAAGGAGAAGGCCAAGGAGTGGCAGGCCGTGGTGGTCCTAAAAGGCCCGCCTACAGTTATCGCTGCTCCCGATGGCCGCACCCTTCTGAACACCACGGGGAACACAGCCCTGGCCCACGGCGGTTCCGGCGACGTTTTGGCCGGGTTGATCGCCGGCCTTTGGGCCGGAGGAATTCCCGCCCTGGACGCCGCCGCCCTGGGGGTCTTCGTGCACGGCCGCGCCGCCGAAGTCCTCACCTTGGAGCATTCCGCCCGCGCCGTGCTCCCAAGCGAGATCCTTTCGGCAATACCCACCGTTTTCTTCCAGCTTGAACGCTTTTAGACATGCGCCTCTTTGACACCCATGCCCACCTGGACTTCCCCCAATTCCACCAGGATCGCAGCCTAATCCTTTCCGCGATGCGCGAAAAAAACATCTGGGCCATCAACGTGGGCGTGGACCTCCAAAGCTCTGAGGCCTCCCTTAGGCTGAGCCAGGAAAACTGCCACATCTTTCCGGCTTGTGGGATCCATCCCCATGAGGCAAAGCATGCAACCTCCGAGGTCCTGGCAGGGCTTGCGGAACTTTTGCGGAAGGGAGCGGTAGCCGTGGGCGAATGCGGCTTGGACTTTTACCGGAATCTTTCGCCAAAGGACGCGCAGATTGTGGCATTCCAAGCCCAGCTTAGGATGGCGAAAAAATTGGACCTTCCCGTGATCCTGCACGAGCGTTCAGCTTGGCCGGAATTCGTGAGGATCTTGCGCGAGGAGGGGCCGGTGCAGGGGGTGGTGCACGCCTTCAGCGGTGATTTCGTCCGGGCCCAGGAGGCCTTGGGCCTGGGGCTGTTCGTGGGGATCGGCGGCCCCCTCACCTATCCCAAAAACGAGGCGCTGCGACAGGCGGTGCGGAGGATCCCCCTTTCCCGAGTGATTTTGGAGACGGATTCCCCGTACCTTCCGCCCCAAAATTTCCGAGGGCAGCGGAACGATCCCCTCAAGGTCCGCTACATCGCCGAAACCTTGGCCTCCCTTTTGGCCCGCCCGGTGGAGGAGGTGGCCGAGATCACGTTCGCCAACGCCTGCAAGCTCTTCGGCCTAGCGCTTTGAGGGAAAGCTGGCCGGCTCGAAACTTCTAGGCCTCCGCGTATCATTCGGAAGTCCAAGGAGGGGGTATGCCGCTTTTGGGGGGAAAAGAGCTAGCGGAGGTGTATAGGAAGGCCAAACGCGAGGGATTCGCCCTTTTGGCCAACAACTTCGCGGAGAGCAACGTGCTTTTAGGGCTGTTCGCCGCGCATTCCGCGAAAAAGAGCGATCTTCTTCTGCAGATTTCCCAGGGAGCCGCCAAATTCGCCGGCGGCGGGAACGCCTTGGCCGGGCTGCGGGCCCTTGTTTCCTACGTGCGCGCCATCGCCGCCGCCCACAAAATAGGTGTGTTCATTATCCTGGATCACGTAACCCCTGACGCCATCGAGTCCTTCATCGTCCCAGCCTTAAAAGAAGGCCTCTGCTCCTCGGTGATGATCGACGCCTCGGACCGCCCGTTTGAGGAGAACGTGGCCATCACGAAAAAGGTGGTGGACCTTGCCCGGCCTTACGGAGTTCTGGTGGAGGGTGAGCTCGGCCGCATCAAAGGGGCGGAGGAAGGGATCGTTTCCGAGGAGGCCTTCTATACCGATCCGGATGAGGCCGTGGAATACGTGGAAAGAACGGGGGTCGATCTCCTTGCCATTTCTGTGGGCACGCAGCACGGCGTCTCCGCGGGCAAAGAGCTGAAATTGCGCGTGGACTTGGCAAAGACCATCGATGAGAAGCTGAGGGCGGCGGGGTTGGAGCGGCCGCTCGTTTTGCATGGGGCCTCCGGCCTCACCACCGACCAGGTGCGGGCCCTGGTGGCCGCGGGGATCTGCAAGATGAACAAGGACACCACTTACCAGTACGTCTATGCCCGCACTGCCGCCACGTTCTACATCGCCCAGCGCAGCGATATCCTTCCCCCCGATGGCGTTTTGTTTGATCCCATAACCTTTGAGGCCCAGGGAGCTAAATGGTCTCCGAACAAAAAGATCTTCGATCCCCGGGTTTTAGGAAAAGAGATCCAGGCGGCCATCCAGCGGGTGGCGGAGGAAATGATTGATCAAGTCGGATCTGGAGGGAGGTCGCTCTATGCTTAAGCGGATCGGAATCCTTACGGGTGGCGGTGACTCTTCGGGGATAAACGCGTGCATTCGGGCCATCGTCCGCCGCGCGGAAAAGGAGGGGATCGAGGTCATCGGGTTCAAAGACGGGTGGCGCGGCCCGATCGACGACGACGCCCAGATCCTCACCCTGGACTCCGTCTCCGGGATCCTCCCCCAGGGCGGCACCATCCTTGGCACCTCCCGCACCAACCCCTTCCGCAAGGTTCAGAAGGACGGCGAGACGGTGTGGGAACCCACGGAAAAGGTGGAGCGCATTTTGCAGAACTTGACCAGGCGCGGAATAGACGCGCTCATCCCCATTGGCGGCGACGACACTCTGGGCGTGGCCTGGCGGCTTTATGAGGGATATGGGGTGAAGGTGGTGGGAATTCCCCAGACCATCGACAACGACGTGGCCGGCACCGACTTTTGTCTGGGCTTCCATTCCGCGCTTTCGGTGGTCACCGAGGCCCTGGATCGCCTGCACACCACGGCTCAATCCCACCATCGCGTGTTCATCGTGGAGGTGATGGGCCGGGACTCCGGGTGGATCGCCCTCCTTGGGGGGATCGCCGGCGGGGGAGATGTGATTTTGGTCCCGGAGGAGCCGTTTTCCGTGGACGACGTGGTGAAGGGAATTCAGGCCCGGCTTGCCCGGGGCCGAACGTTCTCCATAATCGTGGTCGCCGAAGGGGCTCGGCCGGTGGAGCTCGGGGGAAAGCCCGTGGCCCAAGAGGGCCGGGTGGACGCGTTCGGCCACGTCCAGCTGGGGGGCATCGGGTATTGGCTGGCGGACCGGCTGCGCGAGCGGGGCCTGGAGTGTCGGGTGGTGGTGTTGGGGCATCTCCAGCGGGGCGGCATCGCCACCCCCTTCGACCGCCTTTTGGCCACGCGGTTTGGGGTGGCGGCGGTGGAGTTCGCCCTGGCGGGGAAGTTCGGGATCATGGTCGGCCTGCGCGGGCATGAGATCGTGGCCGTGCCCTTAAGGGAGGCCCTGCCCCAAAGCCCAAAGCCGGTGGACCCGGTGTTCTTGGAGCTCGCGCGGGCCATAGGAGTGAGATGATGCGCAAACTTTTATTAGCTTTCGTCCTTTTGGGGTTTCTTGGCTTCAGCTCCGGCCAAACCACAACCATCTTCCAGCCCCTCTCCCAAGTGTACGAGGCCATCCGGAACTACTACCTTTGGGCAGATCAGATTACCGATGCCCAGCTTGTGCAAGGGGCGATCCGCGGGATGGTGGAAAGCTTGGGCGATCCCTATTCCGCCTATTTCACGCCCGAGGAATACGCGGAGTGGCAGCGCAGTTTGGCCGGGGAATATACCGGGGTGGGGATGGAAATAACCATCCGAAAGGGGTGGGTCACGGTGGTGACGCCGCTTCCGGGAACGCCGGCGGAGGCCGCGGGCATCCGCCCCGGGGACGTGATCCTCGAAGTGGATGGGGAGTCCACGGAAGGATGGACCCTGGAGCAGGCCTCCATGCGCATCCGCGGCCCGGAGGGCACGCCGGTAACCCTCAAAGTTCGCCATCCCGACGGGAAAGTGGAAACGCTCACCATCGTGCGGGCGAGGATCAAGGTGGAGGCCGTGCGCTCCCAGTACCTGGCGGAGGAGAAGGTGGGGTACGTGCGGATCCTCCGGTTTGACGAGGAAGCCCCTGCCCTGGTGGGCCGGGCCCTCTTCTCCTTCCCCCTTGGTGAGCTGCGCGGGGTGGTGCTGGACCTGCGGAATAACCCGGGCGGCCTCCTCTCCGCGGCGGTGGAGGTGGCCAGCTTCTTCATCGACCGCGGCCCAGTTGTGCGCACCCGCGGCCCGTCCTTCGGGGAACGCCTGTACAATTCCCGCGGCAATTCTTTCCCCAACCTGCCCCTCGCCGTTTTGGTCAACGAAGGCACCGCCTCCGGCGCGGAGATCGTAGCCGGCGCCATCCAGGATCACGGGGTCGGCGTCCTCGTCGGACGAAAGACGTTCGGAAAAGGCCTGATCCAGGAGATCGTCCTGCAATTCCCCGATGGCGGAGTTCTAAAGCTCACCACCGGCGAATACCTCACCCCCAAAGGCCGGCGGGTCCATGACGTGGGCCTCACCCCGGACGTTCCCGTGGCGGAGAGGGGCGAGGAAGAGGACTTGGACCTCAAGGCAGCCCTGGAGTGGCTGGCCTCCCAGGTTCCCTTGGGGGTGGGCAAGTGAAAAACGAGGTTTGGCAGAGGATCGACGAGCTTTCCCAAGAGCTTTGGGATTTAGCGCTACGGATCCACGCCAACCCTGAGCTGGGGTTTGAGGAGCACAAAGCCGCCTCTTGGCTTACGGAGGCCCTGGAGCGGGGAGGGTTTCGGATAGAGCGGGGGGTGGGCGGGCTTCCCACGGCGTTTAGGGCTGTGCACCCCGCGGAGAAAAGCGGTCCAAGACTGGCCATCCTCGCGGAGTACGACGCCTTGCCGGAATTGGGGCACGCTTGTGGACACAACCTCAGCGCCGCCATCGCCGTGGGCGCCGCTTTAGGCCTCGCCCCGTTCAAGGAAAAGCTTCCCGGTGCCCTCCTAGTCCTCGGGACCCCCGCGGAGGAGGGAGGCGGAGGAAAAATAAAGCTCATTAAGGCCGGTCTTTTCCGCGACGTGGACGCGGCCATGATGGTCCACCCCGCCGACCAAACCGTCGTGGACCGCGGTTCCTTGGCCATCACCGAGGTGAAAATCGAATTCCATGGAAAAGCCGCCCATGCCTCCTCCGAGCCGGAAAAGGGGATCAACGCCCTCGACGCCGTGATCCAAACGTTCGTGGCCCTGAACGCCCTCCGCCAGCACATAAAGGACGGGTCCCGCATCCACGGGATAATCACCCACGGCGGGGTGAAACCCAACATCGTCCCCGAATATGCCGCTGCCCTGTTTTATGTGCGCGCTCCGGAAAACGGTTATCGCGACGAGCTCGTGGAAAAGCTGAGAAAATGCGCAGAAGGGGCGGCCCTTGCCACCGGAGCAAAGCTCACCTTCACGAAGGTCGGCCACGAATACAAGGCCATCAGGCCCAACAAAACCATGGCCCAAATCTTCGCTAAATACCTTATGGAGCTCGGATACCCGCCGGAGGAGCCGAAGGGTTGGATGGGCTCCACCGACATGGGCGATGTCTCCTGGGAGGTTCCGGCGATCCACCCGTATATCCGCATCGGGCCGGGGGAAATCCCTGGGCATTCGCGGGAGTTCGCGGAAGCCGCAAAAAGCGAGGGCGCGCGACAGGCGATGCTCGCGGCCGCCAAGGCCGTGGCCGCCACCTGCATTGATCTTTGGACCGATCCGGATCTATTCCGCCGGGTCCAGGAGGAGTTCCGTCAGGGGACGGGATCGTAGCCGCCGGGATGCCAAGGACCGCACCGCAAAAGCCGGCGGAGGGCTAACCACCCTCCCTTAAGCGGGCCGTGCCGCAGGATCGCTTCCTTCGCGTACTCCGAGCAGGTGGGATAAAAGCGGCAGCGATGGGGCAAGAATGGAGAGATCAGGCGCTGATATAGCCGAAGCGGAAGGACCAGGGCCCTTCTCACCAAAGTTGCCATCCCGCAGAAAGTAGGAGATCCTGGGTCCAGTTGCGGGCCTCCGCGAATTTGGAAAAGCTGACCCGAAGGGTCACGTTGGCCCCACCAAGCTTGAAAACGAGCTGAAAAGTGGCGGTTTGCGTCCCCGCTGGCATTTGCCCGCGCGGCTTCACTTGGCGGAGGACGTATTGCGCGGAAAAGTCGGTGGCGTCATTCAGCCTGTAGGTGTAGGAGGCGTTCAAGTTCCACGTGTACTCCTCAAAAACTTGGTAGGGAGCGGAAAGGTCGGACTTGAAGAGGATTTGGGAGCGAGGGTCCGGGGTCATGGCCCCTTGGAGGGAGAGGCTGAAGCGAAGAGAGCCGGGCTGAGGGCGATTAAGAAGGTAGCCCAAACCGAACTGCACAGCCCAGCCACAATAGCGCTCTAGCCCGCCTTCCTCCAAAACCTCCTCCACGAGGAGGACGCTCCGGGGATCCAACGTGATTTTGGCCTCGGCGGCGATGATCTTGGCCAACGCGGCGGCCAAGTCCGCGGTGGAGGAGTACATCTGGCGGCGGCCGATCTCTTGGGCCAACCGCAAAATGGTGTTTTCCTGGAGGGCCGCCAGGAGCAAACCCCGCTCAAGAAGCTTCTCCTCGATTCGCAGGGCCCGCACCAAAGGGGACACATCGGTGAACCGGCCGTAACCCACCCCGGCCCGCGCTTCCACCGCCGGCCGGGCATTGCGGGTGTCCAAAACTCCCTCCACCCCTCCGAAAACGAAGTACGGAGAGGGATACGGATACTCCCGGAAGGTCCCGGAAACCTGGGCCGACGCCGAAGCCAAAGCCAGACCGAAGAGGTCGAATTCCCCAGCAAAGGTGAGGCCAATTCCCCGGGCAGGGGAATCCACCAGCCACTCCCCTTGCACGGTGAACTTCCCGGTGCTGATATCGGGTCCCGGGGTGAGGGGGTCCTCAAAATAGTGATAACTGAAGGCGGCCTCGCCGCGCAAAATGTTCGTGGTGGGAACTTGGTATTGACAAATGCTCAACGCCAAGGCCGGCACCCACCAGACAAATACAACAAGAAGCCGCCAAAGCATCGCAAGCTTAAGCGTAACCCATGCGCCTATCCCAAGCCAGCTTGCCCGAGGTTCAACGCTTCTGGCCCGAATTTCTGGCGCACCTTTTGGAAGACGTCGGCCAAGTTGGGGTCAACAAAAAGTGGCAGGGGCCTGAACGCGGCGGGCACAAGATCAGCTACCCCCACCCCCAAAAGCCGAACGCCCTGGCCCGGCGGGATCTCCACCCGGGAAAGGAGGCCCACGGCCTCGGCGGCCAAAATGAGCGGATGATCTGTGGGTTCTGGAAGCTTTGTTTGCCTAGTGCACGTGGTGAAATCGGAAAAACGGATTTTAATTTGCACGGTTTGGGCAAGGACGCCCTCTTCATGCAGACGATCAACGACCAAAAACGAAAGTCGCCGCAATTCGGTCACGATCGTCCTTTGATCGAAAAGGTCTTCGGGATAAGTGACCTCGTGGGAGAGGGACTTGGCCTCCCGCACCGGGATCACCGGAGAATCATCGATGCCCCTGGCTAACTGCCAAAGGGCTTCCCCGCCCTTTGGTCCAAACCAAGACCGCAGAAGGCCCAATGGCACTTCCCGCAGATCCCGCACGGTGCGGATCCCCTTTTCCCGGAGGCGCGCCGCCGTCTTTGGGCCCACTCCCCAAAGATCATCCACCGGCAAAGGATCAAGAAAACTTTGGACTTCCTCCGGCCGCACTACTCTGAGCCCACCGGGTTTGGCCGCATCCGAAGCGAGTTTGGCCACGAGCTTATTTGGTCCAAGACCCACGGAGCAGGAAAGGCCCACTTCTTTGGGGATGCGGCGGTGGATTTCCTCCGCCACCTTTTCCGGAGGGCCGTGGAGGAGTTCGGTCCCGCTGAGGTCCACGAAGGCCTCGTCCAGGGAAATTGGTTCCACAAGGGGACTATATTCGCTGAGGATAGTGCGGATTTTTTGGGCTACCTCTTCGTAGCGGTCAAAGCGCGGGGGGAGGAAAACCCCATGGGGGCAGAGACGCTTGGCCTGGGCGGTGGGCATTCCCGAGCGGATCCCGAACTTGCGGGCGCTATAAGAGGCGGTGGCCACCACGCCCCGAGGTTCTGGACCGGCCACGATCACCGGCTTTCCCCGCAACTCCGGCCGATCCAACTCCTCCACCGCGGCGTAAAAGGCATCCATGTCCACATGCAAGATCCAGCGGGGCATCGAGATTATCGTAATCTTTTTTCCGCCCCACTCAACCCACAATTGATAAACCGCGAACCTTGGGAGTCAACACCATACTGAACGGTACTAGCCTAGTCCTAGGGCTCCTGAATAATAGCTTGGCTTCTACGCCGGCTGAAAGAATTTCAACTCTGCCTAGACTTTGGCCTTTTCAGACCTTCCGCATCTTCAATTGCCGCATCCCCTGCGGAAAAACGCTACGCTCCATTCCTTGATTTTTGCCGACGTTTCTAAGCGGGTTCGCCTGCAGTACCTGGCACTCTTTGTCTTTGCTAAGAAGGTTAGCTAGGTCCCGGTAAGCGAAAACTCCAAACGGTAACCGTGGGCTTGTACCAGAGCTTCGAGTCCTTTCCGGAACGACGCAAAGTCAAACTGGTAGCTGTATTTCTTGCCGAGCAAGAGGGCTTGCTCTTCGACGCGGCCCGAA
>FWWM01002193.1_pt1 | contig 54148 bp, 46 predicted proteins | sample 2228351 | NCBI WGS metagenome assembly FWWM01 (sample SAMEA103939774, study PRJEB20133) | metagenome | reverse complement strand
GTCAGCGTGGTCTTGCCATGATCAATGTGCCCGATGGTCCCCACGTTGACGTGCGGCTTGCTGCGATCGAATTTCTCCTTGGCCATTTCCTCACGACCTCCTGAACCCTAATGCGGACTCTCGCCCGTTACCACGAAACCCTTCCTTGCACCCGAGCGATCACCTCTTCGGCGACCGCTTCGGGCGCCCGCTCGTAGCGACTGAAATGCATGGTGAAACTGCCGCGGCCCTGGGTGCGGGAACGCAGATCGGTGGCGTAGCCGAACATCTCTTTCAGGGGCACCGACGCCCGAATGATCTGCGTCGTGCCCCTCAGCTCGACGCCTTCGATCTGCCCGCGCCGGGCGTTCAGATCCCCGATCACATCCCCGAGGTACTCCTCAGGAACCACCACTTCGAGGCTCATGATCGGCTCCAGCAGTATCGGTTGCGCTCGCTCAGCGGCCTGGCGCAACGCCATCGAGGCAGCGATCTTGAAAGCCATCTCCGAGCTGTCCACCTCGTGGTAGCTGCCGTCGAACAGCGTCACCTGCACGTCCGACATGGGATAGCCCGCCAGCACCCCGGCCTCCAGGGCTTCCTCGACGCCTTTTTGCGCCGCGGGGATGAACTCCCGGGGGATCGCCCCGCCCACGATGGCGCTCTCGAATCGAACGCCGCTGCCCCGGGGCAGAGGCGCAACACGAAGCTTGACGTGCCCGTACTGCCCGCGCCCGCCGGTTTGACGGACGAAGCGGCCTTCGCCTTCCGCCTCGCTCGAAATCGTCTCCCGATAGGCGACCTGAGGCTTGCCTACGTTGGCCCCCACGCCGAACTCTCGCTGCATGCGGTCCACGATGATTTCCAGGTGCAGCTCTCCCATGCCGGCCAGAATGGTCTGCCCGGTCTCGGCGTCGGTGTGGATCCTCAGCGTGGGGTCCTCCTGCGAGAGCTTGGCCAGAGCCGTCCCCAGCTTGTCCTGGTCCGCCTTGGTCTTGGGCTCGATGGCGAGCTGGATGACGGGGGCGGGGAATTCAATGGACTCCAACACAATGGGCGCGCGCTCGTCGCAGATGGTGTCGCCGGTGGCCACGGTCTTCAGCCCGACCGCCGCCGCGATGTCGCCCGCGTAGACCTCTGAAATCTCCTCGCGCTTGTTGGCGTGCATGCGCACCAGCCGACCGATGCGCTCCGAGCGCCCTTTGGCCACGTTGTAGACCATGTCGCCGCTGGCCAGGCGTCCCGAATAGACCCGCAAGAACGCGAGCTGGCCGACGTAGGGATCCGTCATGATCTTGAAGACCAGAGCGGCGAACGGCTCATCATCCGAGGCCCGGCGCGTCAGCGTGCGCGAGGGATCGTCCACTGCAACGCCCTCGACCGGCGGGATGTCCACCGGCGAGGGCAGGAAATCCACCACCGCGTCCAGCAGCTTCTGGATGCCCTTGTTCTTGAACGCCGCGCCGCACAGAACGGGGAAGATCTTCTGGGCGATGGTGGCGCGCCGAATGGCCTGAATCAGCTCCTCTTCGGTGATCGTCTCCCCGTGGACGTACTTTTCAAAGAGGTACTCGTCGGCGTCGGCCACGGCCTCGATGAGCTGCTCGCGGTACTCGTGGGCGCGGGGCAGCAGCTCGTCGGGGATCGGCACATCGTCGTACTGGGCGCCCAGCGTCTCATCGCGCCACAGGCGGGCGTTCATATGAATCAGATCCACCACGCCGCGGAAGCTATCTTCTTTGCCCACGGGGAGCTGCACAGCAACCGGCTTGCACTTCAAGCGGTTGACGATGCTCTGCACCGCGGCGTAGAAATCCGCCCCCACGCGGTCCATCTTGTTGATGAAACAAATGCGCGGCACGCGATACTTGTCGGCCTGCCGCCAGACGGTCTCCGATTGCGGCTGCACTCCGGCCACAGCATCGAAAAGCGCCACCGCGCCGTCCAGCACGCGCAGGCTGCGCTCGACCTCCGCCGTGAAGTCCACGTGGCCCGGGGTGTCAATGATGTTGATCTGGGTGTCTCGCCACTGGCAGGTGGTGGCCGCGGAGGTGATGGTGATGCCGCGCTCCTGCTCCTGCGCCATCCAGTCCATCACCGCGGTGCCTTCGTCCACTTCGCCGATCTTGTACGTACGGCCCGTGTAATAGAGGATGCGCTCGGTGGTCGTGGTCTTGCCCGCATCAATGTGGGCCATGATGCCGATGTTGCGCATCCTTTCGATGGGGACCGTACGGGGCATGGACGTGTACCCTTACCAGCGGTAATGCGCGAACGCCTTGTTGGCCTCCGCCATGCGATGCACGTCGTCGCGCTTCTTGATGGCGCCGCCGCGCATGTTGGCGGCATCCATCAACTCGGCAGCCAGCTTTTCGGGCATGCCCTTCTCCGGCCGCACCCGCGCGTTCTGGATCAACCAGCGAATGGCCAGCGAAGTTCGGCGATTCTGGGGAACTTCCACCGGCACCTGGTAGTTGGCCCCGCCCACGCGTCGGGTCTTGACCTCCAGGACCGGCTTGCAGTTCTCCACCGCCTTCTTGAAGAGCTTGAGCGGGTCGTCGCCGGAGCGCTCGCGGATCTTGTCCATGGCTTCGTAAAAAATCCGCTGCGAGACGCTCTTTTTGCCGTCCCACATCATGCAGTTGATGAACTTTTCGACCAGCGTGGAGTTGTAGACGGGGTCCGGCGGGATCTCTCGGGGTTCGGGTCTGCGACGTCGTGGCATGGCAGTTACTGTTTGGGCCGTTTGGCTCCGTACTTGGACCGGCCTTGGCGGCGGTTGGCGACCCCGGCGGCGTCCAGAGCGCCGCGGATGACGTGATAGCGGACGCCGGGAAGATCCTTAACGCGGCCGCCGCGAATCAGCACGATCGAGTGTTCCTGAAGATTGTGGCCTACGCCCGGGATGTAAGTCGTGACTTCGATCCCGTTGGTCAGCCGTACACGAGCAACTTTGCGCAGCGCCGAATTCGGTTTCTTCGGCGTGGTGGTGTAGACGCGCGTGCACACCCCGCGCTTCTGCGGGCAGCCCTCTAGAGCCGGGCTGGCCGTCTTGTATCGCGGCGGCTTACGCCCTTTGCGCACCAGTTGATTGAATGTCGGCACGAGTCTACCTCTGATCCTGCACGCTGGCGATGAAAGCCAAACCGGCTGCGACCGCAACGGGCGACGCTAACGGCCGCGCACGCCGGAGTCCGTCTCCCTCTTTGCTCGGGAAATCAGATAGGTCCCTGAGCGCGACTGCCGGTTTGCGAAAGATTACTTCCTTCGGACGGCCCATGCCCCGCCGGCGCAAAGCCGACGCAGGCCTCGGGGCCGACCCCTGCTCGTCCGCCGAGCACACGCTGCGGCGGCAGGAGTTCAACGCTTAAGTCGCCAAACGTTTCTAGCATAACGAACCGGCCCGCGGGGTGTCAAACACCAAACCACGCGCCCTATCCGCCTGAGCGCCGCTGACCGGCCCGCTCACTATATTTTAGCGAGATCTGCGCGCCCCATCAGGCCCCATGCGCGAGCCACTGCTATTGCCGGCCGTCGCTTTCGCCGCCGGCATCGCCGCTGCCCGCCACCTCGGCCTTTCTGCCCCGGAGATCGGACCCGGGCTTGCGCTTCTCATGGCTCTCACCATCCTGGCGCTCCGGATCGGTCTCCTGCGGGTCGCAGCGTCGGCCTGCCTGCTGGCCCTGGCCCTTGCGGGCGCCCTGCGCATGGCCGTGCGGTACGAGCCGTCGGCGCCTGAATTGGACGCCGCTCCGGGCGAGCTCCTCCTGTTCAGCGGGTGCATCGTCGAGCCGCCGGATCTCTCCCAAGACCGTCAGCAGTTTCTTCTGGAGTTGGAGCCCGGAGCCCGGGCTCGCGTCAGCCTCTATCTGAAAGACGGCGAGGCCGCGCCTGATCTGGCCTACGGGCAGCGGGTGGAGCTGGAAGGGCGTGCGCGGCCGGTGCGGAATTTTCAGAATCCGGGCTCCTTCGATTATGCCGCTTACCTGGCGCGGCGCGATGTCTACTGGAACGTCACCGCCGTGCGTTCCACGATCCGCGTCCTGCCGGGCGCCTGCGGCGACCGCTTTCGCCGCGCGATCTACAGCCTCCGTACGCACTGGGTGCGGCGCCTCGAGCAACTGTATCCGGAAAGCCCGTACACCTCGGCGATGATGCAGGCGGTCGTCGTCGGATCCGCGGCGGGCCTTGAGAAGACATGGGTGGAAGATTGGCGCCGTACGGGAACCTACCACGCCATCGTGATCTCGGGCCTGCAAATCACGGTGCTGGCCGCCGTTTTCCTGTTTCTGTTTCGGCTGTGCCTTGTGCCGGAGATCGCTGCGCTCGCGGTGACGGCAGGCGCAGCCTGGCTGTACGCGCTGGTCGCCGGCGCCGACGCCCCGGTTCTGCGAGCGGCGGCAGGCTTCAACCTATTCGTGATCGCGCGGTGGCTGCACAGGAGACTCCGCCTGCTCAATGTGCTGGCTGCGGTGGCGCTGATTTTTCTGCTGGCGGATCCCACCGAGCTCTTCGAAGCCAGCTTCCAGCTTTCCGTTCTCGCGGTGGCCGCCATCGGCGCGCTGGCGGTTCCCGCGCTTGAAGCGACCTCCGCTCCGCTGGTTTTGGGACTGTCGGGCCTGAGCGATCGCGCGCGCGACCCAAGCCTTCCTGCGCGCACCGCGCACTTTCGCGTGGAGCTAAGACTGCTGGCCGAAACCGTTCACCTCTGGACCGGCCTCAGCGAGCGCCGGGCGTTGGCGTTGCTCGCCGTTCCGCTGCGCGTGGCCTTCTTCTTGTTCGAACTGCTGGTGGTCTCTCTCAGCGTGCAGATCGGTTTGGCCCTGCCGATGGCTTTGTACTTCCACCGCCTCTCGCTGACGGGCCTTTCGGCGAACTTGCTGATCGGCCCGCTGATGTCGGCCGTGGTCCCGTTAGGATTTCTCGCTCTGGCGACCGGCTGGAGCATTCCGGCGGCGATAGCCGGCCGGCTGGTGGATCTCGCCCGGAGCGTGGTCGAGTTCCACGTTGCTTGGGAGCCGAACTGGCGGATTCCCGACCCCCCGCCGTGGCTGGGCGTCGCGGTGACGACCACGTTACTCGCCGTGGCTTTGACGGCGCGCCGAGGGAAGAGGCTGTGGATGGTCCCGGCCTCCGCGCTCACCGCACTGCTGACGGTTCTCGTCGTTCATCCGTTCACGCCCGACCTCCGCCCCGGTTGCCTCGAGCTGGCCGTGATTGACGTGGGCCAGGGCGAAAGTCTGTTGCTCGCGCTGCCTGACGGCCGCCTCATGCTGGTGGACGGGGGTGGATTCCCCGCCATCGGAAGGAGACGACCAAGGCTCGATATCGGCGAGGATGTGGTCTCTCCCTATTTGTGGCGTCGGGGCATCAAGCGCCTGGACGTGGTGGCGGCGACTCACGGTCACGAGGATCACATCGGCGGGTTGGCGGCGATCATCGAGAACTTTCGGCCAAGGCAGTTCTGGTTCGCTGTGATGCCGGAGACGCCGACGTGGCGCGCGTTGCGCGACAGAGCTTCCTCGCTCGGCGTGGAGCTGGTGCCAGTACGCGCAGGACGGTCGTTCCGGTTCGGCGAGGCGCGCATCGAAGTACTGGCGCCGGAAGCTGATTACGAAGCGCACGCGACGCCACGCAACGACGACTCGCTGGTGGTGGGGATCAGCTTCGGCCGCCACCGCTTCTTACTGACAGGCGACATCGAGCGGCGAGCGGAAGAGGCTTTGCTGGCGCGACGGCCGCCGGGACGACGCGATGTTCTCAAGGTGGCGCACCACGGCGGACGCAGCTCGACGGCAGAGGCATTCCTCGACGAAGTACGCCCCGCGCTGGCGTTGATCTCGGCGGGTTTTGCGAACCCCTACCATCTTCCCCATCCCGCCCTGCTGGAACGACTGGCTCGGCGGCGCATCCTCACGCTCCGCACGGACACGCACGGGCTGATCCGTGTCCTCAGCGACGGACGTTATCTCGAGCTGGGGACCAGGCGCTGGTCGCAGTGAAGCCGCCGGCGATCGGGCATCGGGCCCGGCGCAGCCATGCGCGCCGTCGCCGGCTGCGGCGGCTCCAGCCGTGGCGCGGTGTTGCTCACACGAACGTTTTGCCCGTAAAATGAGAGACGGGGCGATAGCCCGATTGCGCGATCTATGGTCCGGGATCCGGTTTTGAGCCCTCGTAGCGCGGAGATCCTCCACTCCATCGTGGAGACTTACATTCAGACCGGGCAACCCGTCGCCTCACGGACCATTTCCAAGCGCACCAAGAGCCGCTTGAGTCCGGCTTCCATCCGGAATGTGATGGCGGACCTCTCGGAAGAAGGATATCTGGAGCAGCCGCACACCTCCGCGGGGCGCATCCCGACGGCTAAAGCGTTCCGCCATTACGCCCGATCGGTTAGCGTGGGACCGCTGAAGGCCGCCGAATTGGAACGCCTGCGGGCCGAATTCCAGGGGATCGAAACGATCGAAGGACGCGCCGAGCGATCCTCGCACGTGCTGATGGAGTGGACCGGCAATGTGGGGATCACCGCGGCCATCCCACTGGCCGGCCAGACCCTGCATCAGGTGGAGCTGCTGGCGCTGGCGGATCGGCGGATCTTGATGATCGTGGTGACGCGCGACGGCATGGTGCGCGAGCGGGTCGTCTCCCTGGAGGAGGCGCTCACGCAGGACGAGCTGGATTCCATCCGCAATTATTTGAACTGGAACTTCAGCGGTTGGGTGTTGGAAGATGCGCGCCGGGAGCTAGCCCGCAGGCTGGAACACGAGAGCGCTTTGTTCGACGCCATCCTGCGACGCCTCGCGTTACTGCGTAGCAAGGGTCTGCTCGACTTCGAGGTTACGCCCGCGCTGTATATGGAGGGGGCGGCCAACCTGGTGGCTGTGGATCTCTGTCTGACGCGCGAGAAGATGCGGGATCTGTTCCGCGCGCTCGAGGAGAAGAAGCGCGTACTGGAAATCCTGGACCGTTTCCTGGAAAAGCCTACCGGCGAGGTTGAGATCCGCGTGGGCCTGGGCGAGGCCCACCCCAGCATGAAAGCGCTCTCGCTGATCGGATTGCAGGTCATGCTGCCGGGCGGCATGGCGGCAAAGATCGCGGTGCTGGGTCCCATGAGGATGAACTACGAGAAAGTGATCTCGGCGGTAGCGCACGTAGGAAATGCTTTCCGCACCCTGGCAGCCTGAGGGAGCAAGCGACCCGGCAGATCCCTGCGGCTGCTACTCTGAAAGAAAACGCGATTCTCGACCATGCAGGACAAGGACCCTTCCCTGGACACGGCGCCCGATACCCCATCGGAAACGCAGGCGCCGGCAAATGCCGACAGCGCCACGACGCAACAAACTGCCGCGGCAGAAGCCGCCGGCGACGCCGTTGCCGTACAGGACCCCGCTCAGTTGCTGGCTTCCCTGTCGGCGGAACGAGATCAACTCGCCAGAGAACGCGACGAGTATTACGATCTGCTGTTGCGCCGCAGCGCGGAGTTCGAGAACTACCGCCGCCGTGTGGAGCGCGAGCGGCGGGAACTGATCGAGTTCGCGGGCATGGAGACGGTTCGCGAGCTGCTCCCCGTGCTGGACGACCTCGAGCGAGCGCTGCGAGCGCAATCCGCCGACCCGGAGTACGCCAAAGGCGTCGAGCTCATCCACCAGCGGATGCTGGAAACCCTCAAGAAGCTGGGCCTGGAACCGATGTCCGTCAAGGGGGAGAAGTTCGATCCTCACCTGCACGAGGCGGTCGAAATGACGCCCAGTGAAGAATTTGAGGACCACACGATCATCGAAGAGTACCGCCGCGGGTACAATTTTAAGGGAAGGCTGCTGCGGCCGGCGATGGTCAGAGTGGCCGTGAAGCCTTGAACGAATGGCCGTGGCCAAGCGCGATTACTACGAGATCCTGGGCATTGACCGCAACGCCGGGCCGGAAGAGATCAAGAGCGCCTACCGCAAGGCGGCGCTGCGGTATCACCCGGACCGCAACCCCGGCGACAAAGAGGCCGAGGAGAAATTCAAGGAAGCGGCGGAAGCCTACAGCATCCTGAGCGACCCGCAAAAACGCGCCCTTTACGACCGCTACGGACATGAAGGGCTGTCCGGCGTGCCGTCGCCGGGCTTCGATCCGACGGTGTTCGCGGATTTCAGCGACATCCTGGGCGACCTGTTCGGTTTCGGCGATCTCTTCGGCGGATCCTCGCGCCGGCGCACTCGGCCTCAACGCGGCGAGGACATTCGCTATGACCTCGAGATCAGTTTCGAGGACGCCATGCGCGGCATGACCGCCGAAATCCAGATTCCGCGCCAGGAAGTCTGCTACCGATGCCAGGGCCGGGGCGCCGAGCCGGGCGATATCTCGACCTGCCAGGCCTGCCGGGGGCGTGGGGAGTTGGTCTATCAGCAGGGCTTCCTCTCCATCCGCCGCACCTGCACCCATTGCAACGGCACGGGCCAGGTGGCGCGAAGGGCTTGCGGCAACTGCCGGGGCCGCGGGTGGGTCACCACGGAACGCAAGCTCAAGGTCAACATTCCCCCGGGCGTGGACACAGGAACGCACCTTCGTCTGGCGCAGGAAGGCCAACCCGGGGCCCACGGCGGCCCGCCGGGGGATCTCTACGTGGTCCTAACCGTGCGGGATCACCCCTTCTTCGAGCGGCGCGAGAACGATCTGCACTGCACAATCCCTATCAACGTCGCGCAAGCCGCTCTCGGCGCAGAGATTGAAGTCCCCACCCTGGATGGCGTGGAAACGATCCAGATTCCCGAGGGGACGCAGAACGGCGCCACTTTCCGACTGCGCAACCGCGGCGCGCCGCGACTGAACGGACACGGCCGCGGCGATCTGTACGTCCACCTGGAAGTCAAGGTTCCTACCCGCCTGACGCGCGAGCAGCGCAAGCTATTCGAGCAACTGCGCCAGACTCTGCCTGCCGACAACCAACCCAAGCCCAAGGGCGTGTTCGAAAGGGTCAAGGACTACTTTATGTAAGCCGGCTGCCGCGGCTGGTCCCCGGCCAGACGCCCCAGCCAAGCGCAGGCCATGACAACCGCGGTGTCGGAGAGGTCAGCCTGATCTGCCTCGGGGGCCAACCGCAGCTCGCGCGCGGCTTGAGCATCCCCGACACACGCGACTACGCGCCAGTCGCCCCACGGCAGTTCGTCCCCCGGCCGCCCGCCCTGTCGGCATCCACGGGGACGGCCAAATCGGGGGTCGTGGTTCAGCGATGGTTCCACGCGGGGTGCCACTCAGGGATGACCGGCGCGGCCAGGCTCGCCGTCGGCCGTAACGGTCGACACCTACCTGCTTGAAGCGTGCCTGTTCCTGCTGGATGACCGGCACGGCGTGGGACTCACCTGCGCCGATCTCATCCAGGCCGGCTTGAATCCCCCGGTTGAGCGCCGCTCGCGATCGGGCGGCCGGGGCAGCAGCGGACCGAGCTCGCAAGACTGCGCCGCATCCGGCCGATCCAGCGGGCCGTGATCGCAGCGGCCATCACCCGCTGACGGCGGTGGCGCCAGGGCCGGACAGACCGGCGTCGGCGCTGCTGACGGAAGCGCTGGTGACGTCCGGATCAGCGTGACCGCCGGTTCGAGCACACTTTCAGCAGGCATCCATTGTTCAGGGGCGCTCGCTACGATGTCCTTGAATGCGGTTGCCCAACGCGGAGCTTCCCATCGTAGACCTGCACAAGCTCCGCGGTTACTGTCTGAACATGACGCATCCGCGCGGACGCCATAAGGCCCGAGTATTCGCCGCCGTCGGGATCGTGGAAGCAGATGCCCTGAAGTTGCAGGCAGCCCTGTTGTCTGCGGCTCGACATTGATCAGCCCGGCGTGGAATTCATCCGCGCCGATCGCACCGAGCGAGAACTTGACATCGAGCTTCAACGCGGCCCAGCGATCCAACACCCGGCGCACCAGTTCACCGGTAGCGCGGTGATCGCACGACTCGCTCCGCCGCAGCGACCAGCACAGCGGCCGGGTTTTTCATAGCGCCTTGAGTGCTTCTCTCCTGATAATCGGGTGATCTCACCCCACCTGCCGGCAGTTGGAGACGAATACTACTTACTCAGCAGGGCTGGGCGAAGCTTCGCAAATTTGCGAACTCGAAACATCAGATCTGACATCGAACTTTCCCCGCCAGTGCGCAGCAGGATGAGGAACTCACGAGCGCTTCCGTTCACGAGCGGCGCAGCTAGACTTCCGGCGGCAGCAGGGCGCCGGCCACCGTGCTCTCACGGCAGCTTCCCGGCCGCCCAAAGAATGGCGTTCTGCACCAGTCGCTGGAGACCCGGGTGCATGTGCGCTTTATGGTCATGCCCTAACTGGATCACGATCACGCGCGACTTTTCGTAGGGGCTGATCCAGGCCACGGGGCCGTCGCTGCTGGGATGGTTGGTCTTTAGCAGCACGAGGTTATGCGGCGAAATCCACATGTTCTTGTAAGTCTCGTCCCAGATGTGCATTCGGGTGACGCCGGCCAGCACCGGGTGTTTGGCCACGGGCTCGACTTCCAGCTCGACGTCGTGCCGGTAGCTGGAAGCCGGCCGCTCTCCTTCAGCCTTCAGCAGGTACTTGCCGCCCACCACCTCGTCGGTCCACCATTTCCAGCCCAGGTAATCCACCAGCGCGTGGTGCAGCACAACCAACCCACGCCCGCTCTCCACGAAATTTCGCAGATTGGTCTTACCCGAGTCGCCGATGTGTTCCTCCTGGACGGAATCGTAGAGCACCAGCACGTCCCAGTTCTTCCGCAAATCCCGCTGGAAGGGCCCGGGATGGGGAAAGATGACAGCGCGGATGCGCGGTTCGCCCTCGAAGAGGCGGTAAAAGGTGGGGTCGTAGCTATGACCGCCGGTGACCACCAGGGTTCGCACCGCGGGAGGTGCGCTTTCCACGGCGGGCGGCGCCACTTCGCCTGTGGCCGCCCACTCGGCGCCACGCGCGAAAGTCAGGCGGAAGCCGGGTTCGCGCATAGCCGCCACATCGTGCCCGAGCGCGGTGTGGAACACACGCCCCTTGCCATACTGCACGGTCCATAGCACGGGTTCGTCCTTGCCCGTGCCTCCGAACTTCGAGTCGTCGAAGGCGGTCGCCAGCACGCGCGCCTGCGGCTTCATGCGCATGTTGTGATACAGCTCGTCGTTGGTGAGGAAGCTCTCTTCCAGGCCGCGCGCCACCGGATGTGCGCGGTCCACAAACTTGACACGGAAGGTGTGCCTTTGGCCGTGGCCGGTGCGCGGTGGCTGGTCGGAGAAATGCCCGCCGATCATCTCGGCATATTCCGCCCACGGCGGTTCCAGAATCTTGGTTCGTACGTGCCCCTCGCCGAGCACCGGGAGCCCGACGAAGGCGTAGCTGGCGGCGTGCACGGGCACCAGACCGCCGCCTGAGCGCACAAAGGCTTCCACGGCACGCTCGGTGACCGCGCCCCAGCGGGGGCCGTTGTAGTCCAGGATGAGGACCTGATAAGCGGCCAGCGTTTCGGCCGTGACGCCGGCGGGCTCCTCGACGACCCGCACGTCGAAGCGCCCTGTGTCCAGAAGAATCCGGCGTAGCTCCGGTGTCGTCGTGCGCCAGTCGTGATTGTTGCGGCCCGAAAAGATCAGGGCGCGAAGGAGGCCCTGCCGGAACAACGGCAGCGTCGTTTGCGCCGCCGGCAGCGGGGCAAGAACCATCAGAACAACCAGGCTTCTTGCGATCATGGTTTCCGCCTCTTATCAGAGAACACGCCGGCGGGCGCTGTCAAACCGCTACCTGCAAGGCGCCGCCGGGTCGTTGGGACTCGGACTTCACGCTCAAGTTTGCGGCCGCCGTCCGATAAGAGAAGGCGGCGCTGCGGAATCTAATATACTGGAGGGAAGGCAGGGGCGTGAAAGCTCTCCAATATGTAGCTCTGAGTGCCACGGGCGCCTTGTGCGCTCTCCTGATCTCCTGCGAGGCCCGCGCCATCAGCTTCGATACCGGCAGACCGGGCGCACTGCCGCCGGGCTGGAGCGTCGGCGACGGCGGAGAGTCGCGGTGGGAGATCATCCCTGACGGCACGGCGCCGAGTCGGCCTTACGTGCTGGCTCAGCTCTCCCCTGCCCCGCGCGGCATCCTGCCGCTGGCGATCCTGGAGACCGAGGAGCTCACCGACGGCAGCGTCAGTGTGCGCTTCAAACCGGTGGCCGGGAAGGAAGATCGCTCCGGCGGCCTGGTATGGCGCTATCGCGATTCAAGCAATTACTACCTGGCCCTGGCCAATGCCATGGCGAATCAGTTGACGGTGTGGAAGGTCGTCAACGGGAAACCCGCGCCGGTTGCGCCGCGGGGAAAGCCTGACCAGCCCCCCACCGTCGAACGGCGAGTGCCCTCGGAAAGCTGGAGCACGCTCAAGGTGAAATTTCGCGGGCCGCGATTTCAGGTGTATTTCAACCACCGGCAGTTACTGGAGCTCGAGGACACAACGTTTCCCGGACCAGGCAAGGTCGGACTCCTCACGCAAGCCGACAGCGTGACATACTTCGACGACTTCCGCCTGGAACGCAGGCGCTGAACCGCGAGTTTCACCCGCTACTGCTCTCCGATCGCACGCGGGTCGCGAAGCGGGGCGGCTTGCCCCGACGCTGACGACAATCATGAAGCGCGCCGCGGTTGTTCGCCGGTGAGGGCCGCCGCAGGCCCGCGCTTCGCGCGACGGCCGCAGGCGGCGCGCCGGGCGCCGCACTGGCTCGACCCGAGCGTCTCCTGTCGCCAAAACGTCTTCCGAACACGCGCCTTAAAGGCTCACCCGCGCGGAAAGCACACCTGGTTGCGCACGCCCGCGCCAGGGTGTAGAGTCAGAGGTTTGCCATGATGGAGCGGGCAGTGCTGGTGGTGGATGGTGACCGAAAGCTTCGCGCCGCGGTCAGGAAGATCCTGCGGGAGGCCGGCTACCGGGTATTCGAAGCCGCCACGGGACTGGAAGCGCTGGTGATCTGCGCCTGCCGCCCGATTGATCTGATGCTGACCGAGCTGGCGCTCAGCGGGATCGGAGGAATCCAACTGGCGGAAGCAGTCCGCGAACGTTTCCCCTCGGTGAGGATTCTGGGCATGTCGGCGGATCCTCCCTCCAGCCCTGCCGGTCCGATCATGGAGTGCTTGAAGAAACCGGTGGATAGCGCCGAGTTGCTGGCCCGCGTCCGCCAGCGCCTGGCGGTTCCCCCGAAGAAACGCGCCGCGACCGCCTCCCCGTCCGTCCGCTGGTCCGAGAGGCAAGGTTAGCGTTCAGCATTCTCAACCGTTGGGCGCGGGCGCGCTCGGCTAACTTTAAGGCGCCTGCGCAGGACCCTGACGACCGAGCAATGACGCATCGGGTCCTGTCGCTGTCGGATTCTTGTGTAGAGCACCCCGCCCGCGTTACCGCCGCGCCGCGATCCGGCCTTAGTTCGCTACCCCGCGGGGGCCTCGGGTTGCATTCAGCGCGCATGGCGATGCCTTAGCCAGTCGGGAAGGCGACGTCCTCTTCAGCTCGGCTGGCTCACCCCAACAGCGCCCGCCGCCAGTTCTTAGCATCCCCGGGGGCAGAGGTTAGTCACGGCACAACCCTGTCTAAAAAAGGCCGACCTGGCTCACTCTGTGAGCCAGGGGGGGCGAGATAACAATGGTGTTTCTCGAGCGCTATCCATGCCCGAGTTAACCGTAATCACGCATGGGAATCAGAGGAGACTGCCTGAGAATGATGGCCGATTGGGGCGCGCTGAGGGAGAACATCATGCCTGCCCGGCCTCTGAATTATGTGAGGGATCCCGTCACGGGCCTTTCGCCGATCGCGACACGGGTGGAGGCGCTCGCGAATCTCAGTTTCAGTTCCGCTTTGCTACATTCGCCTGAAGGAGAACTTGATTATGAAACCACTCGACTATGATTCCCTCAAGAATGCGATCTTGGGTGACGCAGCGGCCTTCCGGGTCGTCACGGACCTGGATCCGGCCGGAGGAGACGCTGACAAAGTCTTCCCTCCGACCTACCAGGGTGCTGTTTACGCCTGGGAAACGAGGATTGTCAACGGGGAGAAGGTGCGGTGCGTGTTACTGGATTCCGTCCAGTCGCAGGCCAACCGGATGGAGTTGACGTTGCTGGAGTGGCACCGCGCCAGCCCGCCCGGCAAAAAACCTTTCCCGTTGGTGCAGATTGATTTTTCCGGCACGGAAGTTGCCGAGCTCGGGCTTTTCAGCGCCCTCGAAGCACCACACCGGATCGCCGATGCCGTTTTTCTGGCAAGCCTGATCCGTGAAGACGGCCGGGAGAAGCCTTTCCGGCATCCAAAGGCGCCGGAAAAAGAGAGCAGGATAGGCGCTTTGATCGAGCAGTCCAGTCCCCGCAACGCCACCGGGCTGTTCGGCCTCTGCCCCACGGCGCTGATCTTCGGGATGTGGGATTCTCACGGAGCGCGCGGCGGACTGGGTGAGAAATTCCAGCGGGCGTTGGTTTCCGAAATCGTCGGTGTGGACGCTACCGAGGACGGCCGGCGTCCTACCAGCCGGGTTGACCCGCTCATCACGGTGGCCGGTGAGAACATCAAGATCACGGTAGAGTCGGATGGCGCCTGGAAATACGATCCCAAGGGTAAAACCAAGCTCTCCGAGGTCGGGCTGGGGAATGTAACGCCCTCCTTGAAGGTCCCACCAAATAGGCGGAACGAAGTGGAAAGCGAATACAATCACGGAGGCGTCAGTGTTCGATTCGCTCGCCAGATTTGTGTTTTGTCCCTTCCGGCATTGCGGCGCTTGCAGTTCCCGGTCCCCGGAAATTCCGACGCCAGCCTACCGGCCAGGATGACGCTGGCCGCGCTCGCCCTGGCTGCGGTTGCCCGGCAATGGGTTTCCGGATTCAGCCTCCGTTCCCGGTGCGATCTTGTGCCTCGCGACGCCATGAAGTTAGAGCTGGTTCGGCCCGGTTCGGCGGAACAGTTCCTACTGACGCCGGATGCCGCGGCTGACCTTCTTTACCGAAGCGCTCAGGAGGCTGTGTCGGCTGGGCTGCCCTGGCCGCCGTTGCGCGAGGAGGCGCCCTGGTCGGATGGGACGCTAACCCTGAGGCCGAACGGCGAACTGGTCAAAGTAATCGCCGAAAGCCGCCGTCTGGCTGCTGAACAGCGTGAGTAGTCGGGCCTATGCTAGGGTTCCAGATCACTTACTTGCGCGGTGTGGTCACCGCCGCCGACGTTTCCGCCGGCCAGAAAAAGGATAAAGTGGAATGGCCACCACACCCCGATCGCCTGTTCTCGGCCTTAGTGCAGGCGTGGGGCGATCTGGGTGAGCCGCCGAATGCCTTCCGCGCGCTCGAGGCGCTGGAGAATGCCGGAGCACCGTGGATCCAGGCTGGAGAGCTGCTCTCGGTCAACAAAACTATCAGATATGTTCCCGTCAACGATCGCTTTGAACCGCACCAAAAGGGTAAGACCAAGGATCAGAGAGAGGGTAAGACCAACGATCAGAAGAAGTTGTATCAGTTGATCCAGGGAACCGGCCTCGGCCGTGACCGAAAGGCGAGGGTGATTCCACAGGGTTCCCTCGCTGACCCGCAGGTGATCGTCTACTGGCCTGAGTTCCAGCCGAGCGCGGAGATTCGGGATGCGCTGGCGCGGCTCGCCGCCCAGGTGAGTCACCTGGGCCACTCGTCGAGCTTGGTCCAGGTTACCCTCGTCGAAGGTCTCCCCGATGAGGGGCCCACGTGGAAACCGGACCCCAGCGGCTCCGAAGCGCTTCGTGTACCGTTCCCCGGGCGTTTGCAAGAATTAGTCGAGGCCTACAAACGACGCAAAGAAGCGATCTCTTGGCCTCCCATGGGCCGCTACACAAATTACTCGAAGCGGGACAAAGACGCCGACGAGGCTTGCGGGCATCACGACGAGATGATACCGTTTCGCCTGTATCGGGATGGGCTTCAGTTGCCTCTGGAGACCGCCCCCCGGCTGCTTTGCGTCTGGCGCAAGGCGTTGCTCGCGGTGGCCCCGCAACCCGTTCCCGAGATTCTGAGCGGCCACGCTCCCGAAAGCACACCGGACAACCCGGTGCCGAGCACGCGTCCGCATCTGGCTTTGGCGCCATTGCCCGATGTCGGCCACCCGTTCGCCACAGGGCGCTTGCTGGGAGTGGCAGCCGTGTTGCCACGCGGAGTGAAAGCCGCGGATCGCGAGGTCGTTTTGAGAACCCTCAGCCAGGTCAGTTGCCTGAGGCTGGGCAGCCTGGGCACGGTACAGCTAAAACCGGTGGACGCCTTCGAAACGCGAAAAGCGCTTCAACCCTGGACCTGGTCGCGATCTGCGCGCATATGGGCCAGCGTGACGCCGGTGGTTCTCGGCAAATTCCCTCAGCGCTTGTTCAGCGAAGAAACCTGTCGGATCGTGGAAGAGGCCTGCGAGATCGCGGGCCTGCCACGACCGGTGCGCATTGACATCGCGGGTGTGCCCTGGGTTGGCGGGTCCTCTCCGTCAGCTCGCTTTCCCGCCCTGCCATCGCGACCAGGCAAGCCCCGGCGAGTCCATGTGCACGTGCGCCTGGAATTCGCTTCCCCGGTGCGCGGTCCGGTCCTCGTCGGCGCCGGCCGGCACCTGGGTTACGGAATCTTCCGCCAACTCGAGGAGCCGCGCTGATGTATCGCTTGCAGCCTTCTGATTTCTCCACCTGGTTTTGTGCCCTTCAAGGCAGCGAGCCATTCCCGTGGCAAAAGCGACTCTTTCATGAGTGGTTGTGCCCGAAAGAGCCGTCCCGAGCACGCTGGCCGGCTTTCGTGAACCTACCCACGGGCTGTGGCAAGACGACGCTGATAGACCTTGCCATTCTCGCCCTGGCGTGCGGGTCCCCTTGCGCGCGCCGGCGAATTGCTTTCGTAGTGGATCGGCGTCTGATCGTTGACGAGGCTGCTGAAAGAGCGGAGCGGGTCGCTCAGCTCCTCCGCGGGGCTCTGGAAGATCCCCAAAGCCCGCTACACGCGGTTGCCAGGGCCTTGTTGGATGTGGGAGGGGATGCGGGAGAGCCGCTTCTGGTCGCCAAACTCAGGGGAGGCATGGATCTGGACGACTCCTGGGCGCGAAATCCAGCGCAGCCCGTCGTCATTCTTTCCACGGTGGACCAATTCGGCTCGCGGTTGCTGTTCCGGGCTTATGGCGCCACCGGCAGAAGATCGTGGCCCATTCCGGCAGGCCTGCTGGGAGTGGATACGCTGGTCGTGGTTGACGAGGCGCATTGCTCGCGGCCCTTCTGTGAAACGCTCTCCGCGATCGAACAACGCTGGCAAAAGGAGGCCGAGTGCCCGATCGGCCCGGGACTCATCCTGGTTCAGATGTCTGCCACCCTGCCAGAAGATCGGAAATCTTGCCTGGAAGAATTCGGCCTCGAGCAGGAGGACTTTTCCTGCGAAAGACTAGCCAAGAGACTGCGGACGCCGAAGCCCGTGACGCTGCGCAAGGTGATTCCGCCAGGCCGAGGGACGAAGTCCAAGGACGGGCGTACGCCCCGACAGCTCCTGGAAGACTCCATCGTCGAGGAAGCCAATACCTGGCTCGCGCGCGCCGCCACGGGCGTGTTGGCCATCGTCGTCAATCGTGTCGCCAGCGCACGCAACATTTTCGAGCGGCTGGCATTGAGCCGTGAGCGAAAGCTACTGCTCACCGGCCGCGTTCGCCCGTGGGAACGGGATCGGCTGCTGGAATCCTGGTTGCCCCGGATCCGCGCCGGCCGAGAGGGGAACGACCCCGACGGTCCGCTCGCAGTCGTCGCCACCCAATGCATCGAAGTGGGCGCTGATTTCGATTTCGACCATATGATCACCGAGGCCGCGTCCTTGGACGCTCTGCGTCAGCGGTTCGGGCGCGTGGATCGGCTAGGGCGTCTCGCGGAAAGGATGCCCATGCATGCCCCTAACAGCTCCGTGGGCGTGGTAGTCGCGCACGACGCCCAGCTTGAACGGGACGCCAACGACAACTTCTCGAATCCAGACCCAATCTATGGCGCGGCGTTGCCGGCGACCTGGGAGTTCCTAACATCTTGTGCCCGGCAAGAGGTCCTCGACTTTTCTTCCACCGCTCTTGCGCAGCGAATGCAGGGAGGGACCTCTCTCACCGATCTGGTGCAATCCCAACCTGCGGCATATCCCTTGCTTCCGGCATACCTGGATCTTCTGGCTCACACCAGCCCTCCACCTGAGCCGGACGTCGAGATTGCCGCGTTCCTGCATGGTGCCACGCGAACTGCTGCTGAGGTCACCGTGGTCTGGAGGGCAGGTCTAGAAGGACAAGCCCCTTCCAGTTGGGCGGAATTGGTCGCGCTTCAACCCCCGGCGCCAGGCGAAGGCTGTCCCGTGCCCATCTGGGAAGTGCGCGCCTGGCTCGAGGACAGAACCGGCGACGAGGAACTATCGCATGATCTGGAAGGAGTTCCCATGCCGAATGGTGGCTTAGAAGCGGGCCGTGGCCTCCCCCGGCCTGCGCTTGCCTGGCGCGGGCCGGAGGACTCGATCGTACGGCAGCCCGAGGAGATTCGGCCTGGAGATCTCCTCATCGTTCCCTGCGAGTACGGAGGATGCACCGAGTTCGGCTGGGATCCTCGCAGTACCGCTCGGGTTCGAGACATCGGCGACCTGGTGGCCACAGAGCTAAGACGGCGGCCCGTACTGCGCTTAGCCGCTCTCGACGGCCTCGAGGCACCGCCTAGCTTGCCCGAGGACGAGGCCCCGCACAGTGGCATCGAGGCCATCCGCGCGCAATTCCTCGCCAGGGCGAGCGAGTGGGAGGAAAACCCCGACCAACAATCGGCCGACATAGAGACCTTTCTCGGTCAGGTAGAAATTTGGGCCCGAGAACGCAACCTTCAGTGGCTGCAATCGTTGGCTGCGCGGCTTCGCTCGGATCCGCGGAGGGAGTTGGTAGTGGATTCGGAAGGCCGACCCATTGCGCTGGTCGGCAGCAAAAGCCGGGGCGAGGACGCGCAGACCGGCTCCGATGTCTCTTCGTTTCGCAGCGGCCGGCGGGTTCTTCTCTCCGACCACCAGAAAGGCGTCGCGGCCGTTGTCGCCGAGTTCGCGCAAAAGCTCGGGTTGCCGGACGTCCTGCGCGATGCTTTGATCGAAGCTGCGCTCTCCCATGACCTGGGCAAACACGATCCCAGATTTCAAGCGTGGCTGGCGGGCCAACCGTTCGCGATGGTGGAACAACTCGACCAGCCGCTAGCGAAATCTCCCTTCATTTCGCCGCGCCACTGGTCGGCTATTCGCCGGGCCAGAACCCTGGCCCGTTACCCTGAAGGCAACCGGCATGAGGCGTTGTCGGTCGCCATTCTGCGTGCCGCCGGCGACCTCCTACCCGAGCACGTTGATCGCGACTTGGTCCTCCACCTGGTCGGAAGCCACCACGGCCACAGCCGTCCCTGGTTTCCGGTGGTCGAAGACCCGAACGCACCCTGGGTGGAGATTGAACTCAAAGGCCGGAAGCTTCGCACCAGCGCGGCACACGAAATGCATCACCCCGACGGCGGCTCGGCCGAGCGATTTTGGCGTCTGCTTCGCCGCTATGGCTGGTGGGGCCTGGCCTATTTGGAAGCCATCCTGCGGCTTGCCGATCACCGCCGTAGTCTGGAGGAAGAGAGCCATGCAGTCAATGGTTGAACTGAGATTGTCCGGCCCGCGCGGCGACAATCCGCTCGGCTTTCTAACTGTCCTGGGTGTGGTTGCCGTCTTAGAAGACGCCAGTGTTGGGGCAGCGGTGCGTTGGGACGGCCTGACTGCCTGGATCCGCTTCCAACTGCCGGCGAATCAGGCGGGCTCTGCCAACCTCGATCCCTGCGATGGCGTGACCTGCCAGGTCCGTCATGAAGCGGTCGGCACAGAAGGCGCTCTGCTACTTGGGATTCTGACTCCCGTTGTGCGCCGCTCGAGGCCGGCCGAAGAAGCAGCGAAACGACTGGAACAGGCCCGCAAGATGCAGAAGCAACGCGCCAAACAGATCAAGGACCGCGAAGAGGAAATTAAAAAGAGAGATCTTAGCCGCACCGCGATTCGAGAAGCCCTGAATCGGGAGCTAACCCCGCTGAGGTCCCAACTCGATCAAGCCCGACGCGCTTATCGCGAAGTTTTGATGGAGGTGGGAATTGATCCGGTCTTGACCCTCGGGGAGAATCTGACCGCCACCAACGCAGAATTCCAACAGTTCCTCGAGCACAATCTGACTTCGGCCCGGCGTGGCGATTCTCGTGTGCTCAGCATGGCCGCATCTTACGGCATTTGCGACCCGAATCGTCCGGATGAGGACATGCGGGCGACACCGTGGGCCGTGACCTCGGGGGCGGGCCACCAGCACTTCCTCGAGACGGCGCGCGAACTCATGTTGGAATGCACCCCTTGTCATTTGGCGAGGGCGCTATTCGGCCCCTGGATCCCCTCTGACGAGAAGCTGTCCCTGCGTTGGGATCCCATCGAAGACCGCCGCTACGCTTTGATGGCCTCCGATCCCACATCCAGCGAGAACAAGACCTTGACGCTGTGGGGGGCCAACCGGCTGGCTTTCGAAGCGCTGCGCTTCTTCCCGGCTTACCCGTGCGGCCGTGGGATGGCAGTCCTCGCCTGGCGACCGTCCTCTCCCGATAACTGGAGGGTGGACGTCAGCGTGCGATGGCCGCTTTGGAAGCCCTGGCTGTCCGCACGGCAAATCCAGTCAGTATTGGCCCTACCGGGAATTTGGGAGGATTCTCCCGTCAGTCGCGCGGCGCTTACCGCCCGTGGCATTCAAGCGGTGATCCACTGCACGCGGATTCAGACTGACAAGCGCTACAACCTGCTGCCGGGCACGCCGATCTGGATGGTCTAAGCGCCTGCGCCGGCACGCTTCATGAGCTCGCCGCCTTCCGCACCGATGAGGCCTGCCGGCCGCAGGTCAATGCGCGGCGGAGTCGCCTCTTTCCCGATGCTTCGACGGGTCCTAGAATCGCTCGTCAGCGCCTGGCGGTCCCCCCGAAGAAACGCGCCGCGACCGCCTCCCCGTCCGTCCGCTGGTCCGAGAGGCAAGGGTCGTGACGGGCTCCGACCGGCCCCGGCAAGCGCCTTTCGGGTATCGAGCGTCTGCCGGGGTGTGGTTTCGCCACGGCGGCCCGGACCGGCGTGGGACTCCGAAGTGACCTCGCCCGCGGCAGCAGGTGACCCGTAGGCCCAGCGGCCAAGCACGTCACCTCCGCGCTCGAGCGTGCATCTCGATCATGTGGCGCCCGCGGGCGCCCGCGCGAATCTGCATCAAGGAGGACAATCCCTAAGTGGCACAACCGAAAGTCACCGTTGTGGGCGGAAACTTTGCGGGGCTTACGGCTGCGCTTCAGCTTCGCCGCCTGTTGGGAGACGACGTCGAGATCACTCTCGTTTCTAAGTCGCCGGATTTCCTGTTCATCCCTTCGCTCATCTGGGTCCCGTTCGGTTTGCGCAAGCCTGAGGATCTTACTTTCAAAATCGAACCGGTCTTAAGTAGAAAGGGCATTCATTTTTACCTGGATGAGGTGCGCCGCGTGGATCCGGAAGCCCGCGAGGCCATTGGCCTGAAACGAACGTACTCCTACGATTATCTTTTGATCGCCACCGGCTTTCGGCCGCTCTACGACGTGGTTCCCGGGCTCACGCCAGGCCAAAACACCTACTGTTTGACGAATCTCGACGAGGCCACGCAAGCCTACGAAGGTTGGAAGAAGTTCGTCAATGACCCGGGGCCCGTAGTCATCGGCGCAACGCAAGGCGCCGGTTGCTTCGGGGCTGCCTATGAGTTTCTGTTCAATCTCGCTTATCAAGCCAGGAAAGCCGGAGTGCACCGGAGAACGAAATTAACCTATCTGACCGCTGAACCATTTCCGGGCCATTTCGGCATCGGCGGACTCAAAGGCGGTGAGGCGATGCTGAAGCTTTTCTTCAAGTGGCTGGATGTCGAGTACGTCGGGAACGCCGCCATCAAGGAGATCGTAAGCGGTGAGGTTCACCTTCAGGACGGTCGAATCCTGCCTTACAAGTACGCCATGATCATGCCTCCGTTCGGCGGAGCGGAGATGGTGGCGAATTCGCCCGGGCTCGGAGACGGCAGGGGGTTGATCGCCGTGCGTCCGACTTACCAGCACGTGCGATACGACAACATTTATGCGGCCGGAGCGAGCGTGGATGTCAAGGCCCCGTATCAAACCACCATCGCAACCGGTGTGCCTAAGACCGGCTTCCCGGCTGAGGTGATGGCTTCGACCGCGGCCCGCAACATCGCGGCTCAGATCGAGGGCCGGCAACCAAGCCACGTCAAGCCCTTCGGCGAGATCCCCGCTCTCTGCGTTATGGATGCCGGCAATATGGGAGTTGTCATCCTGGCCGATAAGATGTTGCCTCCGCGAAAATTCCAGCTCCTCATTCCGGGGCCGCAGGCGCATTGGGCGAAGGTTGCCTTCGAGAAGTACTTCTTGTGGAAAATGCGCAATGGCCATGTGCGCCTGCCGTGAAGGTTGCCGATGACGATCGCGACCTCAGCCGCCGCAAGAGATACCCAATCCCCGGCAACGAGCCGCCGGCCCGACGAATCACCCGGCCGAGCGACCGTGGCCACGCTGCGCGCCGCCTGCCACGCCGAGCTCGACTTGCGCCGCCATGGCCTGCGCGATCTGGGCAGGATCCGACGAGGCGACATCCCACACCGGAGGCCGCGCGGGCAGCCATCGTTGAACCACTTCATCCACCAGGCTGCGGCGCACAACCCACAACATCGGACCGGGCCATTCGGCCACCAGAGCGTCCAGAGACTCGGCCCAGCCCTGAGCCGCCAGCTCTAACGGACCGATCTCATCCACGATCACTGCATCCACGTTGGCGGCGCGCAGGCGATCGAGCGAAAGGGCCTCTCGCCCGAGATCCAGACCCTCAGCGAGAAAGCGGAAAGGACCGACAACCACTCGCCCCTCGTCCGCATCCCGCCGACAGAGCGGCCGCCGCCGGCCATCCAGGAGGTCCTCCACATCGAAGCCCCAGCGTTTGCCGTCGCGCCAGATGCCATGGGCCAGAACGCCGCCCACCGCGAAGCCGCACTCGCGCAGATGACGGCACACGGCGGCGACGGCCGTCGTCTTGCCCTGGCCCGCATCACCGATGAGGATGAAAACGCGCGACGGCAAAGCCTGCCCCCACCGGTACGCTTCCAGCCACGCGCCCGCCTCAGCGAGCAATTCCGAGAGCGCGGAAAGCGGGCGGCGCAGGAGCCGCCGTTGCTCGGCCAGCGCCGCGGCGAAGGTCGGCAGCGCTTCAAAGGCCACGCCGAGAGCCTCCGGGACGTGGCGCAAGCGCCGGCGCGTGAACCACTCGATGATTCGTGGATTGCGGAGCTCGACGCTCACCGCCGCAAACCCCGTAATGATCAGCCAGGCGCGGAGGATCATTTGAAAACCTTCTCGCAACCCACCCCACGCCCAGTCGCTGCCGCCGTTGCGGCCGGCGCCCAACAGCAATCCGGAGAGCATCATCAAGCCGCCCAGTTCCAACCACAGCCTGGGCTTACGGAAGCGCCGCAGCGCACTCGGATATCGGATCGCCACCCATACCGTGAAAGCCGGCACCGCCGCCAGGGCCGCCCACAGTGGATAGGCCTCCAACAGCAACAGCGCCGCCGCCAGAACCATCAGGTCCACCACGAGGAGAACCATCGAGAACTTCTGGCGTGCATCCAGCTTGAAACCATGCCAGGCCGGCTGCTCGGCCACGGCAACCGTGCGGCGAGAGGTTCGGCTTCTGCGACCCACCCGCACGGCCGACAGCGCCACGACGGCGCCCAACAGAAGATGGAGGCCTGCCACCGTCGCCAAAATTTCCACCGGGCCGAGTAACGGCAGTCGCAAGGTGCGCTCGGCATACTCGCAGAGCTTCACATACAGCGTCACCACATTCGGGCCGAAGGTGATGATCAAACTCAGGATCTTCTGCACGAGCGGCCACGACGTCGCCAGAGCACCCCCGACCGCGTAAGCCAACGCCGTGCGACCCAGCAAGCGAGTCGCGATCTCCAACAGAAGGCTTTCGGTCAAAATGCCGACCATCGGCCCCAGCACGACGGCTGTCGGCGAGACCGACTTCATCAAAGCGCAGATCAGCCCCGCGCGCCAGAACAGTCCGGGCTGCGGCCAGATCTGGTGTGCGCCGGTCAGCAGTCCGACGCCCGTGGCGGCCAGCAGGGTGCCGGCCAGGGGCACACGCAGGTTATGAAGGAAGCTGCCCACGATGATTTCCACGGACGCCCACAGACTACCGGCCACCGCCGCCGTCAGCCAGAGGTCGGGAAGCTCGGTCCTGCGCGAGGAACCCATGTCAGCCTGCCTAAAAACTCAGCCGCAGATTCAAATAGATGCTGCGGCCCTCCTCCGGGTAGCCCTCATCCAGCCAGTAATTGCGATCGGTGAGATTGCGCACGCCGGCGCGCAGTTCCAGCCGGCCCACGGGCACGATGGCGCCGACGTTCAGCAGAGCCACGCCCTTGAGCCTGAGATAGCGACCGGCTTCGCTCAGATCCCACCGGCCCGCCTCCGCACGGCCCTCGCCCACGAGCAAGACTCCATGGCGCAGCCTGGCCGTGAACAGGGCCGTCGCGTTGTGCCGCGGCGTCTGGATCAGAGGCACAGAAGGCTGGGAAACGTTTCTGCGGTTCAGATACGTGTAACCAAGCTGGAAGCCCAGCCGTGGCCAGGGGTCGCCGCGCGCCATGATCTCGACGCCGGAGTGCACGACGCGTCCCAGGTTACGAAACTGGAAGATCTGCGGCTCGACGTAAAACTCTTGCATGAGCCCGGAGATTGCCGAGCGAAAGGCCGTCACTTCCACAGCGGTTCGCGTCCCGAGGGTCCGCATGTAGCCCGCTTCCCAATGATGCGCGTGCTCGGGTTTGAGATCCGGATTGGGGATCGAGCGCCCGAGGCGGTAGGAGTAACGGTCCTTCAAGGTCGGCAAACGCGTCTTGCGAGCGAAGCTGAAGCGCAGATGGTCCGCCGCCGATAGGGAGTGCAGGACGCCTGCCTGCGGATTCATCGCCGTCACGCTACTTACAGGCAATGGATAGACCAGACCCTGGCGATAGTCTTCGGCCCGCAGCACGTCCAGGCGATCGGCGCTGAAACCCATCAGGACGTGCGTGGCTTCCCTCCAGCGCAGGGTATTGTCGAAACCCGCCGACCAGGTGCGCGAACGGAAATGGCGCGGCGGCTCACCCAGGTTGTACTCGCGGTGACTGTCGTCTTTCAACAGTAGCGCTGCGCGGGGCGTCATCCGTCCCGCCGACCGTGAGCCTACCTCCACGCGGCCGCCCCAGGAGCGATCCCGATGCAGACTGACGAAAGACGACGGTCGCAGGCGGGTGGAGTACGTGGCGTCATCGAAGCTCTCCAGGCGGTTGCCATAGGTGTCGTAGTAGGCCCGCACGCGAAGATAGGCGCCCGGACCGAGCGACTTATTTGCGATGTGATACAGGCTGTCCTTGGACCACTCCGGCCAGCGCCAGTAGCGCGGTCGCACCGACGGGTCGTTTCCCGCGTAAGGCGGCTGGCCTTTGCGGGAGCCCTGCTTGAGATAGCCGAAAGCGTATTCGTCGCCCGCTCGCGGCAACAGGCCCGCTTTGAAATGCCCGCGGAGATCCCGGCGATCGGAATTCAAACGCCGATGCGTCGGTTGAAGCGAATTGGGTTGGAAACCCGCGGCCAGCGGGAAGTATTCGCGCGACAATCCTGTGCCGCTACCTTGAAAGTAAAAGCTCCCCAGGCGGCCTCCGGCTTTCGTCAACCCGGAAAAAGTTCGTCCGGACTCGATGCCCGCGGCAACCTCACCGTGAAAGCGCTGGACTGGAGCCCAGGAGACCAGATTCACCGCGCCGCCTAATGCGTTCGGGCCGTACAGCGGAGAACTGAATCCTTTTGCCACCTGGATCTCGGCCAGGTCCTGCACCAGAAAGCGATCCAGGTCCGCGTACCCGTCGAAGGGGACTGAGATCGGCATCCCATCCAAATACACCGGCGTTTGGCGCATGTCGAATCCGCGCAGATAGACCACCCCCTCGTTCCGCATGCCCACGCGGGAGACATTGACGCCGGGCGCCAGGCTGAGCGCCTCGGTCGCCGCCAGCACATGCCGACGGGCAAGCTCGGCGCCCGTGAGAACATAGCCGCTCGGCGCTTTCGGCGCCTCTGCTGTGACTTCTACCTCGATGCGGCCCAAATGGAACGGCCCTGCCGGATTCAGACGGATCAGTTGCACGAGGAGAGCGCGCAACCGGCGAAGCTCTTGCCGGAGGGAATCGTGGAGCGAACCCTCGGGCGGCGCGATCTGAGCCTGGGGTGCACGTGCCTGAGGATTCTCCGCCAACCATCGGGAGACGCTGCGGCGCAACTCCGCCGCCCTCTCGCGCAGGCGTTCCAGCGCGGCTTGATCGGCAGGCGCCAGTGTGCGCAGTTCCGCTTCGAGAGCTTGCAAGGCACTCATCCAGCGGACGTAAAGGTCCCCCGTCTGCTGCGCCGACGCCGCCGCCCAGAGCAGGACGACGCACAACAAAACGCGAGCCGGCCTTCTCATCGGATTCGCACGCACACCTTCCGCACAGCGTTTCCGAAGCGCCGCGTGCCCCCGGCTTCGCTGACCACGCGAAAGACGGTTGCGACGTCCTGCACGAGGACTCCGGAGAGCAGAGTGACGCCGTGGGCCGCGAAGATCTGAGGAACCAGGGGGGTTGAGGGCCCGAGGATCACGACCTCCCGAGCCTTGCCGGTGTGCAGGAGCAGCGCATCCAGCGTCCGGTTGATCACGGTGGTCGCAGAGATGACGACCACATCACACTCCGGCAGCAGCAAAGGCGCCGTCCAGTCCGGGTGCTCGACCCCGGTGTCGCGGGGACGTCGTTCAAAAACATGCAAGCGCGCAGCGCGTTCCCGCAGGCCCGTGACCAGCGGTGCGAAGTAGCCTACCATTCCCACCACGTCGCCCGGGTTCACACGAATGAGATCGGTGACGTCGCCCGGAATCGCATCCGCGGGAGAATCCGCCAGTGCGTTGAGGGTCGCCACGCCCAGGGCGACGCTGGTGGCGTCCAGCTTCCGGACCCACTCCACCAGCTCGCGGGCAGGGCGTCCGGCCAAAGTGCCTGCCTCGCGGACTACGGTGCAGCCTTCGCCGGCGTCTTCGTGGAACGTATACGCCAGGCCGCAGCGGCCATTGTCCAGGCGAACGGCGGTGTAGGCCAACCCGACGCACACGTCCGTGACCGTCCTTCCTTCGGCGCGAGGTGCCAGATACTCAGCCAACTCATCAATGATCATGATCCTGCTCCTGAGCGCTCGTGCATGGCCGCGGCAGTGAAGCTGGAATTTTCATTCTAGTCTCGCCGAGGCTCAGCTCAACAGGCTCTTGCAAGCGCAGGGCGGATTGCGCGAGCGGCCCGCGCGCGAGCCTGTTTCACTGCGTACGCGAGAGCTTCCACCGGCGCGGCCCGCGCTCCACAGTCGCGAACTCTGCGGGCCGGCCGGGCGCGAAATCGAGCGTGACCGGCTCGCCTTCGGCAGTTCGGACGACCACGCGCAGGCCGCTCGCATCGCGCTCCGCCTGGGGCGGCGCCGCAGGCTGCCGGCCCTCGCGGAAGACGCGCAACACGATCAGCGCAAACACCTGCGCTGATGGTTCGCTCGTGGCAGCCTCGACGTGCCACTGCGGCGGTATGCCGGGACTGTTGACGGAAGCCAGATACTTGGAATCCGGCTCAGGATCGTAGCCGGTCCACTGACGCAGCTTCAGCCGCTGTGGCGCCACATAGTCCACCGCCACGCCCGCCTTCCCGCGATCTAAGAGCAAACGGCTCGCGCCTTCGTCTACCTGGAAGGGTTGCTGAGCGTGCAGCATCCACTGGTAGGTGGAGGGACGCGGCGCCGCCAGTTCATCGGCCAGCACGATCAGATCCGGCTTGACGAACACTACGTGGCGCACGGCGCGCGTGAGTCGGCCTTCGTAAGACGCGGTCGCGTCTCCGGCGACGTAGTCGAGGCCGTCCTGAAACTGCCAGTGCAGAATTCGTCCGCCCAGGTCCGCCGAGCGAGGCTTCTGCCCTTCGCCGTTGACCAGCACGGCGTTGTGCGCTCGCGTGCCCCAAACCCATCCGCGATGAAACGGGCTGCCGTAAAGATCACGATAGTTGCAGTTCACCAGCAGCGGCACGCCATAGGCGTTGAGGGTGAAGGAATTGTGTGGTTCCAGGCCGTGGCTCCAGCGGCCCATGGGACTGGCCTTGAAACGAAGCTGGACGTTGTCAGCGGAACTCAGCAGCGTCGTGTTGAGCACCGCCACACCGGTACCGCGGAACACCCTGGAGGGGGCCAACTCCGCAGGCGGCCTGGAGGCCACAGGATCCCCCTCTCCCCAGAGAAAATCCAGGACCGGCTCGCCGATCTCCTCCGGGATCTTCCAGGCCTCGAGCCACCATGCCCAATACGGGTTGCGCGTGCGGCGAACGAAGTAGTGCATGAAGGACCAACCGGGACCGGGAGGGCGGTGCGCCAGATCGCCGAAGCCCAGATCCGGGGAACCCGGAGGCGCCGAATACAAAGCATAATCTCCGAAGTGCGCGAAGAACGGCTTCTTGAAGCCGTCAATCCCCAAAGCCACGCGCGCCACTTCGATCCACCAGGCCGCCTTCGACATGTAGCCGGCAAAATAAGAAAGACCTTCGTGCCAGCCACCGTCGTCGTCGGACCAAACCGGGTAGGCGGCGAAGAACTTCGCCACGGCGTATTCCAGGAAGCGCTCCGACTCCGGCGTTTCGCCCAGCGTGGCGATGGCGTTTTCCGCCAGTTTGTGCCAGGTGCGGTTCCCGTGGCTGTTGTAAGGCTGATTCAGATGGCCCACGCCCTGACGAACTTCCCCGCTGGACCACGCGTCCAGTGCGCGGCGCAGCAGCACGGCGCGGATCCGCGCGCGCTCCTGCTCGGTGAATAGAGGCCAGGCCCAGTCGTAGGCCCTCGCCAGCCGGTGCAGCATGGGTTTGGCGGCTTCACAGTTGAGTTTGAAGTTGGTCGGGCCGTCAGGATCCCAGGAGGCCAGCTTGAGTGTGAAGCGGCGCGCCGCCTGACCGAAGCGTTCCTCCTGGGTCATCAGCCAGGCGAAGGAGAGAATCTCAGCTTCCTGCAAGGCGCGGATGGTCTGCACGCGATTGGACCACCAGAACTGGCGCGTTTCGGGATCGCCGGCGCTGGCGCGCACGCTGGGTTCGGGCGTCGGTTCGGCCTTGTGCAACTCCTCGGCCCGTGCGATCAGTTTTTGGTAGGCTGCACGCCCGCCCCCGCGCGCCCATTCTCGCAGACGCGGCAGATCTTCCGCGCGCACGAATAAGCGCGGGTGGCCGCGCGGGATGCGGCGCCGCAATTCCTCCAGGGTGGGCGCCGGAAACACGGTCGCGCTCGCGGGCACGACGAAACTTCGAGCCCGGCTCCATGCCGAGGGTTTCTCCTCCCGCCCGATGATGCGATAGCGCCACCAATAGCGGCCAGGGGCCAGCGGAGCATGGTGGGTGTAGACGCTCCAGGGAACCCCGCTCACCGAGTGGGCGCCCGTGAATTCGGGATTGCCGGCCCATTGGACCTCATAGCTTACGGCGGCAGCTTCGTGAACCCAGCTCAGCGAAGGCGGATTGAGCGCCACCACGGCGCCGTCCTCGGGCCGGTAGCCCCATTCGTCAGCCAGCGGCGTTCGATCCGGCGCCTGGGCTGCGGAAACCCCCGCGAGGGTCAACACGAGCAGAAGGCTTCTCATACTGGAGTCAATGATAACTCCGCGGTGCTTCGGACGGCTGAGCGGAACAGTCGGATGTTAGTTCGAGGTGCGCCCGCCGGGGCGTGAAAACCGCTTGCGGCGCCGATAGCTCCGCGCGAGTTCCAAATACACCCCCAGATCGCGATCCAAATCCGACTGCGTGCCGTCGAAGTAGAAATTGCGGATGGGAATGCCGCCCAGATCGCGGCTGACCCGCGGATAGACGGCCTCGCAGACGATCCCATTCATGCAAGTGAACGGGCTGATGTCAATAATTCCATCCACTCCCTTGTGGGCCAGATACACCGCCTTACCCACGTTCAACACCATCTCGCCCATGGCGCCGCCTTGCGGCAGGTAAGGCTGGGCGTAACGCAGCACCTCGTGAATTTCCGGTTCTTCGTAGCCCGCAAAATCTTCGCGGAACGGCTCCAGCAGCACCTGCTCATCCCGGTGTTGGATGTACTTGCGGATCCAGGCGGCCAGGGCCTCCTTGGAAAACCTCCGCCCCCTGAGCCGCAGCTTGCGGAACTGCTCCGCGTTGGTGTACCAGACCCACTCCGTGATGTCCGATAGCCAGGCTTCCGCCCCGTAGCCTTCCAGTCGGCGGACCAGGTTCTCATTGGAAAAAGTGTGCAGGCGGCAGAAAATCTCCCCCACGATGCCGATCAGGGGTGCGGAAGGATCGCGGCGGATGCGGATCGTGCGGAAACGATTGCGCGAGCGGACGAGCGCATCCCGCAAGGCGCGCAACTGAACGGGAGGATCAATGGGCGACTGCTCGATGGTGCGGCAGACGTCGTCCAGGCATTCCTCGTAAACCGCCTCGGTCTCGCCGGGGTTGACCTCGTGCGGGCGGTGCATCAGCAACAGCTTTTGCAGGATGTCAGCCGCTAAAAGCGCGCGCCAGCCGGTGCGGATAAAGGGACGGGCCAGCTCGCCCAAGCCGGCGTAGGCGTTGGACGAAGTGGGCGAAAGCACCTCGGTTTCGGGAAATCCGTTGGCCGCCAGGATCCGCTGCAAATACGGCGCGTACTGGCCGAAACGGCAGGGGCCGTCGGCGGTGGGCATGAACAGCACCACACGCGCCGGATCCACGTCCGGGCGGCGAAGCAGCTTCATGAAATCGCCCACCGTCACCTTGGCGGGATAACATTCGTCGCCGGAGGTGTACCGTGCGCCGAGCTCGTGCGTCAGGGCGTCGGAAGGCGGCGTGATGTCGGCGTCCAGGCCGATGGCGCGGAAAGCGGCGGCGAAGGTGCGCCCGCTGCCGTAAGCCATGGGCGGGATGTAGATGCGCTTCCCCCGCAGTCCCGACGCAGGGCGCTGGCCGCCGGGAGCTTCCCTCAGAACGCCGGCGCTCGCGCTCATTGCACCGTGGCCGTCAGCGACAGAGTTTCCGTTCCCGGCTTGTAGCATCGCAACACCCCCTTGCTATCCAAGTAAGCTTCGCAGCGCGTCATGTAACCGGCGTCATTGCCGTGACCATCGAACTGGAGGACCAGATAAGGCGAGCCCGCTGCCTCGCGCGTAAAGTGCTTGATGTAGGAATCGGGCCCGCACTTGAAATTCGAGAGATAGATCACGTGCAAATTCGGGCGCTCGCGCGCCAGACGAGCCGCGGCCAGGATCTTCTGCCCGGACGTCCAGTACATGTTGGGGTGCAGGTCGCCGATGAACTCCTTGCCGGTCACCAGGAAATCAATGGGGATGACGTTGGCGCCGTAACGATGGCGCAGCTTGCGTGGCACATCGCAGTTGACGTTGCGGTCGTAGATGTTGTATCCGCGCCCGACAATGATCAGTCCCGGCTCCCCGGTGCGCTCCAGGATTTCCAGCGCCTGCCGGCCTGCCGTCAGCAAGCGCTGCTGGAACTCCCGTTGCGCGGCGTAGGCCGCATCCACGGCGCGATCGCTGGCGCGCCGGCTCACGCCCAATCGGCGCATACACTCGGCCAGAGCCCGCTTGACGTGGTCCCGGCCGAGCTGGAAGTGCAGCGTCGGAATCAGGAACTTGTGCTTGTGCGGCTCCAGTTGCGGCGTGGATTGAATGACCCAGGGCAGGGTCTGGTTCCAGGGGCAATAGTGCGCCACGCAGGGATAGTCGGGATGGGATTCGGCATCCAGTAGATTAGCTAGAAGCACGTAATCCACTCCCATCTCGATCAGCGCCTGCACGTGACCGTGGGCGATTTGCACCGGATAGCACGGTTGCGCGATGGCCAGCTCGACCCCTGCGGCCGCGATCTTGGGATCGGTGGCGGGCGAGAGCGCTACCTCCAGCCCCACCTCGGTGAGGTAGCGATGCCAGAAGGGATACTGATCCAGCATGGACATGGCGCGCGGCACGCCTACCACCAGCTTGCCGCCGCTGATCTCGGGCTTGAAGCTGAGCGGTCGCCCCGTAATCTCCTCCAGCACCTTCTCGCGGAATGCGATCAGATCTTCGATTACCGGCTTACGACCGGTGGCCGAAGGCTTGCGGAAACGATCCGAGCACTTATCGCCCCAGTAACTCTTCTGCCCCTCGATCACGAACTCCTTCATTTCGCACAGATTCGAGCACGCCTGGCAAACGAAGTCGCGCGTGCTCATCCGCAGGCGGCTCAGATCGTAGCCTCGGAATCGAGTCTGGCCCTGCGTGGCATGGCGCCACTGGCGGGCGATCAGAGCCATGCCGATGGCTCCGATGACGCCGTTGTGCGGCGGCACGGTGATGGTTTTGCCCAGCAGTGAGGCGAAAGCCGCGGCTACGGCGTCGTTGTAAGCCGTGCCGCCCTGGAAGAAGATCGCGTCACCGATCTTGCGCCCGCGGACCACGCGGTTCAAATAATTGAGCGCCACCGAGTAAGCCAATCCGGCCACCAGGTTCGGGACCGTCTCCCCTTTGTGCAGCCAACTTGTGACATCGCGCTCCATGAACACCGTGCAGCGCTCGCCCAACCGCGTGGGTGCAGGCGCCGCCAGGGCCAGCCGCGCGAACTCGCCCTTGATGGAAATCCCCAGCTTCTCGGCCTGTTCCTCCAGGAACGAGCCCGTGCCCGCCGCGCAGGCTTCGTTCATCGCGAAATCCACGACCACGCCGTTTTCGATGGAGATGAACTTGGAATCCTGTCCGCCGATCTCAAAAATGGTGTCCACGGGCGGCAGGCCGAAGGTCTGGCACACATGCAGAGCGCCCGTCTTGTGGGCCGTGATTTCGTCGTTAACCACGTCGGCGCCCACCACTTCGCCGATCAGCTCGCGGCCTGAGCCCGTGGTTCCCACGCCCAGGATTTGAAGGCGGCGGCCCCACAGGCGGTCCACTTCCGCCAAGCCCTGTTGGACCGCTTCGATGGGACGGCCCGCGGTGCGCAGATACACCTCGTGGATCAGCTTCCCCTGCTCGTCAATCACCACCACATTGGTGGAGACCGAGCCCACATCAATGCCCAGATAGGCCGGGATCGGGCCTTCGCCGGGCGGCGGCTCGTAAGGGAGAACGCGATCGCGCAGGAGCACGACGTTTTCCATGGAAAGCGGACGGGTGTCCTGCGGGTGGGTCTCGGTCTCATGTTGCGCCAGGCGGTGGATCTCGGCGAAGGAGCGCTTGCGCGTCTCCTCGGCTTCCAACATGGCCGTGCCGATGGCGCCGCACCAGGCGTAGAGCTCGGGAACGAACAGGTCGCTCTGACCGAGATGAAAGATCTCCCGCAACGCCCGCGTGATGCCCACGTTCTGGGAGACCGCCCCGATGAGAGCCACCGGCGGCGTCACCTTGCGCCCCTTGACCACAGCGGCCTTGAAGTTTCGCGCCACCGCGTCGCAGAGGCCGCGCAGGATTTCCTCCGGTTTGTAGCCCTTTTGCTGCGCGTGAATCATGTCGGACTTGGCGAACACCGAACAACGCCCCGCGATGCGCGCGGCGCAGTTGGCTGTGCAGGCGACCACGCCGATTTCCTCGACCGAGTAATTCAAGCGCGAAGCTTGCTGGTCCAGAAAAGAACCCGTGCCCGCCGCGCATTCGCCGCTACGATCGTAATCCACGATTCCGTGCCGGCCCTCGCCGCCTTGAGGCTCCAGCCGGATGTACTTCGAGCTCTCGCCGCCCAGCTCGAAGACCGTGCGCACCTCCGGATAGAAGGCGCTGATCATGCGGGCGATCGCCTTGAATTCGTTCTCGAAATAGATGCCCAGAATCTTGGCGATGGTGCGGCTGCCCGACCCGGTGACGCGCAGTCCTTCGATGCTGGTCTCGGGAACCACCTCGTAAAATTCCTGTAACAGATCGTAGGCCGCTTGAATCGGGCTGCCGGCAATGCGCCGGTACTCCGAGATCACCAGCGGCCGTCTCCCAGCAGGAGCCTCCCACTCCGTTAAGCGGAAGGCAGGGCGCGCGGCGCACAGCGTTTCCAGCAAACCCCGGTCTTCAGGCCCGCCCAGGGCCGCCAGCTTCAGACTGATCGCCCCAATGTCCAGTCCGATATTGATGCCCATGAGATCTCAAACACCTTTTGACTTATGATACACGGCGCTGCTCGAAGCTCTGAAGCAAAATGCGCCTGAACGGTTGCCAGAAGAGGGCGAACGGCGACGAGACGGCCTGAACGGCGAGACCCTCGACGGACAGCGCCGGCCCCCAGTGGAGGTTGCCGGAATCCAGCCGCAGAAGCAGCATCGGCTGGTAGCCGTTTGCCGAGGCCCGACAGCCAACCCTGCGCGCCTGGTCGCGCTTGGGTTAGCATAGGCATGATAAGCTGACTAGTCATGCGATACTCACAAATCCTCTCCCCGACGCCGTTCAGCAAAATTCCCGCCGCCTTCATGGCCTGCGCCTTGCTCCTCTGGCAAGCCGCGCAAGCCGGAGGCCCCTACCAACCCACCAGCGAATCGCTGCGCAAGCACAAAGTCCCGCAGTGGTTCGAGGATGCCAAGTTCGGCATCTTCATCCACTGGGGACCATACGCAGTTCCCGCCTACCACGAGTGGTACGTCGAGTTCATCAGTCCGAAGGCCCGCTACGGCTTTCTCTATGGCGGGCCTCCCTACACCGCCACACGCGGCGATCTGCCGGAGGAGCTCTTCCGCGCTAATACGCGTGAGGAGGCCCTGCGTTACCACCTCCAGCATTGGGGACCGAATTTCGCCTATGACGATTTCATCCCCATGTTCAAGGCCGAGAAGTTCGACCCTGAGGCCTGGGCCAGACTCTTCCAGGAAGCCGGAGCTCGCTACGTCGTGTTGACCGCCAAGCACGGCGACGAATTCGCCATGTGGCCCTCAAAATTCACGCGCCGCAACGCCATGGAGATGGGGCCGCGCCGCGATCTGGCCGGGGATCTGTTGAAAGCCGTCCGCGCCCGCGGCATGAAAATGGGCTTCTACCATAACACCACTTACACCTTCTGGGACCCAAGATATCCGGGACGCGACTGGGTCGAGTATATGAATAACTCGATCAAGGAACTGGTGGATCTCTACCAACCGGATATTTTGTGGGGTGACGTGAAGGTCGGTCCGGTCCGGGACCGTGACGGCCGCTATCTGCCCGCCGATTACTGGGGCAGCAAAGAAGTCCTGGCGTATTTTTACAACCACTCGAAGAATCCCGACGAGGTCGTGGCCAACGATCGCTGGGGCCTGGATACCGACGGCAAGTCTCTGGGCGACTTCACGACGCCCGAGCGCGGCAGGATGGCCAAAATCACGCTGGAAAAATGGGAAACCTGCGACTCCCTGGATCCCAGCTCCTGGGGATTCAACCGCAGGACCAAGCCCCACGAGTACATGAGCGCCAACGAACTGGTGGACTACCTGGTGGACGTGGTCAGCAAGAACGGAAATCTTCTCATCAACATCGGACCCACGGCCGAGGGCCTGATCCCGGAGCCGATGCAACAAGCTCTGAGAGGCGCGGGCGAGTGGCTGCGCGTCAACGGCGAAGCCGTTTATGGGACCCGGCCCTGGCAGACGCATAAGGAAGGCGTGGTGCGCTTCACGCGCAAAGGCAACATGCTGTACGCCATCGCGCTGGAGTGGCCTGAAGAGCCGCTGCGCCTCACCTCGCTGGCGGGAAAGGACGTCGCACGGGTGGAATTGCTCGGCGCGCGGGAGCCGGTGAAGTGGAAGGCCGCACCGGAGGCTTTGATCATCGAGCCCCTGGCGAACCGGCCGTGCAAGTACGCCTACGTCTTCCGCGTCACTTTGAAAGCGTTGTAAGCCTCGCGCGTGATAGGATACTGGAACGGAGGGACGCCATTCCGCGCGCCCGGTGGTTCGCCTGGTGGTATCTCTCGATCGGCCTGGGATTCCTGTTGCTGGCGGTGCGCACCGCGATCGCAGCCGCGCCGTTCTGGCAGGTGGGCTTACGGCTGGTGATCGCCGTGGGTTTCTTCCTGCTGGCTTATGCGCAGTTCCGCTCCGCAGGCCCGCAGGGCCGCTGAGCCGAAGCCGTTACTGAACCTTGCCGCGGCCCTCGACCTTCCATACCGCTTCGACCCGATCCCCGCGAATCCCGTACACGGTCTCATGCAGGTTCATGGCGGTGCAGACATGGTTCGGAATAATTCGCAGCCTGTCGCCGACGGCCAGCTCCACGCCCGCGCGGCGCACATCAATGAAGCCGTGCTCTTCGTTCATGCGTGTGAAGACCGCCTCGGGCGCTTCCATCACGTAACCGAAACTGACCTCCGTGATGGCGGACAAACGATCCGAAGAAAAGGTCTTCGAGCCGCCGTCCACGATCACCTGGCCGGGCCGCGCGGTAGAAACCACCGTCACCAAAATCGAAGCCGCACAATCCTGGAGCTGACAGGCCCCGGCCAGCCAGGTGTTCCGGTCGTTGAAGATGTAAGTGCCGGGCCGGATCTCGTTCAGGCCCGGAAGGCGGTGCGATTCAAATAACGTGGGGGTCGAGCCTCCGCTGACGATCGGCGGATCCAATTGTTCACGGCGGAGCCGCTCGATGGTTTCGTCCAGCAAGTCCGCCAGCGTCTGGATCTGGCGACGGCCGTCATCGTCCAGCGACCGGATGTGTCCCGGATAGAAGGCCACGCCTTCATACGTGAGATACGGCAGACGGACCAAGCCGCGGATCAGACGGACCAGCTCATCGCCGGGCGTCACACCCGTCCGCCCGAGACCTACGTCGAATTCCGCCAGGACGCCAAAACGGACACGGCCTTCTCGCGCCGCATCCGACAACCAGCGAGCGGCCTGCAAGCTATCGAGCGCTACCGTAACGCGCGTGCGGCGCGCGACCTCGATCAAGCGCGCCAGCTTGCGCCGGCCGACGATCGGGTACGCCACCAGTAGCTCCGAAGGCTCGGCGGCCAGCATCACTTCGGCTTCGCCGACCTTGGCCACCGTCAATCCTACAGCTCCCAACTCCAGTTGGCGGCGCGCCAGAGCCGGGATCTTGTGAGTCTTCGTATGCGGGCGCAAGCGCAAATCGTGAGTGCGAGCGTACTCGGCGGCGCGCCGCAAGTTGCGCTCCATGACGTCCAGATCAATCAACAAAGCAGGGGTGTCCAGCTCGCGGAGCGAGAGTGCGGTTTCCCCCACAGCGTTACCGGAACCGGAGAGAAAGCTTGCCGGCGGGACCGTCATATTGCAGTTCCAGGTTCTTGGGCTTGTGCTTGCCTTCCAGCAGAAAGTAGAGCAGTCCTGTGACCGGCTGGGCAGTGCTCTTTTCCGGCAAGGCCTTGGCTTTCAGAGCCGCGAGCAACGGATCTTCCGGTTGCGCGCCTCCGGTTTGTGCGGTGGCCTGAGTTGTGCTCTCCGCTGCGTTGCCGACGATGGTGGACTCCCCGCCCAGCCGCCGAGGCGGACCAGGCCAGCCGCCCCATACCGGGCCGGGATTTTCGGCCATCAGTCCTCCGCCGCCTCGCGTGGAAACCACCAACGCGCCGCGCCCCGCGATCTGACTGGGAGCCAGCGGAGATGTGCGCTGGCCGTCCTTGTCGCTGCGCAGCTTGAAGTCGTCAGCAGATACCACCAGCTCTTGAGCCTTGTTCGGCGTGATGCGGAGGCGAATCACCGTATACCAGCCTTTCAGATCGTCGCCCAGTTCTTGCCGAATCGCAGCTTTGTCTGCGAGCAGGGTGGCTGTAATTTCCACCTGCTCATTCGCTGCACGGCCGGTAGGTGGTCCGTTGGGGGCCGCGAAGCACAGGGCCCCGGTGAGGATTACGGTGAGCCAGATCCGCATGTCAGTCGCCCGCCTTGTCACCCATGATTATACGCTTTCGCCGGCGCGGCCGCCGGAGAAAGGTAAAGCCTGCTGCGACTTCGTTGACAAGCAACGCGCCGAACAGCGGCGCTGCGGCCGAGTTCGACCGAGCGGCGGATTGGAAATCGCCCCGGGACAACGCCAGGAAGGCATGCGTCATGCCGCACAACGGGCAGCGGCCCTCAGCGTGCGCCTTCGTGCGAAAGGCCGCAGCCAGCGCCACGACCGTGTGCTCGGGCAACAGGAAAGGCGCCGCTAGCACCGGCGCGATCGCGGCGCTCACCACCAGCCACGCCAACAAGCAGGCTCGACGGAACGATTCCAACATCACAGCGCACTCGGATTCCAGCAGGCCGATGGCAGCCAACGAAACGGCGCGGCACGCAATATCCGTGCCCACGCGCGCAAACGAACGCAGCGGCCCGCCGCGGGGCTCAGAAGACCCCGCCGCCCAGCACCAGCCGGAGGCCGCCCAACGCCACTGCCAGAGCGCACAGAACCAAGCCGGCGATCGCAGCGCCCTTCTGCGACTCGCGCGTCGTGGCCACCGTGATGATGCCCAGGATCAATCCGACTAGCGAGAAGGGGATATTAATCCAGTTCAGCGCGCCGAGGCAGGGAAAGAAAGCCACGAACATGCCGAGCACGGCCAGAATTCCCCACACCAAGCACAAGATTTGCACGAGCCACCTCCTGCCTGGCAGGCGGAGGCGCCTGCCGCAGCCAATGAACTAAGTTGCGGAGCAACCATGTCACAGCCACCGCAGCCACGAACGGCGCCAACGGGTGCAGGGCCATCGCTGCGGCCCAATCCCCGTGGAGCAGATAAGAGAGCGCACGCGTCATGCCGCAGCCCGGACATGGCGCGCCCAGGAGCCGTCGGAATGGGCACAGCGGCGGCAGCCGATCGAGCCACTCGGGAGGCGTCAACACGAGAAGACTCAGGATTGCCGCCGTCAGGCCCGCCGACAGAGGCTGTCCGCCACGTCCCATAGAGAGTCCGAGACAGTATACCCGATTCTGCGCCTCGGGCCCGACGGGGATACAAGCTGTGGGTGTGCTGTGGCATATCCCTCGCAAAGACTGCGTGTTTTCGCACACGACACCGCTCGCCGCGCACGATCGGCCGAGAGACGATGTTGAAGCCGTTTGGGATGTTGTGCTTCGCGCCTCGCTGATGGAGCGCCGCCGGAAAACGTCCTGGCATTCCTCGTGCTGGGAGTTGGCATAAGTGCGATCGCCGACCGTTCCGCGCGCCGGAGAGCGCCGGTCTTCTGAGCAGAAACGGACAGGAAAGTCCTATACTGAAAGGTTGCCGGATCCAGCCGGATACCATGGCGGCGGCGGAACGCGCCGCGCGCCGATCAGCGGTCACAACAACCACTCCGAGACACAGGCTGAAGGAAATGAAACGAGAAAAAGTCACCCTTGATGGAAACGAGGCTACGGCCTACGTTGCCTACCACGTCAACGAGGTCTGCGCCATTTATCCGATCACGCCCTCTTCGCCCATGGGCGAGTGGGCCGACGAATGGGCGGCCAAGAAGATCCCCAACGTCTGGGGCACGGTGCCTAAGGTCATCGAGATGCAGAGCGAGGGCGGCGCCTCAGCCGCTCTCCATGGCGCTTTGCAAGGCGGCGCGCTGGGAACCACGTTCACCGCGGCGCAGGGGCTGCTGCTGATGATCCCCAGCATGTACAAGATCGCCGGCGAGCTGAGCCCCGCCACGATCCACGTCTCAGCCCGCACGGTGGCCACGCACGCGCTCTCGATTTTCGGCGATCACAGCGACGTGATGGCGGTGCGACAGACCGGTTGGGCGCTGCTGGCGTCCAATTCCGTCCAGGAGGCCCAGGACTTCGCTCTCATCGCCCAGGCCGCGACCCTGGAATCTCGCGTGCCCTTCCTGCACTTCTTCGACGGCTTCCGCACCTCTCACGAGGTCGCCAAGATCGAGCGGCTCACGCTGGATGACATGCGGGCCATGATCCCCGAGGAGCTGATCCGCGCGCACCGGGCCCGCGCGATGACGCCGGATCGGCCGGTGCTGCGCGGCACGGCGCAAAACCCGGACGTCTTCTTCCAGGCTCGCGAAGCCTGCAACCCGTACTATCTGGCCTGCCCGACGATCGTGCAAAACGTCATGGACAAGTTCGCCGCGCTGGTCGGCCGGCACTATCACCTCTTCGATTACCTGGGCGCGCCGGACGCCGAGCGCGTGATCGTGCTGATGGGATCGGGCGCCGAAGTGGCGCACGAACTGGTCGAGTACCTGACCGCGCGAGGCGAAAAGATCGGCATGATCAAGGTCCGCCTGTACCGGCCGTTCTCGACCGAAGCCTTCGTCAAGGCGCTGCCCGCGACGGTGAAGGCCATCGCGGTGCTGGATCGCACCAAGGAGCCGGGCGCGATCGGCGAGCCGCTCTATCTCGATGTGGTGACCGCGCTGACGGAAAGCGTCGCCGCGGGCACAGCTCCTTGGGAGAAGATGCCGCGCGTCGTCGGAGGCCGATACGGACTGTCGTCGAAGGAGTTCACGCCCGCCATGGTGAAGGCGGTCTTTGACGAGCTGGCGCGCGAGCGTCCGCGCAATCACTTCACGGTGGGCATCCACGACGACGTCACGCACACCAGCCTAGAGTACGATCCGGAGTTCTCGACCGAGGATCCGCAGGCATTCCGCGGGTTGTTCTACGGGTTGGGCGCCGACGGCACGGTGAGCGCCAACAAGAACTCCATCAAGATCATCGGCGAGGAAACCGACAATTACGCGCAGGGCTACTTTGTTTATGATTCAAAAAAAGCTGGCGCCGTCACCATTTCGCACCTGCGCTTCGGGCCCAACCCCATCCACTCCTCGTACCTGATTACCAAGGCCAACTTCGTAGCCTGCCACCAGTTCTCGTTCCTGGAGCGTTTCGACATCCTGGAAGCCGCCGTTCCCGGAGCGACGTTCTTGCTCAATAGCTATTACGGCCCGGACGAGGTCTGGGACCACCTGCCGCGCACCGTGCAGCGGCACATCATCGAGAAGAAGCTGCGCTTCTTCGTCATTGACGCCTACAAGGTGGCCGAGCAGACCGGCATGGGCAGCCGGATCAACACCATCATGCAGACCTGCTTCTTCGCCATCAGCGGCATTCTGCCGCGCGAGGAGGCCATTCAGAAGATCAAGGACGCCATCCAAAAGACGTGGGGCAAGCGGGGTGAAGCCATCGTGCGCAAGAATTTCGCGGCCGTGGATGCGGCCCTGGCGCACCTGCACGAAGTCAAGGTTCCGGACCAGATCACGAGCACCTTCGACATCCGCCCGCCTGTGCCCGCCGAGGCGCCCGAATTCGTCCATCGCACGCTGGCCGGCATCATCGCGGGCAAGGGCGATTCGCTGCCGGTGAGCGTGTTCCCGCCCGACGGAACCTTCCCCACGGCCACCGCCCAGTGGGAGAAGCGCAACATCGCGCTGGAGATCCCGGTCTGGGACGAAGAACTTTGCATCCAGTGCGGCAAGTGCGTGCTGGTGTGCCCGCACGCCACGATCCGCGCCAAAGTCTACGACGCGAGCCTGCTGGCTGAGGCGCCTCCTACTTTCAAACACGCGCCGGCGCGCTGGCGCGAGTTCAAAGACATGAAGTACACGCTGCAAGTGGCGCCCGAGGATTGCACGGGGTGCGCGCTGTGCGTCGAGGTGTGCCCGGTCAAGAGCAAGACCGAGGTGAAGCACAAGGCGCTGAACATGGCGCCTCAGCCGCCGTTGCGCGAACAGGAGCGTGTGAACTGGGAGTTCTTCTTGAAGATCCCGGACATGGACCGGCGGCTGCTCAGTCCGGCGCAGGTCAAAGACAATCAGTTGTTCCGTCCGCTGTTCGAGTTCTCGGGCGCTTGCTCGGGTTGCGGCGAGACGCCATACGTGAAGCTGTTGACGCAGCTCTTCGGGGACCGGCTGGTGATCGGCAACGCCACGGGTTGCTCCTCAATTTACGGCGGGAATCTGCCGACCACACCCTACTGCGTGGATCACAACGGAAGGGGACCCACCTGGAACAACTCGCTGTTCGAAGACACGGCGGAGTTCGCATTGGGCCTCCGGCTGGCGCTCAACCAGCAAGTCGAATACGCGCGCTGGCTGGTGATGCGGCTGGCCTCCACGATCGGCGAGGAGCTGGCCAGCGCGCTGTTGAATGCCGATCAGAGCAGCGAGAAGGGCATTTACGAACAACGGGAGCGCGTGGCTCTGTTGCGGCAGCGGCTTGAAGGCTTGGACACGCGGGAAGCGCGGGACCTGCGAGCGCTAGCCGACATGCTGGTGCACAAGACCGTCTGGGGCGTGGGCGGCGACGGATGGGCCTACGACATCGGCTACGGCGGGCTGGACCACGTGCTGGCGTCCGGCGAGAACGTGAACCTGCTGGTGCTGGACACCGAGGTTTACTCCAACACCGGCGGGCAGATGTCCAAGGCGACTCCTCTGGGCGCGGTGGCCAAGTTCGCTTTCGGAGGCAAGCCGCAACCCAAGAAGGACCTGGCGATGATGGCCATGACCTACGGGAACGTCTATGTGGCGCGTGTGGCCTTCGGCTATAACGACATGCAGACGGTGAAGGCGTTTCTAGAAGCCGAGGCTTACCCGGGGCCTTCCCTGATCATCGCCTACAGCCATTGCATCGCGCACGGCTACGATTTGATTCACGGGCTGGAACAGCAGAAGGCGGCCGTGCAATCCGGTTACTGGCCGCTGTTCCGCTATAACCCGACGTTGTTGAGCCAGGGCAAGAATCCGCTGCAACTGGACTCCAAAGCACCCACGCTGCCGCTGGAGAAATACATTTACAACGAAACCCGTTACTCCATGCTCCGGCACAGCGATCCGGAGGGCGCCAAGCGCTTACTCCAGGCGGCGCAAGAAGCTGTGCTCCGGCGCTGGCAGCAATACGAATATCTGGCCGCCATGCAAGTGGCGAGCCCGGAGCCGGTGGGAGCTGCGAATCCGTCCACCAAGGAGGACAAGCAATAATGGATCTCACGACCACTTACCTGGGCTTCACCCTGAAAAACCCCCTGGTGGTATCGGCATCCCCGTTAGCGGAGGAGATTGACAACCTCCGAAAAATGGAGGACGCCGGCGCCTCCGCCATCGTGCTGCATTCGTTGTTTGAAGAGCAGATCACATTGGAAAGTCAGGAGCTGGACCAGCGGTTGAGCGAAACCACGGGAGCTTTTGCCGAAGCCTTATCTTACTTTCCGGATCTGACAAGTTACAACCTCGGACCGGACGGCTACCTGGAACATATCCGCAAGGCCAAGGCGGCGGTCTCGATTCCCATCATCGCCAGCCTGAACGCGGTCTCCAGCGGCGCCTGGACGAAGTTCGCCAAGTCCATCGAGCAAGCCGGGGCCGACGGTCTGGAGCTGAACATTTTCACGCTGCAAACCGACCCGGCCGTCACGGGAGCGCAGGTGGAGCAAGCTTACTGCGACCTGGTGCGCGAGGTGGCGAGCAGCGTGCGCATCCCGGTCGCCGTCAAGCTCACCCCGTATTTCACCGCCATCGCCAACATCGCGCAGCGCCTGGAAGAAGCGGGGGCGCGCGGCCTGGTCCTGTTCAACCGCCTGTATCAGCCGGATTTCGATCTGGAAGCCCTCGAGGTGAAGCACACGCTCGAGCTCAGCACGCCCTATGAGTCGCTGCTGCGGCTCCACTGGGCGGCGATTCTGTATGGCCGAGTGAACGTGGATCTGGCGCTCACCGGGGGCTTCCACAGCGGCCAGGACGTTCTGAAAGCGATGATGGCGGGCGCGCGGGTGGTGGAGTGCACATCCGCGCTGCTGAAGAACGGCATCGCGCATCTGGCGGTCATGCTGGCCGAGATGAAGAGCTGGATGGAGGAGCACGAGTACGAGTCCGTGCGCCAGATGCAAGGCTCGATGAGCCAGCGCTCGGTCGCCAATCCGAACGCGTTCCTGCGTTCGAATTACATGAAGGTCCTGAGCTCGTACACTCTGCGTCGCTAAGCTAAACACCCGGCCCGGTTGCGGCCGGGTTATGGTATAGTAAGAGCTAAGCGAAGCGTGGGCCTGTGGCGCAGTTGGGAGCGCGCTTCCATGGCATGGAAGAGGTCGAGGGTTCGAATCCCTCCAGGTCCACCAAACCTTTCAAACACTTACGCACTCCCCTCCAACCAGAACCCACTCGTGGAGTCCATTTGGAGTCCAAATTCCATGGGCAGGTTGGGCAACGTTGGCTCGAACCATGCCCCCCATGCGAACTCGCTCGATTCCAAGGGCTTCCACGTCATGGGCACGATGGGCATGATGTTTCCGTGCGTTTCTCTCGTGGAGAAAAACGATGTTTTCCCTATACAGGAGATCCTGCCCCATCCTGCCCATGCTCCCGAGGCGGCAGGCAAAAACATTTCTGATCGGATATGTTTTCTCTTGATCCGCAGCCCGGAACGTGGTACGAGTTGAATAGAACGCCTTGAGGGCGTTCCCCCAGAGGCGCGCGGGCCTCTCGAATCTACCGCATCCCCTCCAGAGCGCCGGGACGCTCGTGAATCTCCTTCCCGCAGGCTCCGTGCTCGTTGTGTGCCTTCCCGCATGAATGCCAGCATCCCTGTCTACCGCGCCGATGGGCGTCTGTACGACCACGTCACCGAACGTGGCCTGGCCCGGCTTCAAGCCGCCGGGCTCGTCGCGCGCATCGTGAGGCATCGCAAGGGGCACATCAACCGGGCGATCCTCTTCGTCCGTCCCGGCGAGGCGCCAATGCCCCGGACGGCCTACCTGGGCACGCCGTACAGCTTCCAGGACCACCTCGAGCACGGGCTTTGCTGGGATTTGAAGCGGCTGGGCGGCGACCGTTGGGGCACGAACTACGCGCCCGACGAGGTGCGGCCCCTCTTCTTGCAGGTGGTGACCGGCTGCCTGGTCGAGCGGTGAGCCATCTTCGGAAATTCCGAAGATGCGAGGCACGTCTGGGTCCTTCCTGTGCCTCTCGGCGGCGGGTGGCCTGGTGGCACGATTTCGCTTGCGTCACGCGCGAAAAAAGGTGGTCGGTGGTCGGTTGTCACGCGGGGCTCTGATGCCCGCTCGAAACCATGGCTGATTCTCCTTCCCTGCAGCCGCGGTCGTTTGGAAAGATCGCGGTCTCCGCGCCCGGCACGCCCGTCCGCGTGACCAGCGACACATCGATCCGGGCGCACCGGATCCGGTTTGCCGTCGTGGTCGGCGAGACGGGGCGGGTGTTTCTGGGCGTCGAGGGCATGAACAAGGCGACCGGCGCCGGCGTGGTGAAGGAGTTCTGGCCCACGGGCGCGGGCGGCGGGGTGGCCGACGAGTTGGTGATCGAGTCCGCGGCCGGCGACCTGCGGCCGTCGGACTACTACATCGACGCCAACACCGCCGGCGAAGGGCTGATCGTCGCCTATTGGATCTGGGTTCCGAGCTATGCCAGTTAAGAGCGTGACGCCGGCGATGGCGAAGCGCATCGAGTTGTGGCCGCTGGACCGCCTGGTGCCCTACGCGCGTAATGCGCGGACGCACTCGCCCGAGCAGATCGACCGGATCGCGGTGTCGATCGTGGAGTTCGGCTTCACCAATCCGATCCTGGTCGATTCCCGCGACGGCATCGTGGCCGGGCACGGGCGGCTGTTGGCGGCAAGGAAGCTGGGCCTGGCCGAGGTGCCGGTGATTGTGCTCGATCATCTGAGCGAGACGCAGCGGCGCGCTTATGTCTTGGCCGACAACCGGTTGTCGGAGCTGGCCGGATGGGACGACGAGCTGCTGGCGCTCGAGTTGAAGGAACTCGCCGACGCCGGCTTCGACGCCACGCTCGCCGGATTCGACTCCAAGGAGATCGACGACTTTTTGGCGTCGCTCGAGCGGGACGCGGAGCCGGAAGAGGACGAGGTCGAGGGCGCCGTGCCGGAACCGCCCGTCGAGGCGGTCACGCGCCCGGGCGACCTGTGGCTCATCGGGCCGCACCGGCTGATCTGTGGCGACTGCCGGGATCGCGACGTGCTGGCGCGACTGTTCGAAGGCCCCAAGGCCAACCTGGTCGTGACTTCGCCGCCATACGCCACGCAGCGGCAATACGATCCATCGAGTGGCTTCGAACCCGTGCCGCCGGAAAAGTACGTCGCCTGGTACAAGGACGTCGCCGCGGCAATCGAGTCCGTGCTGGCGTCCGATGGTTCCTACTTCCTGAACATCAAGCCGCACGCCGAAGACGGCGAGCGGCACACCTACGTGATGGACCTCGTGCTGGCCCACAAGCGGCAATGGGGCTGGCGGTTCGTCGATGAGTTCTGCTGGCGCAAGACCGATGACGGCGTGCCGGGCGGCTGGTCGAACCGCTTCAAGAACGCCTGGGAGCCGGTCTACCACTTCTCGCGCGAGCGCAAGATCAAGTTCCGGCCGCGCGCGGTGGCGCACTGGTCGGACGACTGCTTCGACTATTCGCCCGGCAACCCGAAGTCGACCTCTGGCAGCGGGCTGCTGGGCACAGGGCCGCGCGGCGCGGCGGCCGATAAGGGCAAAAACCATGCCGCCTGGCAGACGACGCGCCGCAACGCGAACGACCTCGAGGGCCGGCACGGCGGGCTGGCGCGGCCGTCGAACGTGATCGAGGCCAAGACGGAATCGAGCCAGGGGAACCACTCGGCGCCGTTTCCGCGCGCCATCCCGGAGTTCTTCATCAAGGCGTTCTCGGATGCGGGCGACATCATCTTCGATCCGTTCGCGGGCAGCGGCACGACGCTGGTCGCCGCCGGGTTGCTGGATCGGGCGGGGTACGGCGTCGAGATCAGCCCGGCCTACTGCGATGTGATCCTGCGGCGCATCGAGGAGACCTTGAAGCTCACGCCCGTGCACGCAGTGACGGGCGCACCATTCCATCCAACACGTGAAGGAGCCAATCACCATGCCTGAAGTTGCCACGCCGAACCAGGCCGAACGCGAGTTCGAGACCGGGACGGACGAATCGTTCAAGAACACGAGCGCCACGGCCGGGGCCGCGCACAGCGAGAACCAGCGGGTGACGTTCGCCAACATCAAGCGCACCTACGACGTCTACCAGGACCTGGACATCCAGGCCGCGCGCCAGGCGCTCACCGAACAGACGCGGCTGAACCAGATCGCCTCGCAGGCGCTGCAGAACGCGGTCGAGACGGCCAATCTGGTCTCGAAGCAGGCCGTGCGGCACGGGGACATCGCCATCGACGGGCAGTGGAATCCCGTGCAGCAGGGCGCGGGCGACACGCTGACCGCGCGGGCGGTGGCGATCGACGACGTCTCGCTCAAGGCCATCGGCGCGGTGGTCGCCGCGGCAGTGGCCGACGCGCTCGGCAAGAGCAAGTAGTCTTTCTCCTCCGGGCAAGTGAAGGGGCGGCTCCGCACTCCTCCGCGGCGCCGCCCCGCTTTTTGGACTCCGATGATTCGCGAGCTGCGGATCTGGTGGCGGCTGCGGCCGCTCGTCAAGCGATTCCAGGAGCTATCGAAGATGAAGTTCTCCGTGAACGTTGCGATTCAGATGCTGGCGCTGGCCGCGCAGGGCTTGAACGCCACGATTGACCTGCTGCCCGGACGCGGCAAGTTCTGGGCCATGGTGGGGCTGTCCGCCGTGCAGGGCATCGCGGCCGTACTCGCCCACTTCGCCAACCCCGATGGCACGCCGGCCGAGGCGCCCTACATCAAGAAGTGAAACCGCAGCTCCACATCGAGCGCTGGCCGCTCGAGCGGCTGATTCCCTACGCAAGGAATCCGCGCACGCACTCGGCGGAGCAGGTCGCGCAGATTGCGGCGTCGATCGCCGAATTCGGGTTCGTGAACCCCGTGCTGGCGGCGTCCGACGGGGTGATCATCGCTGGCCATGCGCGCGTGATGGCCGCGCGGAAACTCGGCCTGGCCGAGGCGCCGGTGATTGTGCTCGATCACTTGAGCGAGGCGCAGCGGCGCGCGCTGGTGATCGCCGACAACCGGCTGGCCCTCAACGCCGGCTGGGACGAGGAGATGCTGCGGGTCGAGCTCGAGGCGCTGCGCGAAGAGGAGTACGACCTCGATCTGCTGGGCTTCGACGATGCCGAGCGCGAGGCGCTGCTCGCGGAGCCGGAAACGGAGTTCGCGGGCAACACGGACGACGATGCGGTCCCGGAGACGCCCGAGGCGGCGGTGACGGTTCCCGGCGATGTGTGGGTGTTGGGGGAGCATCGGCTGCTGTGCGGCGACTCGACGCAGATGGAGGCGCTCAAGAGAGTGCTCGCCGGCGGCCTGGCGGACATGACCTTTTGCGACCCGCCGTACAACGTGAACTACGGCGCGACGATGAAGGACAAGCTGAGAGGCAAGAAGCGGAAGATCGCCAATGACAACCTCGGCAACGCTTTCCAGCAATTTCTGCGCGACGCCTGCACGAACATCCTTGCGGTCACCAAGGGCGCAGTCTACATCTGCATGTCGAGCTCGGAGCTGCACGCACTGCACCGGGCGTTCACCGAGGCGGGCGGCCACTGGTCTACCTTCCTCATCTGGGCGAAGAACACGTTCACGATGGGACGGTCGGATTACCAGCGGCAGTACGAACCGATCCTGTACGGCTGGAAGGAAGGAACGGACCACTACTGGTGCGGCGCGCGCGACCAGGGCGACGTGTGGTTCGTCAAGAAGCCCGTCGCCAACGACCTGCACCCGACGATGAAGCCGGTCGAACTTGTCGAGCGGGCCATCCGCAATTCGAGCAAGAGCCGTGACACGGTGCTCGATCCCTTCGCCGGCTCGGGCTCGACGTTGATCGCCTGCGAGAAGACTCACCGGCGGGCGCGGTTGATCGAGTTGGAGCCGAAGTACTGCGATGTCGTCATCCGGCGATTCGAGGAGTTTTCGGGCAAGCGTGCCGTGCTCGAAGGAGACGGCCGCGGCTTCGCCGAACTCGCCGTGGAGCGAGGAGCGGTGGCGGCGTGATGTGGCGCGCTGTGAGCGCGCGATGGCCGAAGCCGAGGCGCTGTTGCGCGCCGGGCATCCGGACGTTGTGGGCCTGTGCCTGGCGTTGCACGATTGGGCGCAAGAGTTGCGGATTTTGCAGCGGGAGCGTGAGCAATGGCTCAACGAACCTACGCGGCAGGCCGCTTCCGCACCGTTCGCTCGATCTCGGGCCCCAGCGTCCGGCGCGCCTGGCGCAGGTCGTACTCCGATTGCAGATTGAGCCAGAGCTCGGCCGACGTCCCGAAGTATGCTGCCAACCGCAAGGCGGTGTCGGCGGTGATCGACCGCTCCCCATGGACGATCGAGTGGATGCGATTGGGCGGCACATGGAGGTCGCGGGCCAATGCGTTGATGCTCAGGCCGAGAGGCTTCATGAACTCCTCGGCGAGAATCTCCCCGGGATGGATCGGTTCGAGCGGCTGTGATTTCCTGGCCATGGCTTCCTCAGTGATAGTCGACGATCTCCACCTCATGCGCATCGCCGCCGCGCCACACGAGGCAGATCCGCCAGCGCTCGTTGATGCGAATGCTGTGCTGGCCGGCCCGGTCGCCCTTGAGGGCTTCCAGGTGGTTGCCCGGCGGGCAACGCAGATCTTCCAGGCTGCTCGCCGCGGCAAGGTAAAGCAGCTTCCGCCGGGCTGCCCGTTCAATGGACCGGAAGCGCGGCACGGGCTGGTCGGCGAACAGCGCCTTCGTATCCCGGCAGCGGAACGAGCGAATCAATCTCCAGTCTATTCCGTGGCGTGTATTCCGTCAAGCAGTATGGCCGGCAGAACCGGACCGTCAGGGGAGCGGCGCCATGGCGGCTGAGGCCATTGCGGCATGGCTGATCCCGGGCGTTGGCCTGGCCTCCGGGCTGATCGCCACGTATGTGAGCCTCCAGAACCGGGCGCTGCTGGCCGAGGTGCGCAAGGAGCTGGCCGAACTCGAGGGCCGGATCATCCTGCGTCTGAACGGCCTGTACATGCGGCGGGCCGAATGCGAGCTGCACAACGCGCTGCTGGAGGAGCGGATCGAGAGGATCGTGCGGCAGAAGAGAGAAGCCGCCAGCGACTGAGGCTGGCGGCGGAGGGATGGTGATGACGCTATTGCGGTGTGATGCGATACGCTCGGGCGCCTTCGGGCGTCTTGAAGGATTCGACCGCGAGGCCCATCTTCTTTCCGAGCGCGCCGGAGAGGAAGCCGCGCACCGAATGTGCCATCCATCCGGTGGCGGACTGGATGTCGGCGAGCGTGGCGCCCTCGGGGCGGCGCAGCAGTTTGAGCACGATGGCCTTCTTCGAGCCTTCGCGGGCGTCCTTGGGCACGGCCGCGTTGGCCGCCTTGGCCTGCCTCGGCGCGGCAGGGGCCGTGTGTTGCGCCGGGGCGGGCGTCAGGGCCTGGATGGCGCGCCAGATCCGCGCGACGGCGGTCTTGCGGTCCGTGAACTTCTTGACCGGCTTCAGGTCGCCGAAGGGCGGCACGCTGGCGAAGCTGTTCCAGACCTCGACCAGCCGCTCGGCGGGCCAGCGGGCGGCGAGCTTGGCCAGTTCCTTCTCGCTCGCGAAGCGCGCCTGGCCTTCGGGGATCGCCTCCCCATCGAGATAGGCGGTGATGGTGTTGTCGTTGTCGATGGCAAACGTCGTCATGGTGGGTGTCCTTTCTATCGGGTCATGCCGGCGAGTTGATCGTCGGCGTTGATGCGCAGGTTCTTGTAGTAGCCGCTGGCCAGGCGCACCCAGCCTGCCGGCGTCGAGACCTCGTGCCGGGCGGCAACGCGGCTGAGTTTCAAGCGGTGGGTGCCGTTCGAGAACTCCTTTTTGAGGTGACCCCAACGGTCGAGCTTCCAGCCGTTGCGGGTGGCCCAAATGATCAGTTCTTCGCGGGTCATGGCGTCAGTCCTCCTGGCGGCGGTCGATGAGGCTGCTTGCGTCCTCGACCGACTGCCGGATGTCGTTCCAGCACTCGCGGCAGAAGCGGGCTTGGTCGAGCAGCAGCCCCTCGCGGTTGGTCAACACAAGCTCGCGGTGGATCGGTTTCGCCTCATCGCACAGCGAGCACTCCATGTAGGGATGTGCGGTCATGGTTCGTCTCCTGGGGGTTCAGTATTCGAGGCCCTTGGCACGGACCGCGCTCGTGTCGCCCAGGTCGGCGAGGACGTAGGCAAGTTGTTCGGTGATGCGGCCGAGGTCGCCGGCGTAGCCCCAGCCGGCGCTCTGCGCGGCCTGCCGCTCCGTGTGCTCGGCCAGGCGGCTGGCGATGCGCTGCAGCAGCTCCTGGGCCTCGGCGTGCCGCTCGGCGTACAGGCGGGCGGCGGTTTGCGTGGTCGATTGTGCTTTGGTGTTCCTCATCGCGACTCCATAGATCGCTTCATCGGGGCGGAATAGCAAGCGGAATCCGCAAAGAAGCGCGAAAAAAGAAGCCCTGGCGCGAGGGCCAGGGCGTGGGAGGGACGGGCTTGCCGCCGTCAGGGCTCGAGGCGGGCAGCGACGTGGTAGGCGCCGCCGATTCCCCGGGCCCAAACCACGTACTGTTCCGGGCAGGCGGGATCGCCGCCGGCCTCGAGATCGCGCATGCGCCGCCGCAGATCGTCCTCGGCAAGAAGCCTCGCCTCGGCGATGCTGATGACGCTGCCGATCGGCTGCCAGCCGCCTTCGTGGAACTCGGCGGCCAGCAGCCCTTCGGTGAGCTCCGTGCCGTCCTCGATCGGGGTGGCGAAGCCCGGCGTTGCGGCGTCGGGCTGGTTGGCGGGGTGGACGGGATGGTTCATCGTGATTCCATTGATGGCTTCTTCCGGGCCGGATAGCAAGCGGAATCCGCAAGTGAATCGCGAGAAAGTTCTATGCCTCTGCTGAGCCTGCGCGCCTATGCGAAGCACCGCGGAGTGAGCCTCGCGGCGGTGCAAAAGGCGATCCAGTCGGGCCGCATCACGCCCGACGCCGACGGGCGGATCGACAGCGAGCGCGCCGATGCCGAATGGGGGGCGAAGACGCGGCCCGGGCAGCGCCGCGCGCGTCCCGTTGCTGTCGCTCCGCAGGAACCAGCCGAGGCGCCCGCCGCCGGAATCGATTACTTCCGCGCGCGGGCGATTCGCGAGAGCTACCTGGCGCGTCTGGCCAAGATCGAGTTCGAGGAGAAGACGGGAAGGCTGGTGAGCCGCGACGAGGTGCAGGTGGCGGCGTTCACCAAGGCGCGGACGGTCCGCGACAACCTGCTGAACATTCCGGACCGCTTGGCGGCCACACTCGCGGCCGAAAGCGATGCCGACAGGGTGCATCAGATCCTGACCGGGGAGATTCGAAAGGCGCTCGATGAGCTTGCAGGCGCAAACGGCAACTGAGGTCTATGACGAGGCGTTCCGCGCGGGCCTGCGGCTGGACCCAGTGCTGACGGTGTCAGAGTGGGCAGATCGATACCGGCGGCTGTCGGGCAAATCGGCCAGCGAGCCGGGACCGTACCGCACGGACCGCACCCCCTACATGCGCGAGATCATGGACTCGCTGTCGCCGTCATCGCCCGTCGAGCGTGTGGTGTTTGCCAAAGGTGCGCAATTGGGAGCGACAGAAGCGGGCAACAACTGGGTCGGCTATGTGATCCACAAGTCACCCGGGCCGATGATGGTGGTGCAGCCGACCGTTGAGATGGCGAAGCGCAACTCAAAGCAGCGCATCGACCCGTTGATTGGAGAGAGTGACGTGCTGCGCGAGCTGGTGAAGAGCCCGCGCTCGCGCGACTCGGGCAACACGGTCCTGTCGAAAGAGTTTCCCGGCGGCGTGCTGGTGATGACCGGGGCGAACTCGGCCGTGGGGCTGCGCTCGATGGCCGTTCGGTATCTGTTCCTCGATGAGATCGACGCCTATCCGGGAGATGTCGATGGCGAGGGCGATCCGATCCATCTGGCCTTCGCGCGCACGCGGACGTTCTCGCGGCGCAAGGTGTTCCTGGTATCGACGCCCTTGATCACCGGTCTGAGCCGCATCGAGGTGGCCTTCGCCGAAAGCGACCAGCGGCGCTACTGGGTGCCGTGCCCGCACTGCGGCGAGTACCAGGTGCTGAAGTTCGAGCGGCTCCGCTGGCCCAAGGGCGAGCCGGGCAAGGCCGCCTACCACTGCATCGCCTGCGAGCAGCCGGTCTTCAATCACCAGAAGAACACGATGCTCGCTCGCGGCCAGTGGCGGCCCGAGGCCGCCGGCGACGGTCGCACGCGAGGCTATCACCTGTCGAGTCTCTACAGCCCCGTGGGCTGGTACTCGTGGGAGCGCGCCGCGGAGGATTGGGAGAAGGCGCAGCAGGATGTCGAGCGGCTGAAGTCGTTCGTCAACCTCGTTCTGGGCGAGTCCTGGCAGGAGCGCGGCGACGCGCCCGACTGGCAGCCGCTCTACGACCGCCGCGAGGATTACGCGATCGGCACGGTTCCGCAGGGAGGTCTGTTCCTCACTGCGGGCGCCGACGTGCAGCGGGACCGGATCGAGGTCGAGGTGGTGGCCTGGGGACGCGGCAAAGAGTCCTGGTCAGTGGACTACCGGGTGCTCGTGGGCGATACGGCGCGGGCCGACGTCTGGCGTGAGCTCGATGCCGTGCTCGACGAGGAGTTTCCGCATGCAAGCGGCCTGCGGCTGCCGATCCGGGTGCTGTGCGTCGATTCCGGCTTCAACCCGCGCATCGCCTACGACTGGGTGCGCACGCATCCGCAGGCCTCCTGGGGACCGGCGGGCGCGCGGGCGCCGCATCCGAAAACTGCCGTGGCGGTGAAGGGAACCGCGCGAACGGACCGGCTGATCCTGGGCGCCTCACCCGTAGATGCAAGCAAGCGGCGCGGCACGCGGCTGTGGACGCTTGGGACGCCGGTGGCGAAGTCGGAACTCTACAGCCGCCTGCGCCTGGCGCCTCCGACCGCAGAAAGCGGCGAGCCGTTCCCGGCGGGCTACTGTCACTTCCCGCGCTACGAGGAGGAGTACTTCCGGCAGTTGACAGCCGAAAGCCTCGTCAAGGGCCACTGGGTCGCCGCCCCCAACCGCCGCAATGAAGCGCTCGACTGCCGCGTGTACGCGCGCGCCGCGGCATCGATCTACGGCATCGACCGGTTCACGGAGAAGCACTGGGGGGAACTCGAGGCGATGCTGCCTGCGCCTCCCGCGCCAGCGGAATCTGCGGCCGCGCCTCAGCCGCGCCGCGTGCGCCGCGTCGCAGTCCGTTCGCAGTGGATGCAGAACTAAGATGGCCTACACCC
>FWWM01002189.1_pt1 | contig 54241 bp, 48 predicted proteins | sample 2228351 | NCBI WGS metagenome assembly FWWM01 (sample SAMEA103939774, study PRJEB20133) | metagenome | reverse complement strand
TAATAACATGTTAAGCGGAAAACCTGTTTGGTTTTGCGGTGATGGTATTATTTTCCAACGAGGTGATGCGCGTGAGCGGGTTTATAACCCATAGTTGGACGCGCGTTCAATTAAACACAGTTTTTAAAACGGAGTTACTATCATTTTGCGACCAAAAGTTAAAATATCAAGTTCTTTCGGAATGTCCGAAACACGCAACACCCCGTGTCGGGTGCCCGCTATGCGAGTGGGATGGTTACGTGCGCGTTTTCTGGGTAATAGACGGGGTGTTGCGCGTCCCTACGGGGCTGTTAACTCTTTTCCCGCCATCGTTGTTGTCTCGCCTTAACTTAAGGGATTATCGCCGTTACCCACCACTTAAAGCACCTGAGGTTCCCCTCGTGTTACCGAGCGGGTTAACGTTGCGGGATTATCAAGCGAGGGCAGCGAATGAGTTGTTAAAGCACAAACGCGGGTTGTTAGCTGCTCCTACAGGTTCAGGTAAAACGGCAGCTATCGGCGCGGCGCTGTTGTCCGTGTGCCCCAAACCAGCATTATGGGTATGCCATACCCGTTCGTTAGCCCGCCAAACCCAAAAAGTATTAAGCGAAAATTTGCACGAGGTTGTCGGGTATTTGGGTGAAGGAGTAACAGACGTTAAACCCGTTACTGTTGCCCTAATTCAAACGCTTTGGCGCAGATACGCTCAGCTCAAAAACTACCTTTACCAAATCAACACGCTGATAGTGGACGAATGCCACCACGCAGCCAGTTACACTTATTTCAAGATAATCCAATCATGCGTTAACGCTGGGTATCGGTTCGGGTTGTCGGCGACGCCTTACCGCAATGTTGAAGGGGAAGAATTATGGTTAATCGGTGGGTTGGGACCGTTGGTGGTAGAAATCCCCAAACCAGCGCTGATACGCGATGGCTTCCTCGCTGAACCCTACATCGGGTTTCTCGTTGCCCCTACACCACCTTACAGCGCCGCGAGTTATTACGCGGACACGGGTTGGATAGAAACTTACAAGCACACAATTATTAACAATGCGACCCGCAACGGGTTTATCGTTACAGCGATGAAATTATTTAAACCCTGTCTCGTTCTCGTTTGGAGCGTGGAGCACGGGAAGCTTTTGCAGGACTTAGCGAGCCAGTTCGGGCTTAACACCGTGTTCGTGTGGGGTGACAGCCCGTCCACCCAGCGCATGAACGCGATCAACAAACTTAACAATCAAGAGCTGGACGCGGTTATCGCTACGGATGTGTTTAAGGAAGGGGTTGATATTCCTACTGTTCCGACACTGGTAAACGCTGCGGGGCAGAAAAGCAAGATAGCAACGCTGCAGCGCATCGGGCGCGCGCTGCGCCCTAATCCCCAAAAACCCTACGCGCTGATCGTGGACTTCTTAGATAAAGATGGCGGGTTAATGGAAAAACACGCCGTTAACCGCATGCGGGTGTTGCAAAAAGAGTTCGGTCAAGTTTTCGTCGCCCGATCGGTGCAGGAGTTGTTATTTAAACTAACGCGTGAAGCGCAAAAAATAGTAGCGTCATAAATTCTTCTGAGGTGATGTTGATGAATGTTTGGGTGGTATTCCGCACTCCCAACGGGGATAAATTGTTGCGGGTGAAGCCAAACGCTGACCTGCGGATGCTGCGTTATTTGTTAAACAACATTGAAGCAAGCGTCGTTTACGAGGTAGACCCTGACGGGATAACGGTGTATTTAGTTTTCGCCACCAGACACAAAGACATCGCCGTTAAACAACTCTTGCGAGGAATATACCCTCCGACGCCCGTGATCACGGTTCGGTTATGGCTTAACCCCGACAGCGGAAAAGGGCTCCCGCTACACACCGACAAGCGGATAACCTACCACCATTTAGCCCCCTTGCCCGCTGCCGAGGAACAAGTTCTCGTCAGGTGGTGCGTTTTGTTAACTATCGCGATATGGGAAAGCGTTTTAACGCAAATAACAATTAACAGCGACGGGAGCGAGAACGAACTACGAACAATAAACCCAAGCCCCGAAGAAAAAATTGAGGTGGTTACCTGTGTCGCTTGAGGTTTTGTTGAAGAAAGGGCTTGTTGTTAAAGCTTCGGAGATATCCCCGATACGGAAATTACCGTCAGGGAACCTGTCGTTGGATTACGTGTTGGGTGGCGGGTGGGCGCACGGTTGCATCCATTTGCTGATGGGCGTGGAAGGAGCAGGCAAAAGCACCGTCGCTTTAACGATCATCCGCCAATTAGCGTCCGTTAAAGAGAAACCGTTAAGCGTTATCGTAGACCTTGAGCGTTCGTGGTTGGCGGAACGGTTGGACGAGTGGGGGTTGGATAAAGACAATATCTTCATCGCGCGACCATCAACTTTAGAAGACGCTTACGACACAGCGATTAAATCCATCGGGGAAGCTGACCTGTTAATTGTGGACAGCGTAAGCGCTATCGCGGGTATCGCCGAAGCCGAAGCGTCTGTTAAAGAAAAGCAATACGCGCCTGGGGCGCGAGAGGTAAACGCTTTTTTGCGGCGCGTTCTCAGCAAGTTAAATGCATCCAACGCCAACACGATCATCGTGCTTATTAGCCAAGTTCGGGACACGTTAAACCAACCCGCTGCGGGGTTTTCACCTGTCGGGGGTCACGGGTTGCGGCATTACGCCCACGTTTGGCTGGATTTTAAAATCAGGGGGCGGGTAACCGTTGAGGTCGGGGACGCGCGGCAAACTACCAAGCAGCACATCGGTATCATGGTGTCTGTCACGTCGCTGAAAAACAAAACAGCACCCCCGTTCCGAACAGCGGAATTCGTGTTGATTCTTCACCCATACAAAACGATCACACCCCCAGCGTTAGACCCTTATTACGACGTTTTCGTATGGGGAGAACGGTTGGGGGTTATCACGCATAAGGGTGCGTGGTATGATGTTGTGGGATGGAACTGGAAATGGCACGGGCGAGAGGGTTTCTACACGCAACCGCTTGAAAAAGTATTAGCGCTTCAAAAAGCATTAAGGGACATAGTGCTTAACTATAGTCCCACGAAAACACAACCTGTTGCCGCTGCAAGCGTCGGTGTTAACGAGAACAACGGGGGTGAATGAGTAATGCGGGTTTTGTTGATAGGTCCCGCGTTCGGTCGCGGCGCGCGCCCAGACAGCGTTCCGTTGGTCGGTGGACGGGTCGGTAAGTTGTTAAAAACACTAACTGGGTTGGCGGATTTAACTGAGGTTTTTGAGCCAAGGAACCTGTTAAATTATTACCCCGGTCGCAAAGGTAACGGGGACGATTTCCACTTCCACGAAGCGAAAAAAGTAGCGGACAACCTTGACCTTAAAGGTCGGGTGGTCGTGTTATTAGGGCGCAACGTCGCCCGCTGTTTCGGGTTAAGCAAAGCCCGATGGTTTGAGTGGCACGAATTGCGAGGTGGGCTGGTTACCGTCGCCCCGCACCCGTCGGGGCGAAACAGGTGGTGGAACGACCCCGCAAACAGGGAGCAAGCACAAGCGTTTTGGCGGGAATTGGTGTTAAAATTTAAATCGGTAGGTAGTAAGGCACGAGATGCCGCGAGCACGCGAGAAAGTTAAACGAAACCGTCAAACCGAAACGCGACGAGAAATTAACGCGAGTGAGTCGCGAAACCAAAGCGAGTTGCAGGAATATCCCATCCAAGAAACCCAGCAGTTAAAGATAGAATGGGTAGCTATTAATTCATTGAAACCGCACCCCCGCAACTACCGCAAACACCCGCCAGACCAATTAGAGCACATCATCGCCAGCATCAAAACGCACGGGTTTTATCGCCCCATCGTCACAGCGCGCGATCTAACTATCTTAGCAGGGCACGGTGTGTGGGAGGCAGCGAAGAAGATGGGGGCGCAGAAGGTGCCCGTTCTGCGGTTAGACGTGAGTCCCGACGACCCGAAAGCGTTGAAGTTGTTAGTCGGCGACAACGAGTTAATTCGCTTCGCTTTCCCCGACGACCGCTTGTTAACGGAACTGTTGAAAGAAATCAGGTTCACGGTTGGGTTGGAGGGGACAGGGTTTGACGACAAACAACTCGCCGCCCTCGTTTACATCACGCGCCCCGAAGACGAGATCCCTGACATTGACGCCGCGATGTATTGGGTTAACATGCCCGACTACACGCCCGAAGGAGTTACTTATAGCTCCGTTAAGTTAATTATTCAGTTCCCGTCCGTTGAAGACCGTAATCGGTTTCTCAGCGAAACGAGGCACTTGTTAAAAGTAACTCCGTCCGAAGCAAAGACGATAAGCACTTGGTATCCCCCGCGTGAGAAGGAAGGAACATCCAAGCTCAAGTTCGTCGGTTAAACGATTAACAACTTTCGTAGGGACCCAACGATCATGATTACTGAGCACCCTGCGAAAGAAATAACAGACGCTGTTAACGAGCGCCTTGCTGATGCTGAAAAGGTGTTTGAGGAAATCGTTGAGTCTTACGAACCGAACAATCGTGTTTTGCCCCGATACCCAGTGTTTATCCCGACCAAGTCGCGTTGGAACACTTGTTACACGGCGAGGGTGTTGTTAGAAGACGGTGTGCCGTTTTATCTTGTCGTGGAGCCGCACGAGTGGCGGTATTACGCTCGGGAGTTCGGTGAGGATTGTTTGCTCGTTTTGCCAGCACCGAACATGCGGGCGTATCGCGCTCGCACATGGATCAAACATTACTCCATCCAACGGGGTGACGCTTGGCACTGGCAATTAGACGACAACATTCAGGGGTTTTACCGTCGCTGGAAAGGTTACCGCATCCCGTGCGCAGCAGGTGTCGCCTTCCGCGTAGTAGAGGATTTCGTGGAACGGTTTGAGAATATAGCTATCGCGGGCTTAAACTACACCTCGTTTTGCCCCGAAAACACGAAACGCCCCCCGTTTAACGTCAATGTTCACGTTTACTCGTGTTTCATCGTTAACAACAAAACCCCGCACTATTGGCGGTTGTTTTACAACGATGACACGGACTATTGCCTGCAGGTTATCGTTGACGGGTGGTGCACGGTGCTGTTCAACGCTTTTCTCGCCGACAAGATGCGAACGATGACGATAAAAGGAGGTATGACATCCGTTTATGACCCGAAGTTGGACGGGCGGTTAAAGATGGCGCGGATGCTGGAGCGGGCGTGGCCTTATGTCGTGGAAACGACCCGACGGTTTCGGCGACCGCAACACATTATCCGCTATAATTGGAGGAAGTTCGCAGCCCCGTTGATCCCCAAACAGCACCTAACGCTGCCTTCCACACCGAACGAATACGGTATGCGGTTGGTGAAAACGAGCGAGGAACAATTAACACCCGCGATGCGAAAGCTTTACGAGGAATGGCAGCGTTACGAGCAACAGTTGAAAGCACAAGCCCTTAACACGGGTGAAAAGGAAAACCCCGCAACAGCGTCGGCTCCTAACACAAACCCCGCCGTTTAAGCGCTTTCTTCCAACAAAGGTAATATTTGGATATCTTCAACGTAACGGGCTCGGAGAACATAGTTTTTAGGGTCTTCTAACGCCACCGCGTAATGCACTAACAGCGTGTGGTATTGCTCCGTTGTTGTGTTCCAAAAAGGTATCATAGAAAGCGCTGTTAACGCGGTCATTTTCCAGTTAATGAGTTCCCCAATAGCGTCGTCTTCCGTCCACCCGTTAATATCGTATGTTCTAAACTGCTTAACGGCTTTTTCCAAAGCGCGCGCGAGTAACTCCTCGCTTTCTTGGGTTGGTGCTGTCCGCAGCAGACGCAGCCCGTCCTTAATCAGCCACAAACGTCTGGCGTGAATTAACGCTTCTACTTGGTAAGTTGAGTAGTAAATCGGCACGGGCGTTACCTGCGGCGGGTTAGTGATTATCGGGTAAGGTGGTGGGGGTGGGGATGCGAATTCTTTGCGGTCGGTGGGGTATATAAAGTTCGTCCACACGTGGGTTTGAGGTGCTTGCGCGAGCAATTGCATCCATTGGGGTCTGGTTAACATTCGCGCGCTACCGCTTAAAAGGTTTGTTTCACAAACACCTAAAAGGGTGCCCGTTGACTTATCCCGAAAGGAAACACCAACGATCCAAGGAACCGTCGCGTGCCGCCAAACGGACACTTCTGCTGTTTTAACTTTCGGTGTGCTGTTTAACGTGAACGGGGTTTGGAACAGCGCGGCGAGCTTGCGCCCGTGACCAAGGTCTAACACAACAGCCCCATTACCTGTTTCCCTGTTCCAGTAAACTTTAAGGATACCGAACAATGAGTAGGGTTCCCCTAACGCTTCAAGCTGCTGTAACTCCTCTCGCGCTTCCGACGGGGGACGCACGAACTTCAACCGATTTAACAACCGCATCGCAGCGCCCGTGATCGGCGCCCAAGGCGCGTTTATCTCCCACCACGACCGACGCCGCCCAACCTTAACACGATTGTTTCGGTCAACCACTACCCCTTTAACTGTTGTTACTCCCTTTAACCGTTGACCGGGGTTCGTGGACAAGGAATTGTCGTAAGCGTAAATATTTTCGTGAACAATAACGTTAACGGGGGTCCCGAAGTGGACAAAAGCCTCCCTACTAGACCCATATGGTAGGTTTTGAACAAGAGCGTGGTAAACGGTTTCCGCGTCCGCGACAAACCATTTGGAATCGTAATAGTAATACGGGTATTGGAAGGAAAACCAGTTGGGTGGGGGGTTCTGCGTGGGTTCCGCGCTGATAACCTGCGTTTCGTAAATAGGGTATTGCGATTGTTCGGGGGCGTATCTGTAACCCCATCGCTCTAACGTTAGCAAATAACCCGTGTTAATCGTTTGCAGTTCGGGGTATTTGTAAATTAACACGAGGATTTCCCGAAGCTGTTTGAGTTCCGGCGAAAAGAAGAACCGAAACCCCAACGCTTCAACCGTTGTGTCGCTGGGGGCAACCCAAGGGTAAGTTGTTAACAAAGGATACACATATTCTACGTCTATTTGCCCCCAAGAACCCGTTAAGCGGTATTTGTGCCCGCTGTGACCGCATGTGGGAATAACTGCAAATGGGTCTCTTTCATACGGCAAATTGGGTTGGGGTGCAGTTTCATAAGGGAAATATGTAGCGGTTACAGTGTCCCCCAACGAGGGGTTTATCCACGCGTATTGCAAATCGGCAACTTCCCAAATATAGACAGGGTTATAAACATATGGAAATGCTGGAGGGTTACTCGTTAACCCGTTATAGTCCGTGTAAATCGTGTAATATGGGTAAGAGAAAGGCGCACTATAATTAGACCCCACAAAAATATCTCCCTGACGCAACATAACGCTTTCGCCCGGTGATAAAAGAAAACAACGCTGTTGCGCGAGAACTACTAAAACATCCACGATTTCTGTGGTTGTGTTTAAATAGCGCACGAAATCCTCATGAAACCGCCAAACCGTCGCGTAAGGTCCGTATAACAACAACACTTCCGCTTGGGGGTGGAACCTCGTTTTGTTTTTGTCGGGTATAACGCGACACAGCCAATAAGAGCTACCCACTTGTTGCGCGAGGCGGTCAGGCAACAAACTGCCCCCCGTAGGGAACATTAACCCGTCGTAATAATAACCGTAATCCTCGTGTAAAACCGCTTCTATATCACTGAAATCCTCGCAAATGTTTTGCATCCGCTTAACCCAAAACGCTGTGGCTGTCGTCCAGTTATACTGTAACCCTATAGAATACGCTGAAAAATAATGGCGGTGATAAGTGAGTTTATTTTCAGGGGCAATAGTATATCGCCCCGCCGCGCTATCCCAAACGAGTTTTTCTACTTGGTGGAGGCAAGCGACGAAGCGAACGTTTGCTGGCAAACCAGTTTAATAGTCCCTACGGGATGTTAATTTGTCCGTTCGTTATTTCAATATCTTCGTCCCAAAACACCCACACTTTAACAGGGTTTGTTTCGCCAATAACAAGAAACAAAGCGGGGCGCTTGCCCAACCGCGCTGCTTTGTCCCGCACCTGTCGCAAAAACCGCTCGTTCAAGGTTACAGACTTGCGGCGCTTCACTTCCACCGAAAAACCCGTTAACAGCTTGTCTTTGTCAGTAACAACATCGTTAACGCGAAAAACGGCGCCCGACGCTTTCTCCCGTTTCGCGCGAAGCTTCTTAGCAGCGTAGCGCTCGGCAGCTTTCCAATCCAACCCCATCACGAAACACCCCCCTTAATGGAACGGGTGGCTCCGCTGTTAATACTACACCCGTTACGTGATGTTAAAATCGGTTGCGAGGAACTCAACCGTCCCCGTGATCTCCCGCTCAACGGGGATGTCCAACGACGCCTCGCGGGGCTTCACCCCTGACAGCGTGACAGACATCGTCGCGTTAGCGTCCGCCCAGTCCACGAAATCCAGAGTTAACGTGAACGGGCTAATAAGATTTTCTTTGTAATCCCTGATTTCCTGTGCCCAAAAAACTTGGGCTTCGCCTGTTATCTCGGTAACAGTTTCAACGAGGTGGTCGGGCGTGCGCTGACCGTAAGTGGTTTTTAGGGTGTGGCGAGTGTCTACCCGATGGTTAACGCGGATGCGGGCTTCTACCACTTCCCCGTAACTGAATTTCCCTTCCTTGCTGGTGAACACCTGCGTGGGGATGTCGGGCAACACAGACGGCTTCGGGTATTCTTCAACCCAGCGCCCGACTAAGGTAACAGAAGCGGTAACGTAGCGGTCAGCGGGCGCGTTAAGGTCAAACCGCTGGATCTTCGCGTCAACCAATCGGAAAGCGTCGTTGCCCCGACCGAACACAACACTTAACAACGGGAGCTCGTAAGGGAACACGGGGTCGTTAGCAGGGCGCTGTTTGGCTTGCTGGAGCAACGCTTTCGTCGCCATGCCCACACCCTCAACGGTAACCGTTACCTCAGGGGCTTCTAACGCCGTTTCCACAACGGTGATCCCTGCTGCCGCCAAAGAACCCACTGACCTTAAAACCTGCGTCCCAGCGGGCACCCGCACCCGAACATCGCGAATGATCCCTAACGGTTGCCACGAAGGGGACGCTGGCAGTTGCCCGTCCCGCCCCGATTGGTTCGCCCATACGATGAAACCGAAACGACCACTAACAATCAGCGACATCGTCCGTTAAGTCACTACCGAAATAAATAATAACACGAAACTCCAAGTTCTTACACAATCACGCGCAAGAAGTTTACTGCTAACCGCTTAACCCCACTAAACGGGGTTAGTTTGTCAGCGAGAACTATTATAGCGTTCTAGTGTTTCCAAGATAATTTTGGCTCGTTTGGTCCCGATGTAGGAAAACTGGCGGCTTAACAATCGCGCGTCACCGTTGCACCGCCGAACGATGAGCTGCAGTTCCTCAACCGTCGTTACTCCGTGCCTTAACAGGGCGTTAAGTATTAAACGGGAGTGAGCGTTTTGGATACTGTTTTTAGATGGTGGGAACAGCACACCGATAGGGGTTCCCCGCAGATATTTAAAGTAACAATCTTGCGCCGCGTAAGCGATCTCGCTGGCGAGCGCGTTAACCCATCCCTCACTGTTCTTTACCCCGCGATACCGAAGCTCGTTTAACAACAACACTTTAACGCGGTCGCGGAACTCCACGAGCCAATCACGCATCTGTTAATTTCTCTCCTTTCGCCACATAATTATTTAAGCGGTGTAGAGCGAGGACAGGCTCGTGCCTTTTGAGTTTTTAGCGGGCTTGTTTTTAGGCGCTGCGGGAACGTTGTTAATAGGAGCGGTGTGGTTGTGGTTAACCCTTAAAGAAGTTTTAGCGCTAAAAGCCGCTATCGCGTCGCTGTTAAAGGACAGTATTGAGGTAATAGTGGAAGTATTGACCACTTTTAGCGCGGTAGAGGGTATTAACAACGACGAATGAGCTCGGAAGGTTCTTTAAAAGAAGACCGTAGTATTTTCCGATCCGTAGACCAGTTAAGGGTGTTGTTAAGGGTAGTGAAAATAACTGTGCAAAAGCGCAACGGGCACCGCAACAAACCCGCTAAACAACCCACCACTGCCCCTAAAACTTAACAACCTCGCGTAGGGATACTCGCGAAGTGTTTAATCGGTTGGACCGAGCTCCCTTGCCAGAACTGGTGCGGTCGCTGGAGCTGTTGTTAATGAAATTAGAGCATCATGAGGGGCGCTTAACGGAACAAGAGGCGCGGGACGTGCTCAACCGTTTAAGGAGTTATTTGGAGCGAGACAAGGGGTTCGCGGAAAAAGTCGCCAAGATGCCGTTTTGGCAGCGCGCGCTTCAGCGGTTGCCGTCCCTCGTCATCACCCTCGTCGTGGAGCTATTCGTGGTCTTCGTGTTAAGCCGCTACGAAGAAACGGTCGCGAAAGCCGCGTCCCTGATCGTGTTCCTCCCGTTAGTGTCAGCGGTTGCGGGTAACTACGGTCTCCAGTGCGGGGTTATCGTCACGCGGGCGCTGGCGGTCGGCACGTTGAAGGAGATAATAAAAGAGTTGTTAATAGAACTGGGGACTGTTGGTGTAGTTGCGTCGGTCGTAAGCGTGTTAATTGGGGGCATCGCGTTCGTGTGGTTAGGGTCAGCGAAAGCTGCGCTGGTCGTCGCGATCGCCCAAACCTGCGCGTTGGTAACTGCTACTTTTTCTGGAACACTGTTCCCCTATTTCTTCTCGCGACTTAACATAGACCCCGCGCTGATCGCGGGACCCGCCGAATGCACCGTCCAAGACACAATCGGTTACATCGTATACCTCACGCTCGTCTCCGTATTGTTACTGTGAACACTACTCCCCACACTTAACTCCTTGTTACAAGCGATTATAAACAGGAAAATAATTAACAAGGAGGGGTTACCATGACAAAGGATATTAACACCATAGCGCACGAAATTAAGGAAACCGACAAGATTTACAAGGAGTTAATTAAACAACGGGTAACGAGGTTGCGGAGCGCGTGGGATATGTGTGTCGCTGCCTATCGCTTGCGGGGCATCCATTACACTTACGTGTTCCCCCAACCCGTGATCACCGTCCGCTCCGTTAACGGTTATTTCTGTCCCACGGTTGTCGTCGCGCTGACGACGGAAAACAACGACCCGTCGCAATGGGTTGAGGGTTTTATTAACAACTTGTTAAACGACAGCGCTTGGAAGCGGGAGACACGGTTGTTGCGGGAGGTCGCTGTTAATAATTACGCCCACGCTGTTTTTCTTGTTTTCAACCCGTATACAGTTAACACTTTGTTTGTTCGGTTGCAAAAAACGGGTTCCAACGAGTTTATAGTCGCTACGTATACCAGCAGTTATTCGTCGGACGCGCTTTACGCCGATAGCCCCGCCGTTAACTTGTTATGCGAAACGATTGACGATTTAATCCAATTCGTGACCGAGAAGCGAGACGAGTTAATCCGCACGCACTACGAGTTGTTAATGTCAGACCCCCTCACGGAGCACCTTAAGGCGCTAGTATCTTACGAGAACCTATAATTTGTTGCGAGGTGATAATTGGTGGTTAAACAATTTTTTGATGAATTCCCGAAAATAAATTCGTTTGCCAGCGATATAACCTCACCGCCCCCGACGCATGACGATGTGGTAATGTTCGTGCTCCGCACCGCTTACGCCGACCTCCGACACGCGCTAAACCAATTTAACAACACCGTGACCGAATGGAACTACCCGATTAACAATATTCCTACGATATGGGTTTTGTTTTATTATCCGCCATACGAGTATCGCGTTCATGTTAGTTTGAGGGGAGATTACGTTCATTTAGTGCGGTGGAACACCCAAACCGCAGAAAGTGTAAAGGATTTAGGGGTGTGGTTGTTTGAACTGTTTGACAAGGAGCTACCTATGCGGGTCGCGCCCGCGATCGCTGGTCGGTTGCAGCGCATCGCTGCTTTTTACCGCAAGCGAGCAGAGCGAGTTAACAAGGAAATGCGGCGCGTTTGGTCGCAGCGCTCGCGATGGTTGGACGAGATCTTATCCCGTTTAGCCTATGAGGGGTTAAACAAAACGGGGGTTGACGCCGAAACGCCTGAGGAACTGGCAACCGCCGCTAAATATTTGGTTATGGTTACTGTGGCAACGATACGGGACGCTTTGCGCGCGCTTGACGATAACCCACAACCCGCAACCTTAAACGTTCGGTGCGGCGATAAAGTTGTTAATTTGTGGGATGCGTTTTACGATGGGTGCGAGGAGATGTTGTTAAAGTGGTGCCGACCGTTCACGCCCAAAAAGGTTGCGCGGTTGCTCCGATGGTTAGACGGGGTAACGCAGCGCTTGTATTATTTAGCGGCACGCTAAAAATCAAGCCACTGTTTGGTTGTATCCTTAAAATACGCGACAACGGCTTCCTTAATTGTCTCGGAACTACACGCCAGCGTTAACGGTAACACCAGCGTGTCAGCGTTTATGTAACGGTGAGGGCGCACCTCCAACGCCTGCAACCCCGTTGAATCAACAAACCGCACCCAATGAGGAACGCTTACGCAACGACCCACTGAGATACCCACGCAGTAATGGTCAGCAGCATATCGGTTGTCTGTTTGAAGCGGCAGGAAAGCGAACTTACCCAGCATCGCGTGGTCAGCAACCCATAACAACCCCCGCCCGTTGTTAATCTCCCAAAACGGTTCGTGGCTACGAACAATAACATGCACGGCAGGTCGGTATATTGGTTCAATTTCTATTACTTTCCCGACACCCGCTAACAACTCCCCAAATATCTTGTTAAGGTAACTCTTGTTATTTTCTTGGCGAACGGCGACCGCAAACAACTCGTCACCGTGCGCCAACGCCACCTGTTCCCCCGTCCAGCACAGCTTGTTAACGAAGATATCGCTTTGGAGCCTATCCGTTAGCGTTTCAAACCGCCCCTCGCATCCACCGCAAACAGTAAAAACGTCTGCCTTCACGAACATGTGTTCGGTTGGGGTATGACGCGAAACGCTGTAAACCAACAAAACCTCCTGCGGACACCAATTAACAACATCCGCGCTGCTCTCGTTGGTGGGATAAACAACGAGCGGGATTTCTATTAACTCCCCTACATCATTAACAACCGTGTCCTTAGCGCACGGCGGTGTTGTGTTGTTAATAGTTTCTTTTAGCATCACGCAACACCCCCTTACGTTTTTAACAAGAAACAAGGGGGCATGCTGTGATGCCCCGTGAAGCGCGTTGTTAATTACCGCGCCGCGCCGAGGTTGTTAGTTAAAAACCGTTGGCGGTGAGGCTGGCGATAACCCCGAACGCGGCGGGCGCGAGCGTTTCCTCGCGAACGAGCCTGCGCAAGATTGAAGCTAATTCTTTGTAAGGTTCTCCTTCAGCGCTGGCTAACGCGAGGAACTTCAGCGCGTCGCGGGAAATCGGCGGGTAGCCTGGCGATGGTTTGTAAGGAAAATACACGGGCTCCTGCTTAACTTTCTTCTTTAACTTCCCGTAACGCTCGCTAACGTCTCGCTCCGTGCGGGCAACGGTGCGCAGGAAGTTCAACACGTTCACCATCATGCCCGCTACAGTGTTCCCTTGCCATCTCCTTAAACGCTCCCTAATATCATCAAAACCGCTTAACAACAGTTCCCGCCATTGCGCTTTGCTCTCGGTTCTCGTTCCCGGTTGTAATTTCATGGCTTGGTTGACTACTCGCGTTAACTCGTTCCAGAACGCTTCAACGTGCGGTTCGTGCTCTTCGGAGAACAACTTCGGCGTCGCGACGATGTGCGCTGCCGCTATAATACCGAAAACGCTTTTAAGCGCGGCTTGCTGCGTCTTAACGGTCACTAACTCTTCCTCCAAACGAGAGGTATCTTTCCCCTGCCGCTTATACGCTTCTATCTTGGCGCTAAGTCTTATTTCCTTGTCCAGCAGCTTAGCGGAGGTTTCAAGGGCGTTCAACAGCGCGTCGCGGTAACTCTCCCGACCCTTAACGCCGTAAAAGGGGTGGTTCTCCACGATCGCGCTGAGCAGCTTGAGGTTGTAGCGGTAGTAAGTGCGCTCGCGGGTGCGCTCTTCCTTTAACAATTTTTGCCTGATTTCGTAAAAGCCCTGTTTGCCCGTTCGGCGCTGGTATTCCGCTTCCACAAGGCTCTGCAGTTCTTTTTCCGTTAACTTCGCGACCTTTTCAGGGGGTAGCCCCGCGACCGCTGACGCTGCCAGCGCTTTCTCCTGCAGTTCCCAGAGCAGCAGGCGACGGCGAATACCGTTCAACCGCCGATGCGCTGTTAACAACCCATGTATATGGTTAACCATATCGCTTTCGGGCATAATCCCGTTCGCAACCGCCCAAGCCCCTAACCCGACGTAGAACGCGCGCTTGCACCGTTGCCGCCCCGCGAAAGCATCCACAACCCCTTGCGTAGCTCTTTCTAACTGTTCCCTTAACTCCCCGTTCCGAGCGATCGCGAGGGCTGTCGCAACCGCTTCGTTTCTCGCTATCTTCTTCTCACGGTAACCTATCGCTTCCTTTCCCAAAATCTCCCAAAAGCGCTCGTATTCCTGCGACCCCGCTTGGTATGTCCCGTAGCCCCGCCGCATCTCTTCCACTAACTTGTCCCGAACGGAAGCGAAGTTCGGGTCAGACGCTAACCCCGCCCACATTAACAGGTGGAACGCTGTGTAGGTAACGCCTGAAGTGATCGTCGGACCTTCGTCGCGTAACCCTTGCGCTCGCAGGAAACGGTCTATGTGCCCCCCAACCCGAAATTCCCCGTTAACGATCCTGTCCAAAATCTCCGCAGCAAACGCTTGAACGGCTGGGGACGCAAATTTATTTCCCCGCTCCTCGTAATAATCCGCTATTTGACCGAAAATACTTTTTAAAGCGTTGGCGTGCTCGTTGATCCGCTCCTGAACGCTTTCGGCGGTTGTCGCGGGCGCGGGTTGTCGGCGGCGCTTCGGTTGCGCTTGCTGGGGACGCTGGTAATACAACGCGTATTGGGGTCCGTATTTAGGGTGAAACCGAAGTTTGCGAACAGGGACTAATTCACTTAAATTCTTTTTCGCTTTTTCTACCTTTAACCCCGCCTCGTCGCTATTAACTTCTTCCGCGTCACGGGAAACCCCTGACATTAACAACGCTGCTAATAGCAAGTCCAAAGCGTCCTCAAAAGTTAATTCGTCCCAAATTCGCCCGTAAAGCTCCATTTCCCGAATGCTAATCTACCGAACGCTCGTTTGTAATTATAAAGCATGCGACGAAAAGCGAAAGTTTTCGCCTCGCCGAACAGTTTGGTTTTGCGGGGCGCTCTTAAACAAGCGGTTGAGGGTCAACATTATCAACTTGCGCGGGTTTTAAGCGAATTCGTCGGGTTTTTGAAGGAAAATCGGTGTGTTTGAGCGAAAAATCAACGAATTTAAGCGGTTTTTGTAGGGGCGTTGCGGCGTGATCTTAGCCGTTTCAATCTGGGCTGTTAATTCTCGCTAAACAAAAAGGATTAAACCTTTCAGCGTGGAGGTGTTGAAGATGAAGCGCCGCTACATCGTTCTTTTGCGAACAGTTGAGGAGCGACCAGCGGACGGAGACAAGGAGTTATTAACTGTGCTTGAGGAAATAGTAGGAAAAGACAAGGCGCCGAAGTTAATGGAAATCCTGAAACAAACTTCTGTGGATGTTAACGAGGAAAAGGAACCTGTGTGGCACGAGATTTCGGTTTACGACCCGTTTTGGAAAGAGTTCGGACTCGCCGAGGTCGCTTTGTTGCACGAAGATGAAGACTAAAGGAGGAAGTTAACGATGGGCTTTCAGAAGCAAGCGAACAGCGCGTTGGAGTTATTTTCCCTACTGACGGCGTTAAACGAATATTTCCCCGACGAGGTTTGCGCTGGTATTTCCGTTGCGGTCGCTCGCGTTGATGTTAACAAAAAGACCAAAGATCTCAAAATCAAAACGATTTGCGGACACTACGATGACCTTGAAAGCGATGATTGGGACCCCCGCCCGTATCGCTGCTCTAAATGTGACCAACCATTCTTTAACACTTATTACCGCGTAACAGTGTTCGCGATCGGTGTTTGGGGTCAATGGGACGCTTTCTTGTGCCCGAAATGCTTCAAGGGTTTCCGCAAGCGGGTAAAACGCGTCGCTCGCGATTGGTTGAATAACACCTTCCTAATAAACGCCGCCATAAACCGCTTGCTTAGCGAGCGCTGAACAGTTAAGGGGGTAGTAAAATGCAGCAGTGGCAAGATCACGCTAAAAAATTCGGGTGCGTCGCGACGCTTTACGCTGGTTGCGTGTTGTTTTTCTGGCTAACCCTTATCGCTTTGTTTGCTGCAGGGTTAATCGCTTGGCACAAACGCAAACCCTCTACTCTCCCGCCAGCCCAACCCGTTAACCCGTATTACCAACAGTTCCCCAGAAAATAATTTCTAATGCGGCAAAGTTAATCGTTGGGTAGGCGGAAAATAACTTGATTTCCCCCACGCTGGCAGTTGTTAATGTTCAAGCAAGTTGTTAATCACTTGGTTGTTAATCGCTTAGTTGTTAATTGTTTGGTTGTTAATCGCTATCCCGTGCTCCCGACCGCGACGCGTTGTTGATCGGTAGCTTCAAATTAACAACAAAATAATCGGGTTCGGTGCCCCCACGAGTAAAAATTTGTAAGGAGGCTCGTGAAAATGAACAAGAAATTAACAACAGCCGTTCGGCAAGCCCGACGGGCGCTAACGAGCGTCGGCGAAGCGTTTAGCCTCTACGCTTACTCGGACCCCAAACTGTTCCGTGACTTTCGGCACGACGCGTCCGTTAAACAGTTAAAGGAAACCCTCGCTGTTTTGCGACAAACCAACGGTTCGGAGCAACACCCCAACGCGCGGTTAGAATATTTAACAACTTCTTTACAGCGATTGTTAGGGTCGTTGAACGCTTTGGCGAAAGTATGGGGGCGGGCGAAAGGAGCAAAGCTTCTCTATTATCTGCAATGGTTCGCGGAGCAGTGGTTTGACGCGTGGGACGCTGTTAGTCTAATGGAGTTGGAATTAACGGGCAAGGGGTCGCAGCGATAGTGGTCGGTAAAGGGAAATTAACAGCGTGTTATTGGTGGTAGGGCGCTGCGCCGCGAAGCGCGATTATTTTCTCTCGCGCGGTCTTACGTCGGTTTCGTGGAAACAACGTAACGGACGGGTCGGGTGGTTAGGGAAGCGCGGCTGGGCGTTGGCGGGGCAACGAACCCCAAAAACCACCAACATATCGTCTGTCGGCACTGAAACGCTTTTAAGGGCTTTTCCCGTTCGGAGTAATTAATAATCCCTTGTTTCGCTTGCGCTTGAGGTTTTCCCACGACGATTTAACTTCCTCTACCTTCATTAACTTCGTTTATTAAAGACTTTTCCCATGTTTTCGGTGACGGGCGCCACAACCCGTCCACGAACCGCAACCGCAACGCCTCCTCAGGCGATATCCACCAGTCGCGACGGTGGCTCCGCGCCTTCAACTGCCGAACGGTTGTCCTGCTCCGCTCCGTTAATATCTTGAACACCCGCTCCTGCAACTCTTTTAGGTGTTTTGCGGCGTCCTCGTGTTCGCTTACCTTCCCCCACGTCCATGAAGATACTTCGTGGATTAACAAATAAGTGTTCGGGGTGATAAATCGTTGTGTGCCTGCTTGGAGCAAAACGACCCCAGCGCTGTAGCAGTTGCCGACCGCAACGGTGTTGATTTCCATAACGTTCGTTAGCGCCCGAATACTATCGTAGATGGCGAGAGCGTCGTAAATATTGCCCCCGTAAGTGTTAAGGAAAACGGTGACGGAGGTAACGTTAAGGGATGCTGCCCATTGGAGCGAAGAGATAATCTGGTAAGCGAGGACGTCGTCTATCTCGCCCGTGACCCAGACAACGCCGTTGCGGAGTAACTCCCACCGCTTGCGCTCTTCCAACGGGTTCACCACAAGGATAGGCATTAACTTCGGCGCTGAAGCGTCTCCGTGCTCAGGGTTAAAAGCCATTGCAACGCATTTTCACTCTACCGTTTTCGTGGCGTCGCGAGGGACTTAACAACCTTCGCTCCTGTGACGGGTTTAAGGGGTTTCTGGGCTATCGTGGTTGATAATGACGATATCAGGTATATCGTGGAGGCACGCGTGGAACACCCCGTGCACTGTTGGGTCGGTTTTCCGGCAAGCGAGCGCGTAAACGGACAAACACGCTTTGTTCCCTTTAACAGCGATAGTTCCTTTGAAGAGTGAGTCAGGGTGGCGTTGTGTTACCCGTTGAACCCATTTTGTTAATCGCAGTAACAGTGTCCCTGTGTTTAGGGGGTTAGGCTCCACGACCCCGCAGTAATCTTCCGAAGGCATGGCGAACGCGGTAAACCCTAAACGCTCCATCGCTAAATCGTTCTCTACTAATTGCGTTAATAGTGTTGACCGCCCGAAGCCTTCGTTTTCACCGTGTGCCCCTACAACCCTTAAGGGCTTTTAAGTTCTTTCGCGTGCGCCCGTGAAATAGATTAACACCAAACCCAGCAGTGTGTTCCCGCGACCGCTAACGGTGTTGTTAGTAACAATTTATTTCCCGCCCAACCTTAACTTCATCCTCGTGAAGATACGAGACGCTAATCGCCAGTATCGGTGGTCTTTAGCGTAAGGGTAGCGTTGTTCGGCGACGCGTTTGGCGATTTCCCACAAGCAGGCGTCCCGTAAGGTCTTCACGCGCGTCGGCGGGCGAGCGGGTTCCCCTTTCGGGCGCAGGATTAACTCCTTGATACGATTAACTGTTTTTCGGGCGCGGTTGTTAATGTTTCCCGCCGCTTCGCCTTCATACACTTCCCACGCTAAATCTATCAACTCGTCAAAAGCGTCCACTAACGGTCGGCGGTAAATATCCTTTAACGGCATAAGGGACATGCGGGCGGCGGCGAAAGCGGCGACCGCCTCGTAACCGTCCCCTGCCTTGAGGGCTTTTAAACCCCTTCGCATGCGCCGAACGAAGGCCTCAACCCGCGCCCAATCCATGTTGTTAATATCGGTCTACCGTGTTCCAAGTAATTAATCGCGTTACAAAGTTAATGTGTAAAAGGCTCGCCGCGCGACCTGTTGTGGTTTCGCGCAAATAGTTCTCTACCCGCCACTTAAAAATATAGCATGGGAGAAAATAGCCAGTAAGGGTGATGCGAGATGGTTCAAACCGACGGTTATTACCGCTGTCGGGCTTGCGGGGTTGTGGTAAATAGCGCGGAGGTTAAAGAGTTGGGTGATGATGTTTACGAACAATGCACATGGGGTGCTAATGTGTGCCCGCAGTGCGCGTTAAAGTTCCCCCCGTCGTTGTTAAAAGCTTGCTGGGATTGTTGGGATTACGCTGTGTTGTTGCGGAACGGGATGTGGATACGGTTTCGGTTGGCAGAGATACACGGGGACTATGTGACACTACACACTAATTCGCCTGACAAAATGGCGAGCAACTTCCTTAACGGCAAGGATGAGTTCGGTGACGGTGTCGCGAACAAGTTGCCTTACCCTGCTCCGAGAGGGGTTGACGTGCGGGTTAGTGACATCGTGCTCTGCGTTGACGCGCCCGAAGGTTCTTAAGTGGTTGAAACTACCGTTTTATTATTTACTCGCGCGGTGTGCCTCTACGGCAGGAAATTACCCCGAAGTTTTAAAGTAACTTCACAACAAAATAAATTGAGAGGTGATTAAGATGGGTGACCGTTGCGTGGAGCGGGACGGTTCCCTCGCAACCGCAGCGGAGTTGTTAGACGCGAGCCTACCTGAAGTTAACCCGCACCAACAGGAGAACGAGGCGCTCAAGTCGCTTGCCGCCCGCTTGCGAACAACCGACCAAATTTACCGTTTAACCCTTAATCGCGGGGCTGATTGTTTCCACACGCTGATCGCGGGCATGGTAAGTGACCAGAAACAGTTGTTTAACAAGGAAAAAGAGAGCTACCATAGTCCTCCCGCCCGCGCTTTAAGGGAGATATTTGAGGAAACTCGCGGGCTGCGGGAGCAGTTAGTTCGCGACGGTCGCGAAAACGATTATTTGCGTGATTGGGTGGGAATCGTGGAAGATAGGATCTCGCGCGTTTTGGGTGAGTTGGAGCGTTTTGATGAAACGAATTGGGTAAACGAGGAGCAGTTCGTTAAGGCGTTGGCGGCGGTTGTTAGTCGGGTTGCCACGATTTATTCGCAAGTATCTTCTATCGGTGTTCTGGCGTATCAGGAACGCAACGAGTTAATGAAACGGTTAAAGGCGCGAACGGTTAATTCTTTGACCGAGTAGCATGAAAGCGTTAAAGTAGGGGATACGATTCTTATGCGGACGTGGCGGCTTCAGTTTATCTACGAAGCGAACGGCGCGGGCGCAACCAAACCCCGCAGGCTGGGCGTTGAGTTGGAGAAGTTAAACGAGAACCGTGTTTGGTGCGATGTCAAGGTAGCGGGGCGGTTGTCCGACCCAGACGAGATCGTGCTCGTCGGCACGAACCTGTTAACGGGGCGAAGGGAAGTGGTAGTCGTCCCCACCGATGAGGTAGAGGTTGCGAAAGAAATTTGGGAGGAAAACTTAACGAGTTTGCGCCGACGAGTGTTTCTTGACCCCCGAAAACTGGGTTTAATTTTCTTGCGGTAGCGCGGGTGTTAAGTCCAACAACGAGACCCCCAAACGCCCGAAATACTCTTTAACAACTTCGTGGAACGCTGGTTCGCCGCGATCGGAAATAATAGCTATCTCGCTGGGGTCTATACCGCCGATAGCGAGGCGCCGCAGCTCCCACAACGACTCCTCTAACGCTGTTGTGTCCCCGTCTTTCAACGCTTCCTCAAGCCCTTCTAACGCTCGCCCTAACGCCGTTAACGCTTCCCGCTCGTATTCCTTGAACGGTTCGTGGTTGGGGTCGCGAGCCATCACCCGCTTCGGGTAGGTAACGTAAGCGAACAGCAGTTTCAGCGCCTCGCGAGCAACCGCTTCAAAATCCTCGGAGAACAACCCTTCGTTTAACAAGGGGTCTTTAAGAGGGTCGGTGACCGCGTCGCGCTCAACGCCCATCATCAGCACGATGTGCGGGAACGAACGCTCCACCCGCAAGACCTCGCCGTAAACAGCAGCCGTTTGCGTTAAATACAGGGGTTTGTTGATAAGTTTCGTAGCCAGTGCCCGAACGCGGGCGCTGCTTTCGGCGTCGGGTTGCGCGGACTCGTCGGCAGCGCGAAAGTGCACCGCCGAGGAAAACAAATGCGCCGCCAGCAAACGGTCAATTTTCTCAACGATAAACTCGCGGAACCCATTACCAGACATAGTTTTAACCCTATCACCCTACGGTTACTTCTCAAAACCGAAACTACCGAGATAATTATAACTTGAAACCGCCCCGAAATTGTGGAGTAATTTCGGTAACACGCTGCGGGGTTGTTGTTAACTCACGGTTTCGGTTAACGGAAGCCCCCAGTATGCCCAAATCACCACATGCCCAGTGGTTGGAGCTATCGGGCGTAAAACGATTCTCTTACCGCGAAGCAGTGCGGGTTAAGTTGTGCTAAACTATATTTGCAAGCATGGGTAGTGATAATGAAACGATTCATGTGGTTGCGTTTGTGCGAGCGGCAGCTGCACAAAGAAGGGCATTCTAAAATACCCGTTAAAGTGGTAGTAATACCGAGGAAGGGAAAACAGCGACCCTATGTGACAACCCGCTATAAGGCTATTCAGACGAAAGAAACTCCATTGCGCCTTAAAAATGTCAGCGCTACACGGGGCGGATATCTTTTCGTTCGTGATCGCTTCGTGAAAAACAAAACAGTACAGGAAGACCATCCCGTTTTGTTCGCCCTTCACACAATACTTACTCATGCTGAAATGGAACAACCCTTAAAAATCCGTCTCTAAGTTGGTTGCAGAATTTGTCCAGCGTCGCTTTATACGATGTTCGTAAGTCACCGAAAGGTGTGTGGGTGATGTTAAGCGACGATGCGCCAGAACCAGCCGCACCGCCTTATATACCGTTTAGTGCACCGAAATGTAGTTACCATTTACATGGTGATGGAAAAACAGGAGAGCGGAAAGCAGTTATTGGTATCGTTACGATGGGCCCTTCCTCCCGCGTTAATTTTCAGGATTCTCCCTTTATTCAAATAAACAAGCGGTGGTGGCACAATTGGGAAGACGCGACGACTTTTATGTGTTCCTCATGCCTCCAAGCCGCCCAACAAAAATTAGAAGACATGTATCAAATGTGGGCGGGGTTGTTTGGAGGTGGCGCTAAAGAAACCTCGGTAGAATGGTTAAAAACTCTGGCAGACCCTCGTGTTGTTTTCACTTTAGAACTAATCGGAATGCCGCTAAAACCCGAAGCAGGCAACGAGAGGGTTTACTTAACAAAATCGTGGTCAGAGGCTATGCCTATCATGGAACAAGCGAAACAATGGGCGCTTAAGGTGCTTACAGCTGAAGGGTTAGACCCCCAAAAAGTAAGCAGACCACAAATACAGCAAATGGGAACACAACACAACTGGCACCCCTTAAAAGTGGAGATATTGCAAAATGCTTTGAGCTTGCACGATAATGCTGTCGCTATGAACAATTTAAAGAGGAACCGTGAAATGCAACTTTATACCTATCACGCTCCTTATAACCCTGCGGAATACCAGCGTTTGGCGGAACGTTATCAACGGGAGTTAACGGGAACATGGGTTAGAGCGTTGGAAGCTTATTGGAAGCTTTTGTATGGTATGTCGGAATACCAAAAATTAATTGAAGCGGGGGAAGTGAACGATCCCACTTTTGCTAAATATCCAACCCCGTTTGACCCCTTTATGCGGGAAAAAGTTAAAAACCCGCAGGAAATACCCCCGTCTGAGCAATGGCAGTTGCGGTTGCCTGATTGGGATTCTGCTGATTTTAGCACAAAAGCGAAGATGCTTTTGCTCGCTCTGCATGATTTCGTGGGCACCGACCACGATCCCTTTGACACATCCTATCCGGGACGCTTGTGGGAAACGATACAAACGCTTTACGACAAATGGCAACAAAGAACACGGGATAAAGATTATCAAGAAACTTCTTTGGGTTACGGTTATTTGGCTAATAAATACGGGGAAATAATTCACCGATTTGATTAATTAATTAGTGACAACGCTCGCTTAGGGGTTATTACGAATTCAGTGTTCTGGGGCGGAGCCGTAGCGTGAACCGCACCTCAACGCTTTCCCATCGGGGCGGCTGCGCCCCCGCTTCTTGCCCGAACTCTATACCCGTCGGTGTTAGATCCGTCCATAAGTCCGTGTTGGCGTGCTTTAACAAGACGCCTGCCACGCGGCTGCCCAGTTTGTATAGCGCCTCAACGGTTTGCGCTGTCCCCTGCCAAGGGATAAGGACGAACACAGCGCCCCGCACTATCGGGTAAACCCCGTTAAGGAAATAACGGAACTCAACACGGGAAACACCGAGCACGACGGCAGGTAACTCCACGTCCACCCCCAGCGTGCGGGCTAACCTGAAGTTGTTCGGCGCAACCCTGTAAGGTCCTGCCGTCTCCCATTCCTGTTTGATTAACTCCAACAAACGCTGCTCGGCAGCAACGATGTCGTCGTAAACGCGCGGGTTAACTCCACCCATCGCTTGAACCGTTCTACAAACTTCATTAGTGATATTATAACAAGAACTTAAAGCATCCTGCAAAAATACAGGAGGTTGCTCCGCTATGAGCGACAAGCAATACATCAACATGTGTAGGCGGGTGCTTTCAAAGGTATTGGGTTCCCTTACCCAGCAACTGCAAACCACTTGGGGGAATTATCTGGTTGTTTGCAGCTGGGCAGGGCAAACCCCTAAAATCCCCCGATCGGAACCGATGTTGGTAAAAAGCTTGTGGGGTGATACCGTGTTGATTCGTGTCGTTGATGTTAAGGATGTTGAGCGCTTGTCGCCTGCCCACGAACGGTTGGCGGAACAAGCGTCCCTAAGGGTAGATTTAGCGCTTAGCGCGCCGCCCGTGCTGTCTGACGCCGATCAGTTCGTCTATTGGGTCTGTTGGAAGAAAACGAGCACTGGTTGGGTCCAACACGGTTTGCACCACACGCTTGTTCTCCCTACCGACGCCCCGGTTGTTAAAGCCCTCGTGCGGTTGGTCAGTGAGTTGCGGGACACGATATCCCGCTTGCGCAGCAAAACGGAAAAGAAGTTAATCGTCAAAACCCGAAAGCGCTAACGAAAGGGGGGTTCGGTAGTGAGCGGGCGCACGCTTGAGGAGTTAACAAACGAATTTAGTCTTGCTTGCCGACAACTGCGGGAGGCTTTCGCCGAGTTCGTTGAGCAATGCGACAGCATGCGAATACCACCGCAAATAGTTGGGTTGCCCGTTGAAAAGCAGGAAGTTAACGGGGCTGTTGTTAGGGTTTACCCTGTTATCGTGCTTACCACTGCGCCCCTCGTTTATGTGGACGAACGGGCAGCGAGATACTCTTACAGGTTAGACATCGTTGCTACGGTCGCCACGCGAAACAGAACGGATGAGATAAGGTTCAGCACCGACAGCCACTCGTTGAATTGGTGGGTTTCCCTTTTAGCCGAAAGTTACGGGCAACACAACCTCTACGACATCGTGAGGAGTTACTTGGAACAGTTAACGCGGTCCTTTTTAACAACAACCGACGAGCTTGTCAAGCGCCACGCCGAGAAACTGCGGGGATGCCCCGAAATGAACGAGTTGTTGAGCGAGGCGACATACGAGTCCTTGTGAAGCAGGGGGTGTCGGTTGTGAGCAGCGTTAAACTTTCCTGCACTAATGGTAGGGAAGCGTTAACAACAGTGAAGCGCCCGATGGGGTTAAGCGGATGGACTTTCAAGTTCCGCACCGATAGCGGTAATTTGTTCGTAACGGTTAACACTAACGGGGACGGTCAAACGCCTGCGGAGGTTTTCCTTCAGGTCGGTAAAGCGGGCACGAGCATGAACGCGATGGCGGAAGCGTTGGGCAGGGTTATCAGCGTGGCGCTCCAACACGGCGTCCCCGTCGCCGAAATAATCCACCAACTGCAACACATTAAATCCGTGCCGACACGCCAAGATAATGGGGAAATCGTGGGTAGCATTCCTGACGCCGTTGCGCTGGCGCTGGAACATGTGACGGGGCTTAATCGGTTGAACCCCACAGAAACGCTTAACGCGATCGCCGCCGATAAGGGTCAAGCGTGAGGGTTAAGGGAAGATACTGTTAAGCCCCAACGCCGATGCCGCTGAAGTTATTGACAATAGATTTCTCGTGCGGTAGAAACCTTGCCAGTGGCGGTCGTGGGGCAGAAGAGTTACATTTACGACGGCGGGAACAAGTTGGTGCAGGAGGTTGCCAACGGGGCGATTATGAGTTATACTTGTGATGCCAACGAGAACTTGACTCAAAAGAGCACGGGAGCGAGCGGGTCAGATACTACTGGGACGCTGAAGATAAGATGGTTCGGTTAGAGGACAGCGTGGTGATGAACTTTAAGACGGAGGGGCTTGTTGGCGATGAGCCGAGGCAATGTGAATTACTGGTATGGGTTTGAGGCGATAGGCACTACCCGCCAACTCACCAACTCACAAACTCAGGTCACCGACAGTTACGCCTTTGACGCGTGGGGGAACGAATTGGCAGCGCAAGGGAGCACCGTTAACCCCTACCGCTATGTGGGGAAGCAGGGTTACTATTTGGACGCAGAAAGCGCGCTGATGCTGTTGGGGGTGAGGTATTATGGGGCGCATGTCGGACAATTTTTGAGTCTGGATCCGTTAATGGACGGTCTTAACTGGTATCTTTATGTCAATGATAATCCACTCACACGCGTTGATCCGCAAGGGCTAAACGGCCCTGGAGCACCCCCATGGATTTACCCACGACCACCTCGTCCTCAACCTAAGCCTAGCCCGATAATCCTTTCATGGCCGTCTTTTGGTGATCTTATTGGTCCTTATTTTCAGTTGTCATGCGGAATAGGCGTTGGTATAGGATGCTTTCTTGGCACATGGCATATCAGGAATGATAAGTTTAGACACTGCGTCTGCTCCTGTGCAATTGCCGGCCAATGTGGTAGATGGATAGCAATAGATTTAGGATTTGCTAAAGAATTCTGTGATTTGATTGAAGACGAATTAGGTATTGATATACCTCTCTGTGGACATGCAGACATAGAAGATATAAAGGCAAATTTTGATGGAATAAACTGCGCTCCACCATTCTGGGTGTGCAGACCCAGCAGTATCATGAAAAGATGTGTTGAGTGTTGTATGGAACGGGGGTATCTACCATGAAGAAAGTGTTAAAGTGTTTGCTTATGACAGTGTTATTATTTATACTCTTGGTTAGTGCTTGGATAGGTTGCGTACTACTTGTGAATTATAAGTTTTATTTTCTATTGAAAGAAGGACTGACCGAACAAGAGGTAATTAGGATGTTGGGTAATCCTGTAGTAGTTGTTCAAGGTCCAAAAAGAGCAACAGATCGGTACTACGTGCCTGGATATGAATATCAGAGTTATCCAGTGAAGAAAAAAGTCCTTATCTACTTCGGCTTCCCTGACCTTATAGTATATGTCTATATTGACGATGAGGGCACTGTGGAGAAAATTTTTAGAGGAGGAAGTTAATTTATTAGAAATGGACGACGAAGATTGGTGCGAGACGACGATGGAAAGATGGCGATGGTGCAGAAGGACGGCAGCGGGGCAGTGGTCAGGCAGAAGAGTTACACTTACTATAGCGGGAACAAGTTGCTTCAGGAGGTCGCCAACGGTGTGACTGTTAGTTACGCTTACGATGCCAACGGGAACTTGACGGCAAAGACAACAGGAACAAGCACGGTCAGATACTACTGGGACGGAGAAGACAAGATGGTTCGGTTAGAGGATAGTGTGGTGATGAACTTTAAGACGGATGCGTTGGGGTTCCGAAGGTTTAAGGAAGTCGTTGGGCAGGGGCAAACATGGTTCGTTTATGACTTGGGAGCCAGCGAGACGCCCAATTTAGCACCGCTGGTTGCCCAGCGTAACCAGAACGGGAACTGGTTGGCTTGGTTGGAAAGGATTCATTCCCTACAAAGGTCACCTTCGGGTTGGGTCAGGGGCTTCGTCAAGGTTGATGCCCATCTTCTCCGCTAACTTCCGAACCTCCCCCTTCGCCAGCGATGTCCAGCACCGCCCGCAAACCTCCTTCCCTTCCCACCTCTCCGCTTCCGCATCAAAGATGAGGTTAGGATAGCGGCGCTGGTAGGGTTTGAGTTGCTCAGCGTGAGCACCGCACCTTGGACAAACCCTCCTCTGCTTTAACCATCGGAAATCGTTCTCCGCCACCATCTCCGCTGCCCTCTCCATTCTGCTCAAAGGTCGCTTGTAGGGGGGTGTGTGAAATTCGCTGACCCGTTGGGTGAAATCCCGTTGTTAGTTAGTAGATGTGGCGGTGGCGCTCTTCTGTTAGGTCTTTAGGTTGGGTGTGGAAGGTTTTTGACGGGAGTGCTTCAACAGTCTTTTCCCTTTTATCATGTTCCACTCGTCCAATGCCTTCAGCAAATCCTTAGGCAACCTTTCTCCGTATTTTTCCCTCAGCAACTTTACTTGACACTTTACCTTTTGCACAAACTGCCAGTAGCGCTGGGCATCTTCTTGAGGCTCTACCTTTCTGTCTTGTGGTCGTGGGAAGCCATAGAGTGTTGCGATGTCGTTATCCCATATTAGGAAGAGATTAGGTGCCAGTAAATGCAAAGCCTTCGCTGCACCTACTGGATGGAGTTCTTCACAGAACTCCGCAAAAACCCTCTCTACCTCTGTTCTGTGCTCGTCCGTTAATGCCTCAATGTCGCAGCAGCCGGTTCCGCTTAATCCCTTGTAGAACTCATCAAATCTTGGCAGTAGTTTATCTCTCAAGGCAATAAAGTTTTTCGTCATCTCCGCTCCCCGCTTTCCTATCGGGATGCCGCAGTAGTAGACATTGTTCCATATGAGCAGGAACAGCATAACAGCAGCGGCGCGTTCGTCATCGCTTCGGGCTTGCTCTAACAGGCACCGAGAGATGGGATAAATGACGGCGTCTGGGAACCTCTTCTTAAACTCTTTGCGAGCTTTCTCTATCTCGGAAGGCTTTGGCAGTAAGCATTCAGATACTTGGCATGCATCTGGCGTTATTCCTGCCATCCTTAATCACCCTCCCATCCCGATTCTCGTCAAGTAATGGTGCCTTGTTACAAAGGCTGCTGCCCTGTTAAAGTCGGTCAGCAACCACTTTAGCACAATAAATGTCACAATTGAAGGCTGGTTGAATGACTGAGGCTTGCAGACTGAGCAAGGTCCGTAACCCCATCGCAATGGCTTCCGAACGACAGATTAGTGCCGTCATGCAGATTAAGTCACGCCTTTTGAGGCAAGGGCTGTCGCTTTGACCCTAAAGTCCGTGAACACGGGTGATGATTAAACATCCTGATTGACCGAAGCGAACGCATGTTCCTTTGGCAGCGCAGGCTATAATTGCTGTCGGCAGAAATAGCCTGTTTAATGGCTTGGAGGTGTTGCGGATGGAGAGGCTGCAGGTTAACGCTCGGGATCTGGGGCGCATTCTGATGGAGGATTTCTGCCCCCGCTGCTTCTGGCTCTCCAGCAAATGCCCCGTCCGTACTCCATCGCCCTTCGCTGTCCCTCTCCCGGGCATCGTCAGCACCTTAGACGCCTACATCAAACGGGTCGTCACCAGCACCTTTAACGAAAAGGGGCAACTGCCCGATTGGCTTGCCAACGAGATCGGAGCGCTTACCATCAAGCAGGTGTTGAAACCAGAAAAGTGGCGGGTGGAGGTAGAAGGCACCGTCCTTGTCGGGGAACCAGACGCCCTTTGGCAACTGGACGATGGCTCGCTTTTCATCGCCGACTTCAAGGTCGCTAAGATAACATCTGCGCAGGAGAAACTCTTCCCACTTTACTCAGCCCAATTGAAGGCTTACGGGTTCCTTGCCGAGAAAACGGGGCACGCGGTGAGGGAGTTAGCGTTGATTTACCTTGAGCCCTTGGGGTATAGCGATGACCCAGAGAAAGCCGTCGCTATCTCCGCCGAACAGCTGACGCTTCACTTCGGTTGTCATGTCAAGAGGGTAGAGAAGGGGAGTAGCGAGGAAGTGGAGGGGCTGGTGAGGCAGGTTAGGGAAATCTTGCTGCAGCCCACCCTGCCTAAGGGGAGGGATGGGTGTGGTGGGTGCCGAGAGCTGCTAAAGTGGTTTGCCGACCTCAGGTCAATCCTGCAAACCTAAGGACAGCGACACGGGCTTATCGGGCGCAACATTTTTCGCTTAACCCAATACCTACTCGTTAAGGGCAAGGTGCTCTTTACGGCAGGGAGCGCCAAGCGTCCATGATGAGGCGTTGGGTGCGGTATTCGCCGAACTGGCGCATCTCTTTTTCCTTGAGCACGCGGAAGGTTTCGCTGGGGAAGTCGTCACCGTAGATGTTGGCTGGGTCAAGGATGTAGAGCAACTCTTCTTCGGTGAGACCGTAGAGGCGGGCGTAGTAAGCGTCCAGTTGAGCGCGCAGGCGGGCGCGACGGTCTTCGTCCCACTTGAACGGGGGCAAGGGGATGCCGTCGTCATCAATCTCTACCCATGCTGGTGGTGCCCATTCGTGCCCACCCGTTTCGGCGCGGTTTTCCTCCCACTGGTGGCGGATGGCTTCTTTGAGTCGCTCATCGGCGTCTCGCCACACATCGTCGGCAAACGCCTTAATGTCCCACGCCGTGTAAACCAACTCTAACACTCGTGGGACGATGAATTCTGTGTCGGCGGGCGTGTAGGCGGAAGGCGGGAGGACGGGGAGTTGCTTGAGGATGAAGTAACTTAAGGACATGCCACCGATCTTCTGCCGCGCTACATAGTCTAAAACAAGGCTGTTGGCGTTGGCGAGGAAGCAAGCAACGCGCTGCGTGCCTGGTGCATTGTTCAGAAATACAAGCGGAATTTTGTGTCCCACCCCCACCCTCGGCAGCAGGCTAAAAATGGCGGTGCGTTCATTGGTAGCATTTGTAACGTCGCGGAAGCCAATCAGCCATTTTGGGGCAGCTTGATGGAGTAATTGTTTGGCAAAGGCAACGGCTTGCTCAAAGGTAGAAATAGGGGGCACAGGTTCAGGTGCGGGGAGGCCGGCAGCGCGGAGAGCCTTCATAGCGGGGGGATGCAGTTGGGCAAGGAGGAACAAAGCGGGATATTGCTCTGGCAACTTCAAAAACGCCCTCAACTTCCGCAGGTCCGCAGGATACCATGCAAGAGTCCTTTGGGGTAACTTGTATGATGGCAGTTCCGCAAGGGGCACAGCAGGCAGATAAGATTTATCAACGGGTTCTATCGCTGTGCTGAAAGGATCGTCGCTGCATACCCCGATGCTCACAGGACTAACATGGAGTGCAAAAGTATGGTAATGAGCGAAATCTATCCAGTCATAAAGCAAGCCGCTCGCTACCGCTGTTACATTCACTTCGTCAGCGCTATTAACCCCTTGATCAACAAGGGCATCAGCGTAAATCCAGCAAGCAAACAATAAACTGGCGACGGCTATGGCAATGACTTGGGGGGAACCTGTGCGAATGGCTTCAAACAAGACGGGCGGGAGCGCGCTAATGCGGCATAAAACTTCCGTTTCATGCACCCAATACCACGGCTTTGCGACAAAGTTGGGGTCGGCATATTGGGCAGGGGTCGGTGTAGGCAGGTGCGTGCTGCTGCGGTCGCGCACGCCTTCGTATGTGCCGAAGCGGTGGTCAAACTGCCATATCATCTTCGCTTCGTAGAGGGGCAAGTAGCGCTTGTCGCCCTTAACGAAGATGTTGCCCTGCAACTTGAAGCCTTCCCGTTCCAACTCCGCCCGCGTGCGGAAGAGGTGGCTATCGTTTGCCATGTGAAACATCGTCATAAACCGAATGCCCCACGGGTTTTCGCCCGTTTGCTCGTTAACGAGCACCGGGATGCGCTCGTAAATCTTGCGGGTCAGTTCCGCATCGGCGCGGGTGCGGAAGACGGGGCAGGTGCGGGTGTTAGGGTTAAGCAGGGCAAGGTCTTCGGGTGCAAGGACAAAGCGGCGCCGTTCGTCTTTCAATTGCTCTGCACGGGTGAGGAAAAAGGCGAACTCGGCGCGTTCCGTCCGCTTGCCACTGAGCGTCAGTAAGCAGAACTTGTAACTGCGATGCACGCCAGGGAAAAGGGCTTCGCGGTTTTCAAAGTCGTAAAGGCTCACCAGTCGCCCGCTTTCCACGAGGTGGGCGAAGAAGGTCTTGTTCGTATCGTCGGTGGCAATGCCAGTGGGCACCACGATACCAACACGCCCGTCAGGCTTAACTATTTGGGTGAAGAGTTCAGCAAAAACGGCGTAGGTGTTAATGTCGCCCCGCGCAGTAAGGGGGAAACGACCGCTTCGGCGTAGGAACTTGCTTAAGGCTTCCGCATCGTGCAGCGCCCGTTGATACTCTTTCCACAAATCAGGGTTGCGTTCTGGTAACTGCTTGATGAGTCGTTCGCGGGCGGCTTTGTTGGGCGCACGGGCAATCTCTGGGTCACGGGTAGCAAAGAACTCTTGCTCCTGCAGTTTAATTCGTTCCCAGGGCGGGTTGCAAAGGACGACATCAAACCCACCGTTGGCGAAAACTTCAGGGAACTCCAACTGCCAGTGGAAGAAGCGGTGGTGTTGGGCTAAATCCCCCGCATAGCCGATGACGCGTCCGTCAGCGCTGCGGCTTTCAAGGTAGCGGCGGAGAATCCCGGTCGTGGGGATTTGGCTTTTGTCCTTGTCTTGGTTTTTGTCCTTGTCTTTGAGTTCGGCGAAAAAGGCAGCGGTCCACAAGTGGCAAGCAGTCTGGTTGTGCCACCAGTCGGTGTCTCCCCCGCGCAAGCGTTCAAAGGTTTCGGCTTTCTGCCGCACCTGTTCAGGGGTTTCGTCGGGGATTTCGGTTAGGGAACGATGGGCGTCGGCATGGGTGAGAAGTTCCTCGTGAGCATCAAAGGGGATAGTTAACTGAGCGATTTGTTCGCGTTCGTTAGCGTTGCGTTTTTTAAGGTCGCGGGCGAACGCTTTGTCGTCATCAGCAACAGGGTCAAAGGCTTCGTCAGGGATGCCTTCCTCCAGCACTTTTAGGTCCAAAACACCAACCAACGAGTCGCCGCAGCGGATGCGGTGGTCCAAGAAGGTAAGGGGTTTGCCCTTATTGTGCCCTTCAATCCAAAGCGCCACTTTGCACAAGTCCACCGCCAACGGGTTTTTGTCCACGCCGTAGAGGCAGTGGGTGATGACTTCGCGGACGGCTTCCCGAACATGCTCGGGGCTGGGTTCATCTTCGCCTGAGCGCAAACGGGCAAGTTCCTGCCCCAGCCGCCGCGCCGCTGCCAAAAGGAAGTGACCGCTGCCGCAGGCGGGGTCGCACACCGTGATGGACAAGAGGGCTTGTTCCTTCTCCTTGGTCGTTTTGGCTTTCCCCAGCCGCTCCTTAATCACGGGCTCCAACGCCGAACGAACGAGTTCCTGCACCAACTCGGGCGGCGTGTAGTAGGAGCCAGTGGACTTTCGCTCGGTGCCCGCAGGCTGCAGGTTAAAGGTAGGGAAGGGACCGTTCAGGTCAAAAGTTGGGGCATAGTCCAACAGGCTCTCGTAGACGCTTCCCAACTCTTCCACATCCAGCGCGGCGTAGTTAATCCGACGCCAAGGGGTGCGTTCGTCCTCCCGATACATGGATAGGTGCCACAGGGCAGTGAGAAAGTCGCGGTTGGTGATGGTAAGGTCGTTCAAGTCTGGGGTGCCGGAGCGAGAGAAGAGGTCGCGGTTGGTGATGGTAAGGTCGTTCAAGTCTGGGGTGCCGGAGCGAGAGAAGAGGTCGCCGTTCAGGGGCGGTAGGTCAAGCAAAGCGCCAGCCTCCCCGTCTTGCAGCAGGCGGAAGAGAACCTTAACGCTTTCCCAAAGGTCGGTGAACTCGTTGTAAGCGGCGCGGGTCTCGGCGAGGCGGCGCAGCCGAGTGAGGCTGTAGTGCTGCAAGTAGATGGTGTTGTCGCTGAGAAGGCGTCGCTCTTCGGCGACCATCAGGAACAGCAAGCGGTAAACGAGGCGCAAAAGTTGCTGGTAGAAGTTACTGGGGCTGAGTTTGCCGCTGCGAACCTTCTCACGCAGATCGCCGTTAGCAGGGTGCCTAAGAAAGCCGTTGGCGAGGTATTGCAAGGCTTTTTCCACGCCGTCGCGCAACCGGTCGCGGACGCGCCCCCCTTGTTCCACCGTTTCGCGCCAGTAGCGCTCTAACAAGCATTCAGGGGCATCCTCGGTTCCTTCGGGCAAGCGGGTGCGGTGCAACAGGCGGTAAAGGAGGACGAAATCGGCGTAGTGCTCGCCGCTCATCATTCGCTCCAAGTCAAACTCCAAGTAGGCGAGGCGTCGGATAAGGTTTGAGTCGCGTAGGACTCGCAGGATGCGCCCGTTGGTCACGATGCCCCATACATGGTCAGTGTGGTTAAGGAACTCCTGCATCAGCGAGTGGGGAGCGACGCGAGGGAAACCTGTCTCGGGGCGGTGGTCCAGCGACTGTCTGAAGCCGACGATGTGCACGGGCGGTGCGTCAAGGTTTTCGCCAGCGCGGTGAGAGATGTGGTAAGTGCGCCCGTCCACTTGATAGGGTTGTTGGTTGTAAACGAGGTTGTAGCCCAAAAGCCCTAAAAGGGGGATGACCCATTGGTTGCGGGTCTCAGTGGTGGCAGGAGCGTCTTCAGGAAGTCTTTCCAGGCGTCGCTGGAAAGCGCTCCAATGCTCGCGGGCGGCGTGCCACGCGCTGGAGATTTCGTCCGTCAAGGAGCCCTTAATGCCAAAGTTTTCAGGTTTTTGCCCCGTTGCTGTCCCGTCAGCGATTTGGTCTATCAAGTCACCGCTTAAGAGCCCGCCTTCAATTTTCAGGCAAGGGAACCGAGTGGTCATTGACCCGTCACCCCCTTCGGTTCAGGTAGGAGAACAAGAACGCCCAACAAATCGGGTGGCTCCTTCGGCTCCACCCTAAGCCCTCGCACCCGTAAGTCCACCGCTTGACGGATGCGCCTATGGGCGTCCAACAGTCGCTGGCTTCGTTGCTTAATGATCGGACTTAATTGGGGCAAGATCTCGTCCCACTTGCTCAAAACTTCCTGCAACCACCTTGTCTGTTGTTCTCGCGGGATGTTGCGGGTCGGCTGCGCTCGCTCCAGAAGGCGAAGCGTTTCTTCTTCGGGGAGCCACTCTAAGGGGTCGGGAGGGAGCCCGCGAAAGCCCGCCACAAGGACTTCTTCCGCCAGTTGGGGTGTTTTGTCGGGTTGGTGTAGGAGGAAGCGCAGACGTAGCAGTAGCAGAACTGTGCGGCGTTGGACGAGATCTGTAGGCATAACACCGCAGCGCGGTGCGGGGGCTTCTTGCGTTCCCGCGAGAGCAGCCTCCAAAAGGTAACGAGCGAGGGCGGAAACAAAGGGATGGTTGCGTCCTAAGTAAGCGACTCCTTCAGGAGCAGGAGAGGTAAAGGTAACCAGCCATTCTTCAGCACCATCAGGCACCGCCCCCTTAACCAAGTCGGGAAGGCGAGAAAGCCCGCTGAGACGATAGCACCGCAAACCTTGTCTGGTTTCAGGTCGGACGGTGACGCCCAAGCGCTGGCAAGCGTTAAGGGTGAATCGCTCCACGGCGGCAGGGTCACCCAATACTTGGTCCGTTTCGCGGAGTTCCCGTTCCACTTCGTCGGGCTTGATGGCGTGCTGGGCGAAGCGGGTGCGGCTTTCCCTCTCCCGTTCAGCAGCGCGGTTCCACTCGTCGTGCAGGGGCTTTATGAGAGTCATTTCCTGCTCAAACAGGCGCAACTGCTCAATGCTTTGGGCGCGGAGGAAGAGAGCGTTGAGGATGGCGTGAAAAACGCTGTCGCTATCCACCGGCACGGGAACGGTAACGCCCAAATGTTTTCGGATTTGTTGGGCTTTGCGCAGCAGCACATCCAACACGACGCCGTCAACGGGGTTGTTGCTCCCGAAAAGGAGCACTGCTTTAACGACGGGAGCGGTTTGACCGAACCGATCCACGCGCCCTTCCCGCTGCTCTAACCTATTAGGGTTCCACGGCAAGTCGTAGTGGATAACGGCGGTGAAATGCTCTTGAAGGTTGATGCCCTCGCTCAGGCAATCGGTGGCGACCAACACGCGGCGGGGGTAAGAGGCTAACTCGCGGACTTTCTCTCGGCGCTCTTCTTCGGACAATTTCCCCGTGATGGAAACCACCCTCAAGTCGGGGAACTGAGGCGTTAGGCGTTTCTTTAACTCTTCGGCGACATAATCGCTGGTGGCAACGAAGCGGCACCAGACGATAGGGTGGAAGCCTTCTCGGAGCAGTTTCGCGACGGTTTGGGCGCACTTGACGACCTTTGTGTCCTTGTCGCTTCCCCTCAATCGTTCAGCGAGGCGCCGTAACTCTCGCAGTTGGCGCTGCTCGCTTAAAATCGGGTCTTCAGCGTCTTCAGGGAACGGGGGTTGAACATCGGTGGACTCGTGTTCAGGGTTGTCGGTAACGGCCGCGCTGAACAATTCGTCGGCTGCCTCCCCATCGCCGATATCCTCTCCCCTCGCTCGTTGGGTTAAAGCGGTAACGGCGGCAGCAGGGCTGGACATAACGCAGCGCAAAAGCGCCAACGCTGACCAGTAGCGAAGGCGTCGGCGCCAGCCGGTAAGGGTCTCCCCCGTCTTAACCAATTCGCGGCAGAACCTGTAAGTGCGTTGGAACAACTCAAGGTATTCGGGCGACAGGGTGTAGGTGACTTCTTCGCTCTGCCGTTCGGGGAAAGGGGTATCTTCGCCCAGCCAACGGCGGACATCGGCGCGGCGGCGCTGAACGAAATGGCGTGCCAGTTCCTTCCGCTGGTCTTCGCTTAACCTATGCCATTCCCACTGCTCAAACTCTGGGCGCAGCAAGCCCAGTAGGGAGCGAAAGGACTCTTCCACGCCGCTGTGAGGGGTTGCGGTGAGCAAAATGAGATGGCGGTTGGGGTTGGCAGCGATTTCTCGCAGGAGTTCGTGCCGCTGCTGCTGGTTTCGGTTCTGGGTAGCGGGGCGCGCCGCCCCGTGAACTTCGTCCACGATGACCAACTCGGGACAGTGCTGCAGAAAGTTAGCCCGACGGCGTTCCGATTTAGCGAAGTCAATGCTGACGACGATGTAAGGAAAATAGCCGAACACGCTGTGAGCGCCTGAGGGCAACTGCCGCTCCAGTTGGCTAACGGTGCTGGGGGTAATCACAACGGCGTCCAAGTGGAACTTTTCCCGCATCTCCTGCTGCCACTGGTCGCACAGGTAAGGGGGGCAGAGGACGCAAAGGCGACGGACATCGCCTCGGTCTATGAGTTCACGGGCGATGAGCAAGGCTTCAATCGTTTTGCCCACGCCCACATCGTCAGCGATAAACACCCTGACCGGAAAGAGGCGCAGCGCCATCAGCAGGGGAACGAATTGGTAAGCGCGGGGGCGAACGGAGATGCGCCCAAGGGATCGGAAAGGACCAGCACCGTCCCGAAGGGTTAAGCGCGCCGCGTCCCACAAAAGCCGAACCCCAACGCTATCGCCCCCATCGGTCGGTTGCGGGAGCGGGAACTGGGCGGGTTCAACTTGGTCTAACCCGTAGCGGGTCAGTGGCAGGTAAATGGTGCATTCTTCCTCGTCACCACCGCTTAAAGGGCGAAGGCGAAGGAGGTCTTCGTTCTCGGAGGGGAGCACCACCCACTCGCGGTTTCGGCATCGGATAATTGTGCCCACGCTCAGTAAGCTCATAGGCATCCCTCCTTTTTCACCACCGCATCTGGCTATGCTCCCTTAAAAGTCGTTCCCTTGCCGAACACATCAGGGTAAGCGCTGATTTGCTCTTCCAAGTCGCGGTCGTAACGGATAACGATAACCTCATAGCCTCGGTCGCGGAGGGCTCGGCGGATTTGTTCGTCCTTAGCCTGTTGCTCTGGTTTATCGTGGTAAGGACCGTCGCAGAAAACGCAGATGTTGGGCTCGTAGAAAAAGTCTGGGGCGCAGGGTGGGTCTTCTATGCGGTGTTGGGCGTGATCGGGCAACCGCCGCCGAGTGCGGTAAAGGTGCTCAATGAACTGGCGCTCTAAGGGGGAGCGTCGGTCAGTGAGCGTGCGCAGCCATCGGTAGTGCTCATCGTAACCACGCTGCTGAGAAACTGGTTGGGTGTGGCTTTGGGAAAGTTGTTTCAGCAGTTCAACGATCGCGTGGCGGTTCAGTTTGTCGTGGTCTCTCTGGTTGGTGTAAGAAAGCAGGCAATCGTAGCAGGCGAAAAGGCAGTCAGGGTCAAGGTCTTTCAGCGTTTCAGGGTCAAAGTGGCAGCGCTCCAAAGCGGCTCTTGCTACTTGGGCAAGGGTATCGGGCTCCACCAACCGTTTAAGAACGCCCAAGCCCCCTTCGGCAGCTTCCACGAACAGGATGGAGCGATGTTCGCCTCTCCCAATGCGGTAGGAAACCAACTCGCGCTCTTCCACTTGGAAAAGCGTTTCCATACCGCGCTGCAAGGCGTATTGCAGGGTTGCTAACGCTCTTTCGTTTAACTGCTGAACGGGAGAGACCACCAACAGGTTGGCGGTGTTCCGAACAAAGAGACGGACGGAAGCAACTTGGGTTTGGTGCGAAGCAAACGGCGGCCCTTCTTCCTCCCCGGGGGCTCTCTCTATCTCGCCGGTTTGCAGGTTCACGTAGAACCCTATTTCACGGCGGTTGCGCCAACCATGGTTAACAACATACAACTCTGCTGTAGGGGCGTAAATAAGCCTCAGCAAGGGGTTGTTACCTCGGTCGTAGGCAATAGCTTCGTGGCAACGCCGTTGCCCACCTATTTCGGCGAAGCGGAAGTGGGAAGTGATGTTGTAGCCCATGCGGAGGCGCTCTTCCTCCTCGCAGGTAATCCGCTCCCGCCGCCAAGTTCGGACATTGGTCATCTCCAGCAACTCCACGAACTCGCTGTTAAACGCATCCAACCGGGCACGGCAATGGTCGCATAGGTCCGCTCCGGCGGGCAGGAAGTAACCGCACTGGTGGCACAGTTTAGCCTTGATCTGATGAGCGGCTAAGCCACCTGGTGGAACGAAGAAAGAGACGACCTGATACTTGGCGCCTTCGTGGTAGATGATGTTGCGGGGACCGAATTCGGTGACGGCTAAGAAGCGGGGGCGGGAGATGAACTCTCCCTCCTCACCTCGCGGGATGTAAGCGCGCAGGGGTAAAGTAGGGAAGTTGTAACCGGGCAAGAAACCCTCACTGGCAAGGTAACGGTAAGGGTAGAAGTCAGATTCTTCGGGAGTGACATCCACTTGACACAACAAACGCATTTGACGCTCCGCTTCCGATCGCTGGCGTTGCGCCTTCTCTAAAACCTCCTCGTTTGCGATAGGGTGTTGCAGTATCTCGTTTGCCTCTAACCATTGTTTCTGTGCTGCTTGATACAACTCTCGCCAGCGGTCAAAGGCACGGTCAAACTCCTCGGGTGCCCTCGCCAACACTCCTTTCAGCCACTCGTCGGTAAACCAACCGCTTTGCTCAAGGTCAGGGTTATGTTGGAAGATGACGCTGCGGGCTTCTTCAAAGCATTCCTGAAGGCGCTCAGGAGAGAGTTTAAGAGCAGAACGAATTTCTGGTTTAAGGGGATAACCGTCTTGATAGACATCCAAAACTTCTGGGACGGAGGAACCCAGCCGCACGCCCGTTTTTGCTAACCAAATGGCGTGAACGTGGGCGCGCAAAAGGGCTTCGTTGCTCAGGTCTATCTGAGGGGTGCGAACATTGCCAGCCACCATTTTCTCACGGTTGCGGAAGAAGTAGGTGTCATGGGCACTGTAAGCGGAGCAGTAAGTCAGCACTAACGCTGGGTCACCCCGACGCCCTGCCCGTCCGCTTCGTTGGGCGTAGTTAGCGGGGGTTGGGGGGACATTGCGCAAGTGCACCAGTTGCAAGTCAGCGATGTCTATCCCTAACTCCATCGTGGGGGAGCAGAAAAGGACGGACAAAGTGCCTTCGCGGAAACGCTCTTCCCGTTCTTGTCGGTTTTCATAAGCAATTTGGGCAGTGTGTTCCCGACCCTCTAAGCGGGTCAACTCACGCCCTACCTCTCGGTAAAGACGCTGGAAGAATTCGTTAGCGTGGCGTTGCACCTCCCTGTAAAACGACGAGACGGCGCGGCGGGAGTAAATGGGATCTGGGGGAGGGGGCGTCCCGTCGCCCAAACACCATAACAATGCCGCTTCGCTCAGTTGGAAGGTGATTATGTTGTGCTCCCGTCTCCTAACCAAAAGCCCCCACTTACATAGCAACTCCAGCAAACTCGGTATCAGCGCGCGGTATTCTTCTACGGACAGTCCCAACTGCCTGCGGAGGTAACGCCCTAACAGGCTCCTTTCGGATAGGCTTAACAGGTTTTGTCCCCTTGCGTTTTGCCCTGGCAACGCGAACTTGGTGGCTTTCCACAACCTTTCGTTTTCTTCAAAGCCCCACTTTTCATCTATGTGGGCTTGCACCCGTTGGCGCAATTGGCTCTGGAATTGTTCGTTGTTAAGGCGAGGGGCGTCTATAGCGAGTTTCTTGCGGAAGTGGTCCAAGATGGTGGTAAGCAATTTCTCCCGCTCGGTAGGGGAAAGCTTCTTAAAAGTCGGTAACTCTTCCCACACGTCTTCTTGATTGCATAGTTCCTTGAGCCCCTTGTAAGCGATGCGTAAAAGCCCACACTGCTCCAAGTTAGGCTGGGTTACGCGCCAACCGCGACGAAGGTCTTCGTAAAGGCGGTATTGAACGAGCTCACGGAAGGTCTTACAGACATCTTTAGCGGTAGGGGAACGAGGGTCAAGATTCTTTTTACGGGCGATATCGTTCAAAGTGACGCCCAATGCCTTCACTACCGCGTCAGGAACCTGCTCAAAGGTCAGTTGCTTGTGCCTTTCCAAAGCGGCGTAGAGGGCGCTGCGGAGCGTCACTACTTGGACGAAGTCGTTAAAATGTCCTGCTTGCAGCGAGGCGTCTTGACGGTTGTCGGTGAAACTCAAGACCTTGCGGTTTTCTTCAGGGACCTCGTTTTCGGGAGCGTGTTGGAGGGTAGAGGTAACGACAACGGTGGTGGCGCTGCTGCGCCCTTCGCTGGACAGAGAGGCTAACTTGCGAAAGTCTTGCCTATCCCGACGGGTGTAAAACTCCCCGCAGTTAAGGCACAAAAGGAACGGGCGAGGCTGGAACCAACCCTTAACAGCCCCTTCGGTCGGCTCAGCGCTAAAAGTCCCGTCGGGTCGCACCCATAAGGGCACGGGAACGTGTCCCCGCAGCCCGTGCCTAACCCTGCCGTTTTGGTTCAGCCATTCGTCAGGCAAGTAATCTTGGCTCCAATCTTCTTCGGGATTTTCAGGTGCCAGCATCAAGTAGCCCTCTTGAACATCGCCTTCCACAGGTATCTCAAAACTGGGTTCCCTCGGGAGCAGCCGCTGGTTCTCGTTGTCTTTCAGGACGGAGTAATAGTCTTGACCGCAGACGCGGCAGAAAACGAGCGGGAAGAAAACTCGCTGCCCTTTCCCGTTGTCAGGTGCGTAGTATTGCCCCTCCAAAGAGAAAACGCGTTCCTGCGGCGGCTCCAAAGTAGCGAAGAGGGAGCGTGCTTGGGCGATGAACTGGTGCAGCTTGAGGGCGAAAACGGGGTTGCCGTTGGGCAACCTCAGTTTGGCTCCCTTAAGGAGCAACTCCTTTAACTTCTCCAAGCAGAGGTCTTCACCCTCGCCGGTTTCCTGCGCCAACCGCTTAGCGCCTTCCTTAAGGGTGATGGGTGTTCGTCGGCGCAAAGTGCCGTCAGGTTCCTCTTCAATGCCGAAAGTTCGTTCCACCCACGCTGCCAAAGGGTTGCGCAAAACTTCGTCCGTCGTTTCTGGGAGAGGCTCGTGCAAGGCGCGACGAAGCGCGTCAGGGGTTGTGGGGATGTCCGAAGAAAAGAGTCGCTGCAGTCGCTCTTCTACGACATTTTCCGGTTTAACGGGGACACCGAAGAGTTTGGTGGCAAATTCAGCAACGGCTCGGCGGCGCTCTTCAGGACCCATCCCCTCGCCAGCAACCATGGTGGCGCTGGTGCCGATGCAAAGCAAGTTATCGTTACCGCTCCGTTTCCGCACCCGCCGGATTAACATCGCCACGTCGGCGCCCTGCCGACCACGATAAGAGTGCAACTCGTCAATCACCAAGAACTCCAACGCTTCGCTCACGAAATGTCGCTCTTCGGGGCGGACGAGTATCAGTTCCAGCATCACGTAGTTGGTGAGCAGGATGTGCGGTGGGTTTTTGCGAACGGCTTCCTTATACTCTGGGGTTTCCTGTCCTGTGTAAGGGGCAAAGCGCACAGGGAAAGAGCGCCCTGTCCGTCGCTCGAAAGACTCCTTAAGCCTTTCCAACGCCACTTTCTGCGAGTTTACCAGCGCGTTGGTGGGGTAAACGATGATGGCGCGAACGGAGCGTTCTTCAGGGTTGCGGTTCAAAACCGCGTTAAAGATAGGTATGAAGTAAGTTAAGGTTTTCCCCGAACCGGTGCCGCTGGTGATGACGAAATGCTCCTGTCGGAGCGCTCGTTGGATGGCTTCCTGTTGGTGGCGGAACAAGCGGATGGGAGCACTTTTGTTCTCGTCGTAGAAAATCTCGGCGCATAGAGGGTGTAAGAGCCCTCGGTCGCATAAATCCTTAACGCTGTCGCCTTCCTCGTAATTGGGGTTCAGTTGGACCAATACTTCGGGGCAAAGAACGCGTTGGCGGAAAATGTGCTCTTCCACGAACTCCCAAATGCGTTGGTCGCTAAAGGTGTAGAAACTGCGGACGAAGTCGGTATACTCGTCACAAATCCGCTCCGCCAACCGAAAGATGCTCACTTTTTACACCTCCCACGCGCCCTCTTTTTACGGCTAAACCTATAACGCAAAAGCTCCCTTTTTGTAAAGGATGGGAGTCGTGAAGAGTTAAAAACAACCCCTGCAGAGGACTACTGACTTGCGCCCCACAACTCCTTAACATCACCTATGTTTTAACAAGAAGTTGTATCGTTGCGTTATTTGGTGCTCTTTCGGCGGTCTGCTGTTGCCTACTCTCCCCAGGGAAAACAGTGCCTTTCACTTGGAAGGAGAGCTGCTGCAGGGAAGGGTAGTGGGGAAAGAAGCGGTTTTAAGACACCCAACACCCTCATTTGCGAATTACCAGTTATGTTCCCTGAGCAGGGATGCAGGCGTTGTTTTTTTTTGCTTCGTCAAGAAACCTGAGTTATGCTTTCACTGGTTCAAGCGGCGAAAAACCCTTTCCCCTCACGCACTAAAAATTGCTTTGGGGTGACTTTGAGATGACTTTGGTCTTGATTAACGAAAGCCAATTAGATGAATGGGTGCGGGGCAACTCCCGAAAAGCTCAAGGCGTGGTTGTTGAGCTGGTCGCCCGCCTCGCGGCAGCATCGTGTCCCAAGCCGCGAGAGCGTCGGTTCCAACGGGAGGACTGCATCGGTCAGCCCGGTCCAGACGGCGTGTTGTTCACCGAATTTGGGTTCGAGCCCTTCGTCCCAGCAGGCAGGTCGTTTTGGGAAATCAGCACGAGCTTAAACCCTCGGAGGAAAGCCACCGATGACTATAACCGCCTCACGAAATCGGTGCCCGCAGAAATCCGTCGCGAGAGCACTTTCCTTTTCGTCACACCCCTCTCCGGACAGAAGGGATGGAGGTATACGTGGTCAAGGGAAGGTCAAGCAAAGTGGGTTGAGGAGCGTCGCAGGAAAGGGGAATGGAAGGATGTGCGCGTTGTTGACGGGACAAAGTTGGTTGATTGGCTGCATCATTTCCCTGCTGTGGAACGGTGGCTTGCTCTCCGAATGGGACTGCCAGCGCGATGGATTGACACCCCCGAAGCCTGCTGGGAGGTGCTGCGAAAGATAGGGAACCCCCCGCTAACGCCTCAAGTTTTCCTTGTTAACCGAGAAAACGCTTGCGATAAACTCGGGAAGGTTTTTGACAAGCAAATCCCGCTGCTCATGCTGCAAACGCGCTTCCCTGACCAAGTCGTGGACTTTGTGGCCGCTTATGTGGCGAGCCTTGACGAGGAGAAGCAGGCGGAAATCGCTGGTCGGTGTTTGGTAATCCTTAACGCAGAGGCGTGGGATGTAGTGTGTGAGCAGTATAGGGAACACATTTTGGTAGCAGCGCCAAAAGTTGACTTATCTGGACACGAGGGGACGATACTGCTAAAGAAAGCGCAGGAAGCTGGTCATTCGGTTATTTTCTGGAGCCTTCCAGGTGGTGTCCCTGCCAGAGAGGAAAACGTCGTTTCTCTCCCTCTGCCAAACCGTTACGCCCTCATGAAGACACTTGAGGAAATTGGCTACAGCAGCGAGAAGGCGCGGCGACTGGCTTTAAAGAGCGGTGGGAACCTTTGTTCGCTGCTGAGGCTTTTGCAGAACCTTCCCCCTTCACCAGAGTGGGCTCGGTGGGCTGAATCGGCAGACCTTACTGTTGCCATGTTGCTTGGGGCGTGGGACGAGAAGAAGGAGTCGGACCGAAAAGCGGTTGAGAAACTCGCTGGGGAACCTTACGAACAGTGGGTAGCGAAGATGCAGAAACTTGCCAACCGCCCCAATACCCCCTTGGTTTGTTGGGAGGGCAAATGGAGGTTCGTTTACCGTCATGAAGGGTGGTATGCGTTAGGACCTCAGGTCTTTGATGCGCACGTAGAGCGCTTGTGGGAGGTGGCAGTAGCGGTTTTACGGGAGTGTGAGGAAGCCCGTGCTTGCTCCCTATCGTTGCGCAAAGGTCTGGCGGAAAGTTTAGCCCTTTTGGGCAGTCACCCGGAGGCGCTGGTCCATGTTTCTGTCGGGAAAAGGGAGGCAGCGGCTGTCCCTGCGGTTCGCGAGATTTTAAGGGAGGCAGACTGGGTTTTGTGGGCGAGCCTAAAAGATGTGTTGCCGCTACTGGCGGAAGCCGCACCTAAGGAGTTTCTGGATGCTGTTGAGGAAGCCTTGAAGAAGAGCCCGTGCCCGTTTGACGAACTGTTTGCTCGGGGAGAAAACACGGGTGCCGACTACACGACGGGGTTGCTGTGGGCGCTGGAGACCTTAGCGTGGGACCCTAACTATTTTGTTCGGGTCGTATGTCTTCTCGGAGCCCTTGAGGAGAGGAACTTAGAAGGCAAAAGGTCTCCTCGCCCCATTGACTCTCTCGTCAGGATCTTGCTTCCTTGGCTACCGCAGACCTGCGCACCCGCTGAGACACAGCGGATGGCCGTTGACACCCTCCTTAGGGAACATCCGGAAGCTGGGTGGCGGCTTTTGCTGGAGTTGCTCCCGACGCCTCTCTCAGCATCACACCCAACCCACCAACCCGTGTGGAGGGAAACAATCCCCGAAAACTGGTCTTTCGGCGTCACAAGTGAGCGGTATTGGGAGCAGGTTAGAAGCTATGGGGAGATGGCTGTTAAGGCTGCTGAGGGTAACCCTCACAGGCTCGCCGAGTTAGTTGAGAAGTTGCCGAACTTGCCACCCCCTGCCTGTGACCGTCTATTGGCGCATCTTCGTTCGGATGCCCTTCAGGCACTCTCAGAAGCCGACCGAGTCCTTCTTTGGAATGCCCTTTCAGACTTGGTGACCAAGCACAGAAAGTTCGCTGGTGCTAACTGGGCGATGGACCCCCACCAAACCGACGAGGTTGAAGCCGTTGCTAAACGGTTCACCCCAAAGTCCTTGGTTAATCGCTACCAGCGACTGTTCGTTAAGAACGACCTTGCCCTGCTTGAGGAGCGGGATAACTTTGAGGAGCAGAAAGAGCAATTGGAGAGACGCCGTAAGCAAGCGCTGCGAGAGATCGCCGAAACGGAAGGCGTTCAGGCAGTTATTGGGCTTGCTTGCTCGGTTAAGTTCCCTGGGCATGTGGGTTTTTTGTTTGGCTCTGTTGCCGACCCTGATACAGACAGCGTGGTATTGCCTGCTTTGCTTGATGAGGAGCGAAAAGAACTTCTGGTGTTTGCAAGGGGGTTTGTGCGAGGTAGGTTTCAAAGTCAAGGATGGTCGTGGGTGGACAACATTAACACCCGAGGATGGAAGCAAGAGCAAATCGGTCAATTCCTTGCGTGCTTACCCTTCTGCCCAGAAACTTGGGAGCGTTCGGCGCGCCTCCTCGGCGACAAGGAATACCTCTACTGGAGGAAGGCATGGGTGGAACCACACGAAGCAGAGAACGGGCTTGAACACGCGGTTAACAAGTTGATTGAAAACAATAGACCCCTTGAAGCGCTCCGATGCCTCTATAGAATGCTGAGAAGAGGGCAGCCTCTTGACAGCAAGCAGGTGGTTGCCGCACTGCTCGCGGCGCAGGCTTCAAGCGAGGATGTGGGCACAGATTATGACTATTATGATGTTAGTGTAGAACTCATAAAGGCTGTGCAAAACGACCCAAGAGTAGATCCTGAGGAAATACTCCGAGTTGAATGGGCATACTTGTTCCTGCTGCAGACTCACGGCGTTCCCCCCAAACTGTTAGAGCATCGCTTGGCGAACGATCCAGAGTTCTTCTGCGAAATGATTCGCTTAACGTTTCGGTCAGAAAGGGAGGAACATTCACTTTCCGAACCGACCGAGCAAGAGAAAACCTTTGCAAAGAGAGCCTTTCGTCTTCTACAGTGTTGGAAAACACCACCGGGCACTCGCGAGGACGGCTCTTATGATGGGGACGCGTTGGTTGCTTGGTTGGAAGCGGTCAAGAAAAGATGCGCTGAAACAGGGCATTTAGGGGTTGCGCTCTACACCGTCGGGAGGGTGCTCAAGCATGCACCTCCTGATCCAGGGGGACTGTGGGTTCATCGGTCTGTCGCTGAGGTTCTTAATGCGAAAGACGCGGAAGACATGCGCGCTGGTTTTAGGGATGAGTTGTTTAACTCTCGTGGGGTGTATTGGGTAGACCCGACAGGGGAACAGGAGAGGGAACTGGCGGACGAACACCGAAGGCGGGCAGAGGAAGTAGAAGCATTAGGTTACCACCGCTTAGCAGGCACTCTCAGGGAACTGGCGGGAGAATACGAGCGGGATGCGGAACGACGTTCGTCCGAACTGTGGTATGAAGCATAGGGCGCGCTGCGGGCGATTTAGCGAAGAACGCGACCACCCGATCTTAGTTCGGTCACTTTTTAGTTTGCAGGGCTGATAGAACCAAACGAGGGGTGACAAAATAACAAGCGATACCGAGTCATAACGGGGCTTCGGGCGCCAGCAAGGGGAGGTGTTAAAAAGATGTTTGGGTTGAGTTTACAAGAACTATTGAACATCGCGTCGGTTGTGGAGACGCCCATCGTAGCGATTGTCTTGCTGTTACTTAGCGCATTTAGGAAAGAAACATTTCCGCAGGAGGGGGTTCTGCCTTTTGAAAATAGGCAAGCCTACGGTGGCTTCGCAAGGTCTTTGGCAATGACATGGAAGGAAGCGTTGCTGCACCCACGGAGTTTCTTCACGGCTGTGGGCCACGGGGAAGATGTGGACGTTGCTGTTAGGTTTGCTATCTTCACCCTTTTTGTCGGGAGTGTCGTCGGCATGCTTTTAAGCGCACCTTTTAGGGCCATTTTCGGTGGACTTGACTACACCTCTAACCTTTTCTGGGGAGCGGTTGGGTGCTGGCTGATCGTGCCGCTGGGAGTCTACTTCGGAGGGACAATCATTCACCAGTTTCTTAGGCTGTGGAGGGGTGCCCACAAAGAAGTTAAGACGACGTGGCGGGTGGTTGCTTACAGTGGCGCTACATACATCCTATACGCTGTTCCTGTTCTTGGGATTTTAATCGCGTCCATCTGGCAAACTGTCCTAATAATCATAGGCTTAGCAGCAGCCCACGAAACACAGACATGGAGGGTTGCTATGGCATCTTTAACGTTCTCCCTTGTCTGCCTTGTTCCCTTATCCGCTCTCATGGTCTTGTGGCATGTCCTACCTAAGATGTAGTTACAGTGTTTTGTGGTTCAGTAAGTGGAAGCGAAAGCGACACACCCCTAAACCCAAGACTAACCAGCGAACCCGTTTAAGACGCAGCACCGACTCCCCCAGCACCCGTTCCCGTTCCGAACCACAGCCCATCACTCGCATAACATTCACAGGGTCACAACATATAGCCGCATTGGGAGCAAAACTTAGCCCCTTCGCGATTGGTTCGCTTACAACGGGGACAAGTTAATCGGAAAAGGGTGCGTTCTGCCATGCGGAGAGCGAATTGACCATAAGGGGAATTCCCCCAATTCTCTAAAGTTCTAATTCGGTAAACTGTGAACGGGTGTGTTTGACCTGGCAGAAATTTAGCGAGTTCGGGTAGTTCCCTTTCTAATATGTCGTATTGTGCTATATATTCATCAATGTTGATTTTGTTCGCTAATTGGGGGAGTTGGATTGTTACTAAAACCTTCTTTGCTGCAAACAGGTTACGGGAGCATATGAGCCCTGCTCTGTCAGCGGTGAGTTCCGATGCGATCTGCCAAACGTTAAGCATTTGTAAGAGATCCTGAATTGCTTGTTCAGTTTTAAAGACTTCCCAAAGAGATGCATGACCAATAACAGCTTCCGACCGCTTTTTGGATGATTTCTTTGCGGCACGAAGAAGTTCTTGTAAGCGTCTCCTTAGCATTTGTATCAATTCTTTTAAAGCAACACTTATAGGCACATGATCACAGAGAGTGTGCCCGATTTCATGACCTATAATGAATGCAAGCTCACTCGCATCAAACTTATTTATCACCGACGAGTGTATAACTATAAACTTGGTATCAGACCCGAAAGCGTAGGCACTTAAAGTGCTTTTGGGTATAACGAACACCTCCGGTGGTGTAGGAAGCCCCAAAACAGCGGAACATTGTTCAACTACCGAGTAAACTTCTGGGAACTGAAAAGGTGAAACTCGGACTCCCTCTCCTCCCAAAATTCTTGCTCGCTGTGTTGACTCGTAAAGCTCGTATTTCTCCCTGACAAATTCAATCAAATAAGGGTGCGACCAAATGAATCGGGTAATCTGGGCATCTTCAAGTAACTGGAAGTCCGTGACCAGGAGCCTCTCTACGCATTGGTGCCCAATATGTGTCCAATAGAACCTGCCACAAAGTTGGCACTGCGTCTCTTGGGATTTATCGGTGCTGAGGGGGTTAGATAAGTCTGAGAGTTGAGCAGGGAGTTGGGGCAGTTGCGGGGGAAGTGGCTTCTTTAGCGCTTTTGCGAGTATCACGAGTAGTAGGATGATCAAGAGAATGCCTGGTGAGAGTGGGTGTAGGTAGTAGTAGGAAACTATAGCGCTAACTAACAGCAAGGATACTAATCCGCTGACTTTTGCTACAAAAATACAAAAGTCTCGCGTGTTCATGTGAACCCAACCCCCTTTACCATACCGTTTCACACCGAGTGACAAGAAAAGTTATACGGTTGTCTGGTGGAGCTTTTCACTGACGTTATTGTAGCACACGATAGACCCCCGTTTGTGACCTATTTCAGGGAGGCTTTGAGCCCGATAGGTTGTCTTGAGGGAAAAACGCTCATCCTTGCACGATCACGCTATCCGCTATTAAAATTAGAGGCAACCTGTGGCGCTAATTCATCTGTCTTGAGGTTAAATTGACGAACTGCGGAGGGCAGGAGGGAGTAGTCTATGGTTGGGTTAAACATCGCCTGTCCATGGGGTCATAGATACGCTGTTGGGGCATATGTGGCGGACAGTGTAGAGCGCCTTTTGGACGTGTCTGTCGCTAACTTGCTTTCCCCGTTCGGTTCACGGCTTCTAAAGCAATTAATTCGCCTCCGGTGGGCTTTTACTCTGGATTTAGATTTAATTGGCGTTACTACCGAAGATGCTCGGTTCGCGGGAGCTGTTCTGGCAAAAATCGCTCAGAGAGGGTTTCCTGCCCCCTGCAGCGTATTGTTGGAAAGGTTCTTGCTTCAGCAAGCACAAGAAGCAGGTTTCTTAAGGTATAGGGAGAGCGTGCCAGCGGGCTCGTTAGTCTTCCACGCTTTGCCGAGCAAGCACCGCGTAATCGGGAACAACTTGGCAGCGTTCGTAAAAACTTGTTTCTTTGCTGAGTTGCTTCTTGACGACGGGGAAGCGGAAGCGTTGTTAGAGCGTTACCGTTCCTTATGCACTGAACCTGAACGAGAATTTTTTGATTTGGTTCGCAAGCTTTCCCCTGACCCGAGGCTCGCTTTGTTCTTAACCCCGCAGCGGCTCATGGTTACGATGGTGCGCTTAACAAGACCTGAGGCAGCCAGTATCGGTGCTGACAGGCGGGTGGATTTTGCTGTAGAAGTGCCTGCTCTAAGCGAGAGCGATTGGCTGCGGGTTGTATTGGAAATTGACGACCCATCCCATGAGGGGGCTCAAAAGTTTCTGGATGAACAGCGAGACAGCGCGCTCAGAAGCAATGGTTGGCAAGTAAGACGGCTTCGTGTGAGTGAGAAGCGATGGTGGGGAGAGGAAGCAAAACGGTTGGTTGAAGAGTTGCGCGCCGCTGTCACGGACGAAATCGTTCAAGCCGCAAAAGCGTTGCGGGCTCTCCCTGAAGATGAGCGGCGAGCGTTAACGAGCTTGGTTCTGTTGCCCATCGCTGAAGCGCAGTTGACCGTTGCTGTTGCCCGCTGGCTGCACGCTAAGGGCACGGCTGCCATCCGCATCTTTACCCCTCAGCGGTTCAACCTGCGTCCGGTTTTGGAGTGCGTTAACGAATGCTTGACCCGCTTGGAAACGCTCTACGGTTTGCGCCACTTGGGCAGACCAGAATTGGTGGACTTAGAAAAAGACGCGGATATCATTTACTTCCTTCTCCCTTCTCCCCTCGGTTGGGATTACCTTGAATTAGGAGAACCAACGGTTTTATACCCAACGACAGCTTTCAGCGAATACGAGGATGCCTTGTTGAGAGGGGCGCTGCCACGACCCATCAACGAGGAATTAACGGACGAAGGGGAGGAATTGGAGAAAACCTTAACCTACTTCCTTCAGCAACTGTTCCGAAAGAAAGAGTTTCGGGAAGGTCAATTAGAGATCATCCGCCGCGCTTTGCAGCTGAAACCTGTTGTCGGTCTGCTCCCCACAGCGGCGGGCAAATCCCTCTGCTACCAGATGGTTTCCCTCCTTCAACCCGGCTTCACTGTAGTTGTGCAACCCTTGCGTTCCCTCATGTGGGACCAACTGGACAACCTTGATGCTATGGGAATTCACCGCTCCATCGCCATTATGAGCCATGGCGAAGTAACCCCTGACGAAGAGGATCGCCTCAAGGAGGAAGGTTACAACGCGATCGCTTTAGGTTTTTGCTTTTTCGTTTTCGTCTCCCCCGAACGCTTCCAAATCCCTGAGTTTCGGGAACGGGTAGAAACCTTCGCGGCAAACTACCCTGTCCCGTATTGTGTTGTTGATGAAGCACACTGCGTTAGCGAGTGGGGGCACGACTTTCGTCCCGCTTACCTAAACTTGGGTTGGCGAGTCCCCCGCTACTGCGAACATCAAGGGTTTAAACCCGTCTTCGTTGCTTTAACCGGCACCGCTTCACAGAACGTGTTAACCGATATCCTTCGGGAATTGCTCATAAACGACCCTGATGCAGTGGTAACGCCCGAAAATTTTGACCGACCCGAGTTAAGGTTTGAAGTTATCAAGGTGCCCTCCGAAGACCGCTTTCCTGTGCTGAAATCCCTATTTCAAAGATGCATCGGCTATTCCCCAGGTCAACCGATGAGGAAATTGCCCAGCGGGTTGGTTTTCACTTTCTTTGTGAACGACCAACAATTAGGTGTCGTTAGGTTGCGAGACGAGTTGATAGCAGGGGTGCCCGGTTTGGGCAATTTCATTGAGTTATACGCGGGGAAGAGACCCAAAACGGAGAGCGGGACGGGGCGGGAGTGGGAGATGAGGAAAATAGAGTTGCAGCAGCGGTTCAAACGAGACGAGATCCCTGTCCTCGTCTGCACCCATTCGTTTGGGATGGGGATAGATAAGCCCAACATTCGCTTCACTATCCATGCGATGCTCCCCCGCTCGTTGGAGGAGTTTTACCAGCAAGCGGGGCGGGCGGGGCGAGACGGTGAGTTCAGCCAGTGCTATATCGTCTTCTCTGACGACCAACCCGAATTGGCTGACCAGATCCTTAACCCCTTGCAGGTTCCCATTGAGAAAACCCGTGATTTGGCGCAACAAATCCCCTATGAGCAGAGGGGCGATGCCTTGAGGAACATCTGGTTCTTGCAAAACAATTTTCTGGGAAGGGATGCAGATAAAAGGATTTTAGACTTTCTGTGGGAGAAGTTGCGGTCTCGCTTGCTGGACCAGCCGGGGGACAGAACAAGCGTGGAGTTGCCCTTTGATCTCCTCCCCGACGAACTTCTCGCAATGGGGGAAGAGGAGGAAGAGGAGCTTCCTTCCCCTAAAAGAGGTCGGTTTGGGCGGCAACGAAGGGCGAGTGATTTGTCCGAGGGAAAGCAACAAGCGTTAGAGAAAGCGATTTACCGCCTTCTGGTTATCGGTGCCGTGGATGACTACGCGAAGGATTACACGGGACGCAAATTCATCGTTTATCTGATCCGTCGTTCCCTTGAGGAATTGAACGAGCGCTTTAGGGAGTACCTGAGCCGTTACGCAACAGAGGGAGAGAGCCGCCGTTACTTTCCAGAAGTTCAACCGAGAAGTTACGAGGAAGCCGTCCGAGTTTACGCCCATAAGGTGGTGGATTTCGTTTACGACAGGATTGAGCGGCACAGGCGGCGGGCGATGTGGGAAATGCTGCAGGCTGCCCGCGATGCCGTGAACTTAGGGGTTGGTAAGTTCCGCGAGCAACTTATCAACTACATGTCAGAGTCGGAATTTAGCCAACCCGTTAAAGAGTTAGGGAAGCGCGTCTACCCCCACGAGTGGTTTGAGCTGCTGAAACGGGCTGAGGGAGTGGATGGACTAACCAAATTATTTGGCGCGTGCCGAAGGCAACTGGAAGAATCCCCCGAACACCCTGGTTTACTGCTCCTTAGGGGTTTTTGCCGCCTGCACTATGGCAGCGAGGGGTTGCGGGACATCGGAGATGCTTTCATGGTTCTGAAGCGAGATTACCCTGAGATTAACAGGATTGAGGTCGCCCAACAACTGATTAAAGTGACAAGGGAACGATTCCCAAACCAGTTGGATAGGATGTTAGAGGAGATTTTGGAAAGCGACCCGTCACCAGAAATGACTCGCCTGTGTTACGCTGAGGCAACCCCTTACAGCACCATTTACGTCCAAGCGTTCCTTAAGCTTGTTGAGGGTGTTTTAGACATCCTGCGGAAGAGGAGAGAGAAAAGCGGTGACGCTGCTACCGTCACCTTGGGGAAGAAAGGAGGTCAGGACCAATGAGCCAATGGCAGAAGGAAGTGCTGAACGCGGAGGTTGCTATCAGGCGATTGGCGGAGGAATTGGCGCTGGAGAAAGGGATAGTGGAGAGGGTGAAAATTGTGGAGCAGCAGTTAGAGGAAGCAGCAAGTGCTCTGGAAAAGAGTCGTGAAGGCATGGAAAGGGTGATGGCTTCTTTCCAAGCGACTGTGGCGGATGTGCAAACCAACTTCACGCCAAAAGTAACCGGAGCAATCAGCGAGTTTGGGGAAAGGGTTCGTCAGACACTTGAACAGGGTTATCGGGAACTGTCCGCTACCGTTAACGAAGCCAGAACAGTGATCGCGAATGCTGTTAACGCCTTGATGGGGCTTCGGGAGGGTTTTGAGCGGGATGTGAGCACTCTCAAGCAACAGAACGATCAACTCCTCCAGCGCCTCCTTCAGCAGGGAGAAGAAACGAAACGCCTTTCGCGACTGCTTTGGGTGTGCCTCGCTCTTTCAGGACTTGCGAATATTGTTGCCATCGTGATAATTGTCTTGCTGTTACGCAAGTGAAAGACGGTGGTGGGGGGACGGCACCGTTAATAACCTTTCTAAGCGTTGAGTGTGCCGCAAAACCCGATGCGAATTTGTCCGGCAGCGTTGTTGGTTGTTCGTGTTGAGTGGGGCGAACCCCTTACCGCTAACACTCCCAACATTCCTTGCTGCAAGAAATTCCTTAACAAAGGGATTGTTCCCATCAACTTAAGTTGGGGCGGAGCATGCCGCGAAGGGTTCGGCAGCACATTGGATTTGGGGCGCTGATTACTACCTGCAATGCACAGGTTCTTTTACCTCCTGCTCCTTCGGCGCATTACATAACCGATGGTTCGTCCTTGCCATCATAAATCACATCTCCACAGCGGCGCGATAAGGTCACCTACCTTATCCCGAACTTCGTAACGGGTTCGTCCAACGATTTACAGTGTGAATGCGAAAGAAATCCTTGTTGGTGTTAAGGTGAATGAGAGGGGATAACTTTCCCTGTAAACCCGCCGCGCCGCCCCTGTTTTTACTTTCGCTTTGCCATACCGACAGACTTTCCCTCTCCGTCGTAGATAACATCACCGACGCGGCGCACTATTACCCGCCCATATTTATCCCTTACTTCGTAACATGGACCTTCGGGCGTGTCGGAATACCTGATGCGGAGATAATCCCGACGGGTGTTGAGGTGCACATAGGCGTCAATTCCTTTCCCCACCTCTCTCTTTTCAATTAAGAGCAAGTCGCCGCCTGCTATCATTGGGTCAAAAGTTGAGCCTTTCCGAACGGGATATGCGCCCTTGTAGAACTCCATGTGGTCGTCCCTATATTTGGAATCGGGGAGGAAGAATTCGCCGTCCTCAAGCACGAGCGACGCGGCAAGCATCCTTTCTTTTCGTTCGTCCCACTGCATGGCGTTACCCTCCCTTTGATATTTTTGTTCATAAATAGTTATAGTGCAGGGTACAAATCGTGTAAAGGATGGTTCCCATTCCTTCATATCAGGGTTGAGGGTGCAAGTGGTTTCCATCCTCTCATGTTGGGTCGGAACTGGTTCATTCGCGCTCGCCTCACTGCCAGCGAAAGTGGTTTCCATCCCCTCATATCGGGTCGGAACGCGGCAGGGCATTCAGGAAGCCATGAACGCAGGCTTAGTTTCCATCCCCTCATATCGGGTCGGAACTGACGAAGGGCTTTCGCTACATCGTCCGTCCGATAGAGTTTCCATCCCCTCATATCGGGTCGGAACTTTAGAATGTTTTCCGTTGCCGTCACCCGTGGAAGCAGTTTCCATCCCCTCATATCGGGTCGGAACTCAAATATCCGCAAATACTGCCGCCACAGCGCCAGCGCGTTTCCATCCCCTCATATCGGGTCGGAACGAAAGTGGACAGTGATTATGCGGTGTTTTGGGTAAGTTTCCATCCCCTCATATCGGGTCGGGACTGGACATACAGGCGGGGTGTAG
>FWWM01001726.1_pt1 | contig 54267 bp, 42 predicted proteins | sample 2228351 | NCBI WGS metagenome assembly FWWM01 (sample SAMEA103939774, study PRJEB20133) | metagenome | reverse complement strand
TTTTGTCATTTGGAATTTTATCAGTTGGGTTGTTTCTATCCGTTGGAAAAATTATTCATGTCCCAAAATTTTATCCATCTTCACATTAATCGATCCTATGCCAGACAATAACCTTCGTCCCTTTTCGCCAGCATGAATTTTTTCAGCCAGACTATCCAACAAATTCAATTCAATTTCCTCCAGCCATTTGACGCCCTGAAACGATCTGGCATCGACCACCAAATTTTCGCCGAATTGAAAATAGACCTCGGCCCGTTGCTCGCCGCCATACTCTGCCCGAATGGCCAATGGCAAAATATTGATCGGGTTATGGTACAACTGGATGATCGCCTCGATCCCCTTCTTAAAATTCAATGGCCGTTTGCCCCAGGGCAGCAAAATTCCCTGCGGGAACATGGTGATCATCACATTTTTTTTGTGCAACAGTTCGACCGTGTAATTCAACGATTCATTGACGTTTTCTTTATCGCCAGGCGTAATCCCAAATGCCCCGATGCGAGCGAAAAATCTGTATTTGGCAAGCTGGCGATCCAGCATCATCAAATAGGTCTCTCGTTTCAAAATCTGGTCGTTGAGCAGATAGACAAAAAAACCATCCCACCAGGTGCTGTGATTGGGGATCAGCAGCAGCGGCAAATTGGGATCAGGCTGCGGCGCATCGCCGAACAGATGAAACGCATGGAAATGCCGCTTCATCAACCGCATCACGTAAATGTGAAAGACAAATTTTGCCCAGCGAGTGGGATTGGCTTTGATCATGTTTATTTTCTCTTGATACGATAATCAGGATTAATTTTTATTGACAGGATGAACAGGATTAACAGGATGATGATTGACAGGATAATATTTTCCGATTTTTTTATCCAGTAAATCCTGTTAATCATGTCTGGCTTACTGCTTCTTACATAGCTCGACTGAACAACAATTCACCATAGAATAGGAACAACCATAGAAGGAATCTATGAGCATTTCTAAGGTTGTTCCATTTCAATGGTCAATTATTTTTTTAATCCGTTGGCTTCATCTATCCGTTGGGCATATAACCCTCTTAATCCCAATTACCCAATTACCCAATTACCCAATTACCTATTTTCCCAATTACCCAGTTACCCAACACCCAACCTCTCCCTCATCATCCTCACCCTACTCCGCAACACCTCCCCTATCAAAATCCTCAGCTTTTTCCCCAACGGCACATACACTCGCCCCAGAAACGGATTATAACCCCTCGCCTCGATCTTTCGCAGGATGCCCTGATAGATTTTGCTGGCGGAATAGATGGCAAATTGGGAATCGGCGCTGAGCATGGGAATACCTGCCTGCGCTTCCTGATAATAACGATGCGCCCGATCCACCTGGAATTTGATCAGGCGGCGGAACTGGTCGTTGAAATTTTCATTCATCACATCCGCTTCGGTGAGGCCGAACTGCTGCAGCTCATCCAGCGGGATGTAGATGCGCCCCATTTCTTTGTCTTCTTTCACATCTCGCAGGATGTTGGTCAACTGCATGGCCACGCCCAATTTTTCGGCGTATTCGAACGCCCGATCGTCCTTGTATCCCATGATGTGCGTTATCATCAATCCCACCACGCTGGCGACCCGATAGCAGAAAACATACAGCTCATCGAAATTCCGATAGCGGGTGGCTTCGATGTCCATCTCCACGCCCTTCAACAGATCGAGCGGATATTGGATGGGAATGCCATATTTTTTCGCCACCAGAATGAACGGCTTCAAAATCGGGTGCTCGGACTCGCCCCAGCGATAAGCCAACCGCAACTCCCGTCGGAAGCAAGCTACCTCACTGATCAGTTGCGGCTTGGGTCGGCTCCTGGGATTGTCGATCAAATTATCCGAGTAACGGCAGAAGCCATACACGGCATACGTAGCCCAGCGCTTATCCTTCGGAAAAAACCGAGCTGAAAAATAGAAGCTCTTGGCCCAATGGGCAGTCAATTGCCTCACGTGGTCGAATGATATTTTATAGTTTGGGTCTTGCCAGAAGTTCAAGATGTCTCTCCCTTTTCTTTTTGTTCGTTGCTGAAAGGTGAGTTGAGTGGTTAAGTAGGTTAAGTGAGTTAAGTGGGGCAAGTCTGTCTCACCTTTTCAAAGGTTCAAAACCTTCGAGATGGTGCAAACGTTCATCCCACTCACCTTACTTACCTTACTCAACTCACTCAACTACTAAACCATTCAACTAAAATCCTCCAACACCGCATACTCTGTCGCCTCGGCCGTCAGCATCACGCCTGGGATGCCTGCGCCTGGATGGGTGCTGGCGCCGACCAGGTAAAATCGTTCGATGTCCTCGCTGCGATTGCTGGGACGGAGCGAAGCCGTCTGCGTCAAGCGTGGTTCCAGGCCCCAGGCACTGCCGAGGTAATCGTTGCAGTGTTTAGCATAATCGTTGGGATTGAATAGCTTCATCACTTCAATATTGGCTCGGAAATCTTTCAAGCCAAAATCATGTTCCATGAAATTCAAAATTTTCTCGGCAAACGGCTGAGTCATTTCGTTCCAGTCGATTTTGCCCGCCAGATTGGGGACGGGGATGAGCAGCACCAGGCTTTCGCCGCCTTTTGGCGCCATAGAATCATCGGTGCGGGTCGGCGCATGGCAATACATGGAGAAATCCTCGGCCAAAATTTTTCGATCGAAAATATCTTTGATCAGTTCCTTGTACCGCTCGGCGATGATCAACGTGTGATGCAGCAATTTGGGATAACGCTGCTTCAAACCGAGGTAGAGCATGAAGGCGCTCATGGAATAGGCCATGTTGTTCACCTTGCGGTCTTTCCATTTCCTGCGATGCTCGGGCTTGATCAAGTCCCGATAGGTGTGGGCAAAATGGGCGTTGGAAGCCACGGCATCGGCTTCATAAAATTGGCCGTTCGCCACAGCGCCGACCGCTCGACCGTTTTTTACCACGATTTCAGTCACGGGCGAATTGGTCTTGATCTCGCCGCCGATCTCCAGCAAAACTTTTTCCAGCGCCTGGATCAAACTATACAGCCCGCCTTTGGTGTACCACACGCCGCCTGTCTTTTCCAGATATGGAATCATCAAATAAACCGCCGACGCCCGAAACGGACTGCCGCCAATAAACAGCGGATTGAACGAAAAGGTGAATCGGCTACGGAAATCTTTGAAATAGCCCTTCACGGCATTGTAAGCTGGAAGCGGCACTTTCAATTGCATGGCCTTCGGTGCAAATTGCATCAGCCGCTTCCAGCCGAAGGGCTGCGAACCCAGCCCTTTGTTGATCACCTGATCATAAATTTTGCCCGTGTACTCGATGAATCGGTCATAATTCTCCGCATCTTTGGGATTGAATTTGGCCAACTGCTCCTTCATCTTGACCGAATCGCCCGAATAGTCGATATAGGTCCCGTCATGAAAATAGATGCGATAGTAGGGATTGAGCGGGATGAGCTCGAGATAGTCCTCCAATTTTTTTCCCGCCGTAGTAAAGATCTTTCGGATTAAATCAGGGATCGTGATGAGCGATGGCCCCAGGTCAAAGGTGTAGCCATCCAATTTCAACTGATACGCATGTCCTCCCACCCGCTCATTTTTTTCCAGCACCGTTACCTGAAACCCCTTTGCCTGAAGACGAATCGCCAGAGATAGACCACCAATACCAGAACCTACAATAACGATCTTTTTCTTGTCCATTTTTTTCCTTTCCCTCACATGTGTTTTAATGGAACACGGATGACGCTGATTACACGGATCAACACTGATTTTTCTTTTCTAATCTCACCGATAAAAAATCCGTGATCATCAGCGTTATCCGTGTCGTCCGTGTTCTATTTATTCTCTTAAACCATGAATGCCATAAATGCCACAGTGTAAATTGAACTTTTAAATTCTATCCGCTTGCATTTTCATCCTAAAATCAAATCCGTGACAATCGGTGTCATCCGTGTCGTCCGTGTTCTATTTATTTTCTCCAATCAACTCCGCACACATTTTGCCCGACAGCATCGCCAGCGGCACACCACCGCCAGGATGGGTCGAGCCGCCTGCGAAATACAGCCCTTCGATCTCCCGACTGCGATTGGCGGGTCGGCGAAAGGCAGTCATCCGATCATTGGATGAAATCCCGTAAATGCTGCCTCGATTGCTACGATAGCGCTCGTAGAAGTCCTGGGGCGTAATGATTTTCTCTACTCGAATGCGATCCGAGATCGCTATTCCATGTCGATTTAATTTTGCCAGAATGACCTTTTTGAGCCGAACAATCTCAGCCTCCCAATTTTGATCTTCATTCAAATATGGCACATTGACCAGCACGAACCAATTCTCGCTGCCCGCAGGTGCATGATCGGGATCCAGCTTGCTGGTGATGGCGATGTAAATGGTCGGATCTTCGGGCACTTTTTTATCTTCAAAAATCTGTTTGAACTCCAATTCATAATCCGATGCAAAAATGATATTGTGCTGCGCCAGTTGCGGATGTTGTTTGTCGATCCCCCACAAAAAAACCACGCCCGACAGCGATGGCTCCAGCCGCTTCAATTTGGCTTGCTGCTTCGGAAATCCCTCGATCAATTCATCGAACGCCACCACCACATCGGCATTGCTGATCACCACGTCCGCTGGGATCTTTTCGCCATTCACCTGGATGCCCTCAATTCGATGATCCCGATGCAAAATTTTTTCGACACCGCTTCCCGTGTGAATTTCGACCCCAAATTGATCCGCCAATTGCCTCAGCGCTGCCACCAGTTGATACATCCCGCCTTTGATGTAGTAGCAGCCCAGCCCATATTCGACATAAGGAATGATGTTAAGCGTGGCTGGTGCCTGGTACGGGTTCGATCCGTTGTAAGTGGCGTAGCGATCGAACAATTGCACCAGCTTCGGATGCTTGAAAAATCGAGACACCCCCTCATGTACCGTGCGAAACGGATCGATCTGCGGGGTTTGGAACAATTTGAGAAACGTCTTCCAATTCAGCAGCTTTTTGATCTCGTGCATCGGCGTGAACAGAAACACATCCGCCGTGATGTCATAAATTCGCTTCGTGTACGCCAAAAAATCTTCGTACCTGCTGGCATCAGCGGCTGAGAACTTTGTCATTTCAGCGATCATTTTTCCCGCATCCGCCGAAGCATCCAACGTGCTGCCATCGTCCCAGAAATAGCGGCAGATGGGATCGATGGGCACAAATTCGAGATAATCGGATCGCTTCAGTCCAGCCGACTCGAATAATTCATCAATCACAAACGGCATGGTCAGCAGCGATGGCCCTGTATCAAAGCGAAAGCCATCAGCGCTCCATTGGTTCATCTTGCCGCCCAGGGTTCCATTTTTCTCAAACAACTGAATTCGAAAGCCCTGATGGGCTAATCTTATCGCCGCTGTTAGACCCCCGAGGCCTCCACCTATGATGGCGATTTTTTTTAAAGAAGTATTTTCCATGTCAATTCAAAAATCCCAAAAACCAAAATTCAAATTTCAAATAAATTTCAAAATTCAATTTTCCAACTAAAGCTTCAAATCTAGGCTGACCGCTAATTTCACGAATTTGACCAATTCCGCTAATTGAAAAGATAGCAAATTAGCGCAATTCGAATAATTAGCGGAATTAGCGGTCCAAAATTAAAGACGCTTTTGCCTAAAATTCTCATACAAAATGGTCGTCAATAAGATCAACGCATACCCAAACCCAAAGTCCTCGATCGGAATGGTGATGATGCGAATGCCCAATTGATACGCTTCATTATAAAGAACCACAGGCCGCCAGGTGAGATAGCCGTTGAAAATCAGCATCGCCAACGCCGAAATCGCCAGGTATTGAATCGTGCGAAGCTGGGTAAACAGTTTCGTTTTCAATTTCCAATCGAGCAACGCCACCAAACCCAGGGCGATCAGCACCAGTCCTGTGTATTCTTTGCCAGCCCAAAATAATCCAATTCCAACAGGGATTCCGACGTACAGAATCTTCGGAATGACATGCAGCCTTGTCATCTCCCGATTCTTGAAATACGCCGCAAACACCTCCCAGATGAACAGCGAGGCATACGGGATGGTAATGAAAAACAGCCACTCCTCAATGGGTAGTTTTATAATATTGATCCCCAGTGTAAATTGATCGTTGAACCACCAGTGGCGTCCCGTGACAGTCGCATCCCAGGCGACAAATACCACCAGCGAAATTAAAATCGCTTTAAAGACATTATTCCATTTATCGACAAAGTGAACCTTGCGATCAAAGCTCAGGGATAACGGGCCGCTGATGACGATGAGATTAAATAAGAGATATTCAGTATTCATAATTTTTCTTTTCTCCAACCGATTGAGACAACCCAACGGATGATTTTGATTTTCGATTTACGATTTCGGATTTTAGAATTTATTAGAAAACGCAATTTTAAAAATAAGAATTTTATGAGAGCTTATTGAACGTTATTAGATACCTAATACTGATTTTAGATCAACGGACTTTTTATCACTTAATAGGGATATAAAAATTCGTAAATCTAAATTATAAAATCTAAAATCGAAATCCGTTGGGTTGTTTCTATCCGTTGGAAAAATTTTTATCATATTAGATAATCAGCATTACAAAAAGATTCATCAAAAAAGCGATATGAGCGAATATTCAAGTTGACATTGCTGCTGTGAACCAAAATGGAGGCTTTTTCATCGAATTCAGATAGCTCATATCGCTTAAACAGCTTGACTTTTAGATAGCATTTGATTATATTCACGGGCGAGATGCAGTGCAAGATGTGAAGCCATTCGTTTGATGGCTAAAAGATGGTGAAAATATGCGTAAAAATCAAGCGAAAAATTAGACCAGATAAAAATCCCAATAATCGAACAACAAATTCCAAATAAGACTCAATGACCAAATTATAATTTTCAAACTAGCCTACTTCCACTCCCTGTAAATCGGCACATTTGAATTTGAAAATTTGGCATTGGGAATTATCTGCCAGTAGTCGGACAAGTTTGTATTTTGGGATTTGATTTTTGAGATTTCATTTCAAACCTCAAGGAATAAAATGCCCAATAAAACAAAAATACTACTAACAGGTGCCACAGGCTACATCGGCGGCAGGCTGCTGCGGGCGCTCAAAGAAAAGGGCTATTATGTCCGCTGCATGGCTCGCAGGCCAGAGGCGCTAAAACATCAGATCGATGAGAGAACCGAGGTCGTCTATGGCGATCCGCTGAAACGGGAATCGCTGGAGCAGGGGGATGTGTTCAAAGACATCGATGTCGCCTTCTATTTCGTCCATTCGCTGGGATCGAAGGAGAGCTTTCTGGTGCAGGATCGGGTGGCGGCGCAGAATTTCAGCGAGGTCGCCAAAGCCAATGGCGTGAAGCGAATCATCTATCTCGGCGGCTTGGCCAATCCCGAGGAGAAGCTGTCGGATCATCTCAAGAGCCGCCTGGAGGTGGGCGATTATCTGCGCATTTCGGGAATCCAGGTGATCGAGTTTCGGGCGTCGATCATTCTGGGATCAGGCAGCCTGTCGTTCGAAATGATTCGGGCCCTGGTGGAGCGGCTGCCGATCATGATCATCCCCAAATGGGTGCGTATGCCTGCCCAGCCTATTGCCATTGAGGATGTGATTGCCTATCTCCTGGCTGCCATTGATCTGAAGACCGATCAAAACGAAATTTTCGAGATCGGCGGCGCCAATAAAATGTCGTACCAGGGAATCATGAAAGAATATGCTCGACAGAAGGGGTTAAAGCGACTGATGATCCCTGTGCCTGTGCTGACGCCGAAATTGTCCAGCCTGTGGCTGGGGCTGGTGACGCCACTCTACGCCCGAGTGGGCAAGAAGCTGGTGGATAGCATCAAGCATCCCACGGTGGTTCGGGACAGGCGAGCGCTGGAGGTTTTTGACATCAAACCGAAAAGTGTGAAACATGCCATCACCCAGGCGCTGTGCAATGAGGAGCGGGAGTTTGCCGAGACCAAATGGTCGGATGCGCTGTCGGCGGCTGGCAATGTTCCCAAAGACTGGGGCGGCGTGCGCTTCGGCAATCGGATCATTGATGCCCGACAGATTAAGGTGAATGTTCCGCCAGAAAAGGCGTTCGAGCCGATCCGACGCATCGGCGGCGAAACGGGCTGGTATTATGCCAATTGGCTGTGGAACCTGCGGGGCTTTCTGGATTTGCTCATCGACGGCGTGGGCGTGCGTCGAGGCAGGCGGGATCCCGAACATGCCTACGTGGGCGATGCGATCGATTTTTGGCGGGTGCAGGCGTATGAGCCCAATAAGCGGCTGCGATTGCTGGCCGAGATGAAGCTCCCCGCCCGTGCCTGGCTGACATTTGATGTCGAACCTACGCCCGACGGCGGCTCGATCATTCACCAGACGGTTGAATATGATCCCATTGGCTTGTGGGGAATTCTATACTGGTATCTGGTGTATCCGTTGCATATTTTCATTTTTCCTGGAATGATTCGGAACATTGCTAAAGCGGCAGAAAAAAATAGTAATCCCCACAGATGATAGTACTCTCACGGATGATCTTTTAAAGAGCTATCAATGGCTGTTGTATCATCTATGAGGAAATTTTAAAGAAACCCATAGGGTGATCTTTGCAAGAAATCTCTTAAGAAAATTTTTATAGGGCTAAGAAAAAATGATAGGCTAAAACTCTGAATCAGCCCTGAGATGATAGGACATCCACGGACCATCTTTAAAAAATTATCAGCGGCTGTTTTATTATCTGTGGGAAGAAATTTTAAAGCTAAAAATGGAGGACAGGCCAAAACCTCGAGTTAGCATCTGAGATGAGAAGACATTCACATACAATCTTTCAAAAAAATATCAGCGGCTGTTTTATTATCAGTGGGAAAAAGTTTCAAAGATGCCCATCATGAATATTAAACCAAAAATCGGGTTTAGCACATGATATGATAGGACATCCACGGACCATCTTTAAAAAAATTATCAGCGGCTGTTTTATTATCAGTGGGAAAAAGTTTCAAAGATGCCCATAATCTAACCTCTGACAAATTCTTCATGAAAATTTATGGAGCTAAGAATGGATGATAGACCAAAACTCGGAATCAGCACTTGTTTGCTGGGTGAAAACGTCCGCTACGATGGCGGCCATAAGCTGGATCGATATTTGAGAGATGTGGTGGGACAATTCGTCGATTGGGTGCCTGTCTGTCCCGAAGTGGAGTGCGGCATGCCCACGCCACGGGAGGCGCTCAGGTTGGTCGGTGATCCTGAGAATCCCCGATTGGTCACCAGCCGTACGGGTGTTGATAAGACAGAACAGATGTTGACCTGGGCCAAAATGCGCCTGGATCAACTGGAACAAGAGAATCTCTGTGGCTATATTTTCAAGAGCAAATCGCCCAGCTCAGGCATGCAGGGCGTAAAGGTTTATGATAAAAACAACGTGCCGAGCAAAAAAGGCGTGGGCATGTTTGCCCGTGCCTTCATGGAGCGCTTTCCGCTGATGCCCGTCGAAGATGAAGGCCGCCTGAACGATGCCCGACTGCGGGAAAATTTCATCGAGCGGGTGTTCGTCTATAAACGCTGGCTCAATTACGTGCAAAACGATGGCTCCCGCAAAGGCCTGGTGGATTTCCACACGGATCACAAATTATTGATCATGGCCCACAGCCCCAAACATCTCTCCGAACTGGGCAAGCTGGTCGCCCAGGCCAAAGAGTTTGACGCAAAAGAATTGCAGCAGCGTTATCTGACCTTGTTGATGACAGGGCTGAAATTGAATACCACCATCAAAAAGAACGTGAACGTCCTGCAGCACATCATGGGCTATTTCAAGAAGCAATTATCTGCCGATGAAAAGCAGGAGCTATTGGAAGTGATCGGCAATTATCACAAGGGCCTGATCCCGCTGATCGTTCCCATCACGCTGCTGAACCATTTTGTGCGAAAATTTAATGAGCCGTATTTAAAACGGCAGTACTATCTCAATCCACATCCGATCGAATTGATGTTGAGGAATCATGTATGATATTCGATGGAATACAGCATCCACAATCTCAGGTACGGATATCCCGATATTATCCCCAAGACAGGCTGGTGAACCTTTGTTGAATATTGGTTCAGCAATCCTCTCGCGATCAGGCATTGCCAAAAAACAGATCGCCTTTGAACTCCAGCCAACTTGATTGACCAGGATTTCATCAAGGATCACACGCTGAATAATCTCACTTCATCCTGCGTTGAAATCTCAGGACCGCAAAAGAAAATATCAATCCACCGAAGATGGTTAACGCGATCCCTTGCCAATAGAGGTATCGCATCCCAGCGCCCTTGATGAAAAGTTCTCGAACCACGACAACCAGATATCGCATTGGATCGAGGTAGGAGAGATATTGGGCGAATCGCGGCATATTTTCAATTTGAAATAAAAATCCAGATAAGAACATGAAGAAGACAAGGAAGAAGAAACTCATGAACATCGCCTGTTGTTGGGTTTGAACTGAAGCAGAGACAAACAGCCCGATTCCCAGCGTAGTAAACAGATAGACGATGATGAACAGGGCAAATAGTCCCAGATTGCCTGCAATAGGGATCTGGTACCAGACTTTGGCGAAGGCGATCGCCAGCGAGACTTCTAAAATGCCGATCACTGCAAAAGGAACGATCTTGCCGATGAGCATCTCGTATTTTTTAATTGGAGCCACCAGCAACTGTTCCAATGTTCCGATCTCTCGCTCACGCACCAGCCCAACAGCGCTGATCAGAGTCGTCACCATGGTGAGGAGAAAAACAATCAAGCCGGGGATCATGAAATGGCTGAATTTCAGATCCTGATTGTACCATACCCGGATATTGGCTGTCAACAGGTGAATATCACTGCCGTATTGGACATATTGCGACACGCGATCAGATAGAAAGCTCTCAAGAATCCCAGACACATAGCCCAGCGCCATTGTGGAAGAATTGGAATCCACGCCATCGACCAGGATTTGAATTGCGGTGGGTATGTTGTTCGTTATATTTTTCGCCAGATCTTTAGGGACAACGATAGCAACCGATGCCTTTCCCCGATCGAGATAATCCCCCATTTTTTGTTGATTAGGTTCAAAGTAATTTACCCGGAAATATCCCGAGTTTCGAACCCGTTCGATCAATTGTCGGCTCAACTGAGAATTGTCGAGATCGCAAACCACAGTGGCAATGTTTTTCACTTCAGAAGATACCACGTAGCCCAGGATAAGCAATTGGATGATGGGGATGAGGAACAAAATTCTGATCAGCGCCGGGTCACGCCGAATTTGAATGAACTCCTTTTTGATCAAATACAGCACTTTTATCATGGGCTAACCTTCCAGATTGGTTTTGAAACGGTTGATACTGACCAGCAAAAGGACTGTTCCAAAAGCGATGAGGAACATCACTGGCTGATAGAAATAATTGAACCCAATCCCCTTCAGCATGATGCCCCGGATAATGATCAAAAAATACTTTGCGGGTACCAAATATGAAATAGCCTGCAATACGATCGGAAGCGAGGCAATTGGAAAAATAAATCCAGAGAGCATGATCGCAGGCAAAGTCGTGGTCACCTGAGTAAGTATCATGGCCGTCTGCTGGGTCTTAGCCCGGGCTGAAATGAAGACTCCAATGCTGAGGCCAGCATAGACATAAAACACGCAGTACATCAGCAGCAGCCATGGATTGCCGCGAAATGGGACACCGAAGATGATCTTGGCGCAGAGTACTACCAGAACCGCATCCACCAGCGCCAAGATAACATAAGGGGCAATTTTGCCAATGATAATTTCATAGGGTCGAATGGGAGAAACCAATAGCTGCTCCATCGTGCCAGTTTCGCGTTCTCGTGTGATGGTGATCGATGTCAGGAGGGCGCAGATCAACATCATGAACACGGCCACCAGGCCGGGGACAATGAAATGAGCGCTTTTCATATCGGGATTAAACCAAACCCGAGGCCGAAGCTCGATCGGCGGCTTCAGGAGCAGAGCGTTCATCTCCAATGAAGCGTTCATCAGGAACGATTTGATATAGTTAATCGCGATGGTGGCAGTTCGGGCATTGGCACCATCGATGATGAATTGGACTGCGGTTTGCGGCTGAGTCTTAATGCTGCTCGCATAATTTGTCGGGATCACAAGGACGGCGAGAAATTTTCGCTGCATCAGGGCTGGTTCAATCTCATCGCGGCTACGCAGAAATGCTGTGATCTTAAAATAATCAGAGCTGACCAAACGCTGAACCAGATCCCTTGAGGCAGGTGTGCCATTTTGATCGAGAATCCCAATGGGAATTTGCTTGATATCAAATGTGATGATATAACCATATAGCAGCACCAGCATGATCGGCAGCAGAAATGCGATCATTAAGCTGCGCGGATCACGAATGATATGGAGAAACTCTTTTTGTATAATAGCGACAATACGCGGCTTCATAAGTCATTCCCTAAGACTTTTCTCGGGATAGCTCGCTCAACAAAAAATCATTTTTGGACAGAAAAATCCAAGCGTCAGGCAGCACAATAGCTGTTTCGCATTCTAAAATGTTAAAAACTGCCAATCATATCATGGCCATTTGCCAGAGGCAGGACAGGCATCTGCATCCTTGTTTGAACAATTGGGAATTCCATTAGAGATTCCTGAATTCGAAGGAATGGCCTATAAATGTCTTCTGACAAGGTAGATGAAGACATCCTCGATGGTCTCCCGCTGATATCGCTGTTTCAGTTGCTCGGGTGAACCGATCGCGATAATTTTTCCGTCATGCATAATCGAAAGTCGATTGCAATATTCCGCCTCATCCATGTAATGGGTGGTAACAAATATGGTTGTCCCTTCGGCTGCCAGATCGTAGATCAGGCTCCAAAAGCTGCGCCGAGAGATCGGATCAACGCCGCCAGTTGGTTCATCTAAAAACAGTATCTGAGGTCGATGCATCACAGCGCAGCTCAACGCGAGGCGCTGTTTCCAGCCAAGCGGGATATCGCGGGTTAATTTGTTCAAATGCTCGCTCAGCCCAATAGATTCGATCACCTGATTCTGGACCATTTTTCGCTGGTACCGATTCAAACCGTAGATACCAGCATAGAACTCCAGGTTCTCCGCAACGGTCAGGTCCTCGTAGAGCGAAAACTTTTGAGACATGTAGCCAATATTTTGTTTGATCTGATCCGCCTGTCGGTAAATATCGTAACCAGCCACCTGGGCGCTCCCAGATGTCGGCAATAACAGCCCACAGAGCATCCGGATGGTGGTCGTTTTGCCCGCTCCATTAGCGCCGAGGAATCCAAAAATTTCGCCGCGATGAACTTGAAATGAAACATGATCGACGGCGACAAAATCCCCAAAAGTCCGAGTCAATTGATCGACGAAAACAGAAATTTCTGTTGACATAGTCATTCAATCGGTTTAACCTGAAACGCTCAAATATTTGCTTGAACGATTGCACGCAATCGAACCTAAACACCTCTATTATTCCTGTTCGAAATCAGGACAGCAGTTGAACGAACACGTCCTCGATGCTGGCAGCGATTTCGTTGATCGAATCGATTCGGATATTTTCAGGCTCAAGGAGATTGAGTAAGATCGATTGGCATTCGCTTTTGGTTTGTCCAGAGATCAAATGCACCCGGTCCCCTAAGCTATGAACCGAATCAAAGCAACCGCTGCGGCTCAATATCTTAGCTGCCTTGGCGGGTCGATCACAGACCACATCCAGCACCGTTTTGTTCAGCAAGGCGGCCAGTTGTGCTGGCGCTGAGACCATCAAAATCTTGCCATGATAGATAAGTGCCACGCGATCGCACTTCGCAGCCTCATCCATATAAGGGGTGGTGAGCAGAATGGTGACCCCGCTGGCGCGAAGTTCGGTCAAAATCTCCCAAAATTCCCGACGCGATACAGGATCGACTCCAGTGGTCGGCTCGTCCAGCAGCAAAACCTTGGGGGTATGGATCAGGGTACAAGATAGCGCCAGCTTTTGCTTCATCCCTCCAGAAAGGGCAGCGGCTCGGCGATGAATGAATGGGCTTAACCGGCTGAATTCAAGCAATCGTTTCATCCGCTGCTCTCGTTCATCCTGACTCACCTGAAATAGATCAGCAAAAAACCGCAGATTTTCTGCGACGGTGAGGTCTGAGTACAATGAAAATCGCTGTGGCATATAACCAATCAGTTGCCGGATCTGGAGGAGCTGATCTCGAACATTGCGCTCTGCAATCCAACATTCACCCTGATCGGCGATCAACAGGCCACACAGAATACGGAGCAAGGTGGTTTTACCGGCCCCATCAGGCCCGATCAATCCCATCATTTCGCCTTGCTGGACCTCGAGATTCACGTCGTCCAGCGCAGTAACCTCACGGAATCGCTTGATCACATGGGAAATTTTGATATCAATTTTCAATCACACCCCCGCAATGCTATCCCATTTCATATTCAACCTGAAAATCTAAAATGAAAATTTTATCTTCAAGATGCCCAAGGAACACGCGAAAACATCCTGAAAGCGTTTTTCATTTCTTTTCTTTTGCGTCATTCCGCGCGTTTCGTGGGTATAGAATCGTTATATCCCTCTGCCCTGGCTCATTTTAGAATTTCAGGTTCAATTTCACCTTCATTAAAATTGCTTTGACAGGAACGCTCAAATCATCGCCATTACAAAACTTTTGATGTTCTTGCTTTTCAATCTATCCTTTAAAAATGAACCGATCATTGATCAAGATATTTTGGGAAAGACCAAGCTTATAAAGCAATCATCGAGACCAAAGCGGGGGTGAGTCCAATATTTTTATTAACTCAATGGATCCTCCCGATCGCTGGTGCCCAGAGAGATAAATTTCAGTCAGCATCCATAAGAATATTTCGACGGTTTGAAATTAGATCCTCTATTGGGCGCCTGGTCGCTGACTGATTTCATTTTATGACCACATCCGCAGGCATGCCGATTTTCAAGACACCATCGGGATTTTCGACTTCGACTTTTACCGCATAGACCAAATCGGATCGCGCCTCCTTGGTCTGGACGGTTTTGGGAGTAAATTCGGCCTTGGGAGAAATCCAGGAAACCCGACCAGGATAGGAGCGATCTGGATAGGCGCTGATCTTAATTTCTGCCGGGCTATCGAGTTTGATTCGGCCTAACTCTGGCTCTTTGAAGAAAACTTTGATCCACATCTTTTGCAAATTAGCCATACTGACCACTGGTCCCCCCAGTCGAGCGATCTCCCCGGGCTGGATAAATTTTTCGATGATCGTTCCGGTAATGGGCGCGGTGATCGTGGCATCTCGCAACTGGCTTTCGATCAGATCAAGCTGAGCCAGCAGTTGCTCCTCCTTGGCGCGCAACGCCTTGAGATTGGTCACGGCATGATCATATTGGACCTGGGCCGCCTGATAGGCGGTGAAAATATCATCATATTGCTGCTGGGTCGCGCTGTTTTCCTCAAGCAACGCTTTGATCCGCTGATATTTTTTCCTCACATTCTCCAAATTTTCCCGGGCAAGGTCAACTCCCCGCTGCGCGTTCTGACGGTTCAGCTTCAATTCATCCCAGCCAGCCAATAGCTGCCTTTTCTGCAAATGGATCTTCTCTGTATCGATTCGAGCGATCACCTGTCCGGCTGAAATCGTCATCCCTTCGGAGACGGGCATCTCAATAACTATGCCCGCTAATTTGGCGCTGACCAAAATTTCTGTCGCTTCTAAGATCCCAGATCCAGCTAATTCGCCAGAATCCCCTGTTGAACAACTCGTCATTCCTATTAACATCAGAATTAAAGGCAATACCAAGACATCGCATAGTGGTTTCATCGTTATCCCTCGGATTATTTCATGCATCGAATTGATCAGCGAAAGATTGCCTAATTCTCGGCACAGATTCTCTCATCCAATTCCAACGCGAAAGATACGCTTCTGCAAAAAGGCAAAATTTTTTCATTTTGGGCGAAGCGAGGAATTGTAGAATTCTTTTAGCACGAAGGATTGCTTCGTCGCTTCGCCTCTCGCAATGACTCATTTTTGCTTTGTTGCAGAACTCTAATGCAGAAGATCCACTGGAGTGCAAATTCATCCGCCGATCGAAGGCAAGCGAACATCGCTTTATGCTGTTGAACTGCATCATACAACACCGCGTGCCAATGCCGCGAAGCTTCGTGTCCTGGCCTGGACACAGGATCGCTTCATCGTGCGCTATGGTAATTCGCGATGACTCAATCTAATCAATTGGCAGAAGTTCGAAGCCGATCTTTCGAGATGATTGTTCTGGGTTCAGCGCAATCATTCTTCATACGCATACAAATTCGCCCCCACCGCCCGTCGCCAGTTGGCCTGGGCCAAGCCGAGATCGATTTCGGCCTGGACTTGGTGTAACCTTGCGCGGGTCAGCTCTGCCTGAGCATCGAGATACTCGGTGTTGGTTGCCATGCCCTGACGATAGCTCTGCTCGGTCACGCGAAAACTCTCCAGGGCCTGATCCGCCATGACTCGCGTGAGCGCCAGACGTTTGCTGGCATCATCCAATAACAGGCACGCTTGGGTCACATCGAGCTCGATGGCCTGGCGCAATTGAATGTCGGTGGCTTCGATGTTTTGCAATTGCAATTGGGCCTGGACCACCTGCGATCGGTTTTTCCCCCAATGCCACAAACTCCATTCTGCGCCGATCCCAACCAGCCAGTAATCCATCCATTCCCGACGAATGAAATCCAGCCCGGGCTTGCCATAGCCCAGCGTGCCAAAGGCAGCAAGCGAAGGATAGTAGCTTCCTTTAGCAATTCGCACCGCAGTCTGACCGGCTTGTCTGGCATAAGAGAGCGAGCGAAGCTCAGGCCGGTTCGCCAGAGCCCTCTCCAGAGAACGAGAGGGATCGCTCTCGATCGATTCGGTGATTGGCATCGACCCAAGCACGGTGTCCTCAGGCAGCCTCTGGCCGATGAGGTTCTCCAGCCGAATTTTCGCGATATGAATTAGATTTTCGGCCTGGGTCACAGCCAGCTCAGCTTCAGATAATTTTACCTGCACTCTGAGCCATTGCTCTCGTTTGGCCATCCCTTGCTTCATAAGATTTTCGACGTCATTCCGATGCGCTTCCAATTGTCCTTTTGCGCTGCGCGCGATCTCCAGCATCTGCTGAGCCTTCAAAACATCTGCGTAAGCTGATTCGACCCTGAAGATCAACTCGGATCGCTTGCTCAATACGTCAAACGACTTGCTGGATGCCATCGCTTTGGCAACGCGATAGCGATTGTCCAGCCGGAAGCCAGCGAAGATCGGTTGCGAAACGGTCAATTTAAAATCATAGTTGTCCAACAATCCCAACTGAAATGCCCCTCCAGGGAACAGGGTCACTTCCTGGCCGGCAATGGGCAGTGTTATTGCCGCGAGATTCAGTTCTGGCACAATGCTTTGTCTTCGATAAGAGCCGGAAAAATCCAGCGAAGGCAATCGCGCCGCCCGCGCCTGATGCATATCCTGCTCAACAATGGCTGCTTCCGCCTCGACTTTTTTCAGCTCAGGATTATTGGTCAGCGCCGCCATAACGCATTCGCGCAGCGTCACCTGCGCTCGAATCGGAACCGTCCAAACCAGTGCCAGCAGTATCAACAGCTTTTTGTTAAAAAAAGAGTCCAGCCTCATAAGTCTCTCCACCGATTACAATGGCGATTGAATGGACCGTTGAAAGTTCCAGCGAACTCTGCTCATCGGGGCAGTAATCCATATAACAGCAAATCGATGATCGCCTGTTCTCGCTGCTGAAGCAGTTGCGGTTCATCTGACGCGTCTTCGGGCCAGGCCGCACGGATAAACGGCTTGAACACGAAATAAAAAATATTCAATGCCACGATATTCCAAAGCGTCTGTTTCGGATCGACTGCTCGCAATTTCCCAGCAGCAATCCCGTCCGTGATCACCGATACCATCTTTGTCAGGCGACTGGGACCAAATTGTTCGAATAGCTCTGCCAGCACCTGCTCTGCAATCGGATTATTGCTATTCAATTCCCTAACCAGGATGCGCGGTAAATTGGGATGAGCAGCGATGAATTGGAAATGGGTGTGCACCATCCGGGCAATCAATTCACTCGGATCATCGAGTTGAAGCTGACCCACCTCATCGAATAGATGGAATAACTCCTCGAACGTCTCTCGAATAATTGCCTCAAACAAGGCATCTTTAGAGGAAAAATAATAATGGATCATCGCCTTGTTCGCTCCAGCACGATCAGCGATCTCCTGCATCCGCGCCCCATCATATCCCCGCTCCATGAAGATCTCCAGCGCCGCCGCCTTGATCTTTTCCCGGGTCGTCTCTGGTAGTTCCATGCCCCACCCGCTTTCTTAACCGTTCGATTTAACCATTTAGTTAAACTGCATGGTTAATATATCAAATTTAATTTAAAAGTCAAGCATTTTTTTAGCCAAATAAAAAGCCTTGACATTTGAATCAAAAATGTGTAAATATATCGCGCTGAATTCAACATAGTAGAATGAATCTCAATCAACGAACTATCATTGCAAGCGAAGCAAAGCAATCACATCTTAATAGATTGCTTCGTCGCTTCGCTCATCTCAATGACAGCACATATTGCAACAGACATTTGTGACCCGTCTTCCAGTCATCAAAACAGGGATCCAGATATGCACCTGAAGAGAATTATCATCGACTCGGAACGATTTCCAACTGCCAAGCACTATCCTTTTAATCTACCGGTATTGCGAAATACACCGATCGTAGAGCTGAATTCGGCGCTGGTGTTTTTTGTTGGCGAAAATGGCTCTGGGAAATCAACCCTATTGCGCGCTATTTGCGAGCGATGTGGGATTCACATCTGGGAGGATACTGAGCGCCGGCGATTCCAATTCAATCCGTTCGAGCATCAGTTGGCTCGGACAATCCAGATCGAATGGGCCAATGGACCGGTGCGCGGCTCCTATTTCGGGTCCCAATTATTTCAAAATTTCGCCCAATATCTTGATGAGTGGGCGATCGCCGATCCGAATATGCTCAATTATTTCGGCGGGACATCGCTGCTCACCCAGTCGCACGGCCAATCGATTATGTCCTATTTCCAGTCGCGCTATCAGCGCAAGGGCATTTATTTTTTAGATGAACCCGAGACCGCCCTTTCACCCAAAAGCCAATTGCAGCTCCGGGACCTGCTGGAACGAATGGCACACGCTGGACATGCGCAATTCATCATCGCCACGCATTCGCCGATTCTCCTCTCCTGCGCCGGAGCGCAAATCTTTAGTTTCGATATGACTCCGATTCAATCGGTTCGATATGAGCAAACTGACCACTATCAAATCTATCGTGATTTTTTCGTAAATAGCCCCGGGCAATCGCCCAAAAACATGAACTAATTCTTGGAGGGAAACATGACACCAAGATTAACTCTCGTCCTCATGCTGCTGATCGCATGCATGATCGGATCTTGCCAGAAAAAGCAAGCGGAGCAATCGGCCGCTCCGGCCGTTTATCAATTTCAGCTTGTGGAACAATGGACCACTCCGCAATCGCTCCGCGTGCCAGAATCGGTCCTATACGACCGCGACCGAGATGTGCTCTATATCTCGAATATCAATGGCAGTCCGCTGGAAAAGAACGGCCTGGGATTTATCTCGCGGATCGCGCCGACTGGGGTTATCCTCGATCTGGAGTGGGTGACTGGTCTGAACGCGCCAAAAGGCTCCGGCATCTGGCATGGGAAGCTTTATGTGACCGATATCGATGAACTGGTGGAAATCGCTATCGAAACAGGGCAGATTCTCAACAAATTTCCAGTGGCCGGTGCTGGTTTCTTGAACGACATCGCGGTGGATTCCATCGGAAATGTGTTCATTTCTGATATGTCCGAGCAGAACAGTGCCATTTACAAATTCAGCAACGGTAAACTCGAGCTATGGCTCAAAGATCCGCAGATCTCCCAGCCCAATGGATTATTTGTTGAAGCTGGCAAATTGCTGGTCGGCACCTGGGACGGATTCCTGAAAAGCGTCGATCTGGGGGATAAAACGATCATGACAATTGCGAAAACTGGCTTCGGCATCGATGGCGTTCAGAGCGATCGAAAGGGAAACTACCTGGTCTCCGATTGGCAGGGTAAAACCGCGTTCGTGAGCGCCTCTGGTGAGGTGAAGCTATTGCTCGATACGTCGGGATCGAACATCAACTCGGCCGATATCGAATATATCCCAGAAAAGCAGTTGCTTTTGATCCCGACATTTTTCGACAATCGGATCGTTGCTTATCTGTTTAAATAGCGGTAAAGTGGCTCGCTGAAGGGATAAGCTTCATGACAAGATCGAAGAGCAATGAACAGCCATCGCATGGATGATCGTTTGAGAGCGTAAAAAAATCGATTTTTATACTTGATGCCTGATCCGATGATGGAATTTATCGACGCATTCGAATGCTCGTTTCCGATTGTGACAAAAGGCAAAAGGTGAATTCGCAGCAGAATAGCGAATGCCATCGACGACTTAGATCATGAGATGAAGCCGCGTTTATCGGCTCTTCTCACTTTCTATCCGATTTTTAGAGTGGGGCATCTGCGAAGCGATTTTTCCGATGCAAATTGAGCAGTTGAATTCTAAACAATTCCTGAACATAATTGAAAGGAACGAACCGAAAATGAAAACCAATTCCATTCTTCCAGTTCTGCTCATCGTGCTGTTTTTGATCGGCTGTGCCGCGACTGGTCGGCGTACCGGCAAGAGCGGCGAACAGACATCCCAACAGTTTCAGCAGACTCTGAAAAAAACTGTTAGTCTGAACTACTTGTTGTATTTGCCGAAGGACTACGCCAGCACCAAACAAAGCTACCCGTTGATCCTGTTTCTCCACGGTGCTGGAGAGCGGGGCAATGATCTCTCTCGGGTGAAAATTCATGGCATACCTAAAATAGTCGAGCAACAACCGGACTTCCCATTCATTGCGATTTCACCTCAATGTCCCAGCGACCGCTGGTGGGTCGATCCTTGGTTGCTGGAAGCGCTCAATGCGCTATTGGACCAAACCATTCGCAACCACCGCGTGGATGCCAGTCGAATTTACCTCACTGGGCTGAGCATGGGTGGCTTTGGCACCTGGGCACTGGCAATGTTGTACCCCGAGAAATTTGCTGCAATTGCGCCAATATGTGGCGGAGGGATGCCCTGGATGGCATTTCGGATCAAAGATGTCCCTGTCTGGGCGTTCCATGGAGCGAAAGATCCCGTCGTCCCCATTCAACGTTCAGAAGAAATCGTCGAGGCCCTCAAAAAAATCGGTGGCAATGTGAAATTTACTGTTTACCCCGATGCCGGCCATGATTCCTGGACCGAAACCTATAACAACCCAGAGCTATATCGCTGGTTTCTGGAGCATCATAAATAGTCACTGCTGCAAAATTCGGATTCAAATATCACTGCGACATTCCAGCGCCAGCAGGGATCTTTAAGGTCGGTAGATTTAAAGAGCAAACTGGCATTTAAAAATTCATTCCTGTGTCGGTGCCCGTTCCGTGCTCGAAATTGATTTGGCCTTTGTCAACCAATCTACAATGGATCGGTCAATAGGAACGCTCAAATCCTGTTAGACCAGGGTTTCACGGAATCGCGATTTCTCAAAATTATATTAGAATTCTAAAATAGAATCATCTTGTGGCAAAATATCTCTCTTGGACACAGAGATCAGCAAGCAATCACGGCGATCACCAAGCAGCGGATTTGAGTTTATCTCTCAGTGAGCTCGGTGATTCCCCGGGATCTCTGTGTCCAATAGATTCTTAGCGCAAATCGTTTTCAGCCTATTTCTCGTAATCGAAATCCAATTCGATCTCATTGAGAAGCGGGAGCTGAGTATCTTTTTCTGAAAGCAATGGCTCCGAGATTGGCCAGGGGATTTCTATTGCAGGGTCGTTCCAGCGGATGCCGCTATCCAGCTCGCGGCAATATTCGTCGCTCACTTTATAAATAAAATCGGCCTCATCGCTCAGCACACAGAAGCCGTGAGCAAATCCTTTGGGAATGTAGAGCATCTGCGGTTTCTTATCTGATAAATGAATCCCCACCCATTTCCCAAATGTCGGGGAATTTCGCCGAATATCCACCGCCACGTCGAACACTTCACCTTTCATGACCATGACCAATTTTGCCTGAGCTCTCGGTGGCTTCTGAAAATGCAAGCCCCGTAACGTTCCCCGACAGGAATGAGACCAGTTATCCTGGACAAATCGTTCCGTGACCCCATTTTCGACGAATTCAGATTGCTTATAGGTCTCCACAAAGAAGCCTCGGGGATCGCTGAACACTTTCGGCTCTATCAAAATTACATTCGGAATTTCCAGTCGATGAAATTTAAAAGGCATTCGCTGCGCGTCCTCCTGTCATTGCTGTTCGTACCGCGAAAATTGGATGTTTGGGTGATCATGGAAATACGAAATGGAGCAAATCGATGGCGACCAATCGCGTGACGTGGCCAACGCGAACCGAAATCAGCACAAAGCGTTCCCAGATTCTGAACACTGTTTTTGTCCGATCATCGCATCCCTTATTTAACCGCCCAATCCTTTAACGAATTGATTGTCTGATCTCCGGATCGGCTATCCTCCCAGCCGCTCAATCTTTTTCACGTAGCCATCGGCATCGAACTTTCGTCGGAGACCATTATCGTTCATGTAACGGATCTTCCCGAAAACAGGCCTCTCGAACCAGGCTCGATCGTGTTTGCCGAAGCACCAGGCAACACCAGTGAACCCATTCGGATCGCGGCCGTCCAGTTCGTATTTATTGTTCAGATATAAGGCAATTTTCATGCCCTCTGCCGGGGTTTTGGTCCACTCTAAGATTTTCTTACCCCAATACATGCGCATATAACCATGCATTTTACCAGTGATCACCATTTCCTTCTGGCAGGCGTTCCAGTAGGGATCGTGCGTCTGGCTGGTCTCGAATTGCTCCAATGCATACAGATACTCTCGGGGATCTTCGCTATGTTCCAGCAGGGTTTGCCGTGCCCAGGCCGGCAGGCCGTCAAAGCAATCGTAGTATTGATTATAGAAGCAAAAATTCATGCTTAACTCGCGCCGGACAATAAGCTCCTCTAAGAACGCCTCCTCACCTGGGCTGCGCGCCTCCATCACTTTCAGCGCGATATAAATTGGCGATATCTGACCAAAGTGAAGATATGGACTCATATTCGAAAGATAGTCGAGCGTGGGATCGTTTCGAAGCTCGGCATATTGATCCAATTTTTCAGCGATGAAAGCCTCGAGATGCTTTTTCGCCGCCATTGTTCCGCCATGATAATGGTGAGTTTTTTTCACCCTATGGTCGATTTTGAGCCGGCTCATGGCGCGATCGACATCGCTGATGTCAAACGAATCGATTTGAAGATGCAGCGAAGACAATTTCGGAGCCTCCATGACCATCGGGCTGAGAAAGGATGGCAACAAGGTTGTAATCTTCGGTCGCAACGTCCCAGCCGAAAATTCTTCTTTAGACGAAGCCGTCTCCACCGGCACCACCACATCGCTCTCCACCTGGATAAGCGGGCAATCCACCCGTTCTGCCACGTAATTTCGCCAGGCGCGCTGAATCTTCAAATAGCCTCGATCGGTCACCACCAAGTCTGCCTGTTTCGATAGCTCAACAGCGCCTATTTCAGGAGATTGGTGACGGACCACCATCTCGATATTTCGCTCCCTCAGAGCAATTTGCACCTCCTTCAATCCTTCCAACATAAAATAGTAGTGCCGTTCATTTGCCTCAGGAAAATGATCCGTTAGGCCGAAAAAAACTACCAGTGGCTTATTCAACTCATTGGCTTGCTGAATCGCATATTCCAGGGCATGATTATATTCAGCCCGCTGGGACGCCTGCATCCAATACAGAACGTATTGCCGATGCTGCAAAGATTTTCGATTTAAGATCTTTAAGCGCTGTGATTGGATCATATTTGATATCGTGAATTTAATTCATAAGCGAAACAGTTGGTGAGTATATGGGTAATGGTTTCAAATAGCTCCACAATCGGCAGAGAGTCAGAGCCATTTTCGAGTGAATTCCTTTATTGAAGTCCCAATACCTGGTATAGTTTTGTACCTGAAATTCTAAAATGAACTCCTCATTTCTGAAATATTTTTTTAGACACAGAGAACCCCACGCGAACAAAGAGATCACCGAGAAAGAGATTAGAATTTATCCCTCACTGAGCTCGGCGATTTTCTGAGGTCTCCCTGTCCAAAATTTTACTGGTCACGGAAAAAAGTGCTGTCAAGGAAAAGTACTTAAAAGAGCATCTCCCATTTGCACAGCAGATGACAATTTGCCAAATCGAAATCCTCTTGGAATTCCAGTCCACATGGTATTCATCTGCAACCAGCAGAACAATTTCATCTGACCGGCCTGACTACTGTTTAAAATCTGGATTCAAAATTCGTACATCTTGCTGGCGGACTGTAAAGCCGATTGAATCGAAATAGCTCAGCAGGGGGACAGCGTATTTGCGGCTGGAGGCGATCATCTCCCGAAAATCCGCCACGGTTAATTCCAGTTCCCGATTGAAATGCGCGCGAATCAATTGCATTGCCTCGGCCACCCGCTGCTGATGGAATAGGATGCCCTCATCCGCCTTGATCAACTGCCCGGTCTCCAGCAAGATTTGCACTATTTCATTTGCTTCCGGCTCAGAAACGCCGATTTTCTCTGCAACGGCAATGACGTCCGGGGTGACAAAGCCAGCGTCGAAATAGATCTTTGCGATCTGATCCATTAATTTTTTCTGTCGCTCGTTAAGCTGCAGTTGATGTGACGCCAGCGCCACGCGGTTGTCTGATAATTTGATTTTCTCCTGACCCACGAGCGCCTCTAAGGCCTTGTTGAACAGAAAGAGATCAATTGGCACTTCGATCATCTGCTTCAGGTCGGTTCGCGGTATGCCTCGGCGCGTAGGATGCTGGCGATGAAATCGCTCCAGCGCCATCATAATCATCTGCTTCAGCTCCGAGTCGTATTCGGAGTGAACGAAATAATCTTGCCCTTTTTCTGAGTATCTGGTGCATTGCCCCAGTTCAACAAGCCGATGCACCACAGCCTGAACGGTCTCCAGGGGTTGCGATGTTTGCTGAGCAATTTGATTCAGCGAGAGGCATTGGTATTTTGAATTGCGAAGCAACTGTTCAACGATCTTTTGGGGATCACCGCTCTCCAGCGTGATCATCTTTTGGATCACCAACGGAGAGAACCGCTTATGCCGCGGTGGATGGACATCCAGCACCATCCCGCCGCCGATCGTGAACACGGGGGAATAACTCCGCACCACATAGCGATCGCCCACATCGGCGACAATCGGACTCTCCAGTCGAAACTGAATATAGGCCGATTCCCCAGGCTTGATCTCCTCTTTATCCAGAATGCTTACGCGACCAATGACCTCATTGGTACCGATATTGAGGCGAATTCTGGTTGTATTTTTCAGATTTTTTGGGGCACTTTCCAGTAGATAGAATTTTCCATCAAAAAAAAGCGAAGGCCGAAACGCATCTGGTGCAGCTAACACATCCCCGCGGTGAATTGCTTCTTTTTCAATGCCCACCAAATTAATGGCCGCGCGATCTCCGATCTTCACGCGCTTCACGGGTTGTTCATGGATCTGCAAGCCACGCACTCGAAGCTTCTGCTGCTGTGGCAACAATTCCACTATTTGATCCGGGGTTAAACTCCCAGAGAGCACTGTGCCTGCCACGATGGTTCCAAAACCTTTCATGGTGAAAACTCGATCGATGGGCAAACGAAAAACGCCGCGGTCCTGGCGATCGGGCACAACCGCCAGCATCTCATATATCTTTTGTTTCAGCTCGGCAATGCCTTGACCGGAAATATTGGAAACCGGGACAATGGGAGCTCGCTCCAAAAAAGTCCCCCGAAGCAAATCTTTAATATCTTCTATGACAAGAGCCAGCCAATCTGGATCAACCAGGTCGATTTTGGTAACCACCACAATGCCCTGCTTGATCTGCAACAAATTGAGAATATCCAGGTGCTCCCGGGTCTGAGGCATCACGCCATCATCAGCCGCAATCACCAATAGCACCAGGTCGATCGTGCTGACTCCAGCCACCATGTTGCGGACAAATTTCTCATGGCCAGGCACATCGATGATCGTAATGTCATCGCCCAGAAAAGCGAACCCCAAATCGATCGTCATCCCGCGCGCAATCTCCTCTGGCAACCAGTCGGTATCCCTTCCCGTCAATTGCTTCACCAAAGCGGTCTTGCCATGATCGATATGGCCTGCCGTACCGATCACATAATGGCGTTTCAACTGAGTCATTGCACACCTCCTGTCGACACAATTGCCGCAACCGCCTGGACGATCAGCTCGATCTCGTCAGGCCGAATTGTCCGTTGATCCAGCGCTACCCGGTCATTCACGATCCGAGGGATGATTGGAGGATCAGATAGTCTTAATTTCCTCGCCAGTGTCGCTGGCGCGTACTGGTTCATTTGTAGCAGCACCAATCGCGTGGGCAGCGACTCGGTGGCTAATGATCCCCCACCGACCTCTGACAAACCTTCTGCGATTGCAAGTTCTCCTCGGTCGCCAATTATCTGTTCCAACCTATCTTTTAGAGCAATCGCTTGCTGCTCAAGCTCCGCTTCGGTCCTCAGCATGAATTTGAGCACTGGATGATGTTCCAACAATTTTTCTTTATCAAGAAATAATCTCAATGTAGCTTCGAGCGCTGCAAAAGTGAGTTTGCCACAGCGAAGCGCTCGCGACAGTTGATTTTTTTTGATCGCCTCAATATACTTTTTCTTCCCGACCAAAATGCCTGCCTGAGGACCACCCAACAACTTATCCCCGCTGAAGGTAACTACATCTGCACCCAGCCGAATGCTCTCACTTACCACCGGCTCCTTGGGCAATCCGTAGCGGCTAAGATCGAACAGCATCCCACTGCCCAAATCGTGCATAACTGGTAACTGATGCTTATGGCCCAACTGAACAAGCTCCGCAAGCGGCACCTCAGAGACAAATCCGATGATTCGATAGTTGCTGGTATGCACCTTCAGCAACAATCCAGTCTGTTCATTGATGGCTTGCTCATATTCCCATAGATCCGTGTGATTGGTCGTCCCCACTTCCACCATTTGCGTGCCGCTCTTTTTCATGATCTCCGGGATGCGATAGGACCCGCCAATGGTGATCAACTCACCGCGCGACACAATTGTCCCTTTGCCAAAGGCCAGCGTATTCAGCGCCAGCAAAGTGGCAGCAGCATTATTATTGACCACAGCAGCAGCCTCTGCCCCGGTCAATTTGATCAACAAATCTTCCACCAAAAGATGCCGATTTCCCCGCTTGCCAGAATCCAAATCAATTTCAATCGAGGAAAAACCCTCACTCACCTCGATGAGGGCTTGCTGCGCTGGCTTGGGAAGAGGCGCTCGACCCAATCCCGTATGCAGCACAATCCCTGTGGCATTGATCACCCGACGCAATTTCGGCCGCAAGGCGAATTGAAGCTCCTGGCAAATCCGTTGGATTAGTTCATCCCGTTCCAGTCGAAAACCAGCCAGCTCCGCTTCGGGCATCTGTTGAATCTCCCGGCGCAATTTGTCGAGATACTTTCGAATGTGATCGATAATTAATTCTCGAGGATATTCAGCGAGCAATGCTTCGATCTCGGCAGTTTGCAATAGCTTATCGACCTGAGGCACTTGGGAAAGCATATTGCTTCGGTTCGCTTTGCCAGTTTGTCTCACTCTTGAACCCTTTCAAATCAATTAAATGATGTCGCAAACTAAGATTCACTATTATTGTTCCTTTACCTGACTGCTCGATCAGATTCAGCTTTCATTGCCAGACTATTTTCGGACAAAAGATGTTGCGCCTGTATCTTGATCGAGCAACGGGATCAAAATCATGGACGAAATTAATACGATTGAATCGCCATCAATCTTACATAAAATTTCAGAAAATATCAATAGAAATTTTCAGCCACAATATCGTAATTGGAATTTCAAGATTGAAATTGGTTATTTTTTACACCAGGGTGCTATCGATGAATCTCCAGCGCGATTATATCTTGCAATTCCAGCAATTATGCAGTCATCGCATGAGAGTCACACGGTGGCATGGTAATTGTAATCAATAAAAGCGACGCATCAAAACCTGATGGCTGCATGAAATATTCGTTTCCCACTGTTACGCGGCTGGTAACTGAACTGGAAATGGATGAAAAAGCCTTGTGGACTGAAGAACGGAACTGGAAATGGCTGGGCTGAACAAATGTAATGGTGGGAACGAAATTTCATTATGCAGTTGAGTGAATTATAGAAAAAAATCTTGCTCATATCCCTCACAAAGCCGACATTGCCCCCTAGGGTGTCGGCTTTTTTTATTAGGTGCTACTCATGAGTTCACTCTAAGAACTTATTTTTGATTGCGGTCATTGCGAGCGCCAGGAGACGGAGCGATGCAATTCTCTCGCGCAGTGGAGAATGCTTCGGTAAAAGCGCCTCGCAGTGACTGGCTGTTAGACAAATCTGATAAATCCAACCTTTTTAGAATAGCTTCATTGATTTTCTGAGCGAAAACTCTATTTTTGAACTCACCCCAAATCCCTCCATGCAGGACAGGGAGATCTGAAACGCCCATTCGCCAGTTAAGAGAAGGGATCTGCGGATGAGGTCTAAGATGATAAAACCTGAAACAATCGCCCCGGTGATAAATTTGATGCTTCCGTTCAGCCACTATTAAGGTAGATCTGTTTCCATCATCTCCTTAAAACCCCATGCCAATGGATGGAGGACCAGGTGGTGGGATATTAAGGGCCATAAAAAAACTATCGCTATTATGCCTCACAATCAAACAAATTTAGTGCTGCCAAAAAGTTTGGTCATTCACATTATAGAACATCAAACTTAACCATCATGCGACTCTAACGATCCTTCGAGATTCAACGCGAGCTTAAAAGTATATCAAACAGAAATGAATTTCCTGAATGAGTCCATTAGTTGAGTGGCTCAATAAAAAGCAACAATCCGTGAGCTGACCCACTTAGCTGGATCTGCCAAAATAAGACAAATCGAACTAACGAACAAAATTTCTTTCACCAAATTTGACCGTAAGCACTGGAACCTCAGCGTGCCTGATCACCTTCTCCGTGGTGCTGCCAATGAGGAAATGTTCCAAGCCTCTCAACCCATGGGTTGCGATCACCAACAGATCACAATTCTCTCGTCTGGAGTACTCAACTATCTGGTGATAAGCCGCTCCTTCTGCCAAAGCGTATTCCGTGGGAATTTCGATATGCCCACACTGCTCTCTAAATTGCTTCATGGCGGCGATAGCACGATTTTTCAAATCACTGTCGATTTCAAAAATAGAGGTCTTGCCTGCGGCATAAAAAGCTGGATGAATCTGCTGTTCAATTGAATGAAAGACAGTTATCCCAAATCCAAAGAGATTTGCCAACTCCAGACCATATTGCAGCGCTAATCTGGAGTAATCGGAAAAATCGATCGGCACTAAAATCCGCTGAAACGTACCGATCTTTTTCGCATCCTTTCGGAAGGTCATGACCGGACATTTGGACAATCGAATGACTCGCTCAGCCACGCTACCCAACAAGAGATGACTCAACGCTGTCCTTCCATGGGTCCCCATCATAATCAGATCGATTTGATGTTCTTGAGCGTACGTTAGAATCTCCTCGGCGGCCGAGAAGCCGCGGGCGCTGGCGGTCATAATTTTCAACGATTCGTCCTGATGTTGGTCCACCAGTTCGCTCAATTTTCCCTTTGAAATATCTTCGATCAATTCATAACTCATCAAATTATCTGGTAATCGATCATCTGGCCGATAGGAATCATGCTCGTACATTAGGATCGCATGGAAAAGATGCAATTCCGCTTTTGCCATTCTTGTTAGCGATATGGCATTTTCAAATGCCACCTTCGAACACTTCGAAAAATCTAATGGACAAAGAATTCGATTCAACTGGATCATCGCTCTCCCCTCCTGGTTACTCCATTGATTGACTTTAGCAATATACCAGCTTAAAATATTAAAGTCAAGCCAAATCTCAGTGCATAGCACTATTGATTAAAGAGCTGATTTGATCAAAGAATTCCAATTTGAATAATCGCTAATTCAGAAAATCTTGCACAGATTAACATTTTTGGTCAGAAAAATATCTCCTGAACCCATCATTCAAAGCGCGGAGCCCTGCAATTTTCCAGGTTGAAGGAAAGATAGGAGGGGTGCTAAAGATGGCGAAAATGAACTGGCAGGTTTGGAATTTGCCAAGATAATCCCACAGTGATAAAAATCGCCAATGAAGAACCATATTTCAACTTTACGATCTTGATGATCCGCAGAACGCCGCATTCATAAATTTTCAATTTCCCACGAATCTTTTTCATTTCGAAATACATTGAGTCTTCAAAATGTGCCCCCGACGATAATAACAATCCACAAGTGGCATTTTTTTCGTACTGCCCCATATATTATGGCGATGAGATCTTTCAAGCGGACGGAAAATGAAAGTGGTATGACTCCCATCCTCATCCCCATGATCCATTATTAGCCAGGACGCATCCGCATTATAAGCATAGCCTAACAAAAACCAAACATCATCGAGTTCCTACCGAGGACATTAAATTTGATCAGCTGAATTCGTCTTATATAATCGCAGAAGCTAGTGAAAGAATGAAGTAGTCTCAAAAAATCGAGGCAGCTAAAAAAAGCGGCTGATAAAAAGAATAGAAGAAGCCAAGGAAACATCTTCCCAACGGTTTTTAATATTTATCCCAGCCAGAAGCAATAGCAATGATTGGAAGTTTTCAAAATGTGCCACCTGGCGATAATAACTGCTCAATGACCAGGGTGGTACATTTTGACGTGCCCGCCCTCGGTGATTAATTGAGATCAAGTAAACTCTGTGCAGCAAGAGATAGCTCACGACTGAGAAATATGTTCTTTTGTTGAAGTTCAGCTAAGACTGCTTCAAGATCAGAAATGATACCTTTTTGGGCTGCTTTGAGAAGTAGAGCAAATGTCGGGATAAAATCAACGTGATGCAGCACTGCCTCCTTTTGAGCTCTTTTATCATCGAGTAACAGAAAATCAGCTTGTATAGAAGCTGCCAGCCTAATAGCCTCTGCCTCGCCTCGATCAATTCGGTGGCTGAGTTTAAATTGCGCACCTGAAATTGGATGAACCTGGATAAAATCACACCGAGAAATTGTTTCGCCTTGCAGAGTATCTTTGGTGTTGTAAACAACTTCCTGATGAACGGCATTCGGAATCAATACCTGGCCGAAAAGGTGCTTGAGCAATTCCAGCTTACCACATTTGTAGAGTATAATGAGGGGACTTGAATTGGAGACGACTTTCATATTCTCAAATTGACTTCATTTTCTGCAACGCTTCGCCTATTTCCTCTGACGTATTCCGAAAATAGGGGATTTTTCTTTTGCCCAAAAAATCCAAAAACTCATCATAAGTCATGTTCAGCAATTTTGCTGCCCTGCCAAAACTGATCTCCTCGTCAAGAAATAGTCTGAGTACGAAACTTTGATAGCCATAATCTGAAAGGGCTTTGATACTTTGAACCAACTCTGCTGGTATGGCAAAACGAACTTCTGCTGTGGCCATAGCAAACCTCGCATCTGTTTTATCTATAACTTTGCATCATGTGATCATATATAACAAAATTAATTAAGAAAGTCAACATATTTTTCTAGGCACACGGGGATGGATTGATAACAATTTTAAGAGCATGTCTATACGCTAAACTCGATAATTATTCTGCAAACAAATCCCGAGAACTCAATCCCAGATCCCAGACCAGCCCGTCCTCTAGCGTGACAAATCTCAACATCCAATTTCATGACTCATTTTCGTTTGGAATTTGGATTTTAAAAATTTGAATTTGTTTGTTATTTGTGGTTTGAGGTTTGGGATTTTTTTTAAATTTTATCCCAGCCAGAACCAATAGCAATGATTCGAAGATTTTAAAATTTACCACCTGACGATAAGAACTGACCACTGACCAGGGTGGTACATTTTGAACTGCCCGCCTATGGTGCACTTTGAAGTGACCATTTACATAACATATTATCACGCTATCTTCAGGCACTTGATTGCTCGTTATGTGAAGAATAAAGGACTTTCAGCGGAGTGGATTAGGAATTTTTTAGAGCAAATAAAATACCTGGCTTCATGAAATTTGCAACGGATACGGATTGATCAATATTTCAGCCGATATGCCCAATCCCTTTTGTAGATTTCTTATCATCTCAAGGGATAAAGAACGTTTTCGATTGAGTATCTCTGAAACACGAGCCCTGCTCCCAATATATCGCTCCAGATCTTTACGAGTAAGCCCCTGGCTCTCCATCTCATGAAGAATGGCTTCGATTGGATCAGGTGGAGCGATTGGATAATGCTTTTCTTCATAAGCCTCGACTAATGTTGTCAATACATCTAACTTATCACCTTCTGGAGTGTTCGGCTCGGCGCCCATTAATCGTTCAATTTCTGTCAGGGCAGCTTGGTAATCACGTTCGGTTTTGATTGGTTTTATATCCATTATTTCACCTCATATTGTAGTTGCGTCGATTTTATTATATTCTTCATGCGTACCAATAAAACGAATATACACGATCTGGTACTGATAATTGATAGCCACAACAAGCCGATATTGGTTACCTTTTATATTGAAAACGACACGATTATTGGCAACAAAACTGGCATTACGATAATCGTTTTTAACATCATTTGTCGACGTCCATTCTGCTCGTTTGGTTTTTGCGTGCCAGGCTCGTAATGGCTGTTCCGCATCGGGATGAATTTCCCAGAAATCCCTCAGCATCTTTTTCGATATGATTCTCACGCTATAATATAACAAGTTTCCGTTTTGGGAGCAAGTGTTTTTTAATTTTTTTTCATTTGGAATTTGTATTTTGGCAATTGAGATTTGTTTGCTATTTGACTATTTGAGATTTTTTCTAAAATTTATCCCAACCAGAACCAAAGACATTGATTGTAAATTTTCAATCAAATAGTCTATTAATCCAATTCGATCTCGCTGGCAGCAGTCGTAAAAAAGACATCTTTTCCTTTTCAAAGAGGTAAATTAAGATGTATTTTTCCAATACTGGCACCCAGCGAATACCGCTTTCAAAATAATGTGGCACTTTTAAGCGAGCACAGCTCTCGGGGAAGGTAATAATCTGTTTTATTTTTGAAGACAATTTGGCAGAAAATTTTTTTAAGGCGTGTTCTGATAGACTTTCAATAATGCTATTATAATCGGCAACAAAAGTCTTTTTGAATTCAAAGTCATACTTCAATTTTCATACCCGCTTCTATCTTCGTTAAAAGTTGATCGGATGGTTGCTCGAATACATCGGAAGCAAGCCCTTCATCTATAGCGGCTAAAAATTCATCCCACGTTCCACCAGGTTCGGCATTATCACGAAGTCGGTGCATTAGTAGTGCCCGTTGCAGTTGTTGAAAAGATTTTTCAATCTCCTGAATCTGCTTTAATTTTGTTAGAGAAATTAATGCCAGCCCTTTTTTATCAATATTGATAATAACATCCTCGTGCTGGGCCAGCTCACAGATCTCGTCGAAACGGGTTATCAATTCGGACATGTTTTTTATCGATGTCATACTCATCGTCCTTATAAAAAATTGGTGAAAAGCTAATGTTAGATTAAAGATAATTATTCCTTGTGATAAAGTCAAGCGATTAATTTTTGAGTGACCAAATTATGTTGATGTCCTGACACTTTTCGTTTGGAATCACGCTGAAGGCAGATGAATCTATTTTGATGGACTCTCGATGGAAAATTTGGCTTTTGGCAATTGGGATTTAAATTCTATTTGTGGTTTGAACTTCGGGATTTTTTCTAAAGTTTATCTTACCCAGAACCAATTGCAAGGATTGGTAGTTTTTAAAATGCACCGCTTGACGATAATAACTCCCTATGAGTGATGCCATTTTCAACTGACCCATAAGATTAAATTACCCAATCGGCTGATTACCCTATAATTTTCTAAATTTTCCCATTACCACCACCCTCTCCCACACCCCATCCCCCCCATGCCTCCTCCGACCCGCATCTTTATACCTATAACCAGTTCTTTCAACAAATCCATGATCGCTGGAAAGATAAAACACATCATCCTGCTTCAATTGCGAGAGAATGGGGAACAGGAATGCCTTCAATCGCTCTATGAATTCGGTCAGCAGGTCGATGAGGCTGCCTTTTTCGGCGTGGAGTTTTTCGTCCAGGAAGTTGATGATGTAGGAATTGGGTTCGTCATGCGGGGCTAAAAAGTGCTCTTTGAAGCGGGGTAGGTTGTAGTCTCGCTCAACGCTTTTCATGTAAGGAAGCTGCTGGGCGTCGAGGAATTGGTAAAAGGTTTCGGTGTCGGAGGGGCGCAGGGACAGGCAGAAATTTTCTTCCACCAGGTGCAGTCCTGCGTGCTGGATCAACTGGTCTCGAAGGGCGGCGTAAAAGTCCGCTCTCATGCCATCGATAATGATGAATCTGGCTGGTTCATTCTCCACGATCTTTTTGATGTGCCAGGAAATCAGGTTGCGATCTTTGTCCCAGGCGGGCAATTTTTCGGCAAACCTGTTTTCTATTTGGATGAGCCGATCTCGGATTGTGGCGTAAAAAAAATGGGAAAAGTCGGGAGGCAGGTAGCTGTGCTGCTCGTTCAGGCGAATCAGTTGTTGCGCCAGCAGGTGGTTGTTCATTTGATCCACAGCATAGGGCAGGAACTGGCTGAAAGAATCAGGGAGATCGAGCAGGGATTTATTCAACTGCTTCAGCGCCAGCAAATTCTTCAGAAAGAACGTTTCCTCGGAAGTGTCGGTCAGTTGAGCGGTCACTTCGGTTTCGTCAAAGGTGTTCAGCTTTTTATAAATGGCAGCAATTGCCCGTTGGCGAATAGCAGGGAATCGGGGCAGACTGTTGTAGAGGCGGATGACCGATTCGACGGGCAAGTGATCCAGTTTCAGCACTTCAAACAGGATGGCGCTATTTTTGGGCGAGAGCCAGCTCAATAAATCTTTGTCGTGTGGCAGGAGATCGATGATATTTTTAACCTTTTCACTATCCAGCGATTCACCTTTGAAGCCTGGGATTTCGATATTCATCGGCTGCAATATGGCATAGAGGTAGGCGGAGACGATTTTTTCAATCGCCCACTCCAACTTTTCACCAGGCAATAATTTGCTCAATTCATGGCTCACGATGGCGGGCAGTTCCAGCCCAGTGAAGGAGCCGTTTGCCAGTTGGCGGGCAGAATCGCTGATGGCAATATATACCTCGCCTCGTGGCAGCGCTGCCTCATCCAGCCATTGATTAAAAATTCCCTTCAACTGATCGGGCTTGAATTTGCGGCCGTAGAGCGCATCGGTCAGCTCGTTGATGTCCCGCTCCACGATGATGATATCGCCCGACAGCGCCTCATTCAAACTGGCAATGGTATGGGGATTGATGTTCTTTTCCAGTTCGGTCAGGGACGGAAACGTTGCCATGTCCAGGTTGAGAAAATACTCGAACTCATCGCTGGCATCGACATCCTTCACCATGTTAGCGGTGACTTTATACTCAACGATCTTGTTGTAATTATCCTGCGACCTGATGGCGGTCAAATATTCCTCGATGCCCGCTTTGATCATCCCCATCAGCTCATCGCTGGAATATTTCTTTTCAACTATCCCCGTTTTGAGCTGGCAGGAACAGACGGGCCTGGATTGCAGCTCGTTGAACAAATCCCGTTGACACTGCGACGCCAGAATCGAGTTGATGATGTTTTCGATGCGGATGAAATCATTTTTCACCGAGATCAATTCGATGCCCGACAGATGTTTGAGGATGCGAAATTCGCTGGAATCTTTGACGCCCTGAATCTCCGCATAATAGTCCCTGGGATAAAGCCGCTCGTGGTAGCCCGCATATAGCTCCCGATAGGCGGACTTGAATTGCTCGAACTCCGAAAACAGCGCTTCCAGACCATAGCTGTCAATGCTGTTTTCAAACGATTTTAATTTCTCCCGCTGCGCCTGAATGGAATTGAATAAATCCGTGCCTTCGACGATTGATGTAATGAGCGGGTGATTGATGTAGTCATGGATGAACATGACATGCTGCAAATTGGCATTGTCCAGGTTCCTGACCTGTTCCAGGGCAATGACCGACCGCTGCAAAGCCGCTTCCGATTCAATAGATTGCAGCACGGTTTCGATCCCCTGTCCCGACGGCAGGGAGCGTTTGACCTGGCTGAGAACCGCTTTGAGATGGCTCAACGATTGCAGGTAACCAGCAAAGGTCTGGCTGGAAAACGGTCGGGTCTGGCTGAAACGCTCGAGTAATAAAATCTTATTACTGATGAATTCTTCGTACTTTTCTTTGAACTCGATCAGGCTCTCCCACGCCTTCTCCTGCCCCTTCAAATGCAGATCGCTGGGTTTGATCGCCCCCACCAGCGGCGTCAGCTTGTGGTATTCCTTCAGGAACAACTGAGACACCTGCTCGCCTGGGGCAATTTGCTCCGCATTCTGGATGATATCGACGGTCGCCTGGTTGGGCTTCATCGCCCTGTTTCGATAATAAATCTGGATAAAGCCAGCCGCCGATAGCAGGTATAGCGTCAGGATAAATTGCGGCTCGGTGCAGCCGTAGATCGACTGGCGATAGTGATGGAACAGACGGCGGTAATCGGGCTTTTGCTCCTCGATGGTTTTCAGCAGCTCACGGATGAAAGTGGATTGCTCAGGTCGAGGATCGATGAGCACCTCATGGCCGATGATCTTGATCAAAAATAGCTTCTCCACCAAATTTTTGATCAGCGATTTCATGGACTCCGAGGTCGCCACGAAATGATTGCGGGTCAGATTCTCATTGATGTAATTGATCACCTCGTTGACCGATGCCAGCGGCGGCTCCGAGATGATGGGCTTGATCTTTTTATGTTCTTCGTATAATTGTGAGAGAATGCGATCGGTCAGGCGGACCTTGAGCTGATTGAAATTCGGACCTTGAGCTGATTGAAATCGATGATGATGCGGGCGATGTCGCCGAACAGATTTTCACCCCCCTGGCGGAGAAGCAGCGGCGGGAAATAGGCTTCGATCAAAATATTCAGCGATTCGTTCTTCAAATTTTCGATGCGCTGGCGAACCTGGACATCGAGCTCGCCCAGGAAATCGGGACTTTCGTTTTGAATGATCTGATAGGTGTATTGCTCGGCATAATAGCGGCTCAGCAATTGGAGGTTTTTCTCGCTGATCAGGTTTGGCTGCCAATAAACGAAGGATGCCTGGAACCGATCCGAAAGGGATGCCATCTGATACCACAGATCAGCGGTATTTTCCGCTCCTGCCACAGGATAGCCCAGCACCAAAACGTACTCAAAATCGCCCCGTTCGATCTTCGCCTCCCAGCTTTGCAGCATTTCGGGTGTGATCCGTTCGGGCATGGCCAGGGTGACCAAAAATTTTCGGGGCGTCTCCTGCCAGGGGCAATGCTCAACCACTTCGTGCTCATAAAAATGTTGCAGCGGCAGGCGGGGATTGGCGCATCGCTGGACTAACAGGTTGATCGCCTTTTTTTCGACATTGACAATGCGACCGAAATTCTTCTCCACCTCCTCCTCGAATCGATCCAGCACCGTCTTTTCGGGAGAGATAAAATAGATGTCCTCGTAGCGTCCATCGACCTTTTCCATTTTGATATAGGAGAGCGAGGTCATCATTTTATTCAGAATGTGGCGGATGAAATTGATATTGACGTCCTGCTCAATTTGGGAAATGCCCTTGCCCGTCAATTCGGCCAGCTTGCCGATGGTCAGCTTTTTCAAACCTGGTGCAATTTCGGTCAGGATCAGAATCTTGACCATGGCTTTTGCGGCTTGAATCTGCTCATGAATTTCCTCATCATCCTCGCCTTCGCCTGCTTTAAAAATGAGCGGAATCTCCTTGACGAAATTTTTGTAAATCAGGTCGATGAAATCATGGGTCGCCTGGTTCTCCTGAATTTTGTCATAAAAATTATCGAACACCTTGTCGGGTGTGATCAGCACATTAGCGTTATTTTCGATGTAGGGGATTTTCGTTTCGGGATCAACGGCGTGCAGGCTGTTGTAAAAAAATTCCACCATGCCCCGAGCCTTGGAGAACAGGTTGGACACGCTTTCGAGATAATAAACCGTAGCAGGATGCACGGGATAGATGTTGTAAAATTCCTCGAAACTGAGCTTCCAGGTGGGGAAATAATCCCTGAACTCGGCATAGACAGCGGCGATGTCCTGCCTGCTGTTCTCCTGTTTGATGGACAGCCGTTTTTCCAGCAGCTCTTTGATATGCGTGGTGGAGAGATAAATGCGATTGTTGAAGCGATCCCTGATCTTGTTGAGCGCCGCTTCCGAAGCGCTGGAAATTTCCTCGATATCTTCCTGCATGCTCAGCACCGTCCAGCAGTTGAGTGGCAGATTCCATTCGCCCAGGAATTGCAGAAAGCGGATGTTCTCGCTCTTGACATCCAGCTCCGCCCGTGACCGCAGGAATTCCGACACCTCATCGATGAGCAGCAACATGCCGCCTGGGAAATGCTGTTGCAGCGATTGTTGGATGATGAGATAAAAATCCTCCCGTGAGATCATCGGAGTGAACGAGATATTCTTCTTCATCAAGAAATCCCGCAATCCCATCGCTTGTTCATCCACAGATTTATTGCCATAAATTTCAAAGAACTCCTTCACCAGATCGGCCGATACAAATGCCTTGAAATCCTCGATGATTTTATGGCTGATGGAAGCAGGAAAGGGAATGCTTCTCGTGACCAACTTTTTCCGAATCGAATCGAATACGGCATTTTCCAGCGAAATATCCTGGGTGTAGCTGGTCAGCGAAACGGGCACCGCCAGAATTTCGCCAGGGAAAAAATCCTTTTGATAGGGAGAAATTTCAGGCGCCACGGCCGCCAGATTTTTGAACAATCCCGCATTCTCTGCAATCGCCGCCATGTAAGCCAGAAAATGGCTTTTGCCCGAACCATAGCTGCCCTTCACAATGAATCCCGAATTCTGCCGCTGGGCGATCTTTTTAATCATCAGCGCCACACCGAACAGCACCTCTTCGGTGAGGATAAAAGTGTTGTAGATTTTATCCGTCAACCGTTTTTGATCATAGTCATACAGCTCATTGATCTTGATGACGGTTTCGATTTCAGGGATGTGGATAAGATCTTTGATTTTTTTCATGGGCTAGTTCTCGACAATTATATGTTTAAAAGGATTTTTGGTAGAATAAAAAAAATCACTTGACTTCTTTCGATAAATCAATTATATTATCATCGGAATTGACCCAGGTCCGAATTGTCACCTGCGTTGGTGTGCGTTCCGCAAAACGGATAGGACCTGGGTTTTTTTATTTGGGCCAGAATTGGACATATATCTCTCGGTGTCGAATGATATCTCGATACTGCTGATCCTGTTTCGCATCGCTCCGAAATGATCTTCGAATTGCTCCACAAATCATATCAGCCATCTGAATCAAGTTGTTCTTAGCCGAATCCTGAATCTTCACCTTTTTGATATATGAATAGCTTCTATTCTTATCATTAATTTTTCGGTTTAAATATCGATGCAATTGTCTTCTAAAATCTTTGCTGCCACTTCCGTCGAAAATCACAGTGGCTTGACATAAATATTGCTTGGCATTTTCAAAGACCAAGCCGCAGGTATATTTGTAAAATGATTCTTTGAATTTAAACCCTTCGCCATATAGCTTTTCTTTGTTAATAACAATTCCAAAATAAAAGAAATTATATGGCTCAATTGCTTTTAAAAATGCCGTGCGGATCGCTGCTTTATTTTCTGAGAAATGGAATTCAAAATCAGAGGCTAATCTGAGTTCCCTTCGCAGCAGATTAATTCGCTGATCTGCCGCTTCTGCTTCATCATCTTCTTCAAATAATAGTATAGTGACTATAAAATATTTGCTCGATCCTTGATCTATTTTAAGTCCAGGATCGCCAGACTCATCGACGATGGCTAACATTCTTATCTAAACTTGTTTCTATTTTTATAGAAATTCCTTGCTATTACTTAATCAAGAAATTTATCCTTCAGCTCATCATTTTTTCGCCAACTTCTTAATCGCTCCCCACAACGACTTCGCCTCAGGATGTTTCTCCAACAATCCCTGCAAATGCTCCACCACCGTCTCCTCCTGTCCCGTCTCCCTCGCCGATTTGATCACCATGTTCATAAAACTGGGAATCAAAAAATTCTTCAATGGCATCTCCAGAAAAATGGATAGCGCCAGATCGTATTTTTGCCACTTATAATAAACATAGCCCAGGCGGCTCTTGTTGAATTCATTGGGATCGTGTTTTAAGATTTCTTTGTAATACTGCTCCGCCTTATCATATTTGCCTTCATTCAGAAATTTTTCCGCCAGTTCTTTCAGGACGAACGGCTCATCTTTGGTGGTGGAGTATTTGATCGACTTTTCCCACTGCTGGGCGGAGATGCCCTTCAATTCTGTCTGGAATTTCAGCTTCTGGGATTGGTATTGCTCGGGTTGACTGCTGTAGTTAATGGCGGCGTCGATCAAATCCATGGCCTTATCATATTTATTGAGCGCCTTCTTGATCAGGAAACCCAGAAAATTCAGGTCTGGTCTATCGTACAGCTTGGGAATGGTCTGGTCGAAATAGTACTCGGCTTTATCGTACTGTTTCAGGTGATAATGCAAATTCGCCAGACGCCAGCCCACGTGCGGGTCTTTATTGGCATAGTAGAGGTTGGTGAAAATTTTGAGGGCTTCATTATTTTTATTCATCGCTACGAGCAGGTCGCCTTTGCGGCTGAGGAAGAAATGATTGGAGGGGTCTTTTTTGAGAATCGCGTCGATGATCTGTTGGGCTTTGTCATGCAAGCCTTTTTTTAAATAGAGATCGAACAAAGCGCCCTGGACGTATTGATCATTGGGATGCTCATGGACTAATTCGTTTAATATATCTTCGGCCTCATCAAACTTCTTCAAGCGAATCAGTTCACGAACATCTCGCAAATCTACAAACAGTTTTCCAATTTTCTTGGACATTAATATTTTCCCAGCTTTATTCTTTCAAAGGAAATTTAAATAAATTTAATTGTAAAATCAACTGATATTTCTCTGATAGCTATCCACAATGAATCTAATTTCGCGATATAAATCCAAATCGACGGTCTGATGATTTGGAGGTGAATAAAAATTTTTCAAAATATGATGATCACAAAATCTCATTATTGACTTTTTAAATTTTATTTATTAGATTGCCGCCTGATTATGTGCAAGATTTCAGATTTGATATGAAGCCTCCCATGTATTCACACTGCTTTGCTCAATCAAATATCGGACGAGCTCTCAGATGCTTATTTCATTTCTTTGCGTTTTTAACATCGCCTTTTTGTAGAAATGTTATTCCGAAAAATGGAACAAATAAGTTATGTAACATAATCATCACATAATACAAGTCAGGAGAAAAAGCCTATGGAAATCTCAGCCATTCTTTCTGCGATCATTCTTATGTCCACTCTTCTATTCAAGGCATCTACTGCGCAAGCGTTGGAAAATCGGATCATCATCAATGCCGATTTGGGAAAGCATCAAATCAGTAAACACATTTATGGCCATTTCTCGGAGCATTTGGGCCGATGCATCTACGATGGATTTTGGGTTGGAGAGAAATCGAGTATTCCAAATATCAGAGGAATTCGAACAGATGTTGTCAAGGCCTTGCGCGAGATCGGCATCCCCAATCTTCGTTGGCCCGGCGGGTGTTTTGCAGATATGTATCATTGGATGGATGGGATTGGGCCCAGAACTAAACGACCTTCTATTGTGAACGTGCACTGGGGAGGAGTGACCGAAGATAATAGTTTCGGCACTCATGAATTCATGGATCTATGCGAACAACTGGGATGTGAACCATATATCTGCGGAAATGTTGGGAGTGGGAGTGTTCAAGAAATGGCACAATGGATCGAATACCTGACATCGAACGCGCAAAGCCCAATGACCCGATTGAGAAAGCAGAACGGTCGGGAGCAGCCTTGGAAAGTAACATTTTGGGGTATAGGAAATGAGAACTGGGGCTGCGGCGGGACAATGACACCCGAATATTATTCAAATCTGCTGCGGCAATTTGCCACCTATTGCCGTGATTATGGCGAAAATCGACTTTTTAAAATCGCCTGCGGACCCAGTGATGACAATTATCAATGGACCGAGGTAATTATGAGCGAATGGTCTAAAACCCCATCTTGGTTGCGGGGCTATATGAATGGCCTGTCTTTGCATTATTACACGGTTTGTCACGATTGGAACAGAAAAGGCTCTGCCACAGAATTTGATGAGTCCGATTGGTTTTTAACGCTATCTAAGACACTTAAAATGGATACTTACATTACCAATCATTCACTGATTATGGATAAATATGACCCCGAAAGGCGGATCGCGCTTGTTGTAGATGAATGGGGTAACTGGCATGACGTAGAGCCTGGCACGAATCCCGGCTTTTTATACCAGCAAAACACGCTTCGAGACGCCATGGTAGCTGCGGTCAATCTCGATATTTTCAACAAGCATTGTGCCCGAGTCAAGATGGCGAACATCGCGCAAACTATTAATGTACTGCAAGCCATGATTTTGACCCGAGGACGCGAAATTGTTCTGACACCATCTTATTATGTCTTTAAAATGTACAAAGTTCATCACGATGCCACCCTTTTGCCCCTGGAAATTGCGTGTGATAAATATTCATACCAAGGGCATTCAATCCCAGCGATCAGCGCTTCAGCGTCGAAAGATGCACATGGATTCATTCATATCACGCTGAGCAATTTAAACCCTGTCAAACCGCTTGATATTCAATGCGAGATCCGTGGCGTTGATAAAATCGTATTCGAACGCGGCCAAATCATTTCTGGGGATCAAATAAATTCATTCAATGATTTCTCCCAACCTGAGCAAGTCACAATAAAAAGCTTCGATAATGTTGAAATCAAGGATCGAGAGTTGCTCATTCATCTGCCAGCGAAATCGATTGTCATGGTTGAATTCAGGTAATAGCGAGCTTATGTTGCACCGAAATATTGGCTTACAAAACCTTGTGTCTTGAAAATTATTTTCTTTAAAAATTGCATAATGAGTATTTTTACAATAGCATTATTCAATCTCAAAAGATTTATCATCAATTCAGATTCCATTGAGATAGAATTCAAAGATAGATTTTTATTAAATTCTACAATAAAAATTAAAAAATTTATCTTGACAATTTTGTTTTTTTTTATATATTAGATGGGCTGTAAACGAATTTATCCGTTTGTTGATTCATTGAAAATATTTTTTGCTCTGAGCTGCCATAATTTAGCTTGTGAATTTGCAGCAGGCAGCTTATTGTGATTATGAGATTTTCGTACAGACCAAAATTAAAAACAGATAATTTTGCATTTTTTGGTTCTTCATTGTGGAATCTCAGATCCAATTTGCATTGAAGAAATCGTGCTGCACAAAATTCATGGTCTGATTTCAAAAATTGTTATTTAATCTTGGTTTTTTTAGAAACTTAATCTTTCGTTATCATTGGTAGTTTTGAGTTGCTGGGTGATGTATTATATTTCCTGTAAAATATCTCTTGAAAATGGCTCAGATTTTTTCTATTATGAAGCAATAATTTTAACAACCAAATCAATAGGAGTCAGAGCCATGACCAAAATTAGACCTTCGGAACGAATCAGTCGAGAAATTGATCAACTAATTGCTAACGGATGTCCTGAATCTGAAGATTTGCTCTCTTTATTGCTTAAGAAATCCGTCGCTAAAATAATTCAGGAAATCTTAGAACAAGAGATCGCCGATTATTTAGGTCGAGATTATTATCAACGTCAGCCAGAAGCCCGTTCAGGTTATCGCAATGGCTATGAGCCTAAAACGCTAAAAACAGCCGAAGGCAAAATAATAATTGATGTCCCTCAGCTTCGTAACACCGATGAGACTTATCGATCAGCTTTTTTAAAACGATTTGGGACCAATACCGCTGAGTTAGAACGTTTAGCCCTTGAGATGTATGTTCGCGGCCTATCGACACGAGATATTGAAGACACTCTTAAAGATGCCAACGGCAACAACCTGATCAGTAAGGATGGTGTCAGTCAAATCACCGAATCATTAGCTGATGAATATGACCGCTTTGGTCAACGTGATCTTTCCGGCTATGACGTGGTTTATTTATTTGTTGATGGTGTTTACGAAAGTCTCCGCTTAAGCCTGGGCGCTAAAGAAGCGATTTTATGCGCCTGGGCCATTCTTTCCGATGGACGGAAAATATTACTTCATTTAACATTAGGGAATAAAGAGTCCTATGACTGTTGGAAAGAATTCTTCCGCAATATGATTTCCAGAGGGCTCAGAATGCCCTTGCTGGTGATCAGTGATGGTGCCCCAGGTTTAATTAAAGCCATCGACCAATGTTTTCCAAAGAGCAAACGGCAACGCTGTCTCGTCCATAAATTGAGAAATATTGCTAATAAATTACCCACCGAAGGGATTCAACAATTGTTGCCACAAATTAAAAGTGTTTATTATCAAACCGATCGCGAGGTTGCCATCATCGCCGCCACCAATCTAATCGATAAATTTTCAAATCAATATCCAGCTGCGATCAAATGTTTTCAAGATGATTTTGATAATTGTTTAAGCTTTATGGATTTTCCAGCTGGCCATCATAAACATATTCGCTCCACCAATTTATTGGAACGGTGTTTTCTGGAACAGAAACGACGAACCAAGGTCATCCCCCGATTCTTAGACGAAAAAAGTTGTCTTAAACTGGTATACGCGACTTTAATTCGGGTCAGTGAAAAATGGCATCGAGTTTCAATGAACGATTTCGATCTGACGCTACTCAAAAATATTCGAACTCTGTATGGCTTTGAAAATAACAATGATGGATATATATCAATGAAAATAGCTGCATGACCATTTTCAAAAAATCTTTTTTACAGGAAAAAATATACTTGACCTGATAAATGCTCCATAACATCTAAATGCATCACAAGCATCCAAAAATGATTCTGTTTTAATCGAATGATCATTAATTTCATTCGCAAGATGAGCTGCTTTCAAAAAATGTTTAGCAGACGTTTTGTATTTTCCTTTGTGGAATTGAGCTTGGGCTATTTGCCTTTCGAGTATCAATTGATCCTTTACATTTGTTTTAGTCTTTTCAAAAAGCTCACAGACACGTAAAGCTATTGATGGGCATCCCATGCTATTTAATAAAATAACTCTCCAGAAATTTAGCTCCATTTCGCTCAATTGAGTGCTAATCTCATTGATGAATCTTTTATTAATTTTGCCCTCCCTTGGAAAAACAGGATATATTAAATCGGAAATTAAGTCTGCCATATTTCCGATAAGAAGAACGTTGTTGGAATTACTGCTAAGAAGCAATTCCGAATTGGGGCTGGGAAATTCATCGGTAAAATTATTCCAGAATATTTTTTTTATTGGGATTCTTAAAAGCTCAGGACATATTTCAAAATCCAATCCAGAGTATCCGATGACCAACAGATTTTTATTTGTTAGTAGTTCTGTTAATAAATCTCTTTTCCAGCTAGGCATAAGACATTCATGCCTCAAAGCAAATACTATTGATTCTCCAGATAAATCATCAGCGCTGCCATGAATTTTAAAATAAATTTTTTTGTAATTGGTTATATTCTGAATATCATTTTCTTTGATTACTTTATTTATTTTAAAATTTGCCGCTAGTTCCAATAACTTATCAAAACAGAGATCATAATTTGTGGTGATTATATTAGCTATTTTGTTTTCAATAAGCCCGTCTATCAAAGCTTTATGAATACAATTGTAATTATCAATGGAGAAATTATTAATGATTATTTTTAAAATTTTTTGTTCGCTCGGACATCTTTCAAAAATGTGCTCAAATGGAACTTTATAGAAAATATTTTTTAAGTATTCACTTTGTTTAATATTAAGTTGAGTAACAGATGTCGGAAATAATAATTCAAATAAATCACTTACCACTTTTTGACCATTAGGTATTGATGTTGGATGCCATGTCGAAATAAATGAACCAGCAATTAACACGGGTGGACTTTCTTTCAGTTCATTAACTATTGAAAGATAATTAGCGTTGCTCCTGTCAACCTTGACTTTTTGTCTAGAATTTTCATTCATAAAAGAAAAATCTTTTCAAAATCTGAATCAAGTTTTCATTCCTTTTGTTCAGGGAAGCCCCAACTAAGCCATCTGATGTAGTCATCTCTTAAAACTTCAGATATTTCTAAAATTTCTTTAGCTTGATCGGCGGTTATTTTTGTACCGTGAATAGCAGCATTGCATAATTTAATTATAGCGTTTATCAACTCTGCTTGTTTTGAAGTAATAGCAACTCGTTCTCTTAATTTTTTTACAATTAAACCGAGACTATCTTTTTTGTTTAGAGGGATATTATATCCTTTTGCTAAATTTTTAAGCATTGTTTCTAGTTCAATTCTTAATCCAGCTAAAGCAAGAACTGGATCTCCTTGAGCTATCTCTCGATAATATGATAACTCGAGTCCTGATGGAGAGGGCAATAAACCTAGATTTAGCATTTTCGCATTAGCTTCATTAAGAGGTATTACAGGGCGTTTTTCTTTATATTCCCTATCATTTTTTTCTTGTTTCACTTCATTTGATAATGCCTTAGCTTCATCAATTTTTTCTGGTATGGTCTCGAAAGATATTCCACCAGGGAATTCAGCTTTTTTTAGCCTTGTAATAACATCTTTGATTTGTCTTCTAAACAAAATTAAAATGGTAAAAGTTGTAATCGGCCATATCAAAACTTTTATGTATTCAAGAATAATATTCGCTAATTCCATTTCATTTCTCCAGTTATTATTTTTAAAGATGCTAAATAATCAATCAAAATTATATAGTTTTTAAGATAGATGGTTTTATAGAAAAATCAAAATTAACATCAACTCCAAAGCAATAAATTTTAAGCTAATTCACAATAGTAGACTACTCTTTTTTCCTCATTCCCTATTATTATAAAAGCTGACAGCTCAACTCCATCATGTACAAAATCCCAATTCAAAAATCTTAACTCGTAAATCTAAAATCAATTCACAATCGCAAACTTCCCCTTCTTCTCCTCCCCTGCCTTATTGGTGACCACATAAAAATACATCCCGCTTTTCACGTATTGCCCGTAATCGCTGATCTGGTTCCAGGTTGCCACGCCTGACAGGGGATTGTTGTGGTGAATCGTCTTCACCAGGTCGCCACGAACCGTGTAGATGCGAATGGTGCATTCTTCGGACAGGTTCACGAACTGGATATTTTTGATGTCGCCTGCTACCTCAAAGCCTGAGCTGCGATAGAACGGATTGGGCACGACGGTCACCTTGTCGAGAGCGGATTGGGTCGGCTCCAGCGTGGTATAAAACGGCTTCGTGGTGCGATTGGCAAAGATCGAGGATTCCAGGGGCGGCACCTGGTAAGTAGGATCGATGGCCCAGGCAGGGTGGCCGTTGTCGTAACTGGTCACCGAATAGTAATAGCCATAGCCCAGCGCCACCAGGCTGTCCACATAAACATATTTCATCGAATCGGCATGAAAGAAGCGGCTATCGCCCACAGGGATTTCGGCGAGCAATTTCCAGGGGCCAAACGGGTAATTGCCCGAACGATAGATGCGATAGCCCGCAATGTCCACAACGTTCTGATGCGGATCGGGAATGCTTTCGGCGGAATTATCAAAGGTAATGACATTGCCTACGGAGCCTTCTTTTTTGTAGGCGGTAACGGCAAATTTCGGCGCTGGCGGCGAGGTCGGCACCGTGTATTTGTGCTCGAAGTTGAAGGCAATCCTGGCGTCCAGATATTGGACAGCCGAATCACCAGCGGCTCGCACTCTTGCCTGGGTCATGTCCTCACGGATGGCATCCTCGTAATCCAGCCCGCCGACAAATTCCGCCAGAATAACTTTGATGGAATCCCGCCTCGGGATATTGAATGGCCCCAGCCCAAAATTGGCGTAGAGCCGATTCTGTCCCATGCGAGGATCGTTAGGATCGGTGAATGCCTCGGAGAGTTGCAGGGGATTGGCCATGGCCTCATACTTGGCGGGCAAGCCTGCCACACCGAGGAACGGTCCCGAATGGTCATTGGTCGGCGCCGCTGCCGACCAGACAAAGTTGATCTTGTTTTCGATACCATTGGAATCGGGCGAGACGTAGAGAAATTTGATGCCCATAAAACCAGGGGCGATAAATTCTGGCGAAAAGATATTGCGGTTGCTAATGGGATCGTAACGGACATGCTGGAAGAAATCGAACGATTCGTCGATGCCAGGGATGGCGGTGTAATCCCCTGCCCAGGCAACCAGCAGGCGCCTGTCGGGATCGTAGGTGCTATGGGTGTTGCGAGCGCCATCGGGAAAATTGGGGAAGGTCAAATTCCAGCCCCGATGGTTGGGCGACAGAGCGTAGGTGAACAACAGGTACACGCCATTCAGCGGATCTCGGCGTTGGGCATTGCGGATCGTGTATTCGATGATGAGGTAATTTTCATCCGCTTGGGTGCCCGACCACTGCCGCACGATGCGCTTCACCACGACAGGGATATTCTGATTGTCCCAGGGCTGATACCATGCGCCGTTGATCTCCCACTGGGATTCGATCACATCCTCGGCTTCCCTGGGATTCTTTTGCAGCCAGTAGTTCTCGCCTTTTTCCCATCGGCGGTGATGGATAGGCTTGTTATTGGCATCTTTTGAGACCAAATATCGAAACTGATCGCCCTCGAATCCGACGTCGGTATCATGCGTGGCAAAGTTATCCCAGCCCCAGACCTTGCCCGTATCGGTCATGGCAGTGATGAAAAATCCGCCACAAAGGAGATAGGTATGGCTGCCGCCGATATTCTGTTTGATCTCCTCGGTGCTAAAGCCAGGCCAGTCCAGTCCGTAGGTCTTCCTGCCCCAGTCGGCCATGGGTTCGCAGTCCTGTGCCAGATGAAACGAATGCCAGAGCTTGCCACGGGTGAGGTTGATGGTGTAGGTTTGGGAATGGGATAAATTCGGGATGGCGATGAAAAGGATTAGGATAAAATTGATTTTAAAGAATAGCGATTTTTTCATTGGTCGATTCATTGGTTTTGATAAATAAAATCCAGATTAAAAAGAAATTTTATTTTCCAACGGATAGAAACAACCCAACGGATTTTATCCTAAGGTTTTTATCCGTTGGCACATTCAATCCGTTGGGGAAATAACAATATTTTTTCCAACTGATAGGAACAACCCAACGGATGAAAGATTTTTAGGCTCGGATGCCTTTTATTTGTAATTCATCACTGGCAAAATTGACGATGATACTAATATTTAATTTTAATGCTCGCAGATATGATTGTATCTTTGCAATGTCATAAAAATCGATATTATCTTTTAGCGCCTTGATATCACAGATGATTTGATTTTCGATTAACATCGGTTTCATTTTGAAGGTGCTGATTATATCTTCTTCAAAACGAACCGCAATTGGGAATCTTGATTGATACCTGATCTTTCGATAATCAAGCTCGATAGCAAGCATTTTATTGTAAACGGATTCGCTATAGCCTGAGCCGTGAGTATTAAAAATGTAGAGAATCGCCTCTCTCAATTTAGCTAATACTTTTCGCTCTTTCTCGGTAATAATATTTTTAATGAAATCATAGTTTTCATTTATCGTTTTTTCTTTTTCACCAAAAGGCATTCTCTCGAATTCGACTTTCTGCAAGCCAAAATTGACCAACAACCCCAGCCGCAAACCCCACAGCTTTAATTCCGAAAGGATCTGGATATAATTTGATTGCAGAAAATTCGATTGCAATGATTTTAGCTCCAGGATTATTTTATCGAACGCAACAAAATCAACTTCAAAATCCTTTACCTTACAATCCCTATGCGACAGTGTTTTGCGTTCCTTTGAACGAAATGGAATCCCTTTAATTTGAAATAACTTCTCCCACGCCTTATGATAAGCCTTCTCATCATAACCAACACCCAACGAATTATGAACCTCATAAAAACATCCAATCAATTGATGAGTCAGCTCTTCATAAATTAATCCCATAAAAATCCCTTAAAAAAATCCGTTGGGTTTTTTCTATCCGTTGGGAAAAAATAAAATTCAACAAAATTAAAAATCTATTATCTTGATATTCTAAATCCTCCTAAATTCACCCCACAACAATCCCCCAAAAATAGCATCCGTTGGGTTGTTTTCCGCCCAGGCGGATTGGAGAAAAAAATAAATCCACATTAAAATCAGAATGAGAATCCAATCGACACAAAAATCTGTCTCGGAATATTCTTATACACCTGAAAATAATTGTACAAATAAACATCCCGCAATGGATCGTTATCGGGATCAGCGTAGGTGGCGCTGCGCAGCACCCAACGATCCAGCTCTTCGGTGCCGCTAATCGGCGTTAGATGTTTGTTGTTGAACAAATTCAGTACTCGCAGGCTGGCGTTGAAATTCAGCTTGCCGATTTTGGCTGCTTTTTCGATCCGCAGATCGGTCTGCGATTCCATGGGGTAGCGGCGATTGGATTCGACCTGATATTCGTATTGGTATTCAGGCGACCAGTAGTAAGCCAGCCCACTGCGAATGGTGATGATGATTCCAGCCGATAAATTGGCAAACGGTTTGATGCCAAATAATTTGATTCCGCCGTCCGCTGGAATATTGTACGTCAGCGCCCCGTTGAAGCGATGGGTGCGATCTTCTGGCGACAGATAATCGCTGGCGGAGTAACTATACTTTTGTTCTAGCTCAGGCGTCAGGTCGATCCGATCGAGATAAACGCCGTGGAAGCCATAATTGGTCTGACTGAGGGTGTAGGCAAATCGGTACGTCCATCGTTCGATGGCACGATTCGCAAAGCTGATCTCGATGCCACGGGAATTGCCGTAGCCATTATTTTCGTAGCTGATATACGAACCTTTTAGATCCCCTTCTTTATTCTGACTGCCCGTTGAAGACTTGATATAAACAGCGGAAATCTGATCCTTCAGGTCATTGTAATAAGTGACGATATCCAGTTGATGCGTGTCCCACAGATTCTGCTGCACACCGACCTCATAATTGATGCTCAATTTGGGCTTCAAATTGGGATTGCCATAGCTGCCCCAGCCGTTGTAGGTTTGGTTATCCAGCGCCTGGTTAATCGTCGGCATGGAGCGGAAATGGCCATATTGCACCCGAAATGCTGTCTTTTCGGCAATCGGAAATGAAATTCCCGCTCGGGGTGAAAAGGAGTAAAAAGTTTTAGAAGGTTCCCACTCAGGGATTCCCACACTGGGACTTCCCAGGGCAGGATAAAACGGATTATATTTATCCTTGGGAACGTCAGTGCCGAAATTATAGGCATCGAATCGCAAGCCGAGGTTGGCCACCATGCCAGCGAATTCCAGCTTATCCTGAATATAGGCGGCGGTGTACCAGGTTTTGGCTTTGTAATTGGTGGCAAACCCTGTCCGCCAGATGAACGCCGCCACACAGAGGGACGAAGCGGCATTGTAATCCTGATCCATCAGCGAGGCTTCGATGCCTGCCTTGAGCAGATTAGTGTTGGTCACCTGATAATTGAAATTGATTTTCCCTTCGTAAAAATGGGTGACCGATGCCTGGTTGTAAACACTCGACCAGGTATAATATTCACGATACTTTTCATTCCAGGGACCTCGATCTTCCAGCAAGCGATCTTCAGGTTTGGGATGAAGCTGGACATCTTTATCCGTGGCTGGGGTCGGTGTTTGCAAAGCATAAAGTCGTTCGAACTGATGCGTCAATGTGGTTTCAAGAAATGATTTGGATGAGAAGATCAGCTTGTAATTCAGGCTCTGAGCATAGACAGTTTCCTCTCGTGGCGAATCATAGACCAGCGTGTATTTTCGCTTAGCGCCGTAAGTTCCCCACAATCCAGCCCAGCGCACATCATCTGAGCCTGATCCCATGCCAGAGTAGTAATGCTGATACAATCCTGTGAATTTGAAATTATGCTGGGTGTTCGGTTTGAAGGCGAGTACTAATGAGTAGTTCCCCAATTTTTGGACCTTTTCCCGAGTCGGCAATCTAGTTGGTTTATTCTTAAGCTCTCCTGTGATGAAAAAGCTCATTTTTTGAGCATCTTTGCCCAGCGGACCGCCGAAACTGAACAGGTAGCGGGTGTAGGCATATTTCCGATAATCGTATACGCCGAGAATGTTATCATCAGAAGGCGTATGGTTTTTGACCCACAAGTTATAGTTCCGCAACACCTCCTGTTCATTCACCACGCCTGATGGATCTCTGAATTGTGGTTCTTGTCGCCAACGCTCAATATTGCCCCATTTTTTCCATTCAAACTGATTTTTCGAGTAGAGATAATCGCCCCAGTGATATTTGCCAGGGGGACGATATTCGATTTGAAAGGCGCCGTTAAATTTGGGTCCTCCCTCCTTGGTGACCACTTTCACGACGCCTGATTGGGCATTGCCGTATTCGGCATTGAATCCACCCGTAATCACTTCCATCTGGGATACGGCGAGAGGATTGATGTCATATTTCCAACTGGTTTCGGATTTGCCGCCAGTGCCATAGGCTGGAACTCCCGAGTTTGTGATCAGGCTGGTGATACCATTGATCGAATAATTGATCTCGTAGGCCCCGCCGCCACGAATGCTCAGTGTCCCATCTGGATTGCGATTGATACCTGGTGCAAGCTCGAGCACGCTCCGAAGACCTTCAACGGGCAAGTTCTTCACTTCTTTGGCTTCATAATGGAGTGACGTGGAGGTTTTGTCAACTTCTACAATAGGACGTTCAGCAATAATCGTGATCGATTGACCTAAATCTAAAACGGTTGAGGTCATGGAAACATCGATTTTGGTTGTGCGATCGATTTTTACAGCGACATTCTCAATTGTTACTTTTTGATAGCCCATATAAAAAAAGTTGAGCGTATAATTTCCTGGAGGAACATTGAGAATGACATACCAGCCTTTCAAATCCGTCGCTGCACCAAGCATCGTGCCATCAATAATCACGTTGACACCAACCAGAGGCTGGCCATTTTCTTTATCAGTCACTTGACCTGAAATTTTTCCGGTATTTTGGGCAAAAATGGGGCACGCACAAAATAGATAGATAATCAGTAAGCCAATTAGGTGGGTACTCGCTTTCAATTTCAACTCGTCCTCCTGCAGTTAGTACGCTAGACGAACCATTTCATTTTAATAAATTTTAACGAAAATGTCAAGCAGAAAATTGACAGATATAAAATACTTTTGAATCAAAGAAAGTGCGACAGCATTTATTTCCCTTAAAAATGCTATTGCAGAGAAAATTATAGCGCTAAATAAATAGCTCGGATTAACATCATCAAAAACTGAGTTAAGCTTTAAGCGGAATCGGAGTTCAATTGATTTTTCTCTGAAAGAGAAAAATGCTTGTAAATTTCCAGTAATTCATTTATATTTTGGCCATTGTTCAGGCCGCTAACTTACTTAAGCTTGTCTTGGTGAAATTGAACGACGCCTTTAGAGGATGATAGATTTTTGCTTATTGAACGGTATCATTGAATGAACTTCAACTTATTTTTAACGCTTCTTGGATTGAAAAAAAACCACCAGCTTCTGATCCACAGCGCCTATCGGAAAATTCGGGCGGCGTTTCCCAATCTGAGCATTGAACAATTGATCGAACTGCTTCAGGAGCGAGTCGGCTTCGATGGCTCGCTCATTATGCCAGCCTTTACCTATTGCTTCAAAAAATCAATCGCCGAGTACGACATTTTTGATCGAAATAATTCGCCTAGCAAGGTGGGAGCCGTTTCGGAAGTCTTTCGAAAGATGCCGAATGTAATTCGAACCTCCTCCCCTACCCATTCGTTCAGTCTCTGGGGCAAGGCGGCACGGGAGATCGATCCTGCCAACTCGCCCGATAGCCCGTTGGGCAAAGGCAGTGTGCTGGACTGGCTGAACCAGCAACCCGAGGCTCATATTTTGTTATTAGGTGTGAACTTCACGGCCATGTCCTTTTGCCATTTTTTGGAGGTGGCAGCGCCAGTCCCCTGGGCGGATTTTTCGCCCTGGGATCATCTGCGGGTATTGAAAATTGGGGTTTCAACTCACGGTGAACAAGAGCTGAAGGAGATCCCTGGCTGCAGCAAATCGTTTGTTAATTTCG
>FWWM01002188.1_pt1 | contig 54295 bp, 61 predicted proteins | sample 2228351 | NCBI WGS metagenome assembly FWWM01 (sample SAMEA103939774, study PRJEB20133) | metagenome | reverse complement strand
GCTCGATCCCCCCTTCTGCTGCGGCCACCCCGCCCCCAGCCCCTACCGCTCCGCCCGACAAGCCCTGGCGGGTGAGCGAGGCTGTCCCCATGACCCCCTTAAGGCGGCGCATCGCGGAAAGGCTGCTTCTTGCCCGGCAGACCACGGCCATGCTCACCACCTTCAACGAGGCGGATATGTCCGCGGTCATCGCCCTAAGGCGGGAACTCGGGGAGGCCTTCCAGAAGAAGCACGGGGTCAAGCTGGGTTTCATGAGCTTTTTTGTGAAGGCCGTGGTCCAGGCCCTTAAGGAAATCCCCGAGCTCAACGCCGAGATCCGGGATAACCACATCGTCTACCACCGCTACTACGACATCGGGGTGGCCGTGGGGGGCGGGGAGGGGCTGGTGGTCCCGGTGATCCGGGATGCGGACCGGCTCTCCTTTGCGGAGATTGAGCGGCAGATTGCGGACTTTGCCGAAAGGGCCCGGACCAAAAAGCTCAAGCCCGAGGAGCTCATGGGGGGGACCTTTACCATTACGAACGGCGGGGTCTATGGCTCTCTAAACTCCACCCCCCTCCTTAACCCCCCCCAGGTGGGGATCCTGGGGATGCACGCCATCCAGGAAAGGCCCGTGGCCCGGGAGGGGCAGGTGGTGATCCGGCCCATGATGTACCTGGCCCTCTCCTACGACCACCGCATCGTGGATGGGCGGGAGGCTGTGACCTTCCTGAGGCGGGTCAAGGAGCTCATTGAAAACCCGGTGCGGCTTCTCCTGGAGGTCTAGATGAGGCACCAGCTCCTCGTCATTGGGGCCGGGCCTGGGGGGTATGTGGCGGCCATAAGGGCGGCCCAGCTTGGCCTCGAGGTGGCCGTGGTGGAGAAGGAAAAGGCCCTGGGGGGGACCTGCCTAAGGGTGGGGTGCATCCCCTCCAAGGCTCTCCTGGAGATGAGCGAGAAGTACTACGAGGTCAAAAAGGGCCTCCTTGGGGTCAAGGTGGAGGGCCTAAAGCTAGACCTCTCGGAAATCCTGGCCCACAAGGACCGGGTGGTCCAGGCCAACACCCAGGGGATTGAGTACCTCTTTAAAAAGAACGGGATCAAGCGTTACCAGGGCCGGGCCCGGTTTTTGGGCCCTAGAAGGGTCTTGGTGGAGGAGACGGGGGAGGAACTCGAGGCGGACTGGATCCTCCTTGCCACCGGCTCCGCCCCCCTCATCCCCCCTTGGGCCCAGGTGGACTATGAGCGGGTCGTGACCTCCACCGAGGCCCTAAGCTTCCCCGAGGTCCCGGAGCGCCTGATTGTGGTGGGGGGCGGGGTGATTGGCCTGGAGCTTGGGGTGGTTTGGCACCGCCTGGGGGCTAAGGTCACAGTCCTGGAGTACCTGGACCGCCTCCTTCCGGGGATGGATGCGGAGCTCGGCCGGGCCATGGAGAAGGTGCTTAGGAAGGAGGGCCTCGAGGTCCGCACCCGCGCCCGGGTGGCCCGGGTCTACCCGGATGGGGGAGAAGGCGCGGTGGAGCTGGAAGGGGGGGAGACCCTAAGGGCGGACCGGGTCCTCCTCGCCATTGGCCGGCGGCCCTACACCGAGGGCCTGGACCTGGAGCGGGCTGGGCTTAGTCCCGATGAAAGGGGCCGGATCCCTGTGGACCAGTACTGCCGCACCGCCCAGCCCCACATCTTCGCCATTGGGGACCTCATCCGGGGCCCCATGCTGGCCCACAAGGCGAGCGAAGAGGGTGTGGCCGTGGCCGAGCTTTTGGCCAAGGGGCACTTCCACCTGGACTACCAGGCCATCCCTAGCGTGGTCTACACCCACCCCGAGGTGGCCGGGGTGGGGTATACGGAGGAGGAGCTCAAGGCCCAAGGGGTGCCCTACAAGGTGGGGCGGTTCCCCTACTCCGCCAACGGCCGGGCCCGGGCCATGGGGGAGACGGAAGGCTTCGTCAAGGTCCTGGCCCACCGGGATACGGACCGGATCCTGGGGGTCCACGCCATTGGGGCCCGGGCCGGGGATATCCTGGCCGAGGCCGCCCTGGCCATCTTCTTCAAGGCCAGCGCCGAGGACCTGGGCCGCGCCCCCCACGCCCACCCCTCCCTCTCGGAAATCCTCAAGGAGGCCGCCCTGGCGGCCTGGGATAGACCGGTGCATATTTAGGTACGCTAAAAATAAAGGGGTAAGAGAACCCCATCCAGGTCTAGACCTGGACGGGGTGACACTTGGCAGTCTAGTTGGTCCTCTGCAGTTCTAGCCGGTATTTATTGAAGGGATTGTTATCCTGGCCTCCTTGGGCGATGGTGTAGCTGGTGACCACCAAGTAGTAGGTGCCGTCCTGGGGTAAGGTGTAGGTGATCTCAGAATCGGTGATCTGCCCAGGAACAAGATCGTCATTCTCAGCCAGAGGGGTGTTGCCGTCAGGGCCATAGAGGTAGAGGTAGGAGTCCAGACTACCCCCTAGGCTGGAGCGGGCGTAGACCCGGGCCTTGATCTGATCTCCGGCGCTTCCCTGGAAGCTATACCAGTCCCGGTCCTGAGGCTGGCCGAAGATATAGGCTAGCTGGGAGGTTTGACCGTAGGCTAAAGGTCTAGCCTGGGCGGCCGAGTCGTTGGGCTCATAGGGGTCGGTTGGGTTGAGATCAACCTGGGTTGCGTTCAGCCGGACCAGTTTGTAGTCCGGGTTGGCCGGGCTAGAGCCAGGGTTTGCTACCAGGACTCCCACAAAGGTTCCGCGTTCCTCAGGTAACCCACCCGTGATGGCTAGATCGGCTCCGGCTACGTAGATGTCGTAGGTGCCGGGGGCGATCTCATAGAACCAGGCTTCCCCGTTCTGGTCGGTGCGGGCCCAGTACATCGGGGTAGGGTCGGTGGAGTCGCCCGGGCGCAAACCCCTACCCTTTAGGATGACGTCGGCCAGGAGGCCAGGGAAGTTACCGTTTTCGTTGAAGTACTCCACTTTAATCCGAACCACGGAGCCCCTGGATGGTAGGGCGCCGCACCCCTGGGCCAGGAGCTCAGCCAGTTTGCCCGCGTTCAGGTGGCCCCAGCCCCGCTCCCGGGTAAAGTTCGGATAGTCCCAGGTAGTGGTTTCTAGGGCCCGCCGCACCTGGTAAGGGGTGGCCTGGGGGCAGGCGGCCTTGACCAGGGCGGCGGCCGCGGCGGTGTATGGTCCGGAGAAAGAGGTCCCCGAGATTAGACCGTACCCTCCTCCAAGCCAGGTGGGGTTGGCCAGGAGGACGTCTAGGCCCGGTGCAGCGCTGGAGATGTGCCGACCAAAGGTGGAGAAGTCGGTTTTCTGGCGATTCCCGTCCGCAGCCGCCGAGGCGATGATCCCGGGATAGCCTGCTGGGGTGCGCACCTCGTCCTTGTAGGAGTTCCCCGCGCTGGCCACCACCACCACCCCGTTGGCCAGGGCGTAATCAAAGGCCTCCTTGACTAGATTCCCGTAACCTAGGCCTCCCCAGGAGTTGTTCAGGACCTGGGCGCCGTTGTTCACAGCCCAAATGATCCCCCGGGCCACGTAGAAGTCCCCCACGTAGTCTGGCTGGAAGATAGCCACAGGCAAGAATTTGGTCTTTGGGGCCAGGCCCACAATGCCTTGGCCATCCCTTGGGGCACTCACTGTGGAGGCCACGTAGGTGCCGTGGTAGGTGTTGTACCCACCCGGGTCGTTGGGGTTATCCAGGATGAAGTCGGTCCAGTCTTGGGCGCTGGTGTAGGTGGTGTTGGTAACGGGGTCATAGGCCTTACCGGCCCAGTTGGCGCTCAAGTCGGGATGGGTCACGTCTGCGGGGTCGTCAATGATGGCCACCACCACCCCCTGTCCCTCAAACCCCCGGTCCCAGGCGGGCCGGGCGTTCAGGTTCCGGGGGCTTAGGGCATACTGGGGTAGCTCGTCAAAGATCTCGTCTGTGGGGTTAGCCAGGGCCTGGAGGTCACCCCGCCGGCGGGGCTGGACCACGGGGTCGTCCTTGGGGGCCAGGACCCAGGCGTAATTGGGCTCGGCGTAGCGGAGGCCTGGCAGTCCCTTCAGGGTCTGGCTGGCTTTGAGGGCATCCTTGTCAGTTTGGACCAACGCGGCCTTGAGCTCAGGGATTCTGGCCACAACTCGGCCACCCAGTCGGCTCAAGGCCTCCTCGAGGGCGGCCTCGTCTTGATAGGCCACCACCACCTGCCCCTGGTAGTGGGGGATGCCAGAAGAAGTGACCACCGGGGGTTGGGCGCTAGGGCTGGAGGAAGGGGTACGGACTGCAGGGTTTTGGGTGCAGGCGGTGAAGAGGAGGAGAAGGGGGAACCAAAGAGCCTTCCTCATTTTTCTCACCTCTCTCCCGTGGTGAACTCAAAGACCTGGGTTCCAGGCCGGGAGATCCGTATGAAGGAGGTAGAGCTGGGCCAAGTCTGGATGCTATAGGCCGAGACTCGGCCATCCTCGTAGCGATAGGCGTAGCTCACGAAGAGCTGCCAGGCGTAGGTGCGCAAGGTCTGGAGCTGGGGCAGCTGAGCTAGGCCGTCGAAGTTGTAGGGCAGGGTGACCTTGCCTTGGGCTACGTCCACAGGGACGGTGTTGGGGCGGGAGGGGTCCAGGAGACCTGCGGTATCGGTAAAGAACACAATTCGGTTTTGGATGGGGTGGAAACCATAGACCAAGGCCTCGCCCTGGGGGATGCCGTTTCCCTCTTCCCCTGTGCCGAACTCCACCAAAAGGGTGTAACCGCCCAAGGTTTGCCAGGAAACGCTATCACCGGTTAGAGTGTCCCAAAGGACTAGGTTGTAACCAGCTCCATCTGCCCCAGTAGCGAGCTGGGGATGGCCAATGACAAAGTTAGGCGTTAGAGAGACCCCTACGCTTTCATCCGCTGGGGCCAGTAGAGGAGCGAAGAAGCGGGGCAGAGGGGTAGTCCGGCTGGGGGTACTGGGGGCTTGGTTGCTTCCTACCGCTACCACCCGGTAGTAGTAGGTTTGGCCCACCTCGAGGTCCGGGCTGTTGTCCCGGAAGAAGAAAGGCCGGTTGAAGTTGTTGGCTGGGCAGCTGTCGTTTCTGCCCCCCCCTACCCGCCCTACCGGGGTCCAGTTCTGGCCGTCCGTGGAACGCTCAATCACGAAGGCAAAGGGGGCTGGGGTGGCGGTGTAGCACCAGCGCACCTCCACATAGAGGTTGGAGCCTTCCGGGGCGGCTTGGGGTTCAAGGGTGAGGCTCCCCATCTGGCCCCGGCCGTAGGGAACCTGGAGGCTTAGGGGGGTGGGATTTTGGTAGAAGCCCACCGCGTCCCCCAGGGTGATGGCCGTGGCCGCTACGTCTGTGGGGGGTTGGACAGAGTCCTGTTGGGCCGTATTAGAGTTTACAAAAGTGATGGGGACTAGGTAAAGCACCCGGTTGTTGTTAAAGTCATAAGCCACCACATGGAGGTAGACCCTTTCCCCACTTGCCGAGCCAAACCCGGCCACGGCGGTGCCGGAAAGGGTTTGATTCCCGGAGTCCTCGGTCTCAATGAAGATGAGCCGGCTCGAGGTGGGAGTATTGTACAGGAAGGCTGATCCCGGAGTCCGGCCCAGGCCTACGTAGATGTACCGGATAGGACGGATGTAGTTGCTATTCGGCTCTACCTGGATCCGGAAGGGGATGGCGTTGGTAAAGGTTCCTTCCTCTAGGGGGTTGCCGTCGTGGTCCGTAATCCGGAGGGCCGGTGGGGTGGTGGCGTAGCTCGTTTGGAAGGCCTCCCGCTGGATAAGCCAGATGGAGGCCATCTCCGGCACCCTTACCCCTTCCGCTACACTCCCGGCCATCCCGGGCTTCTGGGCCACCACCCGGTAGGTGCCCTCAGGGAGGTTGGTGAAGCTAAACCGGCCCTGGGCGTCCGTAGTGGTGACAGCCACTTGTTGCCCATTTAGGAAGAGCCGGACCTCCGAGCCCACCACCGGCCCGCCGGCGTTTTCACTCACCACTTGGCCGGAAAGGGCGTGAGGGCCTTGTGGGGGGGGAGGAGGCTGGGTGGTTTGTGAACACCCCCCCAGTAAGAGGGCTAGAGCGCCTATAGCCGTTGCCCATAACCAAGCCTTCATTAAGGACTCACCTCCTTCTTATCCAGCTGGTAAACTACCACGAGTTTCCCAAACCCGTCAAGCCCTTGGCCTTGCGGGGATTTTTGTGTATACTTATGCATGCCCCTTGGGGGGCAGGCGAGGCAAGCATGAGAATCGTCCTAGCGTATTCCGGCGGGCTGGACACCAGCGTGATCCTCAAGTGGCTTCAGGAAACCTACGGGGCCGAGGTCATCGCCTTCACTGCGGACATCGGCCAGGGGGAGGAGGTGGAGGAGGCCCGGGCCAAGGCCCTGGCCACTGGGGCCAAGGAGGCCATTGCCCTGGACCTAAGGGAAGAGTTCGTCCGGGACTTTGTCTTCCCCATGTTCCGCGCCGGGGCGGTCTACGAGGGCTACTACCTCCTGGGCACGGCCATCGCCCGGCCCCTTATCGCCAAATACCTGGTGAAGATCGCGGAGGAAAAGGGGGCGGAGGCCATCGCCCACGGGGCCACGGGGAAGGGGAACGACCAGGTGCGGTTTGAGCTCACAGCCTACGCCTTAAACCCGAGGCTTAAGGTCATCGCCCCCTGGCGGGAGTGGTCCTTTAGGGGGAGGCCCGATATCCTGGAATACGCCCGTGCCCATGGGATTCCCGTCCCCGTGACCCCGGAAAAGCCCTACTCCATGGACGCCAACCTCCTCCACATCTCCTACGAGGGGGGGGTCCTGGAGGACCCCTGGGCCGAGCCCCCCCAGGGGATGTTCCGCCTGACCCAGGACCCCGAGCTGGCCCCGGATGAGCCCGAATACGTGGAGGTGGAGTTTGAATGGGGGGACCCCGTGGCTGTGAACGGGGAGAGGCTTACGCCGGCGGCCCTCCTGGCCCGGCTCAACGAGATCGGTGGGCGGCACGGGGTGGGCCGGGTGGATCTGGTGGAGAACCGCTTCGTGGGAATGAAGTCCCGGGGGGTCTACGAGACCCCGGGGGGGACGATCCTCTACCACGCCCGCCGGGCGGTGGAGAGCCTGACCCTGGACCGGGAGGTCCTGCACCAGAAGGAGGCGCTTGCGCATAAATATGCAGAGCTCGTCTACTACGGCTTCTGGTACGCCCCCGAACGGGAGGCCCTCCAGGCCTACTTTGACCATATCGCCCGGGCGGTCACGGGCACGGCCCGGCTCAAACTCTACAAGGGGAACGTCTATGTGGTGGGGCGGAAAGCCCCCAAGAGCCTTTACCTAAAGGACCTGGTCTCCTTTGACGAGGCCGGGGGGTATGACCAGAAGGACGCCGAAGGGTTCATCCGGATCCAGGCCCTGCGCCTTAGGGTGCGGGCCTTGGTGGAGGGGCGGTGAGCCACCGGACCTGGGGCGGCAGGTTTGGGGAGGGGCCCCATGAGCTTGCCCTCCGGTACAACGCCTCCCTCCCTTTTGACCGGGTGCTTTGGCGGGAGGACCTCTGGCAGAACCGGGTCCACGCCCGGATGCTCAAGGAGGTGGGCCTCCTTACGGAGGAGGAGCTTAAGGCCATCCTCGAGGGCCTGGACCGGATTGAAGAGGAGATCCTGGAGGGGCGCTTCCCCTGGCGGGAGGAACTCGAGGACGTGCACATGAACCTCGAGGCCCGCCTCATTGAGCTCATCGGCCCCCCTGGGGGCAAGCTCCACACCGCCCGGAGCCGGAACGACCAGGTGGCCACCGACCTCAGGCTCTACCTGCGGGCGGCCCTGGACGAACTTATGGGCCTCCTTAAGGAGCTTCGCCGGGTCATGGTGGCCGAGGCGGAGCGCCATCTGGACCCGCCTCTTGTCCTCCCCGGGTACACCCACCTGCAAAGGGCCCAGCCCATCCTCCTTTCCCACTGGTTTTTGGCCTACTACGAGATGCTGGGGCGGGACTGGGGAAGGCTTAAGGACGCCCGCCGCCGCCTGAACGAATCCCCCCTGGGGGCCGCCGCCCTGGCGGGGACGGGTTTCCCCATCGACCGGTTCTTTACCGCGCGGGAGCTCGGGTTTGACCGGCCCATGCGGAACTCCCTGGACGCCGTGGCCTCCCGGGATTTTGCCCTCGAGGTCCTCTCCGCCTTAAATATCGGGATGCTCCACCTTTCCCGCCTCGCTGAGGAACTCATCCTCTGGAGCACGGAGGAGTTTGGGTTCGTGGAGATTCCGGATGCCTTCGCCACGGGAAGCTCCATCATGCCCCAGAAGAAAAACCCGGATATCCTGGAGCTCATCCGGGCCAAGACGGGCCGGGTCCTGGGGAGCCTGGTGGCCCTTTCCACCGTGGTCAAGGCCCTGCCCCTGGCCTACAACAAAGACCTCCAGGAGGACAAGGAGCCTCTTCTAGATGCCCTCGCCACCTACCGGGACGCCCTTAAGCTCCTTACCCTTCTCCTGCCTGGCCTCCGCTGGAACCGGAAGCAGATGGAGAAGGCGTCGCGGGAAGGTTTTCTCCTCGCTACGGAGCTTGCCGATTACCTAGCCCAAAAGGGCCTCCCCTTCCGGGAAGCCCACCATGTGGTGGGGCGGCTTGTGCGGGACCTTTTGGCCCAGGGCCGGACCCTGGCCCAGGTGGGTTTGGAGGAACTTAAGGCCTACCATCCTCTGTTTGGAGAGGATGCCCTTCCCCTCTTACGCTTAGAGGCGGCCATCCATCGGCGGGCCTCTTATGGGGGGACGGCCCCAGAGGCGGTGCGGGCAAGGCTAGAGGAGGCCAAGCGGGAACTGGAGGAGGCGTGATGCTGGAGCTAGAGAAGCCCCAAGGGGTGGTCCTCCCCGAGGTGCGGCGGGGGGCCGGGGTGGAGCTCAGGAAGGCCCGGCTTGGGGATGTGGACGCCATCTACTGGCTCATCCGCTACTGGGCCGAAAAGGGCTTAATGCTCGTCCGCTCCCATAGCCACCTTTACGAGAACATCCGGGACTTCTTCGTCCTGGAAGACGAAGATGGCGAGATCGTGGGGACGGTGGCCCTCCACGTGCTCTGGCGGGACCTGGCCGAGATCCGGGGCCTCGCAGTCCACCCGGCCCGGCAGGGGGAGGGCCTGGGGCGGTGGCTTGTTTTGGCCGCGGAGCGGGAGGCCCGGGACCTGGGCCTCCCCCGGGTCTTCGCCTGGACGCTTCAGGTGGGGTTCTTCCGCGCCCTGGGCTACCAGGTCACCACCCGGGAGGCCCTGCCCCCTAAGGTTTGGAGCGAGTGCAACGCCTGCCCCTTCTACGAGAACTGCCGGGAGATTGCGGTGGTGAAACACCTTTCCCCGGTCCAGGGGGCTTAAAATGGCGGGGATGAAGGGGCGCGAGCGCGGGGTTTTGGTCCTCGAGGACGGCCGCGTCTTCCACGGCTACGCCTTCGGGGCCCGGGGGAAGACCGTGGGGGAGGTGGTCTTCAACACCGCCCAGACCGGGTACCAGGAGATCATGACCGACCCCAGCTACCACGGCCAGATCGTGGTCATGACCTACCCCCACCAGGGGAATTACGGGGTGAATGTCTACGACATGCAGTCCAACCGCCCCTGGGTCCGGGGCTTTGTGGCCAAGGAGTTTAGCCGCATCGCCTCTAACCCTAGGGCCCAGCAGACCCTGGCCGAGTTCATGGAGTTCTACGGGGTGGTGGGTCTGGAGGGGATTGACACCCGGGCCCTGGTCCGCCGCATCCGGGAGGGCGGGGTGGTCAAGGGGGTGATCGCCCACGCCAGCCTCTTTGGGGACCCGGAGCACGAATTCACCCCAGAGGAGCTGGAGGCCCTGCGCCGGGAGGCCCAGGCCTGGCGGGATATAGACGGCCGGGACATGACCCCTGAGGTTACCACCCCCCTCCCCTACGCCTGGCCCACCTTGCGGACGGGGCGGCGGATTGTGGTCATGGATTTCGGCATCAAGCACGCCATCGTGGAGAACCTGGCCGCCTTGGGCTTTGAGATCATCGTGGTCCCGGGCCGGACCCCGGCGAACCAGATCATGGCCCTGGAACCCCATGGTCTCCTCATTTCCAATGGCCCAGGGGACCCCTCCATGCCCCGGTACGCCCATGAGACCATCTGGCGGCTCATGGGTCTTCTCCCCACTTTTGGCATCTGCTTAGGCCATCAGCTTTTGGCCATTGCCGCGGGCGGGCGGACCTACAAGATGAAATTCGGCCACCGGGGGGCGAACCACCCGGTTAAGAACCTCCTCACGGGCAAGATAGAGATCACCAGTCAAAACCATGGCTACGCCGTGGACATAGACTCCCTAAGGGATTTCCGCCCCACCCATATCAATCTGAACGACGGGACCCTGGAGGGGATGACCCACCAGCGCTACCCCGTCTTCTCTGTCCAGTACCACCCCGAGGCCGCCCCCGGCCCCCACGACGCCCTTTACCTCTTCCGGCGCTTCCTGGAGGAGGTAGAGGCCTTCCACGGGGGGACGGGCCTCCCCGTGGCCAAACAGCGGGCGGACGGGGCCGGGGTCTAGTCCAGGCCCATGATCCGCCCCTTTTCGTCCACGTCTATGCGCAGGGCCTGGGGGGTTTTGGGGAGGCCGGGGAGGGTCTCCACCCCGCCCAGGTAGACCACCACAAACCCCGCCCCCAGGCGGCACCGTAGGTCCGTCACCGTGACCTGGAAGCCCTGGGGCCTGCCCCGGAGGCTGGGGTTATCCGAGAGGGAGGTGGCGGCCTTGGCCATGACCACAGGGAGGTTCTGGCACCCCTCCTTCTGGGCCCGCTTTAAGGCCCGGGCCGCCTCCTGGGTGTAGACCACCTCCTGGGCCCCGTAGACCTTTTGGGCGATGGTCCGGATTTTGTCCTCCAGGGGGAGGTCCAAGGGGTAGAGGGGACGGTAGGCCGGAGGGGTTTTGAGCGCCTCGAGGACGCTTTCCGCAAGCTCCATTCCCCCTGCCCCGCCTTTCTCGTAGACCTCGGTGAGGGCGAGGAGCAGGCCCCTCTCCTGGGCAAAGCCTCGGAGAAGGTCCATTTCCTCTGGGCTATCCTGGGGGAAGCGGTTGAGGGCCAGAACCGGGGTGTACCCGAAGAGCTGGACGTTCTCCACGTGTTTTTCCAGGTTGGCCAAGCCCTGGGCCACGGCCTTGGGGTCGGGGAGGTGGTGGGCGTCCTGCCCCCCGTGGTAGCGGAGGGCCCTGAGGGAGACCACCAGGACCACGGCCCTGGGGACCAGTTCCGGATGGGCCCGGGCCACCAGGTTCATGAACTTTTCCATCCCTAGGTCCGTGCCGAACCCCGCCTCCTGGACCACGTACTCCGCCAGGCCCAAGGCGAAGAGGCTGGCCCGGACGGAGTTAGTCCCATGGGCGATATTCCCAAAAGGCCCCATGTGGATGAGGGCGGGGTTCCCCTCCGCGGTCTGGACCAGGTTGGGCCGGAAGGCCTGGTAGAGGAGGGCCGCCATCCCCCCCACCGCCCCTAGGTCCTGGGCGAAGACCGGCTCCCCCCCATAGGTCCAGCCCACCCGGATCCGGCCGAGCCGGGCCTTGAGCTCGGGGAAGTCCCGGGCCAGGCTCATGAGGGCCATGACCTCGCTCGCCGGGGTGAGCTCAAACCCCCCTTCCCGGGGGAGGCCGTGGGCCTTACCCCCTAGGCCTAAGACGATGTGCCGCAGGGCCCGGTCGTTCATGTCTATGGCCCGCTTGACCTCAATCCGCCGGGGGTCCAGCCCGAGCTCGTTGCCTTGGTGGAGGTGGTTGTCCAAAAGGGCGCTTAGGAGGTTGGCCGCGCTAGTGACCGCGTGGAAATCCCCGGTGAAATGGAGGTTGATTTCCTGCCGGGGCTCCACCCGGGCCCGCCCGCCCCCTGTGGCCCCACCTTTAAGCCCAAAGACCGGGCCCAAGGAGGGTTCCCGTAAGGCCAACACCGTCCTGCGGCCAAGCCGCCAGAGGGCATCCGCTAGGCCGATGGCCACCGTGGTCTTGCCCTCCCCCGCGGGGGTAGGGGTGAGGGCCGTAACCAGGATAAGCCGCCCCTGGGGCGGGGGAGGGTCCCCTAGGAGCTTGGCCATATAGGGGCCATAGGGGTAGAGGTCCTCTGGGCCGAGGCCGAGCCTGGCGGCCACCTCGCTTATGGGTAGAAGCCTAGGTTCCACAGGGTTTAGCCTACCCCTGGGGCCTAGGGCTAAACGTCCCGGAAAGGGGCATTGCCCCCAGAAAGGACGATGGCGAGCCGCTGGGGTAGGGCTTTGGAGTGCTCCAAAACCGCGGCCAGGCCCAGGGCCCCTGTGGGCTCCACCGCTTGCTTAAGCCGGGTAAAAAGGAGGGCTTCGGCCTCGAGGAGGGCTTCCTCCCTCACCGGGAGGATACCGTCCACATGGCGACGGATCACCGCAAAGGGGATTTCGCCCAGGGCCAGGGTCCGGGCCCCATCGGCCCGGGTCCTGGGGGGGTGGGGGAGGCGGAGGATCTCCCCCCGCTCTAGGCTCTGCCGGGCATCGTCCTCATCCCCTTGGCCCCGGGGCTCGGCCCCGTAGACCCGGACCCAGGGGGCCAGGGTCTTGACCGCCAGGGCCACCCCGGCGAGGAGACCCCCTCCCCCCACGGGAACCAGGATGGCCTCGGGGCCCTCCCGACCTAGTTGGAGGAGAAGCTCTAGGCCCACCGTGCCCTGCCCCGCCACCACCAGGGGGTCGTCAAAAGGGTGGACCAGGGCGTACCCCGTCTCCTGGGCCAGGGCCTGGGCTATGGCCTCCCGGTTTTCCGGGGTTACCCCTTGGTCATAGACCTGGGCCCCATAGGCCAGGGTGGCGGCCTTTTTAGCGGGGCTCGCCCCTTCGGGCATGACCACCAGGGCGGGGAGGCCCAGGATGTGGGCGGCGTAGGCCACCCCTTGGGCGTGGTTCCCGCTGGAGAAGGCCAGGAGGCCCTTAGGGGCTTCCAGGCGCAAGGCCTTGTTCAGGGCCCCCCGGGCCTTGAAGCTCCCCGTTTTCTGCAGGTGTTCGGCCTTAAAGAAGAGGGTTTTTCCCAGGGCTTGGTCCAAGCTCCTCGAGGTCAGGATAGGGGTCAGGTGTAGGTGGGGCGTCAGGCGCCGCCAGGCCTCCTGGATGAGGGGGAATTCCACCATGCCCTTCATCCTATTCCTGCTAGAATGGGGGGCATGGACTTCCTGTACGCCCTGATTATCCTCCTTTACTTGGGTGTGGCGGGCCTCTTGGTCTACCTGGTCCTGGTCCAGGAGCCGCGCCAAGGGGCAGGGGACCTTATGGGGGCCACAGGCGACCTCTTCTCCGCCCGCGGGTTCACCGGGGGGCTTTACCGCCTTACCCTGATCCTGGGGGTGGTCTTCGCCGCCTTGGCCCTTCTCCTCGGGCTCTGGCCCCGTTGACAAAAAGGCAAGGACCCTTTACCATAAGCCTTGCCTGGGGCCGTGGCGCAGTTGGGAGCGCGCCTCAATGGCATTGAGGAGGTCAGGGGTTCGAATCCCCTCGGCTCCACCAAATCCCCCCCGCAAGGGGGGGTTAAGCTTGTGGGGTGGTCGGTCTTCGGGTATAGTGGAGTTTTAGGGCCGGCAGGCCCCAAGGGAGGCCTCGAGGATGTTCGCGATACTCAAAACGGGCGGTAAACAGTACCGGGTGGAGCCCGGGGATAGGCTCCGGGTGGAGCGGCTCCCCTTGGAGCCCGGCAGTGAGGTGGAGCTTCCCGTCCTCCTCCTGGTGGGGGAGGAGGTCCGGGTGGGGGCCCCTTATGTGGAGGGGGCCAGGGTGGTGGCCGAGGTCCTGGGCCATGGCCGGGGTCGGAAAGTGGTGATCTCCAAGTTCAAGGCCAAGGTCCAGTACCGGCGCAAGAAGGGGCACCGCCAGCCCTACACCGAGCTTCTCATCAAGGAGATCCGGGGGTAAACCATGGCGCATAAAAAGGGACTGGGTTCTACCAAAAACGGACGGGACTCCCGGGCCAAGCGCCTGGGGGTGAAGCGATATGAGGGCCAGGTGGTCCGGGCTGGGCATATCCTGGTGCGGCAGCGGGGTACCCGGTTTAAGCCCGGCCGGAACGTGGGGATGGGCCGGGACTTCACCCTCTTCGCCCTGGTGGACGGGGTGGTGGAGTTCCAGGACAAGGGCCGCCTGGGCCGGTACGTCCACGTCCGCCCCCTGGGCTAGATGTTCCAAGACGTCCTCCTCATCGCCGTCGCCGCAGGCCGGGGCGGCGATGGGGCGATTAGCTTTCGCCGGGAAAAATTCGTCCCCAAAGGGGGTCCCGATGGGGGGGATGGGGGGCGGGGGGGTTCGGTCTACCTCCGGGCCCGGGGGGGTGTGGAGTCCCTGGCGGAGCTTTCCAAGCGCACCTACCGGGCTGAGGATGGGGAGCACGGTCAGGGGAGCGGCCGGCACGGCCGGGCCGGGCGGGACCTCATCCTCGAGGTCCCCTTGGGCACCCGGGTCTTTGACGCGGATACGGGGGAGCTTTTAGCCGACCTCACGGAGGAGGGCCAGACCGTCCTGGTGGCCCGGGGGGGGGAGGGGGGGCGGGGGAACGCCCATTTCGCAACCCCCATCCGCCGGGCCCCCCGGTTTGCCGAGGCCGGGGAGGAAGGGGAGAAAAGGAGGCTCAGGCTTGAACTGATGCTCATCGCGGATGTGGGCCTGGTGGGCTACCCTAATGCGGGCAAGAGCAGCCTGCTCGCCGCCCTCACCCGGGCCCACCCCAAGATCGCCCCTTACCCCTTTACCACCCTAAGCCCTAACCTCGGGGTGGTGGAGCTGGACGAGGCGAGGCGGTACACCCTGGCGGATATCCCGGGGATTATAGAAGGGGCAAGCCAGGGGAAGGGCCTGGGCCTGGAATTCCTCCGGCATATCGCCCGGACCCGGGTCCTCCTCTACGTTTTGGATGCGGCCCAGGAGCCGGTCCAGACCCTCAGGGCCCTGCGCAAAGAACTCGAGGCCTATGACCCAGGTCTTCTGGCCCGGCCCAGCCTTATGGCCTTGAACAAAGTGGATCTCCTCCAGGCCGAGGAGGTCCAGGCCCAGGTGGAGGCCCTCCTCCCCTTTGGCCTCCCCGTCCTCCCCGTAAGCGCCCTAAAGGGAGAGGGGCTTTCTGCCCTTAAGGAGGCCCTTTACGCCCTGGTCCAGGCCACCCCGCCCCCCAAGGTCCCGGCCCCCCCGCCCCCGGCCCAGCCCCCGGAGACCCTGGAGGTGGTCCCCCTGGGGGAGGGCGTCTACCAGGTCCACTACCCCCCCTTGGAGCGGTACCTGGCCCGGATCAAGGGGGATCTCGGGGAGGCCGCCTCCTACCTCCAGGAGGTCTTCCGGCGGCACGGCCTCGAGGCCCGGCTCAAGGCCCATGGCCTCCGGGCGGGGGACGTGGTCCGGCTTGGGGGTCTGGAGTTTGAGTACATCCCGGAGGGGTAGGTGCGCATAGGCCTTTTTGGTGGGAGTTTTGACCCGATCCACCTGGGCCACCTCCTGGCCGCCCGGGAGGCGGCGGCCCTTTTGGGCCTGGACCGGGTCTTCTTTGTGGTGGCGGCCCGCCCCCCCCACAAGACCCCGGTGGCCCCCCCAGAGGCCCGGTACGAGATGGCCCTCCTGGCCACGGCCGAGGAGGAGAACTTTTTCCCCTCCCGCTTAGAGCTAGACCGGCCGGGGCCGAGCTACACCATAGATACCCTAAAGGAGGCCCAAAGGCTTTTCCCGGGGGATGAGCTTTTCTTCATCACCGGGGCCGACGCCTACCGGGACCTTCCCACCTGGAAGGAAGGCCCAAAGCTCAAGGACTACGCCACCCTGGTGGCCGTGGCCCGGCCCGGCTACCCCCTGGGGGGGCTGCCCGAGGGGGTGGTCCCGGTCCTGGTCCCGGAGGTGGGGATCTCCAGCACCGAGCTTAGGCGCCGGGCGGCCCAGGGGGAGAGCCTTCGCTTCTGGGTCCCCCGGCCGGTGGAGGTGTACATTGCTAAACACGGCCTTTACCGAGACCCTCAAGGCTAAGGTCCGGGCTCTGGTGCGCCCCGAGCGCTGGGCCCATATCCAGAGGGTGGCGGAGCTTGCCCAAAGGATTGCCCAGGCCAATGGCTTGGACCCAGAAAAGGCCATCCTGGCTGCCCTCCTCCATGACGCGGCCCGGGACCTCCCTGAGGGGGAGCTCCTCCGCCTCGCCCCGCCCCAAAACCCCGTGGAAGAGGCCCATCCCCTGGCCCTCCATGGCCGGGCGGCCCGGGCCTTGGCGGAGGAGTGGGGGGTGGAGGACCCCGAGGTCTTGGAGGCGGTGGAAGGGCATGTCTACGGGGTGGACCCTGGAAACCCCATCGGCATGGCCCTATACGTGGCGGATATCTCCGAGCCGGGCCGGGGGGTGAATGGGGAGATCCGGGACCTGGCCTTGGCGGGGAGGCTTCTGGAGGCCTACCGCCAGGCGGTGCGGAACAAGGTGGCCTACCTTAGGGCCAAGGGGATCCCCATCCACCCCGAAACCCTAAGGGTGTACCGGCTTTTGGAAGATGCGCCCTAGGCTTTCTTTCCTCCTTTTGGCCTTGGCCCTCACCCTGCTAGGGGTGATCCTTTCCCTGCCCCGTTTGCCCGGGGCGGAGGCCCCGCCCCGGCGCCAGGGAGGCCTGCCTGAGCTGGGCTTGGTGGTGGCCGCCCGGGATATAGACTACTGCGGCCACCACACCCCTTGCGGCCCGGGAAGCCGTACGGACACCATCTTTTACTTCCGCGTCCGGGGCCAGGAGGCCCGGGGGGTAGCCATCCCCCGGGACCTTTATGTTCCATCCTACCAAGGCAAGATCAACGCCGCCTACGGGCGGGGGGGGGCAGAGCTTTTAAAGCAGGCCGTGGAGGAGACCACGGGGCTTGTGGCGGAAAGGCACCTTATCCTCACCCTGGAGAGCGTGGCCCGGGTGGTGGACGCCCTGGGCGGGGTGGAGGTGGTCCTGGACCGGCCCATGCGGTATGTGGACCGGGCAGCCCGGCTTTACATAGACTTCCCCGCGGGCCGGCTCCACCTGAATGGGGAGGAGGCGGTGAAGTACATGCGCTTCCGCCATGACGCCCTAGGGGACTACGCCCGGCTGGACCGGATCAAGGAAGTTTTGGGCCAGCTTTTGAGGAAGGCCCAGGACCCCAGGACCTGGCCGGGTCTGGTCCTGGCCCTTAAGGAGGTCTGGCAGGAGCTGGACACCGACCTCACCCTGGAGGAACTCCTCCCCCACCTGCGCCTCCTCCGGGGAGCCCGGCTTTATCTGGCCACCCTCCCCACCCGGGAGGGGCCTGGGTCCTTCCTCTATGTGGATGAAGGGGCCAAGGCCCAGTTTCTCGCCGCTTTTCTGGGGGCGGCCCCGCCCCTAGAGCCCCCTAAGGTCCCGGTCCGCCTCCGGGGGGAAGGGAGGGCTTTGGCCTGGGGGGTGGCCTGGCTTAGGGCCCTGGGCCTCGAGCCCGGGGTAGAGGAGGCCCCCGTGGCCCAAGGAGGGGTCTACACCCAGGATCCCGTGGCCGGGGCGTATTTCGCGGAGCTTTTCCACCTCCCCCTCCTCACCCCGCACCGGCCTGTGGAGGGGGTGGTGGTGGACCTGCCTCAGAATCTGGTACACTAAACCCTAGATGGTGAAGGACAAGGAGACCCTTGCCTTGGTCGGTAGAATCAAGGCCATTTTGGGTGAGAAAAAGGCCGAGGACGTGGTGGCCCTGGACTTAAGGGGGGTCTCGCAGAACCTGGACTACTTCGTCCTGGCCAGCGCTACCAGCACGCCTCATCTCCAGGCCCTGGAGCGCCACCTCCTGGAGAAGCTTTCCGAGGAGGGGTTTCGCCCCCGGCCCACCCAGGGCCAAAGCCCCCGCTGGGTGGTCCTGGACTACGGGGAGGTGGTAGTCCACCTCATGACCCCGGAGGCCCGGGCCTACTACGACCTCGAGGGCTTCTGGGCCGATGCCGAACGGGTCTAGACCCTAGGCGGGGCCAAGGGGCCCAGGATGAACCGGTGGAAGATAAGGTAAAGCCCCAGGTAGACCAGAAGCTGGAACCAGAAGGTCTCCGCGGGCTTAAACCCTAGGGCCCCCAGGAAGACGATAAGGACCATCCCCGCGGTGACCACCAGGAGGGTCCTTAGGAAAAGGCCCGGTAGGTAGGGGAGGGTTTCCCGGAAGGTCTTGGGCCGTTTCTCCTCCCACTCTTTGAGGAGCCTCCGCTTGAGCTTCTTCTCCCGCTTCTTCCGCCCCACGCCCCCAAGTATACTGGCCCCTGTGGAGCTGGTAAGGACCGCGGCCGAGCTTAGGGCCCGCCTGCCCCAAAGGGGCATAGGGTTTGTCCCCACCATGGGCTACCTCCACGCGGGGCACCTGGCCCTGGTCCAGAGGGCCCGGCAGGAGAACCCCTTTGTGGTGGTCTCCATCTTCGTAAACCCCTTGCAGTTTGGCCCGGGGGAGGATTACCACCGCTACCCCCGGGACCTGGAGCGGGACCGGGCCCTCCTGGAGGCGGCCGGGGTGGACCTCCTTTTTGCTCCGGAAGTGGAGGAGGTCTACCCCCAGGGGTTTTCCACCCGGGTCCGGGTGGAGGGGCCTCTTACGGCCCTTTGGGAAGGGGCCTTCCGCCCTGGGCATTTTGAGGGGGTGGCCACGGTGGTGGCCCGGCTTTTCCTCCTGGTGGGGCCAGAGCGGGCCTATTTTGGGGAGAAGGACTACCAACAGCTTCTGGTCATCCGGAAGATGGTCCAGGACCTGGGCTTCCCCCTGGAGGTGATTGGGGTCCCCACGGTGCGGGAGCCGGACGGCCTGGCTCTTTCCAGCCGGAACGTCTACCTGAGCCCGGAAAGGCGCAAGGAGGCCACGGTCCTCTACCGGGCCCTCCTGGCCATGCGGACCGTGGCCCAAGGGGGAGGCAGCGTGGGGGAGGCCCTGCGGGCGGGGGAGGCGGTCCTTAGGGAGGTGCCCAGTTTCCGGCGCGACTACCTGGCCCTGGTCCACCCCGAGACCCTCCTCCCCCTTTCCGACTGGGTCCCAGGGGCCCGGGGCCTGGTAGCCGGCCGGTTCCCCGAGGTGCGGCTCATCGATAACCTGGAGGTCTACCCGTGAGCGGGGGGCAGAGCCTGGTGGAGCTTTTTAAGGCCATGGTCCAGGCCCGGGCCTCGGATATCCATCTCCAAGCCGGGGCCCCGCCCACGATTCGGGTGGACGGGAAGCTTAAGCCCTTTGGCAACCGGCCCCTAAGCCCCAAGGACCTCGAGGCCATCCTAAAGGCCATGCTCCAGCCCGACCAGTGGGAGGAGCTGGAGTACCGCAAGGAAATGGACTTCGCCTACACCATCCCTGGGGTGGCCCGGTTCCGCTGCAACGTCCACCGGCAACGGGGGAGTTTCGGCCTGGTGATGCGGGTGGTGGCCGAGGCCATCCCCAGCTTTGAGGCCCTGGGCCTACCCCGGGAGGTCATGGAGGAGCTTGCGGCCAAGGAGCGAGGCCTCATCCTGGTTACCGGCCCCACGGGGAGCGGGAAGAGCACCACCCTGGCCGCCCTCATAGACCACATCAACCTCCACTACCCCAAGAACATCATCACCATTGAGGACCCCATTGAGTTTCTCCATAAGCACAAAAAGAGCCTGGTGGTCCAGCGGGAGGTGGGGCTGGATACGGAAAGCTTTTACTCCGGCCTCAAGTACGCCCTGCGCCAGGACCCGGATGTGATCATGGTGGGGGAGATGCGGGACAAGGAGACGGTGGAGACCGCCCTTATGGCGGCCCAGACCGGCCACCTGGTCCTCTCCACCCTCCACACCCTGGACGCCTGGCGGACCATCAACCGGATCATAGATTTCTTCCCCTTAAACGAGCACCGCCAGATCCGGAACCTCCTGGCCGAGTCTTTGCTAGCCATCCTCTCCCAGCGCCTCCTCCCCCGGGCGGACGGGGCGGGGCGGGTTTTAGCCCTGGAGATCCTTATCGCCACCCCCTATGTGCGGGAGCTCCTCAAGGACGAGGAGAAGACCCCCCAGATCAAGGAGGCCATGATGGAAGGGGGGCTTTACGGGATGCGCACCTTTGACCAGCACCTGGTGGGGCTCTACCGCGAAGGCCTCATCTCCATGGAAGACGCCCTGGCCGCGGCCACCAGCCCCCATGAGTTCCGCCTCCTCCTCACCAAGGCCACGGGCCAGGCCTACTAGGGTAGAATCGCCTGGGAGGTCTCGTTATGTTGGTTACGGGGTTGGAGATTCTGAAAAAGGCCCGGGCGGAGGGCTACGGGGTGGGTGCGTTTAACACCAACAACATGGAGTTCACCCAGGCCATTCTCGAGGCCGCGGAGGAGCTTAGGAGTCCCGTTATCCTGGCCCTTTCCGAGGGAGCGATGAAGTACGGGGGAAGGGCTTTAACCCGGATGGTCCTGGCCCTGGCCCAGGAGGCCCGGGTCCCGGTGGCCGTCCACCTGGACCACGGTTCCAGCTATGAGTCCGTCCTTAGGGCCCTCCGGGAAGGCTTCACCAGCGTGATGATAGATAAATCCCACGAGGACTTTGAGACCAACGTCCGGGAGACCCGGCGGGTGGTGGAGGCGGCCCACGCCCTTGGGGTCACGGTGGAGGCCGAGATTGGGCGGCTGGCCGGGGTGGAGGAGCATGTGGCCGTGGACGAGAAGGACGCCCTCCTCACCAACCCCGAGGAGGCCCGGCGGTTTATGGAGGAGACGGGGGCGGACTACCTGGCCGTGGCCATTGGGACGAGCCATGGGGCCTACAAGGGGAAGGGCCGGCCCTTTATTGACCTCCCCAGGCTCCAAAGGATCGCCGAGCTCATCCCTGCCCCCCTCGTCCTCCACGGGGCCTCCAGCGTGCCTCAGGAGCTCATTGAGCGCTTCCGTAAGAGTGGGGGGGAGATCGGGGAGGCCGCGGGGATCCACCCCGAGGATATCAGGAAGGCCATCGCCTTGGGCGTGGCCAAGATCAACACCGACACCGACCTCCGCCTGGCCTTCACCGCTGGGATCCGGGAGGTCCTGGGCCAGCACCCCAAGGAGTTCGACCCCAGGAAGTACCTGGGCCCGGCCCGGGCCCTGGTCAAGGACGTGGTGAAAAGCCGGATGGAGCTTTTCGGCTCCGTGGGGCGGGCCTAAAGCCCCAGGCGGGCCTTAGGCCCGGGCAAAGGAGGGTCAATGCACCCGGCGTTATTCATCCGGGCCAAGCGGGATGGGGCAAAGCATAGGCGGGAGGACCTCGAGGCCTTCCTCCTGGGCTACCTCCGGGGGGAGATCCCGGACTACCAGGTGGCGGCCTGGCTCATGGCCGTCTACTTCCAGGGCCTGGACCCGGAGGAAACCCTTTGGCTCACCGAGACCATGGCCCGCTCAGGCCGGGTCCTGGACCTAAGCCACCTCCCCCACCCAGTGGACAAGCACTCCTCCGGGGGGGTGGGGGACAAGATCAGCCTGGTGGTGGGGCCCATCCTGGCCGCCTCGGGGTGCACCTTCGCCAAGATGTCCGGCCGGGGCCTGGCCCACACCGGGGGGACGATTGACAAGCTGGAATCCATCCCCGGCTGGCGGGGGGAGATGACCGAGGCCGAGTTTTTAGAACGGGCCGGGCGGATTGGCCTGGTCATCGCCGCCCAATCCCAAGACCTCGCCCCCCTGGATGGGAAGCTCTACGCCTTAAGGGATGTCACGGCCACGGTGGAGTCCATCCCCTTAATCGCCGCTTCCATCATGAGCAAGAAACTGGCGGCAGGGGCCGGGAGCATCGTCTTGGATGTAAAGGTGGGCCGCGGGGCCTTTATGAAGGACCTGGACTCGGCCCGGGTCCTGGCCCGGACCATGGTGGGGCTGGGGCAAGGGGCGGGCCGCCGGGTCCGGGCGGTGCTTTCGGGGATGGACCAGCCCTTGGGCCGGGCCGTGGGAAATGCCCTCGAGGTCCGGGAGGCCCTGGAGGTCCTGAGGGGTGGGGGGCCGGAGGAGGTGCGGGCCCTGGCCCTGCGCCTGGCCCAGGAGGCCTTGCGCCTGGAGGGCCTGGACCCAGACCGGGCCCAGGAGGCCTTGGAAGGGGGGTGGGCCTTGGAGAAGTTCCGGGCCTTTGTGGAGGCCCAAGGCGGGGAGGGCCGGGTGGTGGAAGACCCCGGGCTTCTCCCCCTGGCCGAGGAATACCCCTTCCTGGCCTGGCGGGAGGGGGTGGTGGAGGACCTGGACGCTTATGGGGTGGGCCTCGCCGTTTTGGCCCTGGGGGGTGGGCGGCGCAAGAAGGGTGAGGCCATAGACCATGGGGTAGGGGTCTACCTCCTCAAGAAGCCAGGGGAGACGGTCCAAAGGGGGGAGGCCCTGGCCCTGGTTTACCACCGGGGGGGGAGGGGCCTGGAGGAGGCCTTGGAGCACTTAAGGGCCGCCTACCGCCTAGGCCCGGGGCCGGCCCAGCCCGCCCCCTTGGTCTTGGGGGTGGAAGGATGAGGCGCAGGCGGGTGCGCTACACCCTTCTCCTCACCCGCACGGGTGGGGGAAGCCGGGTCTTAAGCTTCCCAGGCTGGGTTCTCCTCCTGCTCTTAGCCTTTCTCCTAGGTTGGACTGGGCTTAACCTCTACCTCTGGCAGAGGGCCAAGGCCATCCGGGACCTGGAGACCCGCCTCCAGGCCCAGGCCCGGGACCTGAGGCGCCTAAGCCTGGCCCTGGAGGCGGAGAAGGGCCAGAACCGCCTCTTGGAGGAGGAGGCCAGAAAGGCTCTAGAGGAGTTGGAACGGCTGAAGAAGGCCCTGGATGAGCTTAGGCGCCGGGCGGGGCTATCCCCCATTAACGCTACCCCGGTGCGGTACCAAGAGGGGCAGGGTGGGGGGGCCTTGGACCTTTGGGAGGGGGTGGCCGTGGGGGTTTTGGACCTCAAGAGCCAGCTTGAGGAGGTGGCCCCGGCCCTGGAAAGGACCCTGGAGCTCGAGGCCGGCCTCCCCCGGGGCCTCCCTTTAAGGGTTCATAGGGGCATCACCTCCTACTTTGGAATGCGGAGAAACCCCTTTGGACCGGGGTACGAGTTCCACGACGGGGTGGATTTTTCCGCCTCCTACGGGGCCCCGGTCTACGCCACCGCCCGGGGGGTGGTGGCCCAGGTGGGCTGGATGGGACCCTATGGCCTGGCCGTCCTCCTGGACCACGCCGGGGGGTACCGGACCCTCTATGGGCATCTTGCCCGCACCGCGGTCCGGCCTGGGGAGCGGGTGGAGCGGGGGCAGCTCCTTGGGTATGTGGGCTCCACCGGCCGGTCCACGGGGCCCCACCTCCACTACAGCGTCTACCGGTACGGCACCCCCTCAAACCCCCTGGCCTACCTCAACCGGTAGAATGGGGCGGATGTTCGGGAAGCCCAAGGGTAACCTTACCTACCTGGGCCCGGAGGCGGAGGTCTTGGGGGACCTCAGGGCCAAGGGCCAGGTCCGGATTGACGGTCGGGTCCAGGGGAACGTGGTGGTGGAGGGGGATCTGGAGGTGGGCCCTACGGGGGTCCTGGAAGGTCCTAAGGTGGTGGCCCAGAGCCTCACGGTCCACGGGGAGGTCCGGGCCGAGGTGGAGGCCCAAAAGGTGAGCCTGGCCAAAACGGCCCGTCTTTTGGGCACGGTCCAGGCCCAGACCCTGGAGGTGGAGGCGGGGGCGGTCTTCGTGGGCCAGAGCCTCTCCGGGAAGTCCAAGGCCCTCGAGGCCCCCAAGGAGGGATAGTGGCCCTGGAAAGGCTTTTCCGCCGCAAAAGGCCCCAAGGGGAAAGCCGGGAGGTTCCCGAGCTTTGGACCAAATGCGAGGCCTGCGGGGCCCAGCTTTACAAGAAGGAGTTCCTGGAAAACCTCCGGGTCTGCCCCCGGTGCGGCCACCACCACCGGCTTCCCGTGGAGGAACGGGTAGGGATGCTGGCCGACCCGGGGAGTTTCCAGCCCATCACCGGGCTTAGACCCCTGGACCCCTTGGGGTTTATGGATACCAAGCCCTACGGCGAAAGGCTTGCCGCCTACCAACAGGAGACAGGCCGGCCCGACGCCATCCTGGGGGGGACCTGCACCGTGGGGGGGGTGCCCGCGGTCCTCCTGGTCATGGACTACACCTTCGCCGGGGGGTCCATGGGGAGCGTGGTGGGGGAGGAGATCGCCCGGGGGGCGGAAAGGGCCGCGGAGGAGGGGCGGGCCCTGGTTATCGTGGCCGCTTCAGGGGGAGCGAGGATGCAGGAGGCCGCCCTTTCCCTGATGCAGATGGCCAAGACGGTGATGGCCCTGGACCGGGTCTGGGCTAAGCGCCTCCCTTATGTCTCCATCCTCACCGACCCTACCACCGGAGGGGTGACGGCGAGCTTCGCCGCCTTGGCGGATGTCATCTTCGCAGAGCCCGGGGCCTTAATCGGGTTTGCTGGGCCTAGGGTCATCCGCCAGACCATCCGGCAGGAGCTCCCCGAGGGGTTTCAGCGTTCCGAGTTTCTCCTTAAACACGGGATGGTGGACCGGGTTACGGACCGGCGGAGGCTTAGGGCAGAGCTCATCCAGGTCCTCCGCCACCTCCACCCAGGGGGGTAGATGCTGGAGTTTGAAAAGCCCATCCAGGAGCTAGAGAAGCGCATCCAGGAGCTTAAGGAGACGGCCCAGGCCACGGGGGTGGACCTGAACCAGGAGATCCGGCTTCTGGAGGAGCGCCTGGCCCGGCTTAAGCGGGAGACCTACGGGAACCTCACCCCCTGGCAGCGGGTCCAGCTGGCCCGGGTCCCGGGCCGGCCCACCACCTTGGACGTCCTGGAAGGGGCTTTCCAAGGCTTCTTTGAGCTCCACGGGGACCGGGCCTTTGGGGACGACCCGGCCATGGTGGGGGGGTTGGCCTACCTGGAGGGGGAAAAGGTGGTGGTGGTGGGGCACCAGAAGGGCCGGGACACCAAGGAAAACCTCCGGCGCAATTTCGGCATGCCCCACCCCGAGGGGTACCGGAAGGCCATGCGCATGATGGACCTGGCCGACCGGTTTGGTTACCCCTTTATCAGCCTCATTGACACCCCAGGGGCCTACCCTGGGGTCTCCGCGGAGGAAAGGGGGCAGGCCTGGGTCATCGCCCAGAGCATCCAACGGATGAGCCGGCTCCGGGTCCCGGCCATCGCCGTAATCCTAGGGGAGGGGGGAAGCGGGGGGGCCTTGGCCATCGGGGTGGCCAACCGGGTCCTGATGATGGAAAACGCCTGGTACTCCGTAATCAGCCCCGAGTCCTGCGCCGCCATCCTCTGGCGGGACGCCAAGGAGGCCCCCAAGGCGGCGGAGGCCCTTAAGCTCACGGCCCAAGACCTCCTGTCCCTGGGGATAGTGGACGCCATCATCCCCGAGCCTGAGGGCGGGGCGCACAAGGACCCCAAGGCGGCGATTGAGGCCATTAAGCGCGCCCTGGTGGAAACCCTGGCCGGGCTTAAGCCCCTAAGCCCCGAGGCCCTTTACCAGGACCGGTACCAGCGGTTCCGGAGGCTTGGGGCCTTTCTCGAGGCTCAATAGCCCTTGACCCCTTTTTTTCAGGATTCTCACCTTCTTGCCTTAGGCTGAGGCCAGGAGGTGAGGCATGCAAGGGATGTGGATGCGGCGGCTCGGGTTTTTAGGGGTTTTCCTCCTGGCCTTGGCCCTGGGACAAAGGATCACCCCCCAGGGGATCATCGTGAACCCCACCCCAGGGGATCTCCAGGTCCGGGTCTGGGTGGACCGGGACCCGACGGGAAGGGGTCAGGCGGTGTACCAGATTGGCGACCCGATTTTGATCTACGTTAGCGTCAACCGGGACGCCTACGTTTACCTCTTTAGCATCAATGCGGAGGGCCGGATTGACCCCATCCTCCCCAACCCCTTTGAGCGGAATAACTTCCTAAGGGCGGGGGAGACCCGGCGCTTTCCCCCAGAAGGGGCCTCCTACCGCTACACCGTGACCGGCCCCGAGGGGGAGGACCTGGTCCTGGCCCTGGCCAGCCTTAGGCCTCTTAACCTCCGAGAGATTCTGGATATAGAAAGGGGCCAGGTCCGGGTCCAAGGGGTAGAGGCCCTTTCCCGGGCCCTTTCCATCGTGGTGGAGCCCCTGCCCCCCAAGGACTGGGTCACGGCTGTGGCCCGGTTCACCGTGGTCCGGGCCGGGCTCCCCCCTGCCCCGCCGGCCCTGGCCACCCTGGTCCTGGACTCCCGGCCCCAGGGGGCGGAGGTCCGGGTGGATGGCCGTCTGGTGGGCCGCACCCCCTTGGAGCTCCAGGTCACCCCGGGGCGGAAGGAGGTGGAGTTTAGGCTGGCTGGGTACCAGACCTACCGGACCGCGGTCAACCCCAGGCCTGGGGAAAGGGTCCAGGTCCTGGCCCAGCTCGTCCCCGAGGCCCGCACCGGGACCCTCTCTGTGGACTCCAACCCCAGGGGGGCGGAGGTCCACCTGAACGGCCAGCCCCGGGGCCGGACCCCCCTGACCCTCACTTTGAACGAGGGGAGCTACCGCCTCGAGGTCCGGCTTTCCGGCTACCAGCCCTACCAGGCTACGGTCCGGGTGGAGCGGGGCCGGGAAACCCGCCTTACCGCCAACCTGGTCCCTGAGGTCCGCACGGGCACCCTCAACCTAGACTCCAACCCCCGCGGGGCTGAGGTTTATGTAAATGGAGAGCCCCGGGGCCGGACCCCTTTAACCCTGGTGCTGAATGAGGGGAGTTACCGGGTGGAGTTTAGGCTTCCGGGGTACCAGCCTTACCAGACCATGGTCCGGGTGGAGCGAGGCCGGGAGGTCCGGGTCCTGGCCAACCTGGTGCCTGAGGTCCGGAAGGGCGTCCTGAACCTGGACTCCACCCCCAGGGGGGCCTTGGTGGAACTCGACGGGAGGCCCCAGGGGCAGACCCCCCTTAGCCTCGAGGTCCTCCCGGGGACTTACCTCTTGCGCCTAAGCCTCCCGGGCTACCAGACCTTCGAGACCCCGGTGGAGGTCCGGCCGGGGGAGGTCCAGTACCTCACCGTGGCCCTGACCCCCCTCCCCCTCCGGGCGGTTTTGGAGCTTCGGCTTAATGTGGAGGCCCGGGTCTTCCTGGACGGGGAGGAGGTAGGCCTGGCCCGGGGCGGGTACCTCCGCCTAGAGCTTCCCTTGGGCCGGTACGAGCTCACCCTGGTGGCCCCGGGGTTTAGGACCCGGGTCCAGGAGGTAGAGCTCCTCCGGGATGAAGCCTTGCGGTTCAACCTAGAGCCCTTAAGGCGCTAGGCCTGCCCGGCTAGGGGCTTAGCCCCTGGCCGGGTTAAGCTTTAGGGGTGGACGCCATCGTCTTAGCCGGCGGCCGGGAGGCCTGGGCCCCCGGGGGGCGGAAGGCCCTCCTCCCTTACCGGGGGCGGCGGGTGGTGGAATGGGTCCTCCTGGCCCTCAAGGCCCACGGCCTCCGGGTGGTTTATGTGGGGGATGACCCGGGCCTCACCCCTGCCCCCGACCTGGTTCTCCCTGACCAGGGGGGGATCCTGGATAACCTCGAGGCCGCCCTAGCCCAGGCCCAGGGCCGGGTCCTGGTGGCCACGGGGGACCTCCCCCACCTCACCCCGGAGGCCGTGGGGTTTGTCCTAAGGGAGGCCCCAGAGGCCCCCTTGGTCTACACTGTGGTTCCCAAGGAAGCCGTGGAGGCCCGGTTTCCCAAGACCAAAAGGACCTACGCCCGCCTTAAGGAAGGGGTTTTTACCGGGGGGAATCTCCTCCTTTTGGATAAACCCCTTTTCCAAAAGGCCCTGCCCCTGGCCCGGCGGGCGGTGGCCCTGAGGAAGCGTCCTCTGGCCCTGGCCCGGCTTATTGGGTGGGATATCCTCCTTAAGCTCCTTTTGGGCCGGCTTTCCCTTAAGGAGCTGGAGGGGCGGGCCCAGAGAATCCTAGGGGTGGAGGCCCGGGCCCTCATCACCCCCTACCCCGAGGTAGGGGTGGACCTGGACCATCCGGAGGAGCTGGTAAGCTAGGCCTATGCGCACCGTGAGGGAGCTCCGCCTGGCCGGGTTACTCGGCTACCTCGCCGCCCTGGTTCTGGGGCTTCTTTTTTCCCTTCTCCTCCATTTCCTCCTGGGGGGTGGGGGGCGGCTGGGCTGGGAGGGGTTCAACCTCCCTGGGCTTCTGGAGGGAGTAGGGTTTCTTCTGGCCTTTACCTTTAGCCTTTGGGTGGCCCAGCGGGCCACCCGGGTCCCCTGCGGCACCCTCCTCACCGCTGGGGCCCTGGCCCCCAGGCCCGCCTACCGCCTGGCCCGGCCCTTGGAGCGGGTGGAGGCCCTGGAGGCCTACGAAGGCCGGGGCCTGGCCCTCCTCCTTCAGGAGGGCCGGCCCGTGGGGGTGTTGGGCCTGGGGGAGGGTATCCTGCCCCTGGAGGAGGTGCCCCAGGTGGAGGCCGAGGTGGCGGTGAGCGAGCTTGCCCCTCTCTTCTGGCGCCAAGCCTTGGTCCTGGTGGTCCGGGAGGGGGAGGTCCTGGGGGGGATTCCCCGGGAGGCCTTCCTCCGGTACCTGGGGGCTTGACAGCCGGCGATTTCCCCTAAAATAGGGGGGAGCGGAGGTGAGGGATGCCGCACGTAATCTGTGAACCCTGCATCGGCGTAAAGGACCAGTCCTGTGTGGAGGTCTGCCCCGTGGAGTGCATCTACGACGGGGGGGACCAGTTCTACATCCACCCCGAGGAGTGCATCGACTGCGGGGCCTGTGTCCCCGCCTGTCCGGTGAACGCCATCTTCCCCGAGGAGGACGTTCCCGAGCAGTGGAAGGGGTACATCGCTAAAAACCGCAGGCTCGCGGGCTTGGAATAGGGCCTATTGAGCATTGAGGCCGGGGGGACCGCCGGGGCCCCGGCCTTGCTTCCTCATTCCGGGGGGGTGTTTGGACCCCTAAGGAAGGGTCCTGAGCCGTTTGGCATACCAGCTGAGCGTGGGGCCGCCGTCTTTGACATACTCAAACCCCTGGGCCATGAAAAACCCCCGGGCCCGGGGGTTATCCCCGTAGACCAGGGCGTAGAGGCGTTCCACCCCCACCAGGCCTTCCTCCAGATGCCTGAGGGCGAGCCGGCCCAGGCCCTGGCCCTGCCGGTCCTCCCGGATGAGGAGGAGGCTTAGGGTGGCCTCCTGGGGGCCGGGGTAGTGGAGCTTGTAGTCCAGGTACCCTACGGGTTCTTCCCCCAGGAAAAGGAGGAAGGCCCGGCGCCGGGGGTCGGTCTCCAGGGTCTTGAGGTCCTGCTGGACATCCTCGAGGCTAGGGAGCTCCACCCCGATGAGTTCGAAATACCCTGGGCTTTGAAGGAAGACCCGGTGTACCAGGGGGGCGTCCTCCAGGCCCAAAGGGGCTAGGGTTAAGGCCTCGGTGCGCATCCAAGGGAGAGTTTATCCAAAAAGACCCCCACCGGGGACTACCCCGGCGGGGGGGAGGGAAGCGCTTAGGGCTTAGCCCGCTCCACCACGGTGACGTTCACCGCCTGGGGCCCCTTGCCGTTCTTGCCCGGCTCCACCTCGAAGGTGACGATATCCCCCTCGTTCAAGGTGCGGAAGCCCTTGGCGTTGATGGCGGTGTAGTGGACGAAGACGTCCGTGTCCCCTTCCCGCTCAATGAACCCGTACCCCTTTTCCGCATTAAACCACTTGACCCGACCCCTCTGCATCTCAACCTCTCCTGCCAAGCCCTGTGGGCCTGGATCCGGGCTTGGAGGGCTTAGGGCTCTCGCAAGACCCCGGAACCTCCTTATGGTAGCACATGCCAAGGAAAGGCAAGGGGGGAGGCCCTAGCGTCGGAAAAACCCCTTGAGCTTTTCCCAAAACCCCTCGGGGGCTACCTCCTCCCCCACCTCCTCAGCGTAGGCCCGGAGGAGGGCCCGGGCCTTGGGGGGGAGGCCTTTGGGGACCTTGAGCTCCACCACCACCCTAAGCCGCCCCCGTCCCCCACCCCTTCGAGGCAGGCCCGCCCCCTCGAGGATGAACTCCTCCCCATGCTCTGTTCCTGGGGGGATATCTAAAGGAATGGGGCCCTCCAGCCCCGGCACCTCCACCCGGGCCCCCAGGGCGGCCTGGGCCAGGCCTAGGGGGAGGCGGTAGACCAGGTCTGCGCCCTGCCGCTCCAGCCTGGGGTGGGGCCGGACCCCCACCTGGACATACAGGTCCCCCGGGCCGCCCAGGGCTAGGTTCCCGTACCCTGGGACCCGGAGGAGGGCCCCCTCCTCCACCCCCGGAGGGATCCGGACCCGGACCCTTTCCTCCCGGAGGACCCGGCCCCGGCCGTGGCAGGTGGGGCAGGCCTCCAGGAGGATAAAGCCTTGCCCCCGGCAGTGGGGGCAGGGGGTCCGGGCCACAAAGGTCCCGAAGAACCCCGTCCGCCCCGTCTCCACCACCCCCCGGCCCCGGCAGGTGGGGCAAAGGCCCCGCTTCCCCCCCTCGCCCCGGCAGGCCTCGCAGGGGACTAGGCGGGCGTAGGCCACCTCCACCTCCTTGCCCTGAAGGAGGTCTAAAAGCTCCACCTCCACCCGGACCTCCAGGTCCTCCCCCCTGGGGGGGATCCCTCCGGCCCTTCCGAAGAGGCCCTGGAGGAGGTCAAAGAGGTCCTGGAACCCCACCTCCTCCCCCCCCAGGAGGGCTTGGTCGTACCGGGCCCTTTTTTCGGGGTCGGAGAGAACGGCGTAGGCCTCGTTGATCTCCTTGAACCGCTCCTCCATGGCCTTGTCCCCGGGGTGCCGGTCGGGGTGGTAACGCCGGGCCAGCTCCCGGTAGGCCTTTTTAATCTCCTCCTGGGTGGCGTGCCTGGGCACCCCCAGGATGGCGTAGTAGTCCTTCATCCCCCCTTGACTTTACAGCCTCTGGGCTTTGGCTTACAGTAAGGGGGATGAGGCTCCTGCGAGCTACCGGGTAGGGGGTCCCTTCCTTCGGGAAGGGTCCCCCCCGGTATGCCCGCGGGGGCCTTTTGCTATGGAGGCAAGGATGCTGCTCTTGACCCCAGGCCCCACCCCTATCCCAAGGCGCGTGCAGGAGGCTTTGACCCGCCCCATGCGGGGGCATCTGGACCCGGAGGTGCTCAAGGTCAACCGGGCCATCCGGGAGAGGCTTTTTAGGCTCTTTGACCCCGGGGAAGGGGCCCTGGTGGCGGCCCTGGCCGGCTCGGGCAGCCTGGCCATGGAGGCGGGCCTGGCGAGCCTTGACCGGGGCCCGGTCCTGGTCCTGGTGAACGGGGCCTTTGGGGCCCGGGTGGCGGAGATGGCCCGGATCCATGGCCTGGACCCCACGGTCCTGGAGTTTCCCCCAGGGGAGGCTATAGACCCCGAGGCCGTGGAGAAGGCTCTCGAGGCCAGGCCTTACCGCATGGTGGCCATGGTCCACGGGGAGACGAGCACCGGGGTATTAAACCCCGCGGAGGCCATTGGGGCCCTGGCCCGGAAGGCCGGGGCCTTGTTTTATCTAGACGCGGTGACCACCCTGGGGATGCTCCCCTTTTCCATGCGGGCCCTAGGGGTGGACTACGCCTTCACGGGTAGCCAGAAGTGCCTTTCCGCCCCGCCGGGCCTCGCCCCCATTGCCCTTTCCGCCCGGGCCCGGGAGGCCTTTACGGGGAGGCGGGGCTGGTACCTGGACCTGGAGCGGGTGGCGGAGCACTGGGAAAGGGAGGGGTACCACCACACCACCCCGGTCCTCCTCCACTACGCCCTCCTCGAGGCCTTAGACCTGGTCCTGGAGGAAGGGATAGAGGTCCGGGCCCAAAGGGCCCTGGGGCTTTACCGCTGGGTCTTGGAGGAGCTAAGGATGCGGGGCTTTACCCCCTACCCCAAGGGGAACCCCCTCCCCACGGTCCTGGTGGTCCGACCCCCCAAGGGGGTGGAGGCCGACCGCCTGGTCTGGGCCCTTTACCAGGAGGGGGTGGCCGTGGCGGGGGGGATTGGCCCTACTCGGGGCCAGGTCTTGAGGCTTGGCCTTATGGGGGAGGGGGCACGGGAGGAACACTATAAGGCCTTCCTGAGGGCCCTGGACCGGGTCCTGGCCTGGGCCTAGAGGAAGGCCCCCGCGTAGACCAGGGCTAGGGCCATGCGGTAGTAGGCGAAGGGCCGGAAACCCTTCCGTTCAACAAAATCCAGCATCCACCGCACCGTGAGAAGGGCCACCACCGTGGCGGTGAGAAACCCCACCAGGATGAGGTCCCATCCCTCCCGGGAGAGGCTATCCCAGGAGCGGAAGAGGTCGTACCCCACTGCGGCCAGCATGGTGGGGAGGGCCAAGAGAAAGCTGAATTCCGCGGCCGCCTTCCGGGTTAGGCCCAAAAGGAGCCCCCCCAGGATGGTGGCCCCGCTCCGGCTGGTCCCGGGGAAGAGGGCGGCTAGGCCCTGGAAAACCCCGATCAGGGCCACCCGGTGGAGGGGAAGCTCCACCGCATCCCGGTACCGGGCCCTGGCCGCAAGCCCATCGGCGAAGAGGAGGAGAAGCCCTACCAAAAAGAGGGCCAGGACCACCACGAGCTCCTTGCCCAGGATCACCCCTTTGATCAGGGGATAAAGGAGAAACCCCATGAGGGCCGTGGGCAGGAAGGCCACCCCAATCCGGGCCCAAAGGGCCCGGTCTACCAGAAAGCGCCTTCCATAGAGGAGAAGGACGGCTAGGATGGCCCCAAGCTGGATGGCGATAACAAAGGTCTTGATGAACCCATTTTCCTCAATGGGGAGGCCCAGGATATGGCTCAGGAGGACCAGGTGCCCCGTGGAGGAAACAGGTAGGAACTCCGTAAAGCCCTCCACCGCCCCCAAAAGGAAGGCTTCCCAAAGGCTCACGCCCCCGATGCTACCATAGGGGAGGTGGAGGTTTCCGTTCTCATTCCTGCGGCGGGCCAGGGGGAGAGGCTCGGCCTGGGGCCCAAGGCCTTCCTCCAGGTAGGGGGAAAGACTCTTTTGGAGTGGGCCCTCCTGGCCTTCCAAGGGGCAGCGGAGGTCCTGGTGGCCCTGCCCCCAGGGGTAGAGTCTCCCAAGGGCCTTCCAGCCACCTTTATAGAGGGGGGGGCCACCCGGCAGGCTTCCGTGGCCCGGCTTTTGGAGGCGGCGAGCCTCCCTCTGGTCCTGGTCCATGACGCCGCCCGGCCCTTTGTCTCCCAAACCCTGGTCCAGAGGGTCTTGGAGAAGGCCCGGGAGGTGGGGGCGGCGGTCCCGGTCCTGCCCGTGGCGGACACCCTGATCCGGCCCGAGGAGGGGGCCTATGGGGAGGCCCTACCCCGGGAGGCCTTGAGGCTGGTCCAGACCCCCCAGGGGTTTTTCACCGCCCTCTTGCGGGAGGCCTACGCTTACGCAGAGCGGAAGGGCCTAAGGGCCACGGACGAGGCCCAGCTGGTCCGGGCTTTGGGCTACCCAGTGGCCCTGGTGGAGGGGGAGGCCACGGCCTTTAAGATCACCTACCCCCAGGACCTCCTCCTGGCCGAGGCCTTGGCCCGGGTATGGAGCGTCTAGCCCCGGGCAAGGTCAACCTGGGCCTGGCCCTTTTGGGCCGGCGTCCGGATGGGTACCACGAGCTCCATACGGTCTTTGCCGCCCTTTCCTTTGGGGACCGGGTCTTTGTGGAGCCCATCCCCCAGGGCCTGGAGTTCCGGGGGCCTTACGGGCGGCGGAACCTGGCCTACCGGGCGGCGGAGGCCTATCTAAAGGCCGCGGGCTGGCCCGGGGGGGTGCGGATCCGGTTAGAAAAAGACCTTCCCGCGGGGGCCGGCCTGGGCGGGGGGAGCTCGGACGCGGCCCAGGTCCTCCTGGCCCTGGCGGAGCTTTACCCCGGGGGGGTGGACCTCCAGGCCTTGGCCCTGGGATTAGGAGCGGACGTCCCCTTTTTCCTCCAGGGGGGGGTGGCAGAGGCCCGGGGGGTGGGGGAGCGGCTTTCCCCCCTGGACCTCCCTTCCCTTTGGGTCGTGGTCTTTGCCCCTGGACCTCCTCTTTCCACCCCCAGGGTCTACGCTGCGGTCAAGCCCCACGACTTCACCCCGGAGCTCCCCATACCGGAGATCCTTGAGGCCCTGGCCCGGGGGGAGGAACCCCCCTACTGGAACGCCCTGGAGGGCCCCGCCTTTAGGCTCTACCCGGAGCTTAGGGTGGTCAAGGAGAGGCTCCGGGCCTTAGGGCTTAGGGGGGTCTTGATGTCGGGCTCGGGGAGCGCCTTCTTTGGCCTGGCCCAGGACCCAGAGGAGGCGGCCTGGGCCTGGGGTAAACTCAGATGGGAGGGGTACGCCCGGTTTGGGGTTCTGGGATACCGGTATGGAACAGGTTTTGGTACGGCATAAAGAAGCTTTGCAGACCCTTTTGACCCTCCCCATCCAGTGGGACGCCCGGAGATTTTGGACCTTTCTAGAGCAGGATTTTCCCTTTGTAGAGGCCTTATACCGGTACCAGGTGGGCCTCCTCCAGGAGGCCCCTTTGCCCCACCGCCTCCCCCTTACCCACGCCCTCATGGCCACGGTGGAGGAGCTGGACTGGCTTCTTTCCCAGGGGGTGGACCCCAAGGCCCCGGTGCATCCCGTGCGTCAGGCCTATGTGGCGCTTTTGGAGGAGATGGGGCGGCTGCCCTATCCGTACCGGTTGGTCTTTCTTTACTTTTTAAACCACTTTTTCCTCGAGGCCTGGAAAGCCCATGTGCCTCTGGAAGAGGAGGCCCCCTGGGCGGAACTGGCCCAGCACTGGTTCGCCCCGGAGTTCCAGGCCGTGATCTACGATCTCCGCGTTCTGGCCGAGAACCAGATGCTTGGCCTAGACGCTCAGCCCTTGAACACCTACCTGGCCCGGATCCTGGAGATGGAGATCCAGACCTGGTCGTTACTCCTCTAGTTGAGCTCCTCCCCCCAGGCCTCCTCGAAGAGGCGCCTGGCTTCCTGGAGGCTGATCTCCAGGGCCTGGGCCACTTCTTCGGCTAGAAGGTGAAGGGCCCGCCTCAGGGCCTGCCGGTCCAGGTCCGGCAGCCCCCGCTCCAGGTCCCAGGCCCTAAGCTGCCCCGCCATCTGGGCGATCCGGTAGGGGTTCCCGTCCGCCAGGATCTCGCTGGTCTTGCGGTGCCGGGCAGCCCATTGTTTGGGAAGGGGCATCCGGCCATTCTTGAGGAGGTCCAGGATCTGGGGGATCTCCTCCGGGCTTAAGGCCCGGCGCATCCCTACGCTTTGGGGGGCCTCCACAGGTACGAAGGCCTTGGAGCGGGAACCGGGAAAGTCCACCTGGTAATAGGCCCGGCTAATCCCGCTTACGCTTCTCAAGGCTATCCCCGACACCACCCCTACCCCGTAGGGGGGTAGGACCACCTTGTCCCCGGGTCGGAACTCCTTCACGGCGCCACTCCTTTCCGGAACACCTCCAGGAGGTGCTCCATATGGCCCTCTACCTCTAAGGAGGGGGTGCAGCCCAGGGCGGAGAGGACCGCGGCGATGGCCCTGGGGTTGAGCTCGGACCGGACCGCCCCCTCGGCCTGGCCGCTTTGGATGAGCTCCTCCAGGAGGGCGAGGTAGTGCTCGTGGAGGCCCTTGAGCCAAGGGGTAGGATCCTCCATGGCCTCCCGGGCCACCGCGGCCCAGAGGCCCCGCCACTCCTGGATCCAGGCCAGCCGGCGGCGGAGGAGGGACTCCAGGCGTTCAAAAAAGGGGGTTTCCTTCCGGATAACCCCCTCCACCTCCCGGTAAAACCCCCAGGTCCTCTCCTCCACCAGGGCCTTGAGGAGGTCCCGCTTGTTTTTAAAGTAAAGGTAAATCGTCCCCTTGGCCACCCCCGCCTGCCGGGCGACCTCCTCCATCTTGAGACCCGTGACCCCCTTTTCCTTAAGGACAGAGAGGGCAGCCTCAAGGATGCTCTTCCGCTTACCCTCCGCTGTCCCCGTGAGGGGTAGGGTCATGGCCACGTCTTATAGTGTACCACGCCACGCTTTCTTTTTCATGAGAGCCGCGCTACCTTAAAGGGTAAGGAGGCAGGTATGCGCCAGGGGTATGTGGCCCTTCTCCTTGCGGATCCTCTGCGCGGGCGGCTTCAGAGCGTGGAGGCCCGCCTCCTGGAGGAGGCGGGGGGCCGGGCCCTTTTCCTGGTGCCCTGGGCCCTCAGGGACCTGGCTGAGGCCTGGCGCCTGGCCTGGCGGGTCTTAGGGCTTAAGGAGGGGCGGATCCTGGCTCTTAGGCGGCGGGAGGCGGCCTTTGACCCGGAGGTGGCCCAGGAGGTGGCCCATAGTCCCTTGGTCCTCCTGGCGGCGGAGGGGCTTGGGGAGTTTTTGGAGCTCATCCAGGGTAGCCTGGTCCTCCAGGCCCTCCTCGAGGTCCAGCGCCAGGGGGGTGGGGTGGTGGCCCTGGGGGAGACCGGGGGGCTTCTGGGGGAGGCCGCCTTCCTCCCTTGGGAAGGGGAGGTCCGGCCCCGGTTGGGCCTAAGCCTCCTCCGGGGCCTCGCCCTGCTGCCCCGGGTGGAGGAGAGGGGAAGGTTTCTAGCCCTTTCCCGCCTGGTGGCGGACAACCCCGACCTCCTGGGGCTCGGCCTCCTGGAGGGGACGGCCCTCCGCTTCCGCTTCCACCCCCAGGCCAAGGGGGAGGTTTTGGCGGGAGGGGTGACCCTGGTGGACGCCGGGGGGGCGGAGTGGACCGGCCGGGGGGTCCGGGGGCTTAGGGTAGACGTTTTGGCCCCAGGGGAGGGGTTCACCTGGTAGCCTTGAGGCATGCCCGCGGGCCGGGTGCACGAGGCTCTTAACCTGGCCCTCCTGGGGGGTGGGGCCCTGGCCTACGCCCTTTGGCTGGGGGAGGAGGCCTTTAGGGGTTTTCAGGACCCCAGGGTCCTGGCCTTTGGGGTGGGGTATCTCTTGGGCACCTTCTGGCTCTCCCCGGACCTGGACCTGGCGGAACGGGGGGTCCGGTCCTTAAGGTACTGGGGCCCTCTTGGGGTCTTATGGCGGCCCTATGGCTGGCTTTTCCGCCACCGGGGGCTTTCCCATACCTGGGTCTTGGGACCTCTGACCCGGGTAGGCTACCTTCTGGGTCTCCTTTGGTTCCTGGGCTTCCTCCTCCAGAACCTGGCCCGGGCCCTAGGCCTGGACCCGCCTGCCCTGGCCCTGACCCTCTCTTGGGACCTGGTGGGGCCTGGGCTTTTGGGGTATTACCTTTCCCAGTGGCTCCACCTGGTCCTGGACGGGGTATGGCCCGACCATGACTTCAGGCGGCTCAAGCGGCCAAGGTGAAGGGGATTACATCCTGCTAGGGGGTAGAGGTGTACCCTAAGGCCAATGGCCAAGCTTGTCCTGGGATTCCTTCTCCTCCTGGCCCCGGTCCTGGCCCTGGCCCCGGGCCAGCCCCTTCCGGATTTCGCCCTCCTGACCCCCAAGGGGGAGGTCATCACCCCCAGGACCATGAAAAAGCCTGCGGTCCTGGTCTTCTGGGCCAGCTGGTGCCCCGTTTGCCGGGCGGAGTTTCCTAGCCTGCACCGGGTGGCGGAGGAGACGGGGGTGCCCTTTTATGTCATCAGCCGGGAACCTAAGGACACCAAGGAGGTGGTCCTGGACTACATGAAGGCCCACCCCCGGTTTATCCCCCTCTTGGCCTCGGACCGGGACCAGCCCCACCGGGTGGCGGAGCGGTTTAAGGTCCTGGGCCAGCCCTGGACCTTCGTGATAGATCAAGAGGGCAAGGTGGTGGCCCTCTTTGCCGGCCGGGCGGGGCGGGAAGCCCTCTTAGACGCCCTTCTCCTCGCGGGGGTGGACCTCCCATAGCTCCACCCTTCGCGCCTTCCCTTGGGGTATAAGGCGGAGGAGGTGGGAGGCGCCTAGCCTGCCCGGGTCCCCCCACTCCACCAGGACGAGCCGCGCCCCCTCCTCCAGGGCCTCGAGTTCCGGGAGGAGGGGGGTGGGGTCCTCCAGACGGTAGAGGTCGGCGTGGACCACGGGGCCAGCTGGGGTGGGGTAGAGGTGGACCAGGGTGTAGGTGGGGCTGGTGGCCCGGCCGCTAAACCCCAGGGCCTGGACCAGAGCCTGGACCAGGGTGGTCTTCCCCACCCCCAAGGGGCCTTGTAGGGCTACCACCGCCCCTGGGGGGAGGAGGGGAAGGAGGTCCTGGGCCAGGGCCTGGGTGGCCGCGATGCTCTCTAGGGTCCTTTGGAGGAGGAGGCGCATGCCTATAGCCTAGCCCCCCTGGGCTAACCCAGGGGGGGCTTTTGGTGCCGGGAGCGGGACTCGAACCCGCACGCCCTTGCGGGCACCACCCCCTCAAGATGGCGTGTCTACCAGTTCCACCATCCCGGCAGGGCGCGCCTCAGCGCCATACTCAGTGTAGCAAAAGCCCAGGCCTTGTCAAGCGGCCCCAGGTTTGGGACATTTGTCCCTATCCCCTTTGGGTAGACTACCCCCGATAGGACCAGACTGGGGGGTAGGAAGGACCGGTATAGCTTTTGGCTTATCCTTTAGGCGCTTTCCCAGGCTTGATCCCCTTGGAGCCGGCCCTTAGCCTGACCCCAGCGCTCGAGGAGGTGGTATGCGGCGAAGAAACCGGAGGGTCAAGCTCCTCTTCTGGGGCTCCGTAGGGGCTTTGTTCCTGCTCCTTGGGGTGGTCTTCTCCGGGGTGGCCGTGGGGGCCTTTGAGCAAAGGACCCTGCCTGTAGAGCAACCCGTTCCCTTTAGCCATGCCTTCCACGCGGGGGGGCTTGGGCTTTCCTGCCGCTACTGCCACGCCGCAGCGGAGCACGCCCCTTACGCCGGCCTTCCCCCCACGGAGACCTGCATGACCTGTCACACCTTCATCAAGCCGGATAGCCCCAAGCTGGCCTTGGTCCGGGAGAGCTGGGAGAAGGGGACTCCTGTCCCCTGGAACCGGGTGGTGAATCTCCCGGATTTCGTCTACTTCAACCACGCCGCCCACCTGGCCAAGGGGGTACCCTGCACCGCCTGCCACGGCCGGGTGGACCAGATGGCGGTGGTGGCCAGTCCCCAGGCCTTCACCATGAAGTTCTGCCTCGCCTGCCATCGGAACCCTGAGGCCCACCTGGTCCCCCGGGAACAGGTCTTCAACCCGGCTGCCGTCCCCGACCCGAGCCTTGGCCAGAAGCTCAAAGAGGCCTACGCCATTAGGTCCCCTGAGGCCCTGACCAGTTGCAATACCTGTCACCGTTAGGAGGCGTATGCAGAGGCGCGGTTTTGCAGAATCCTTAGAAAAAGAGCTTTTCGGCAGGGAGGAGTTTCCCTTTGGGCACCTGACCCGCCGGGGTTTCCTGGCCCTGGGCCTTCTCACCCTGGCCGCCTGCACTCCTACCCTGAGGCGCAAAGGCCTACCCTATGTGCGCCAGCCGGAAGGGGTGGTGGAAGGGCCATGGACGGAGTTCGTCACCGCCTTCCCCCATGTGGGCTTCGCTGAGCCGGTAAGGGTCCGGACCTATATGGACCGGCCCCTTTTCCTCACCCCCTTGGACGGGGCCATCAGCCCCTACCCCCTGGCCGAGCTCTATAGCCTGTATGACCCCAAACGCCGGGGGAAGAACCCGGACTGGGAGGGGTTTTTCCGCGCTCTGCGGGAGGCTTTGGCCCAAGGGGAGACCCTCTTTGTCCTTCCCCGGATCACCTCCCCTAGGCTCCAGAGCCTCCTCACCCAGGCCCAGGCCCGCTACCCCAACCTCCGGGTGGCCTACTTTGAGGCCTGGAGCCTAGAAAACGTCTACCGGGGGGCGGAGCTCGTCTACGGCCGGGCCCTTTGGCCCGTCTACCGGCCCGAGGAGGCGGAGACGGTTCTCCTTTTGGATGTGGACCTCCACGAGCACCCCGCGGGGTACCTCTGGGGGGAGGCCCTGGCCCGAAGGCGCCTTCCCCCCATGAACCGGATCTACGCCGTGGAAAGCGGGGCGGGGCTATTGGGGGCCATGGCCGACCACCGCCTGGCCCTGAAGCCCTCGGGCCTCGAGGCCTTCCTTGCGGACCTGGCCCGGGCCCTGGGGGTCCTCCCGGGTGCCCCCACCTCCGAATACGGCGGCTTCCTCCCCGCCCTGGCCGAGGACCTCCTCCGGGGCGGGGTGGTCCTGCCCGGGCCCCACCTCTCCCCCCGGGCCCAGGCCCTGGCTCTAGCTATCAACCACCGCCTGGGAGCCCCGGTGGCCCTTCTTTCCCCCTTGGAGGCGGAGCCTGCGGGGCCTAAGGCCTTTGCCCTGGCCGAAAGGGCAGAGCGCCTCCTCTGGGCCGCGGAAGGCCCCATGCCCAGTCTCCAAGGCAAGGCCTTCGCCGCGGTCCTAGGCCTCTACCCCAAGGAGGCCCCCTTTAGCCTCCCCCTGGCCCACCCCTTGGAGGCCGCGGGGCAGTACCGGGACGCCCTAGGCCGGCTCTGGCCCGCCCAGGCCCTTTTGGAGCCCCTTTGGGGCGGGAAGAGCCTGGAGGAGGTCTTGTACGGCCTCTTGGGCGAGGAGGCCCCGGGGATGACCCCCGAGGAGAAACAGGCCCTGGCCGAGGGGAGGCCATTGGAGGAGGCGAGGCCCCTGGCCCTCGAGGCCCTGGGGGGCCTCGAGGGCCGCCTCCCCCCACCCCTCCCCGAATCCCCCATAGAGCTTACCCTCCGTCCCGACGCCAGCCTCTTTGACGGCCGGTACCGGCATAACCCCTACCTCCAGGAGCTCCCAAGGCCCCTAAGCCGCCTGGTCTGGGATGGGGCCCTCCTCCTTTCCCAGGAGGACACGGAGGCCCTGGGGCTTCTCCAGGAGATCCGCGCCCGGGAGCGCCGGGCTGACCCTAGGAGGCCCCTCCTCCGGCTGGACCTAGGGGCCCGGGAGGCCCTCCTCCCCCTCTGGCCCGAGCCCACCCTGCCCCTGGGGAGTGCCGTGGCCCCCCTCTCCCACCTCTTTGACCCCAGAGGGTATACCTTCCCCTTAAGCCTCACCCCCACGGGCCGGACCTACCCCTTGGTCTCCACCCAGTACCACGGGGAGCTCGGGGCCCTTGCCCCCCTGGAGCCCGTCCGGGTCCTAACCCCGGAGGAGGTGCCCAGGGAGGCCAAAGAACCCAAGCGCCTTTCCTTCTACCCCCCTTGGCCTAAAGGGGAGCACGCCTGGGCCATGGCCATTGACCTCTCCCGTTGCCTGGGGTGCGGGCTTTGCGTGGTGGCCTGCGACCTGGAGAACAACATCCCCGTGGTGGGAAAGGAGGAGGTTAGGAAAGGCCGGGAGATGCACTGGATAAGGCTGGACCGGTACTACACCGAGGAAGGCGTGGTCCACCAGCCGGTGATGTGCCAGCACTGCGAAAAGGCCCCCTGTGAAGCCGTCTGTCCCGTGGCGGCCACGGAGCATTCGGACGAGGGCCTGAACCTCATGGTCTACAACCGCTGCGTGGGGACCAAGTACTGCTCGGCCAACTGCCCCTACAAGGCCCGCCGCTTCAACTTCTTTCCCTACGCCGAGGCCTTCATCGGGGGCGGGGACCCTAGAAAGGCCAAAGAAAGCCCCCTTGCCCTCCTTATGAACCCCGAGGTCACGGTGCGGAGCCGCGGGGTGATGGAGAAGTGCACCTACTGCGTCCAGCGCATAGAAAAGGCCCGGGCCGAGGCCGCCAAGGAGGGGCGCAGGATCCGCACCGGGGAGGTCCGGACCGCCTGCCAGGAGGTCTGCCCCGGGGGGGCCATCCACTTCGGGGACCTCCTGGACCCGGAGGACCCCATCCAGGCCCTGCGCCGGGATGGGCGGCACTACTTCCTCCTGGAGGAGGCCAACACCTGGCCCAGGACCGGGTATCTGGCCCGGCTCAGGAACCCCAACCCCCGGCTGGAGGTGAAGCATGGCTAAGCACCCCGACCATGACCTCATCCAAGGGGAGTGGACGGAGAAGACCCTAGCGGAAAAGCTCCTAGAACCTGTAGAAAAGCCCCCGCCTAGGCCCTGGTGGGTGGTGGTGGCCGTGGGGGCGGCCCTGACCCTGGTCTGGCTCTACGCCATCTTCGTCACCTTCGTGAAGGGCCTGGGAACCTGGGGGATTAACCAGCCCGTGGCCTGGGGGCTGGACATCGTCCACTTCGTCTGGTGGGTGGGGATTGGCCACGCCGGGACCCTGATTAGCGCCATCCTGGTCCTCATGCGCCAGAACTGGCGGGACTCCTTAAACCGGGTCACGGAGGCCATGACCCTCTTCGCCATCCTGGCCGCGGCCACCTTCCCCCTCATCCACATGGGCCGGGCCCAGCACTTCTACTGGGTCATGCCCTACCCCACGCATATGGCCCTCTGGCCCCAGTACAAAAGCCCCCTTTCCTGGGACGTCCTAGCCATCATGACCTACATCACCATCTCCACCCTTTTCCTCTACCTGGGCCTTATCCCCGACCTGGCCCTCCTCCGGGAGAGGGCCCAGGGTTGGCGGAAGAAGCTCTACGGCTGGCTCTCCTTGGGCTGGACGGGGAGCGCCCGCCACTGGCAGCGGTACCGGGCGGCCTATGTCCTCCTGGCGGGCCTCGCCACCCCGGTGGTCATCTCCGTCCACTCCGTGGTGAGCATGGACTTCGCCTACGGCCTGGTCCCGGGGTGGCACCTTACCGTCTTCCCGCCCTTTTTCGCCGCGGGGGCCATCTACTCGGGCTTTGCCATGGCCCTCACCCTGATCATCCCTTTGCGCAAATGGTACCGGCTGGAAGGGGTGATCACGGAAAAGCACCTGGACTGGATGGCCAAGGTCACCCTGGCCTCGGGGCTAGGGGTGGCCTACATCTACCTCCTGGAGATCTTCATCGCCTGGTACTCCGCCGAGCCTGCGGAGTGGGCCCAGCAGCTTTGGCGGATGACCGGGCCGTATGCCCCCTACTACTGGGCCATGATGCTCATCAACGTAGGGCTTCTCCAGACCCTCTGGTTCCCCCGGTTCCGCCGCAACCTCACCTGGCTCTTCGTCTTTTCCATCCTGGCCAATATGGCCATGTGGCTGGAGCGGTACGTCATCGTGGTCATCAGCCTTTCCCGGGACTTCCTCCCTGGGAACGCCCAGCTTTACTTCCCCACCTGGGTGGACTGGAGCCTTTTCCTAGGGACGATTGGGTTTTTCCTCTTTGGGCTTGCGATCTTTATCCGGATCTTCCCCCCCATCGCCGTGGCCGAGATGATCCACCTTTACCACAGGCTCAGGAAGCACTAGGAGGGCGAGGATGCTCTATGGATATCTAGCCTATTTCTCCTCAGCCGAGGAAGCCCTAAGGGCCCTTAGGGCCTTGAAGGCCCAAGGGTACACCCGCCTCGAGGTCTTTGCCCCTAACCCCTTGGAGGGTGAGGAGGCGGGTAGGCTTTTGGGCCAGGATGAACGGATTCCCTGGATGGCCTTCCTCCTGGGGGTTCTCGGGGCGGGGCTGGCCCTTTTCCTCCAGGTCTACACCACCCTGGACTACCCCCATAACGCTGGGGGCAAGCCCCTTCTGGGCTGGCCGGCCTTTATCCCTGTGACCTTTGAGCTTACCATCCTCACCATCACCGTGGGCATCTTCCTCTACCTTCTTTACCTCAACAACCTCCCCCTTTCGGTCCACCCCGTGACCCTGGCCCGGGGGTACCGGGACCTCCTCTTAGACCGGTATGGGGTTTTGGTCTACGCCTCCGACCCCCTGTTTGACCGGGCCAAGGAGGACCTCCTGGCCCTGGGGGCGGAGGTGGAGGAGGTGCGGCGTGATTAGGTTCCTTTTCCTTCCCCTTCTCCTTCTCCTTTCCGCCTGCGGCTGGATGTGGGACCAGCCTAAGGTCAAGCCCTTCCGGGAGGCTCCTGTAGCCCCTAGCCTTCCCGCGGAGCGCATTGCTTTTGGCCAGAACCTCAACCCTGAGGTCCGGCTGGGGCTTAAGCCCGAGGGGGGGTTTGCCGAGAACCCCTTTAGCTTCGCCGAGGAGGAGCTCCTTAGGGGCCGGGTCTTATACGGGAGCTTTTGCGCCATCTGCCACGGGGTCCAGGGCCGGGGGGATGGCCGGGTCATCCCCTTGGGGATGCCCAAGCCCCGTTCCTTCCACGACCCCGCGGTCCGGGGCCAGCCGGAAGGGTACTTTTACTTTGCCGCCACCAACGGGTTTGGCCGGATGCTCTCCTATAGGGGCCAGATTCCCTTGAGGGAGCGCTGGCTCATAGCCCATTACATCAAGCGCTGCCTCCTCCTGGAGGTCTGCCCATGGGAGGTGATGCATGCAGAGGTCTATTGAAGCCCGGCCGGGCCTGGTCTTTGTCCTGGCTGGCCTCGGCCTTTACCTCTTGGGGCTGGTATTGGGGGCCAAGGGGGCCTATTTCCCCTTTGGCGTCTTTCTCCTCCTCGCCCTCGGGGCACTCCTCCTTCTCCTCCTCCATAACGCTCTAAGGAGCCATTGGGGGGTGCCTTTAGAGCCCTACCTCTACCCTTTGGCCCGGGCCCTTCCCCTCCTTGGGGTGTTGGGCCTCCCCTTTTTCCTCTTCCTCCCGGAGCTTTTCCCCTGGGCGAGGCCCGGGGCCCTGGTGGACCCCATCCTGGCTCACCGCGCTCCCTACCTGAACCCCCCCTTCGCTTTTCTCCGCTATCTCCTTTATTTCGCCCTCTTCGCTTTCATCCTCTCCCGGCTTAAGCCTGGGGAGCACCGGGCTGAGGTGGGGGCCTGGGGCCTGCCCTTGGCCTTTGTCGCCGGGACCTTCTTAAGCTACGACCTCTTTAAGAGCCTCGAGGCCCATTTCTACTCCGCCTCCTATGGCCCCATCCTCCTCCTCTCGGCCACCCTCTTTGCCCTCGCCTTCGCCGTGGCCCTGGCAGCCCGGAAAGGGGAGGAGGCCCTTATGGGCCAGATGCAGAACCACACTAACCTCCTCCTGGCCCTTTCCATCATCTGGATCTACCTCGAGGCCACCACCTTAATCATCGTCTGGGGAGCGGACCTGGTCCACGAGGCGGAGTTCTACCTCCACCGCCTGGAGGGGGGGTGGGCCAGCCTGGCGGGGGTCTGGACCGTGGGGGGGTTTTTCCTGCCCTTTCTTTTTCTCCTCACCAACCTGCCCAAGCGCAAGGCCCGGTACCTCCTCTGGGCCGCGGCCTGGATCGCCCTCTTCCGGGTCCTCCATCTGGCCTGGTACCTCCTCCCCAACCTGGCCTTTGGCCCGACCACCCTGCTTGGGGTCCTGGGCCTAGGCCTTCTCCTCTGGCCCCGGCTCCGGGCCTAGGGGCTTTTGTACCTACCCTCACAAGCCGCCCGGGTCCAGACTAAGGGTAAGGGGTACGGGGTAGCCGTACCCGGAAGGAGGTCAGGATGCCTACGAAGGTTTTGGTCCTAGGAGGCGGTTCGGGCGGCCTGGTGGCGGCCAACAAGGTGAAGCGGCTTTTAGGCCCCCGGGTGGAGGTCACACTGGTGGACAAGAACCCCTACCACGAGTTCATGCCCGCCTACCCCTGGGTGGCCTTTGGCATGCGGGAGCCCGAGGAGATCCGCCGCCCCCTGGCCCGGCTGGAGAAGCGGGGGATCCAGTACCTCCAGGCCACGGTGGAGGCCTTAGAGCCGGATAAGAACCGGGTCCAGACCGACCAGGGAAGCCTGGACTACGACTACCTCATCGTCTCCTTGGGCGCCGAGGCCCAACCCAGCCCGGCCCCCGAGGCCTTAGCCCCTTGGAGCCTGGAGGGGGCCCTTAAGCTCCGGGAGGCCCTTAAGCGGTTCCAAGGGGGTCGGGTGGTGGTGGGAGTCTCTTCCCCTTACTACCCTTGCCCTCCTGCCCCTTACGAGGTGGCAGGACAGGTGGAGTTCGCCCTCAAGGTCAAGGGGGTGCGGTCCAAGAGCCAGGTGGATGTCTTCCACCTAAACCCCCTGCCCTTGGCTGGGATGGGGCCGGTGATCTCGGGGAAGGTCTTGGAGATCCTGAAGAGCAAGGGGGTTGCCTTCCACGGGGAGTTTGAGCCCGTAGGCTTTGAAGGGGGGAAGGTTAGGGCCAAGGACGGCCGGGAACTCGCCTACGACCTCCTCATCCTCACCCCGCCCTTTGCCCCCAACCGGGTGGTCCGCACCTCCCCCCTGGCCGGCCCCTCGGGGTTTCCTGAGGTGGACAAGGCCACCTTCCGGAGCCTTAAGTACCCCAATGTCTTCGTCATCGGGGATACGGTGAATCCGAGCCTCATGCTGCCCCCGGCTGGGGTGGTGGCCCATTTCCAAGGGGAGTATGTGGCCGGGGTCATCGCCGCGGACCTTAAGGGGGCCTACATCGGGGAGCCTTTTAACCCCGTGGCCATGTGCATCATGGACTTCGGGGACAACGCCCTCCTTCCCCAGTGCTCCTTTGAGCGGGTTCTGGCGGGCACGGGGATGCCCTCCTGCGGGGTGATGGCCGTGGGCAAATGGGTCCGGGTGACCAAGATGCTCTTTGAGGGCTTCTGGTTCGCCACCTTGATTGAATAAGGAGGGACCATGACCCTAGAGGAAAGGCTGGCGCGCGTAGAGGAGGTCCTGGAGAAAAGCGGCCTGGCCCTCTTGGCCCAGATGGGGACCGGGGAGGTCCTGGCTGAGAACCTGGGCCTTCTCCTGGATCCCAAGAACCTTAGGCTCCTTTCCCTCCTGGCCCAGTTCCTGGAGCAGGCCGAGGCCCTGGAGCGGTTGGCCGAGACCCTAGAGAAGCTGGAAAAGAGCGGGGCCCTGGCCTTTTTGGGGCACCTATCCGAGAACTTCGGCGAGGGCCTAGGGATGCTCATGGAGCCCCAGGTCCTGAGGCTTGTCTCCCACGGGGCTAACCTCCTGGATATCCTTTCCCGGATTGAACCCGCGGCGGTGGGCCTCATGGCCTCGGCCCTGCAAAAGGGGCTTTCCGAGACCTTTACCCCTGAGGTCATGCGCGACCCACCCCGGGTGGGGCTTGCTGGGATTCTGAAGCAGCTTTCCGACCCCGAGGTCCAGAAGGCCCTGGGGGTTCTTTTCCTCCTCCTCAAGGCCCTGGGCCGGTCCTTCGGCCACCTGAACCAGGAGATGAAGGACCTCGAGGCCCTCATGGCCAAGATGATGAAGCGCTGACCCCTGGACTAGGGCTGGATCTCCTGGGTGGCGTGCATCTCCACCCGGTTCCGGCCGGCCTCCTTGGCCCGGAGGAGGGCGTAGTCCGCCTTGAGGATCCAGGCCTCCACCTCCTCGAGGCCACCGGGCACCCTTCCTCCGGCAAGCCCCGCGGAAAAGGTTAGGGGATGGGGGATGGGGTCCAGCTTAAGCTGGGCAAAGCCCGTGCGGATCCTCTCCACCACCTCCCGGGCCTCCGCCAGGGTGGTGCCGTAGAGGAGGAGGAGGAACTCCTCCCCCCCATACCGCACCGCCAGGTCCTCCTGGCGTAGGTTGGCCTTTAAATGCCGGCCTAAAAGCCTCAAGACCTGGTCCCCCACCCCGTGGCCATAGGTGTCGTTGACCCGCTTGAAATGGTCCAGGTCCAGCATGCCCACGCTTAGGGGGAAGCCGTACCGCCGGGCCAGGGCCAGGAGTTTGGGTAGCTCCACCTCGAGTCCCCGGCGGTTTAAAAGCCCGGTGAGGGGGTCGGTCAGGGCTTGGAGGCCCCAGTCCAGTTGGCGGAAGACCTGGCGAAGCCTTTCCCCCAGGAGCTCCAAAAGATGGGTCGGAGGGGAGGGGGCAGGGGCTTTAAGGTAGATGAAGCCGAGTCCATCCCCCATGGGTAGGGGCAGGGCTTCCCGGGTCTTCTCCCCGATGAAGGCCTGGCGCTTGGGGATTTCCAGGCCCACGGCCTGGGGCAATAGGGTCTGGACCGCATCCAAGGCCTGGATGAGCACCGCCTCGGGGCTTAGGGTCTGGGTGACCCTGGGGGAAAGGCGGGCAAGCCCTTCCAGATAGGCCTGCCACCGGGCCCTCTCCGCCTCCTCCCGATTCCGGGCCAGGCGCTCAGCCCAAAGGAAGCCCATCCCGCCCCAGAACCCCAGGTAGACCCCAAAAAGCCCCATCCAGGTGGGAAGGGGGGGCTGGGCCAGGAGGAAGGGGGTGAGGAAAAGGCCTAGTAGGGCCGCGATGGACCAGGTCTGGACCATCTGGCCCGTCCTAAACTTGGGGCAGCCGCTCCCCGCCAGGTAGAGGTAGCCCAGGCTCCAAAGGAGGTGCAGGGGGTGGCCGGTGGGGTAGTCCCCCTGGGCCAGGGTCAGGTAGAGATAGGCCAGGTCCCCCGCCAGGAAAAGAAAGACCCCGAGGCCCAGGAGGACCCGGGGGTACCCGGTGTTTTCCCGGAAAAGGGGCTCGAGACGGGGGAGGAGGATAAGGAGGAGGAGCCCATCCCAGAGGGCGTAGATCCGGTCTAGGCCTAGACTAGGGAAGAAGGCCAGGCCCAAGGCCAGAAGCCCTAGGGGCAGAAGGGGCCAGGTGTAGGCCAAGGGGGCCCGGGAAAGCTTTAAAAGGCCTAGGGCCAAAAGGCCATACCCCAGGTGGTAGGGCATCTCCCATAGGGGGCTTGGGGGAAGCCGGCCTAAGTCCAGAAAGCTCCAGAGGAGGTCCCCAAGGCCCAAAAAGATAAGCCCGAGGCCCAGAGGGCCTTGCCTCTGGCCTAGGAGGTAGGCCCCGCCCCCTAGGGCCAGGAAGGGGGTTATCCAGAGCTCGCTTAGGGGCGCGGTTTTGGGATAGAGCCCTAGGAAAAGAATAAGAAGGGTTAATCCAAGGGGAATATATCCGGGCACGGCCTCATTTTAGTCTAAGTGGGACCGGGCCAGGGCCTCGAGGCCCCCCCTTAGGGCCTCAATCCCCTTTAAAAACTCGGGGATGAGGATGTGCTCCATGGGGGTATGGTCCAGGGTGGAGTCCCCTGGCCCGTAGGCCACCATGGGGATGGGCCAGTGGGGGGCGAGGACATTCATATCGCTGGTCCCGGTCTTGAGCTTGAAGACGGGCCTGCCCCCGGCCTGGCGGATCCCCTGCCTCAGGGCCCGGGTGAGGGGGGTGTCCTTGGGGCCCAGGTAGGGGACCTCCCGTCCCGCGAACTCCAGCTCCAAGGTGGGGGGGGCGTAGGCCGTGAGGTGGCGGATGGCCTCCTCCGGGGGGAGCCTGGGGGGGAGGCGGAGGTCAAGGTGCATCTCCGCCCGCTGCTTGAGCCCGTCCTTTTGGATGCGGAAATCCCTTAGGGTGTACTGGATCTGGTCAAAGGGCCTCTGCCCCACGTTCATGGCCTCGGCCCAGGCCTTGATGGCCACGAAATAGCTCACGAGTTCCTCTGCGGCGTTGGGCTCGTGGTGGGCGGAGTGGAACTCCTCCTTTTCCCGCCTGACCTTGGCGAGAAGCCGGCCCTTATACCCCAGGGTAATCCCTTCCCAGCCCGAGGGCTCCCCGATGATGGCGTAGTGGGGCTTAAGCCTTTGGGCTACGAACCGCGCCCCCTTGGAGCTTGGGACCTCCTCCTCCGTGGCCCCCACCAGGTGGACCGTAAGCCGCCTTAGGGCCTCCCGGGAAAGCCCCGCCGCGGCGAAGATCATGGTCACAAAAGGGCCCTTGGCGTCCACCGCCCCTCGGCCAAAAAGCTTTTCCCCTTCCTGCCGCACCGGGACCCAGCCCGGGACGGTGTCTATATGCCCCACCAGGGCCACCTCTATGGGGCCTTCCCCGACCCGGCCCCGGGCGTTATCCGCCTCGTCCACAAAGGCCTCGAGGCCGAGCCTCTTCATCCCCTCCACCAGGTACTCGGCCAGGGGCCTTTCCCCCCCGGAGGGGGAGGGGATCTCCAGGGCCCCCCTTAGGAACGCCACCGGGTCCAGGCCCATGCCCCTAGCCCCGAAGAACGGCCTCCACGGCCTGGGCCACCCGCTCCAAGTCCTCCCGCTCTATGACCAGAGGAGGGAGGAACCGGATCACCGTGGGCCCGGCCTGGAGGGTGAGGACCCGGTGCTCCCGCTCTAGCCTCTCTATATAGGGGGCCACCTTTTCCTTGAGCTCCAGGCCCACCATGAGGCCAAGCCCCCGGACCTCCCGGATCTTGGGGGAGGGGATGGCCCTAAGCCTTTCCATGAACCAGGGGCCAAGCTCCGCGGCCCTCTCCCAGAGCCGGGTCTTTTCCAGGTAGCCCAGGGCGGCCACCCCCGCGGCCATAGCCAAGGGATTCCCCCCGAAGGTGGTCCCATGCCCCCCCTTGGGCATGGCCTGGGCGATCTCGGCCCGCATCACCGCCGCCCCCAGGGGCACCCCGCCCCCTAAGGCCTTGGCCAGGGTGAGGATATCCGGGACCACCCCGTAGTGCTCAAAGGCGAAGCGCCGGCCCGTGCGGCCCATCCCGGTCTGGATCTCGTCTAGGATGAGGACCGCGCCCCTCTCCTGGGTAATCTCCCGGGCCGCCTTTAAAAACTCTGGCGTAGCGGGCCGCACCCCGCCTTCCCCCTGGACGGGCTCCAGGATAAGGGCCGCGGTCTCCTCGTCCACCGCCCGCTCCAGGGCCTCTATGTCGTTATAGGGGATGAACTCCACCGGCCCCACCAGGGGCAGGAAAGGCTCCCGGTACTTGGGTTCCCAGGTCACGGAGAGGCTCCCCATGGTCCTCCCCGAGAAGCCCCGCATGGCCGCCACGAACTTCTTCCGCCCCGTGTAGGCCCGGGCAAACTTGAGGGCGGCCTCGTTCGCCTCCGTCCCGGAGTTCACCGGGAAGACCCGGTTGAGCTCCGGGGGCAGGACCCCCACCAGGGTGCGGTAAAACTCCCCCCGGGCAGGGGTGGGGAGGGTCTGGGGCATACTGAGGAGGAGCTCGGCCTGACGCTTGATGGCCGCCACCACCTCGGGGTTATTGTGCCCTAAGTTGGCCACCCCGTACCCGCCCACGCAGTCTATGTACTCCTTCCCCTCGGCGTCATAGACCCGGGCCCCCTCCCCCCGGACGATGAGGAGGTTGTGCTTGGTGAACACCCCGGTGTCCAGCGCCTTTTCCGCCTCGAGGAGGCTTTGCCAATCGGCCAGGGTTCTTTCCATTTTGCCTCCGGAAAAAGGCCAAAGGGCCTTTCCCTAAGGCTAGGCGAGGGGAGGGCCTCCGTCAAGGGTTTAGACTCTAAGCGTGAAGGCCTACCTGGGGCTAGGGAGCAACCTGGGGGACCGGGCCGGCTTCCTCCTTAAGGCCCTTTCCGAGGTGAGCCGGCTCCCCAAGACCCATCTCCTCCGCATCTCCCCCATCTACGAGACCGAGCCCCTAGGCCCCCCCCAGCCCCCCTACCTCAACCTGGTGGCCGAGGTGGAGACGGGGCTTCCGCCTCGAGGCCTCCTGGAGGCCCTTTTGGAGGTGGAAGCCCGCCTGGGCCGGGTCAGGCGGGAGCGCTGGGGGCCGAGGACCATAGACCTGGACCTCCTCCTCTACGGGGACCTGGTCTTGGAGGAGGAGGACCTAGTCCTGCCCCACCCCAGGCTCCATGAACGGGCCTTTGTTCTGGTCCCTCTTTTGGACCTCCTCCCTGAGGGGAGGCATCCCCGGCTGGGCCAAAGCTTTGCCAAACTCCTCGAGGCCCTAGACCCAGGGGGGGTCCGGCCCTTTGTGGTATAGTAGGGGGGTTTCCGCGGGCGCCAAGGGGGTTTACCTCAAAGCGGTCGCGTCGGAGGAGAAGAGCTGTGGAACTGGAACAGGGCAGTGTAGTAGAGGCCAGGGTGGTGAAAATCACCCCCTTTGGCGCTTTCGTAGAGCTTCCGGGTGGGGAGGAGGGGTTAATCCACATCTCCCAGATTGCCCACGAGTACGTCCAGAACGTCCGGGACTACCTGAACGAAGGGGATATCGTTCAGGTCCTGGTCAAGGGGCGGGACCATAAGGGCCGGCTGGACCTTTCCCTTAAGGACCTGACCCCAGCCCCCGAGGGGGCCCCGCCCCCCAGGCCCAAGCGCCTGCCCCGCCAGGCCCCGGAGTTTGAGAACAAGCTCAAAAGCTTTCTCCGGGGCACCGGGGGGACGGGGGGCAAAAAGAAGGGCAAGGGCCGGCGCCGCTAGGGGGGTTGGTGTAGAGTGGGGGAGGTATGGCCAAGCCCGTGGAGGTGACGGACGCCAACTTTGACCAGGTCCTGGCCCAGAACCCCTTGGTCCTGGTGGACTTCTGGGCCGAGTGGTGCGCCCCTTGCCGGATGATCGCCCCCATCCTGGAGGAGCTGGCCCGGGAGTACGAGGGCCGGGTCCTGGTGGCCAAGCTGGACGTGGACGAGAACCCCAAGACGGCCATGCGCTACCGGGTGATGAGCATCCCCACAGTTATTCTCTTTAAGAACGGCCAGCCCGCGGAGGTCCTGGTGGGGGCCCAGCCCAAGCGGAACTACGAGGCTAAACTCCAAAAGCACCTGCCCCCCTCGGCATGATCGCCCTAGACGCCATGGGGGGGGACAGGGCCCCCGGGGTCACGGTGGAGGGGGCCCTCCTGGCCCAGAAGGAGGGGGTGGAGGTTCTCTTGGTAGGCCCGGAGGAGGTCCTAAAACCCCTCCTCCAGGCCCGGGGGGCTTTTTTGCCCATCCATCACGCCTCGGATTGGGTTCGGATGGAGGAGAAGGCCACGGAGGTCCGGAAGCGCAAAGAGGCCTCCATCCGCCGGGCCATGGAGCTTCTCAAGGAGGGCCAGGTAGGGGCCGTGGTCTCCATGGGGCACACCGGGGCCACCCTGGCCGCGGCCCTTTTGGTCCTGGGCCGGGTGGAAGGGGTGGAGCGGCCTGCCCTCCTGGTGGAGTTCCCCTCCAACCATCCAAGCGGCCGGACCCTGCTTCTGGACGGGGGGGCCAACGCCGACTGCCGCCCTAGTTTTTTGGTCCAGTTTGCCGCTCTAGGCCTGGCTTACGCTGCGGCCCTAGGAGAGCATGGGGCCCGGGTGGGCCTCCTTTCCATTGGGGAGGAGGAGGGGAAGGGGAACGCCCTTACCCTCGAGGCCTACCCCCTTCTTAAGGAAGCCCTGGGGGAGCGGTTTTTTGGGCATGTGGAGGGCCGGGATATCTTCCTGGGTACGGTGGAGGTGGTGGTCACGGACGGGTTTACCGGGAATGTGGCCCTGAAGCTCGCGGAAGGGGAGGCCCGGGTGCTCTTGGGCTGGATCCGGGAGGCCCTGGCCTCTACCTTCTGGGCCCGGCTTGGGGCCCTCCTGGCCCGGCCCGCCCTAAGGCGGGTGCGGGACCGGGTGGACCCGGCCCAGTACGGGGCCATGCCCCTTTTGGGCGTAGCGGGGACGGTTCTGGTGGGCCATGGCTCTGCGGATGCCCTGGCGGTAAAAAACGCCCTCCTTCGGGCCCAGGCCCTGGTCCAGGGGGGGCTTATGGAGAGGGTCCGGGAGGAACTCGCCCGGTTAAACATCTAGGATAACCTGGGCCCGCCACCTTCCCCCCTCCTCCCGCACCTGGAGGCCGTGGTAGGTGGCGCTTTTCACTTCCCCCTGAAAGCCAAAGGCCTCCTTAAAGTCCTCCCCTTGGAGGCTGGCCTTAAGCCGCCAGCCTTCCTCCGTCTTTTCCACCTTTAGCCTGGCCTTTCCCGGGACAAACCCCTTGGTCTGAACCAGGTAAATAAGCTCATTCAGCCAGCGCACCAGGAGGCTTTCCAGGTCCTCGGCCTCGAGGAGAAGCCGCCGCCTCCTTCCCCCCTTGGGGGGGGTTTGGAAGATCACCCCAAGAAGACCCTCCATGGCCCCAAGAAAGACCTCCTCCAGGGTATCCCCTTCCACCCGGAAGCCCACATCCGCGGTGTGCTCCAAAGGGTAGACCCTTACCACCAGACCCCCTCCTTAAGCCTGCTTCCCCCCACCTGGTGGAAGGTCTCGGTCCAAAGCCTTTCCGGATGCTGTTCCATAAAGGCCAGGACCGAAAGGGCTTGGGTTTTGTGCTGGGCAAGGGCCCTTAGCTTCTCCCTCAAGGCCCATTCCGGGAGATGAACCCGGTGGGTTACGGGCCAGGGTCCGTCCGGCCTTACGAAGTAGAAGACCTGGGCCAGGCCTTGGGCCGCCCTTTGCGCGTATCGGCTGGTGGCCACATGGTCGGGGTGGCCGTTGATCCCATCTGGGGGGAAGGTGAGGAGATACCGGGGTCTAAGGGCAAGGAGTCTTTCCCGGATGGCCGCCTCGGCCTCGGGATGTTCCATCAGCCCCTCCCCCCTATAGACCCCTCGCTCCCCTTTCGCCCCTGAGGGCAGGGCGTTGGGAAAGGAGAGGACCTCGAGGTAGTCCACCCTTAGGATCTCCGCGGCCCTTTCCAGCTCCAGGCGCCTAACCCGGGGCAGGTCCTCCGGGGGGCAGAGGCCTAGGGTCCGCCCCGCCTCCCCCTGGGTCAGGGTGAGGATCCCGGTCCTTAGCCCTGCGGCCTTGGCCAAGAGTAAAACCCCACCGGCGCCAAAGGTCTCGTCATCGGGATGGGGGACGACCACCAGAAGATCCATCCCCCCCATCTTGACAGAATGGCGGGGGTTTGGTAGATTAAGCGTTGCGCCGGCAGGGCCGGCGGGGGATCTTGAAAGCGCGAGGTCAGGCCAGCACATGAACCTAAACGCCTTACAGGCGTCTTTTCTTGGAGAGTTTGATCCTGGCTCAGGGTGAACGCTGGCGGCGTGCCTAAGACATGCAAGTCGTGCGGGCTAGGG
>FWWM01002186.1_pt1 | contig 54342 bp, 59 predicted proteins | sample 2228351 | NCBI WGS metagenome assembly FWWM01 (sample SAMEA103939774, study PRJEB20133) | metagenome | reverse complement strand
TATAAATTGCGGAAATCGATAATTTACAGCAGACAAAAGAAGAAGAAATATGGGGTCCTCCTGTTTCCGTAGCTTATGATAAGGAGGGGAAACCTACTAAGGCTGCAGAAGCCTTTGCAAAATCAAATAATGTAGCCATAGAAAGCTTGATCAAGAAGGAAAAAGGTAAGGGATTATATGTGGTTGCTGTTGTAAAGGAAGAGGGAAGGCATACTGCTGAATTATTACCCGAACTCCTCCCGAAATTAATATTATCCCTGAATTTTCCAAAGTCGATGAGATGGGGTAATGGCAACTTAAGATTTGTCAGGCCAATTCACTGGATACTCGCAATTTATAACAATAAAAAGGTTTCTTTTGAGATTGATGGTATAAAAAGTAGCAATACTACAAAAGGACACAGGTTTCTATCTCCTGCTGACTTCGAAATTAAGGACGACAGGACATATATAAATCTCCTCAGAAATAACTTTGTGGTACTTGATCCTGACGAGAGGCAAAAGATAATGCTTGAAGAGATGAATAAGTTGGCGTCTTCAGTGAATGCACATTTAGTAAAAGATGAAGAATTATTAGAGCATGTTATACACCTTGTAGAATATCCCGTGCCAGTGCTCGGGGCTTTCCCTTCTGATTATCTAAATCTACCAAAAGAATTACTGATAACAGTGATGAAAGGTCATCAGAAATATTTTGCACTTCAGGATGAAAATGGCAATCTAATTAACTACTTTATAGTCGTTTGTAATACAAAAAAGGAAAACGAAGACATTATCAAAAAGGGTGCTGAAAGGGTTATTAAGGCAAGATTTGAGGATGCCAAATTCTATTATGAAGATGACAAAAGAGTTCCTCTAATTGAAAGGGTGGAGAAATTAAAAAGGGTTATATATCATGAAAGACTCGGCAGTCTTTATGACAAGACCCAACGGGTTGCTTTGATTGCTGACTTCGTATCTGAATCATTTCAAGATAAATCTGAACAATTCAAAAAAGATGTTCATTTAGCAGCAATTATTTCAAAGGCAGACCTCATATCAGGAGTTGTTGGAGAGTTTCCGGAGTTACAAGGAATAATGGGAAAATATTATGCCCTGAATGATAAATACAAAGATGAGATAGCGATTGCGATTTCTGAACAATACTTACCAGCACACTCAAAAGACAGGATACCATCAAGCGATATAGGAGCCGTCCTCAGCCTTTCTGATAAGATTGACAACATTCTGTCTTTTTTTATATTGGGCTTGACACCAAGCGGCACCGAAGACCCATTTGCCCTTCGAAGACAGTCTCTTGGCATTATCTCCATACTTATCGAAAAAAGATTACCATTAAGCATCGGAGAACTGATTAAAAGGTCTTTACAGATATTTGAAGGTATTCCAGAATTAAACCCTTTATTTATAGACCACAAATCAGAACTATTTAAAAACTTGATAAGGTTTTTTGAGCAGAGGATCGAGCCACTTTTCATATCTCAAGGTTATTCTCATGATAATGTATCTGCTGTGATAGGCTATGTAAAGGATAGACCACTTTATGCAGTGAGGGAAATGCTTGAGGCTATAAAAAAACTTAAGGAAGATGCTCAATATCAGGAGTTTCTTCTGGCTATCAAGAGAGTTAATAATATTTCGCCAAAGGGGGCAGTCCCCCCTGTGGATATTAAACTCTTTTTACAGGATGAGGAGAAAGCCCTTTATGAAATGGTTACGAGAATAGCCCCTGAAGTTTACTCAATGATTAATGAAGAAAGATACCATGACGCAGCCAGGGTACTTATGACCCTCAATGAACATATTAATCTATTCTTTGATAAGGTTCTCGTTATGGATAAAAGGGAGGACATAAAAAATAACAGGTTGTCATTAATAAATCAGATCAAATTAATGGCTCTTCAGATATGCGATTTTTCAAAGTTACAATAAGTGACTATACATATATTATCTTATCATATCCACTTTTTATGCTTCCTATTAAGTAGGCTTCATATCCTGCATCTCTCAGTCCTGATATAGAATCCTCGACGTCATCTTTATCAATAACCAAAATATAACCTATCCCCATATTAAATGTCCTTCTCATATCATCATCAGGTACGTTTCCGATCTTTTGAATAAGCCTGAATATCTCTGGTGTCTTCCATGAGTCTCTTAAAATGACCGCTGTCAATCCATCTTTCAAAATTCGTGGTAAATTGCCAACCAAGCCACCACCTGTAATATGAGCCATGCCGTGAATATCAATTTTATCCTTTAAAGAATTAAATGCACTGACATAGATATTAGTTGGCTTTAAGAGTTCTTCCCCAATGACTGCATCTATCTCTGGGATATAAGTATCGACACCAAATCCTGCTATGTCAAAAAAGACCTTTCTCGCAAGTGAATATCCATTGCTGTGTAAGCCGCTTGAAGCTATCCCAACAATCGCATCACCCTCTCTTATTTTAGAGCCATCTATAATTTTATCTCTATCTACCACTCCAACAGCAAAACCTGCAAGGTCATACTCATCTTCTTTGTAAAAGCCGGGCATCTCTGCGGTCTCTCCTCCTATAAGTGAGCATCCTGCTTCGATGCAGCCTGATGCTATTCCCTTTATAACCTCACTGTGTTTATCCGCATTAAGCCTTCCTGTGGCAAAATAATCAAGGAAAAACAATGGTTCGGCACCGAGTGTGAGTATATCATTTACGCACATTGCAACGAGATCGATTCCGACTGTATCATGCTTGTCCGTCATAAATGCAATCTTTAGCTTTGTTCCAACTCCATCTGTGCCGCTCACAATCACCGGTTCTTTAAATTTTGATACATTAAGTTTAAACAATGCCCCAAACGAGCCTATATCAGTCAATACCTCCTGTCTGAATGTCTTTTTTGCAAACGGGGCTATGAGGCTAACAAACCTATCCCCTTCATCTATATCTACCCCTGCCTTTTTATATGTCATCTCCTCCATCACATATACTCCTCAGTGTATTTTCATGCTTATATCAACAGCCCTTGCCGAATGTGTCAATGCGCCAATAGATATAATATCCACTCCTGTTTCAGCAATACTTCTTACATTTTCGAGGTTAACATTACCAGAAGCCTCAAGCAATATCCTGCGATTTTTTGTGTCCCTGATTTCTACTGCCTTTTTCATGTCTTCGATGCCCATATTATCAAGCATTATTGCATCAGGTTCAAGGTTTATAGCCTCATTGAATTCATCAAGATTTTTTACCTCAACTTCAATCTTCAGTAGATGATGTGCCTTTTTTGCGAGAGATATTGCACTGCTTATACTCCCTGCTATTTTAATATGATTGTCTTTTATCAATATACCGTCATAAAGCCCAAACCTGTGGTTGATACCCCCACCTATAATAACACCATATTTTTCCATAAGACGCATACCAGGGATTGTCTTTCTGGTGTCAGCAATTTTTGCATTAAGTCCTTTAAGTTTACTAACATAACTATTTGTTAATGTAGCAATTCCACAGATCCTCTGTAATATGTTTAGAGAAATCCTCTCGCCAGACAAAATTGACCTTGCATTGCCTGAGACCTCAGCCAAGACATCACCATTTTTTATAATAGCCCCTTCCTGAAAAAATACATTGAAATTTACAGACGGGTCAATAACCGAAAACACCTCTTTTACAAATGGCATGCCGGCAAGTATAAAATCCTCTTTAGCAATTATACGGGCATTTGCACTTGCATGCTCTGGAACTACCAGAAAGGAGGTAATATCACAATGCCCAATATCTTCACGCAGGAAAAAAAGGATGGAATCTCTCAAAATCTCTTTCATGCTCCCCGATTTTATAAACTACTTTTTTCTGAAAATCGAAAACAATCCGAATATTCCCCCGGCAACTGCACCGATTGCTAATGCAGATTTCCAATCAAGCAGAGTGGTCACATTGCCGTTTATTTTATTTCCTATCATCAGTAAAGAAGTGCTGTTATTAGAATTTATCTCTTTTGCCGCTATAACACCAACTGCGCTTCTATTAATTTCAGTATTCCCGGTAGAAACAGAAACAGGGGTAAAAGAGAAGTTTAAATTCGTTGTCTCTCCTGCTGCTATAATTCCTATGCTCTGATTTAATGACAGATTAGACCCGCTCATTAATACTGCTGCTCCCTGTGTAACTTCTATGCGCTCTCCGTCGATACTCAATGCACCAACCTGCTGGAGTTCTATATGACCACCTTCAGCTGACCTTATAGTGCTCTGCCTTATATCGAGAAATTCTGCCTCAACCATATCAAGGCTTCTTCCCTGCACCTCAAGTATATTCTTATCCATTTAATGAGCCTCCTTCTAAATGATTAAGTAAATGCTATATAATTGTTTTTAATAATTTTAAATTATCTTCTATCTTTTGCTTTTTCTGTACAAGGTCATCAAACTTATTCTTTTCTTTTTCAACAACTTCCTCTGGTGCATTCTTGAGAAAATCCTCATTTAACAGCTTTTTGTTAATAATCGTCATTGAGTCTATAGCCTTATTAAGCTCCTTCTGTAGTCTCCTGATTTCTGCATCTATATCCAGAAGCCCTTCAATTGGCACATATATCTCCATCCCCTTTTTAATAGAGACTGCTGAGCCTTTCATCTGTTGTATGTGATGACCAATATCTATCTCCTTACACCTTGCCAGCTTCATTATAGCCTGAATATTCCCTTTTAGAATATCCTCTACATCTTTTGAAAGTGTCTTTATATGAGCCTTTATGGCAGTTTGAATATTAAGCTCACCTCTTATGCTTCTTAATGCAGAGATTGCATCTATTAAATAATTCATTTTTTCCTCTGCCTCGTTGTCCCTTTTCATATTTGAAGGGTATGAAGACAGCATAATACTCTCTCTTTTCTCCAAAACATTATTCCATATCTCCTCTGTTACAAAAGGCATAAAGGGGTGAAGAAGTTTAAGTATCTGCTGAATTACAAAAAATAGGCATTTTACGACCCTCACCTTATCTTCATCTCTTCCCTGATATAATACAGGTTTTACGATCTCGATATACCAATCACAAAACTCATGCCATATAAAATAGTATATACATGATGCAGCATCATTAAACCTGTAATCACTTAAATTTCTATTTGCCTCCTCAGCTGCATATGCCAATCTGCTCAATATCCATCTTTCTGGTATATAGACAGAATCGGAACCAAAAATTTCTTGATAAAAACCTTCAACCTGCAATTCTATATCACTTATTATTTCTCTTTTTGCATTAATAGCAAACTTTGTGGCATTCCATAACTTATTTATAAAATGTCTGTATCCCTCTAACCTTTCCTCAGAAAACCTTACATCCCTTCCCTGAGCAGCAAAGGCAGCAAGTGTAAACCTAAATGCGTCTGCACCATATTTTTCTATCATCACCAGTGGGTCAACAACATTGCCCTTTGATTTACTCATCTTCTGACCCCTGGAATCCCTGACAAGTGCATGTATATACACATCTCTAAAAGGCACATCTCCCATAAACTTTATTCCCATCATTATCATACGGGCAACCCAGAAAAAGATTATATCAAAACCTGTTACAAGTACACTTGTAGGATAAAAAACCTTTAGTTCTTTTGTTTCATTAGGCCAGCCAAGTGTAGAAAATGGCCAGAGGGCTGAAGAAAACCATGTATCAAGGACATCTGGATCTCTTATAATGTTTTTACTGCCACATTTAGGACATTCAATTAAATCATTTCTGCTACATACAGGCTTAACATCCTTTGGAATCCTTATAATCTTTGAATTATTTATAATATATTCGTGGCTCAAACCTGATAGTCTAAGCTCAGAATAGGTGCCTCCTGAAAGCATTTTTCCATCTGGTGACTCGACATTTGCATAAAACAGATGTTCTATTAACTCTCCCTGTGCCCTTCCATTTTCATCTTTGCATTCAGGACAATACCAAACAGGAATCTGGTGACCCCACCATATCTGACGGGATATACACCAGTCCCTTATATCATACATCCATGCAAAGTAACTATTTTCCCACGATTCGGGTATAAACCTTATTTTTTTATTACTAACTACCTTTATAGCCTCTGAAGCCAATTCACCTGTCTTGACATACCACTGAATCGTTAGAAATGGCTCAATTATACTCTTACACCTGTAGCAATGTCCGACCGAATGTATGTGTTTTTTATCCCCTTCTAAAAATCCGAGTTCCTTTAAGTCATTTATTACCCTCTTTCTGCAATCATATCTGTCAAGTCCTGAGTATCTATCTCCAGCCTCTTTAGACATCGAACCATCCTCTGCTATGACACTTATAAATGGTAGTTTATGACGGTTTCCTATAATTTCATCGTTAAAGTCATGGGCTGGTGTAATTTTTAAAGCACCGGTTCCAAATAAGGGGTCTACATCCATGTCAGCAATAACAGGAATCTTTCTACCAGCAAGTGGAAGTTCAATCAGTTTACCTATAAAATGTTTATATCTATCGTCCTCTGGGTGAACAGCAACAGCAGTATCTCCCAACATTGTTTCGGGTCTTGTTGTTGCAACTGTAATATAATTTTTATGATTACCTTTATCCTCTTCAGCAAGTGGATATCTTATAAAATATAGCGTTCCTTCCAGCTCCTCGTATTCGACCTCGAGGTCAGAAAGGGCTGTTCTACACCTCGGACACCAGTTAATAAGACGAACATCCCTATATATCAAACCCTCTTCAAATAGCCTTACAAACACCTCTCTGACAGCCATCGAGAGCCCTTCATCCATTGTAAACCTTTCACGAGACCAATCGCATGATGCCCCAAGCTTTTTTAGCTGGTATATTATTCTGCTACCGTACTCAGACTTCCACTTCCACACCCTATCTATAAATGCATTTCTTCCCAATTTATGTCTGTCAATACCCTCCCTTGAGAGTTCCCTCTCGACCACATTTTGGGTTGCGATACCAGCATGGTCTGTGCCAGGCAGCCATAATACATTATACCCCGACATCCTTTTCCATCGAGCAAGGATGTCTTGAATCGTAGCATTTAAGGCATGACCCATATGTAAAGAGCCTGTAACATTTGGAGGTGGAATCACTATACAAAAAGACGGTTTTTCTGAATTAACATCAGCAAAAAAAAGTCTGTTTCTTTCCCAAAATGAATACCATTTATCCTCGATCTCTGATGGTATATAGGTTTCTTTCATGTTTTTCATACTGTATCTGATATGATCCTTTCTATTTCCCTTTTTATTATCCTTTCTGACGCATCAGAAATTATTTTTTTTATTGATATATCTGTTTGCACCCTTAGTGTATTTATTAATTCACTCGAGATGTTTTCAACAATATGTTGCATGTTCTCTGATAATGTCTGCCTTACAGAGTCCTTAACAGCAGAATAAATGCAATTCAAAAGTTCTTCTTTACTAAGTGAGCTTATCTCTTTATGAATCATATTAGATGTAAATTCTCTATTTTGAATCAAATTATTATTGACTTGATCTGGATTAGAGATATCTTCATCCAATTTTATTCCTTCTGTCTCAGTTGATATATCTTCCAATATTTTCTGTGAATCATATTCACTCAATTCATTTCTCCCTTCTTCCAATAAATACCTGATTTTGTTTATCAATTCGTCTGATTCAAAGGGCTTGACAAGAAAGCCTTCTGCACCTGCCAGTCTCGCCCTTCTCTCATCGAAATGATCAAAAACACCGGTTAGAAGAATTACAGGAATTTTTCTTGTCTTAGGGCTTTTTTTTATCATTTCGCACAGCTGGAATCCATCCAGTTCTGGCATATCGGTATCGGCAAGAACAATATCTGGTTGAAAGAAGATCAGTTCATTTAAGGCCTGTTCTCCATTATCAACTGCCTTGACCTCGAAATTCTCAGGCATAAGGACATCTTTAACAAGGCGATGGATTGTTGGGCTATCGTCAGCCAAAAGTAATTTTTTACCAGCCTTTTCCATGGATCTATTTCCTTCTGCTTTTGTAATCTTCTATTGCCTTTCTCAAGGCATCTGCCCCAAGGTTAGAGCAATGCATCTTTTGGGGTGGCAGACCTCCCAATTCCTTAGCCACTGCCTCTTTTGATATGGCAAGGGCCTCATCAAGAGTCTTTCCCTTTACCATCTCTGTTATCATGCTGCTTACCGCAATAGCTGCCCCACAGCCAAAAGTCCTGAACTTTGCATCAACTATTCTGTCGTTTTCTACTTTAATGAATATCTGCATGGCATCCCCGCATGTCGGGTTGCCCTCCATTCCAACACCATCAGCATCTGGTATTTCACCAACATTTCGGGGATTCATAAAATGATCCATTACCTTTTCGGAATACATATTTTTACCCTCCAAATTTTTACTCACTCAATCGATTTTTGAAATCTTAAATCCTAAATACAAATTTCTCATCCTGTATAACATTTTTCCCCTTCGCCCCCTTCTCCCCATCCCTTAGCAAATGGTGACATCTCTCTGAGTCTGGAGACGACCTTTGGGAATTCATTAAGGAAATAATCTATATCATCATCAGTGTTATCGATACCGAGACTGAATACAATAGAGCCTTGTGCAAGCGCTGAAGGGATCCCAATAGAAAGTAGTATAGGAGATGACTTAAGTGCCCTTGATGAACAAGCAGAACCACTCGCTGCATAAATGCCCTTCATCGAAAGCATAAGTAGCATTGCCTCTCCCTCAATAAATTCAACAACAAAGCTTGCATGATGAGGTAGCCTTTTTTCTGGATGACCTGTTAGATAAACATTAGGAATCTTCAGCACACCATCTATCAATTTATCCCTTAATCTTCTAACATGACCTATCCTCTTGGACATCTCTATTCTCGCAAGCTCTGCAGCCTTACCCATTCCAACTATAGCAGGAACATTTTCTGTGCCAGCCCTTCTGCCACCTTCCTGAATACCTCCATAGATCAGCGGGACTATCCTGAGACCTTCTCTAATATAAAGGGCACCTACCCCCTTGGGACCATAAAATTGATGGGCGGCCATGCTCAGAAGGTCGACACCCATCTCATTTATATCAACTGATATATTTCCTGTTGATGCAACTGCGTCAGTATGAAAGATAATACCCCTCTCCTTCGCTATTAATGCCAATTCCTTTATAGGCTCAATAGTTCCTATCTCGCTGCTTGCATGAATTATAGAGATAAGAATAGTCTCCTTTGTAATAGATTTTTTGAGTACATCAGGATCGACTAAACCATGATTATCAACAGGAAGATAAGTCACTACGAATCCATTTTTTTCGAGAAATCTTGCTGAATTAAGGATTGAGTGGTGTTCAACTTTTGAAACAATAATATGTTTGCCCTGATTCTGCCTTGCAAGAGCAATACCTCTCAGTGCAAAATTGTTAGCCTCAGCACCGCTTGATGTAAATACTATTGTCGAGGGCTTTGCATTAATTAATGCAGCTACCTGTTCTCTGGCATTTTCTATGGCAGTCCTCGCACGGACTCCAAGGTTATATACACTTAATGGATTTCCGTAATCTTCTTTAAAGTATGGAATCATCGATTCGAACACTTCAGGAAGAAGTGGATTTGTTGCAACATGGTCAAAATAACATCTCATCATAAAAAGCTCCTTAAAAAATTAATATCAGGATGATTTCTGCCTCTTCCTAACATAAAATCTGTAATAATCTTCTGAATCTTCAAGACCTATGAACTCATTCCCTGTCTTTTGGCACCATTGAGGTATATCTTCCAATGCACCATCATAGTCAGTCAGTATTTCCAGGACCTGTCCATTATCGAGCCCCTTAATAAGCTCATCTAATTTCAAGAGATGCATGGGGCACATCATATACACAATATCAGCTGTTACATCAGCCTTTATGCCATGAACGAATTTCATTTTTTATTATTTTTAAGGTATATCTTATTTTTATACAATGAAGCCTTTCGGTTGAAATCTCCATTGATGATATCTTTCAGAGTAATGGTCTTTAAAAAAGCCTCTATCTGTTCTCCCAAGGCCTTCCATAATAGATGAGCAACACAGCTATCCACCCTGATACATCCTTCAGATGGATCAAGACAGGAGGTTATAGCAACAGGTCCCTCAAGTTCTTTAAGGATCGAAGCAATGCTTATATGCTGTGGATCTGTATTAAGAATATACCCACCGCCAGGACCTTTTTTACTTATTATTATTCCAGATCTCCTGAGTTTGTTAAGTATCTGCTCAAGATATGCAACAGAAACATTCTGTCTATCAGAAATCTCTTTTATACTCACAGGCCTACCCTCGATATACCCCTTCGCTATCTCAAACATAGCCCTTACACCATACTGTCCCTTTGTTGACAATCGAAGCATGATAAATATTATAATACCCTACTGTTTTTGTCAAGTATTTGTTGATTACAACAAAATTGACAAATTATCTACTCAATCATTAGCATAATCTTTAAAAGACGCCGAAGAAGGAGCGAAAATGTTATGAAAAACAAGATTGTAATTGGCACTCGTGGGAGCAAGTTAGCACTATGGCAGGCAGAGTGGATCAAATCAGAGCTTAATAAGTTATATCCTGATATCAGTATAGAACTAAATAAGATCAAAACTACAGGAGATAAAATCCTTGATGTCCCTTTAGCCAAAGTGGGCGGGAAAGGGTTATTCGTGAAAGAGATTGAAGAGGCACTTTTAAGAAATGAGGCGGATATTGCTGTGCACAGTATGAAGGATGTTCCAACAGATTTTCCAGACGGTCTTCATCTTGCTGTAATTACTAAAAGAGAAGATCCGAGAGATGCCTTCCTGTCAAGGATTTCAAACTCCAAATTCCATATCCCTAATTTCAGAGACATTCCTCAAGGAGCAACTATTGGTACGAGCAGTCTCAGGCGGTCATGCCAATTATTAAACATAAGACCTGATCTCAGGATAGAGCAACTTCGAGGCAATCTTGATACAAGGATCAGAAAACTCGACGAAGGGCAGTTTGATGCAATAATTCTTGCTGCTGCAGGAGTCAAGAGGCTCGGCTGGTCAGAAAGGATTACAGAGATACTCCCCCCTGAAATAAGCCTTCCTGCTATAGGTCAGGGCGCTGTCGGAATTGAATGTAGAATAGATGACAAATTCATTAATAATCTCATCGCACCCTTAAATGATTTCGAAACATCAATATGTGTAAAGGCAGAGAGGTCATTCTTAAAGAGACTCGAGGGTGGCTGTCAGGTGCCAATTGCAGCTTATGCAAGGATATCTAATAGGGCGGAAGAAAGGATATTGGTCATGGATGGATTGGTTGGAAGTATTTCTGGAGATAGAATTATAAGAGGATATATGGAGGGTAACATAGAAGATGCGGAAATCCTCGGTATTAAATTAGCTGAGGATTTACTTTCAAGAGGAGCAAAAGGAATACTTGATGAGGTTTATGGTAAAAATACTCCTTCTATAAATGGAGAAATCGCAAGCTAAGCCATGAAAAAGGGCAAGGTTTATATCATAGGGGCAGGACCAGGAGATATAGGGCTTCTCACTGTTAAGGGCATGAAATGTCTCCAGAAAGCAGAGGTTGTTGTTTATGATTTCCACCTCAATGCCCAGATATTGAATTACATCAATCACGATGCCGAATTCATTTATGCAGGTAAAAGGGGCGGCCATCATGCAATGACACAGGATGAGATAAACCAGGCACTTGTGGAAAAGGCAAATGAAGGCAAAATCGTATGCAGACTGAAGGGCGGAGATCCATTTGTCTTTGGTAGAGGTGGGGAGGAGGCTGAAGTACTTGCGAAGGAAGGAATAGATTTTGAAATAATTCCAGGTGTTAGCTCATCTATTGCTGCGCCTGCATATGCAGGCATTCCGTTAACGCACAGAAAATATTCTTCATCCTTTGCGGTTATTACAGGAAATGAGGATATAACAAAACCAGAAAGCTCCATAGACTGGTCAAAGTTTGCAAATGGCTTTGACACCCTCGTTTTTTTAATGGGTGTTAAAAATATCTCTGCTATTACTTCAAAACTAATGGAGAACGGTAGATCCCCTGATACCCCAACTGCTGTTATAAGATGGGGCACGAGGCCTGACCAGAAAACTGTTGTCAGCACTTTAAAAGACGTAGCAGGGCTTGTAAAGGAAGAGAACATCAAGCCTCCTGCTGTGATGGTTGTTGGAGATGTGGTGAAATTAAGGGAGACATTAAAATGGTATGAAAAAAAGCCTTTGTTTGGTCACAGAATTTTAATCACGCGGGAGTATACAAAAGATTATGAACCCCTTGAGGAGCTCGGTGCTGAGATATTCGAGTTTCCGACAATAGAGATAGCACCACCTGAGAGTTACAGAGAATTGGATGAATCAATAGATAAGATAGAAACTTACAACTGGATAATATTCACAAGCTCAAATGGATTTAAATATTTCATGCAGAGGCTTTTAGACAAAGACAAAGATATAAGAGATCTAAAGGGGATAAAAATTTGTGCCATAGGTTCAAAGACAGCCGAAAAAATAAAAGAATATGGATTAAAAGTTGATTTAGTTCCTGATGAATTCAATGCCGAAGGCTTAATCAGCGTGATAGTGCAGGAGTGCGGAAGATCAGAAGGAGAGACTTCCATTTCGGACTTCCGAGTTTCCGCTCTAAAAGGATTGAAAATCCTTTTGCCTCGAGCTGAGGTTGCAAGAGAGATCTTCCCTGAAAAAGTCAGAGAGTTAGGCGGAGAGATAGATACACCTACAGCGTATCGTGCGATGAAACCAGAAAAACATGGCAAAAGACTGAAGAGGTTTTTGAAGGAGGGCAGGATTACAATTGCAACCTTTACGAGTGCCGCCACATTTCATAACTTTCTTGATATAATTGGCGAAGATGCAAAAGAGATTCTAAAGGATGTATCTATAGCGGTTATTGGACCGGTAACCGCAAGGGCAGTAGAAAAGGCAGGTTTAAGGGTTTCGATTATGCCAGAAAAGGCAACAATAAATGCAATGGTTGACGAAATAATCAAAAAAATAATCAATCCTTGAGTTTCTTTAAAGATATCATTAATACAAATATCCCTATATTTATCAACACTATTGTGGCACCAGTCGGAATGTCCAACTTAAAAGACAATAAAATACCTGATAAAACCGATATTAAACTAAAAAATGCTGCATATACCAATGTGCCTTTAAAACCTTTAGCCACCTGAAGCGCAGATACAGCAGGCAAAATTAGAAGTGCCGAAACAAGCATGATCCCAACCACCTTCATTGTAAGAATTACTGTCAGGGCTGTAAGAAGTATAAGGGCGGAGTTAACAGTTTTTGTTTTAATTCCTGATACCTTTGCCAGATCCTCATCAAATGTTATAGAGAGAAGGTCATAATAATAGAATAGAATTACTATAATCACGATTATCGAAAGGGAAATAGAAAGAAACACCTCTTCTTTGCTTATTGCAAGTATGTTTCCAAAGAGATAACCAAAAAGGTCGATATTAAAGCCCCCTGCTATGCTTGCTATCAAAACACCAATCGAAATGCCTGCTGCCGATACAATACCTATTGCAGCATCTCCATACAATCGTGCCTTTTCCATAAGCTTAATGATACCGTATGAGCTCAGAAGAACAATTGGTATAGAAGCATAAACAGGATAAACTTTTAGAAGCAGCCCTAATGCTACGCTACCGAAAGTCACATGAGCAAGACCATCACCTATCAGCGACAATCTTCTGAGGACGAGAAATACCCCAAGAGTAGAGCAAAGCACGGCAATAAATGAGCCAGCCACAATGGCCCTCTGCGCAAAACCATAATTAAAAAATTCAACAAGCTCTGTCATGATAATGTGTCAAAAGAGTTAAAATTCATGGTGTCAGTTGTCAAAAACAAATAACCCTTGCACGTACTTTTACTTTTTAATTGTGCCTGTGGCAAATAAGATGTTGTGATCCATGTCCAAAATATTCAGACATATTCTTTGATTCACAAAAATCCTTAAAAGTTCCATAAAAAATTATTTTTCTATCAAAATACAATAATTTAGAGGCATATTTTCCGGCATTTCCTAAATCATGTGTGACAAACAGTATTGTTACATACCTATTCCTGTTGATATCTGATAGAATTGAAAAAAACCTTTCCCTCGTTTCAGGATCAACAGCAGCAGTCGGTTCATCAAGTATTAAAAGCTCAGGTTCATTTATAAGTGCCCTTGCTATAATAACCCTCTGTTGCTGACCACCAGAAAGCTCTCCAATATTTGCTTTTTTAAGATCCAGGATGTCCATAATAGACAAAACTTTGTCAATGGCAGTTTCATGAGACTTTACAATTCTTTTCGGGGAGGGCATATTTGGAATAAGTCCTGTTGCAATAACTTCCTCAACTGTAGCTGGAAAATGTGGGTTAAAAGCAAGCCTCTGTGGAATATAGCCGATTTTTTGCCATTCATTAAATCTAAAAATGTGATTATCGAAGAGAAAGACACTTCCAGAGGCAGGCTTAATCAATCCAAGAATTGTCTTGATAAGTGTGCTTTTTCCAGAACCATTAGGTCCAGCAAGGGCAATATAGTCACCTCTATCCACACTAAATGATATGCCGCTGAATACCTCTTGAGAATTATATTTTACAGAAAGGTTATTAACTGATATTACTGGCATTGCAATCCTATCTTTAGGCTTTCGAGCGTCTTCTCCATAAGTTTGATAAATGTTGCCCCTTCATGCCACTCATCCCTGGTCAGATTATGGGCTGCATGAATTTTAAGAAGCTCCGCTCCTGTCTCCCTGGCGATCATTTCCGCAATCCGAGGAGAAACAAGTTCCTCATAAAATATATATTTTGTATTATATTTTTTCATTTTTTTCATCAACTCCACTAAACTTTGAGGCGATGGTTCTGCATCAGGAGAAAGACCATGATATGCTGAAATATAATTAAAGCCATATCTTTTTGACATATAATTGAAGGCATAATGTCCACCATGAATGATATATCTCGTTTTGCATGAGGCTAATGCCTTGCGAAATTTATCATCAAGTTCTGTGATGCTCGACTTGTATTTTTCTGCATTTCGTATATAAATTGCCTTGTTTGCAGGATCAGCCATAATGAAACCTTGAACTATATTATCCACCATTTTCTTTGCATTTTCGAAATCAAGCCAGACATGCGGGTCTATGCCGTAAGCATGGTCATGTTTGTGGTTATTCATATCATCGAGAGCCTCAGCACTCCTGATGAATTTAATTCCCTTGCTCGAATCCACAATCACAAGTGATTTATTGTCAACGGAATTTAAAATCTTTTCAGCCCATACCTCCATATGTTTGCCTGTATAAATAAAAATATCTGCTCTGTTAATTCTCATGATATCCTCTGGTCTCGGTTCGAATCCGTGTGGCTCAATGCCTGGTGGCATAAGCAGAAATAAATCTACATTTTCTCCTGATATATTTTTTGCAAAGTCATAAAGTGGAAAAAGGGTTGTAACAACAGTAAGTTTTTTAGTTTCGCTCTGTTTCTCGCCTTGCTTCTGGCACGATGTTATTATCATTAATACCAATGATAAAAATAAAATGTATAAAAATCTAAGCATCTTCATAACTATTTAGTATTCAAAAAGATTTAATTTGTTTCTTAAAAATATTATTAATATATCTACTCAAAATAATTTTTTACAAGCATCAATTTTTCTCTTCTGTTGCCTTCAATACATCATCAAAAAGCGTATTCAACCTTTTTGTCTCATAATAAAGATTCCCAAGCGCCTTTGACAGCTCAGACTTTCCTATTGCTGATGCCTTTTCTGCCCATTGCCTGTAAGTCTCTGCATGTTCGTCATTATGCTCTTTCCAGTGCCTAAGAAGGTGCTTTAATTTTTTTAAGTCATCCATAGTAAGCCTCCTTTATCTATTCTGTCTTGATAGAGGCAATTCGAGTCCGCTTGCCTCAAGCAGTGATTTATCGGTGAGTATATCTTCTGCATCACCGTCAGCTATAATCCTGCCATCCATCATAATAATGCATCTCTGACACACATCAAGAATAAGGTCGAGGTCGTGTGAAGCAATAATCTTGGTATGCTCAAAACCCTTAAGAAGATTAATCAGTTGTCTTCTTGCCCCTAAATCGAGATTTGATGCAGGTTCATCCATAAGCAGGATATCCGGATGCATAGCCATAACAGCGGCTATTGCAACAGCAGACTTCTGACCTGCAGATAATCTATGAGGCGGCCTTTGAATGAGGTGAAGACAGCCTACAGTGATGAGGGCATTCCTAACACGCTCATCAACAATTTCAGCACTTAACCCCATATTAACAGGTCCAAATGCCACATCCTCATAAACAGTAGGCATAAATAACTGGTCATCAGGGTTCTGAAATACAAAACCTACTTTTTTTCTAATTTCCTGCACGGTCTTCTTGTTTAATGGAATATCCCCAATTGATATAAGCCCTCTTTGAGGGAAAAGCTGACCATTAAGGTGCATGAGCAGGGTTGTCTTGCCAGCACCGTTTATACCTATAATACCTACTGATTCACCATGCATAATCTTGCATGAAATCCCCCTAAGCACCTCAGTGCCATCTGGATAGCTAAAATATACATCCTTTAATTCTATAATATGATGGCTCATCTCATTATCCTTTCGACCATTCCTCCCAGTATATAAACGATGTTATATTTCCTAAGAAGATAAAAGATAATTATAAAAAAAGTGGCAAACAGAAGGTCATTAATCCCGAGCCGATATTTTCTTATGAGCTTTATTTCGCCATTAAACCCCCTATATAGCATTGCCTGATAAATCCTTTCTGCCCTTTCCAATGTCCTTATAAGAAGGACCGAGATAAATCTTACAAAAGATTTTATGTCTTTACCCTTTTTCCCGAACGATCTTGCTTCCCTTGCCCTTACCATTCTAAAGGTCTCTTCAAGAAGCACAAAGAGATATCTATACAAAAACAGCAATTGAATAACAAATATCTTTGGCAGTTTGAATCTCTCAAGTGCCTCGCATAATCCAGCAAATGATGTTGTTGCAACCAGCACAAGGGCAATACTCACAGTGAGTACAAATTTAAGCAATATTGACAGAAAAGATATCCAGCCACCTGTAACATGCATCCCATAAATAGTAAAAAAGACATTATTGTCTATAATAGGATTAAACATTCCAATGAAAATCGCAAAGGGTGATACAAAGGCAACCCTTTTTGCGATCGTTTCAAAAGGAATATCGCCAGCAGCTATCAAAAAAACAGGGTAAATAAAAAAAGGTATAAGCCCAGAAATATCGTATTTTGAGAATGATATAACACTAATGATAAAAATAAATGATACTAAAAGCTTTACCCTCGGATCGAGCCTGTGCACAAAGGTATCTTTATAAGATAGACTATCCAGATAGCCAATATTAAAATAAGCCTTATCAAATCTCATTAATTAAACACCAATCCAAATGGTAAACTTTAATAGTCGAAAAAATACAAAAAAATAACACATTTCTCATCTCTTTAGCAGACTTACGACCTCTTGCGTCTCATCAGCCTGATGCCAAATCCTATAACTACAGTAAATCCCAGAACAATAACTGCTCCAATAATGCCGGATAGAGATGTCCCTGAATCCACCCATGTAGAAACAGATTCTTTCTCTCTAACTTCTTCGGACATCTTGAGGCTATAATCAGGCAAAAAAGCTGTCTTCTCCTGAAGCCGCTTGAGTGTTGCAGTGATGTTATTATTTTTCTCTGGCAGTTCGGCCCTTCCATAAGTCTTTTCTATTGACCACTCAAGCCCATCAGGATTGTTTGATGCAAACCACGAAAGAATACCACCAGTAATAACAGTAAGCACAGCAAATATAAGCAATATTTTTCTGAGAGATCTTTCTAATGACAGTTGCATGGGGCTTGAAACGCTCTGGATTATATCTGGTCTTGTATTGGCAATATAGCTAATTATACCTGCTGTTACCAGACCTTCAACAAGCCCTATCGCAAGATGAATTGGCTGCATCAGCATAAGGAATGTTCCGAAAGGGAGTTCTGTCCTCCCAGAAAGAAAAGACTGAATCACAACAGAGAGTGCACCTAATTGAAGACCTGTAACTACGCTCAAGACAGATGCAAAAAGTATTCGCCTTTTACTATTCATTTTCATGGTCAACGGCTTATATATAAGTGGATAAGCGATAAAACATGTATAGAAACCGAGATTCCAAATATTACAACCAAGGGCAAGAAGCCCACCATCTGCAAAAAAAAGTGCCTGAACAGAAAGAATTGATGCCATCACGATGAATGCTGCATAAGGACCAAGAAGTATGGCGAGGAGCATGCCTCCTCCGATATGACCGCTTGAACCTGTCGCAGGTATTGCAAAGTTAACCATCTGAGCTGCGAATACAAATGCCCCGAGCACTCCCATCAAAGGGATTAGCCTTTCTTCAAGGTTTTCTTTTAACCTCTTTGCAGCAAAAACAAGGGCACCAATCGCCGATGCCCAGAAGGTAATACCAACCGATGGTGATAATAAGGCATCTGCCATATGCATAAAATCCCTCCCTAAAATCTTACTGCTAATCCAGCCAAAATCGATAAATCTGTCTCGGGATTGTTTAACCCACCTTTCACACCGATATCTATATCAACATTATCTGTTATAGAATAGATCAGACCACCTAAAATAAAGGCTGGATGAGTGTTGGATGACCTATCAGGATTTCTTTCTATTCCAATATTTGCTACTGCCATCAATGCATCTGTCACTTCGATTTCACCAGCCAAAGATGCATGCCAGATGTCTCTTCTTTCACCAACCTTGTTTTCATTTCTAATATAACCGAGATTTATGTGAAAGGCTAAGGTCTCGATTTCTTTGGTTGTTATGAAATATACGCTATAAGTTGCCCTACCCTGCCCTAATCCATCCTTATAGTCTCCTGTAGGCAAAGTCATTCCCGGCTTTAAAGCGAGACTGAGCCCATCCCTTTCATAAAAACGCCATTTTACCTCAATCGAGGTATCAGAGAGACCGTCTTCCCTTTGAACAACATCCTCATCCTCTTTTGTCATAATCCATTGATATGGAACATTTAATACAATATCTACATCATCAGTCATCCCATATGTTAGGGCAGTCGCAAACTCGGAACCCTTTTCTTTTATTGTGACACCTTGCTCTCTTTCTTTATCATAACCATATTCATAATTAAATTCGATCTGAAGATTTGATTTTCCCATCGTTCCAGCATCATCAGTAATTAGAGGATGAGCAGCATGTGATATGCTCTGATAAATTGAACAAATCAGAAATACGACCAACAAAAACCATTTTTTCATAATCCCCTCCATCCTGTGTAATAAAAAAACCACGAAGGTTTCCAAAACCTTCGTGGTTTCTAAAAGTCTTCATGACTTTAAATTTCTGTTAGAAGAATATCAAAAAATTTACTTCTCTGTCAATAAAATCTACAGACCTTTATTTAATGCATCTTTAATCGCAAATGCTAACTCCTTTATGTTTAATGGTTTCTGAAGAAAGGTAATATTACATTTTATCACAGTAAAGAAAAAAATATGATTTCAATGATATAATCTCAAAATATGAAGGTCGTAATCCAGAGAGTAGAAGAGGCGAGTGTTTCTGTAGAAAATCGGTTAATTAGTAGTATAGATAAGGGTCTTTTAATCCTTCTCGGAATTGAAAAAGGAGACGATTTAAAAGATATAGAATATTTAACAAAAAAAGTTGTTAATTTAAGGATATTTGAAGATAAAAATGGAAAGATGAACCTCTCTGTAAAGGATGTTAAAGGCGAGATATTGGTTGTATCACAATTTACGCTTGCAGCAGACTGCAAAAAGGGTAATCGTCCTTCATTTGATAATGCAGAAAATCCACAAAAAGCCGAAGGGCTGTATAACCTTTTTATTCAGAAACTAAAAGAGACAGGCATCTCTGTATTTGAGGGTAAGTTTGGCTCAAATATGAAGGTAAAACTAATTAATGATGGTCCTGTAACCCTTATTTTAGAATCAACAAAATAGCATGCATACACTTCTAAATCTTTTTATAGACTTTGCTGAAAAAGAAGGTATCATCGAAGACGCATTCATCGTAGGTGGCACGGTTAGAGATATCTTTTTAGGAAAAGACCTGAAAGATATAGATGTTGCTACAAAAGGAGATGTAATAAATATTGCAAAAAAGTTTGCCCGACAACTTATGGCATCTTTTGTTATTTTGGATAAAGAATTTGGCATTTTCAGGGTCGTTAAGGATAAACAATTCATAGACATATGCACAATCAGAGGCAATACGATTTATGATGACCTTTCAGAACGTGATATTACAATAAATGCAATTGCAATTCCGCTGTCAGAAATCAAAAGTCAGAAATTTGATCTAATAAGCAAGACCATCGACCCGCATAATGGCATTAACGACTTGAAAAATGGAGTCATCAAGATGGTATCAAAAGAAAACCTCATAAAAGACCCCCTCAGGATTTTACGCATCTTTCGTTTTGCCTCATCGCTAAAATTTTCTATCGAACAAAATACCCTAAACGCAGCAAAAAGGCTTGCTAAATTGTTAGCCTCTATTGCTGTAGAAAGGATAGCTGAGGAATTAAGATATATGGTTGTCCTTGATGACTCATACAAAACTATTAAGACATTGTGGGACAATGGCATTCTGCCATATGTTATCCCTGAACTTAAAGAGGAGTGCAAATATCAGGGTTTAACTTTATATAAAAATGTTGAAGAGATCATGAACGATCTTTCTTATTTTTTACCTTCCATTTCTCACCTACCACTGCCCACCTTTAAGAAGATATGTTTAAAGCTATCTACTTTATTTCCTGATCCTGTTACTGCAAAACAATCTACTATGCGATTAAAAATGTCGAAACAAGAAGTGGATTTTATTCATAAAATGGCAATTAATCGCAATAAGATCATTGATTTTTATAAAAAAATACATGGGATAATGGATGAGACCAAGGTTATAAGACTCCTAAAGGAGTTCCGTGACGACATATATCCATTAATTATACTCTCCATAGCCAAAGAACCCTCCATTGCAGCCTTCTGCAATGAGATCTCCAGTATTTATATTAATGTATTCAAGCCAAGGGCAGCACTGCTTCCTATCATAACAGGCGATGACCTCATGAGGAAATTTAACCTGAAGCCATCGCCAATGTTCAAAAAAATACTGACCGAAATAGAAGATATGACCTTAAATGGGCAAATAAGTTCAAAAGATGGAGCATTAAAAAAGGTAGAAGAGATTTTGAAGAATCTACCCTGATTTAAATCATACTTTGCCAAATTTTTATTCTATTAAAATTAATTATGGAAAAAAATGACCTCTCATATATAAGAAAAATAAGATACCTTTTTCAGTGGCTCATTTTAGCCATTGTTTTTTATTCGGGTTACAAGTTTTATATTTTCACAAAGATCCTGGAAAATGGAGCAATACCTGCCTTTAATAGACCACCTTCTGTTGAAGGGTTTATGCCAATCGGTGCTCTGATGGCATTAAAGCTCTGGATTGCTGAAGGCATTTTTGATCCGATACATCCGGCAGCTCTCGTAATATTCATTGGCGCAATATTGCTGGCAATTTTGCTGAAGAAATCTTTTTGCGGATGGATATGCCCTGTAGGAACTATATCGGATGCGGTATGGAAGATAGGCATGAGTATCTTTGGAAAAAACTTTTTTTTTCACAAATACATAGATTATCCACTTCGAAGCCTGAAATATATTCTCATGGGATTTTTTCTTTATGTCATTTTAATTAAAATGAATCCATGGCAAATAGCAGAATTTTTAAATACCCCATACTGGAAGATTTCTGATATAAAGCTTTTGAAGTTCTTTACAGAGATGTCGCTCACAACGAAAATAACACTCAGTATACTTTTTGTGTTTTCTCTTTTATATAAAAACTTCTGGTGTAGATATTTGTGTCCATACGGAGGATTACTCGGACTATTAAGTTTGATCAGCCCGCTAAAAATAAGAAGGGATAGGACTAAATGCATACAGTGCGGGTTGTGCACAAGAAATTGCCCTGCCCTTTTACCTGTTGATAAAAAAGAGTCCATACATTCACCTGAATGTACAGGATGTCTCACCTGCGTAAGCCACTGCCCTGCAAAGGGTGCATTAGATGCTAAGATTGCAGATAAAAAAATAAGACCGGAATTTTTTGTTTCTACTATAGTATTACTCTTTTTTGGACTGATTTTTATCGCAAAATTAAGCGGTAAATGGCATTCCTCCCTGACCAAGGAGGAACTTCTATCGCTTATTCCTATAATCCATACCCTTGTTCATCCATAATTTAACATAATTGTGATACTATAAAATTAGTATGTCTGATGCAAAAATACTTATAGTCGAAGATGAAAAGAAGATTGCGGACATCATAAGGTCATATCTTCAAAGAGATGGTTTTTATGTCATGGTTGCAACTACCGGTAAGGAGGCACTTCAACTGATAAGGAATAATTTTGATCTAATAATCCTTGACCTGATGCTTCCTGACATTGATGGAGAAACTATATGCAGCTCCATAAGGGAGTTCTCCGATGTGCCAATAATTATGCTTACTGCCAAAAGTTCTGAAAATGATAGGATTAGAGGACTTGGGATCGGCGCTGATGATTATGTTGTTAAGCCATTCAGTCCGAGAGAACTTGTGGCGAGGGTTAATGCCCACCTAAGAAGATATAAAAAGATTGAAAGAAGGGTCTTATCTTTTAACAAAGGCACCCTCAAGATATATACTGAATCGATGGAGGTCAAAAGGGGTGAAAAAAATATTTCACTCACTCCAACAGAATTCAGGATCCTCTTATTGCTGGCAGAAAGGCCTCAGATGATTTTTAGCAGACATCAGATAGTAGATGCTGTTCAGGGTTATGATTTCGAGGGATATGACAGGATAGTAGATGCACACATTAAAAATATTAGACAAAAAATAGAGGATGATCCCCAAAAACCTTTGTTTATAAAAACAGTTTATGGCTCTGGTTACAAATTTATCGGGGTGCCAGATTGAAGACAAAGATATTTATTGCATTTCTGATTGTCATATTATGCTCCCTTTTGACGAGCCTGATATTTGAATTACTCATAATAGAAGACTTTGATGACTATGTAAAAGGCGTAAAAGAGGATCAGTTTTACTGGGTACTGGCATCCATTGAAGGTAGCTATTCAAATGGCTGGGATAAAAAGGCCCTGTCAGAACCCATACATTGGGCAATGATGCTGGGGCTCGATATAAAGGTCCTTGATAGTGAAGGGAGAGAAGTGATTTCATCCAAGGAGGTTATGGACTCCCTTTCCGGAACAATGCAACAAAGAATGAAAGGACTTCTCCATATACATATGGCTGAAGGAGAATATGATAAATATCCTCTTTTTTATAACGGCAAAAATATAGGTACTTTATTGTCAAGGCCTTTTCAAAAAGACATCTTAAGAGAAAAAGAGTCTATATTTAAAAAGAGAGCAAGGAATTTTGTGATTATTTCTTTTATTATTGCAGGCACAGGCTCTTTAGTAATCGCTATGTTATTAAGCAGGTATCTGTCAAAACCATTGACTGAACTAAAATCTGCAGCAGAAAGCATAACAAGAGGAAATTTTGATGTAAGTCTAAAATTAAAGACAAAAGATGATGTAGGAAAACTGTCTGAAAGTTTTCATATAATGGTAGAATCCCTTAAGAAAGAAGAAAAATTAAGAAAACATCTCATGTCAAATATTGCACATGAGTTAAGAACTCCTCTCACAATCGCCAAGTCAAATATTGAAGCGATTGAAGATGGTATAATCTCGCCAGAAAAAGGCATTTATAACCTAAAAGGTGAAATCGAACGTTTGATAAGGCTTGTAAATGGAATAGAGGACTTAACAACCGCAGAGGCGAGTTTCTTTGTAAGAGGCTCAATGGAGGAGTTCAATCTAAAGGATTTTTTAATAGATATGATTGATGAATTAATGCCTGCATTTAAAGAAAAAGATCTTCAAATAAGCATTCTAAAAAACGAAGACATAAGGGTCTTTTCTGATATAGAAAAATTAGAAAAGATTGTCAGAAATATCATTTCAAATTCTCTTAAATTTACAGAAAAAGGTGGTATCTGGATTGATTACGGGATAGTAGAAAATTATTTTTATATAGAAATCAAAGACTCAGGTATAGGGATATCAGAAAAGGAAATACCTTTAATTTTTGATCGTTTTTACAGGGCTGAGGGAGTAAAGGCTCCTGGATTAGGACTCGGTCTTGCAATTGTAAAGGAACTTGTAGATATCATGGGTGGTAAAATAGAGGTAAGGAGCGAAGTAGGAAAAGGCTCTATATTTAGAGTGTATCTGCCGAGGGAAATCAAAAAATGAAGATAGCATTAATTCAATTAGACATTGCATGGGAATCAAAAAAAAAGAACCATGATAAAGCAGAATTTTTTGCGAAGAAGGCAGCCGAGCAAGACTGTGATATCGTGGTATTTCCCGAGATGTTTAATACAGGATTTTCGATGAATGTTGACTCCATTTTAGAAGATGAATATGGGGAGACAAACTCTTTCCTTGCTGATATTTCTAAAAAGTATGGAATATATGTGATTGCTGGCTTCAGTATAAAAAAAAAGAATGAAAAAATGGGTAGAAATATAGCCTCTGTTTATGACAGGAGGGGTAACAGAATTGCTATTTATACAAAAATCCATCCATTCTCTCTTATGAAAGAAGACATGCATTTTTTATCAGGTGATAGCCCTGTTATATTCAATATAGACAATACTCAATGTAGCGTCTTTATCTGTTATGACCTGAGATTTCCAGAAGTATTTAGAAAAGTAGCTCATGATGTACAGCTCATATTCGTTATCGCAAACTGGCCATCCTCAAGAAAGGAACACTGGGAGTCTTTATTAAAGGCAAGGGCTATAGAAAACCAATGCTTTATAGTGGGTGTCAACAGGATAGGCATTGATGGAAATAAAATAGAATATTCAGGAGGATCATGCATTGTCGATCCATATGGTAATAAAATAGTCTCAGGTGGCGATAAAGAAGAGTTCTTAACTGGTGAGATAAACACTTACTTAGTGGCAGAAATCAGGGAAAGGTTTCCGTTCCTGAAAGATATGAGATTATAATCTTCATATTTTCTTCATCTTTTGTTGGTATGTTTAAGCATGATAAGAGTTGTTTTTGCCTTAGTCTTCTTACTCATGTTTTTTTCTATATCAGTTAAAACCTCTTTTGCTGAGGTGATTACCCCATATGGTGATTACTGTCCTTTATGCGGAGATTATGGGTATTGCAGAAAACAACCTACAAAAAAAGAGGTTTCACAAGCTCTAAACGATTATTATCTGAAAAAGGGACTTAAGGCATCTATAACAAGGCAGTTCGAGAGATTTGTAGAGGCAGAGGTTTACAGAAAAAATTTCCTTGTTGATAGGGTACTGATTGACATAAGGACAGGTCGTATGAGGTCAATATACTGAAATTCATTTATAGGAGGTGTGCTTTAAGATGGATAAATCTATTGACTATCAGAAATTTTTGTGAGATATTTATTTTGGTATCACAAACTGATTAAAAAACTTCTATGGAGGTAAGATATGAGAAAAATATTTTTTATTAGTCTAATTCTGGTACTGATATCAGGAATTGCATATGCAAAGGATTACGAAGTAAAGAAAAAGGCAGGGGATTATAATGTGGAGATAAAAATTGATAAAAACCCACCTGTTGTCGGTGAAAATAATATCAGTATCGAGATTAAAGATTCAGAGAATAAATATGTACTTGATGCAAAAGTAAGGGTTGAATACTCCATGCCAGCTATGCCAGGTATGCCGCCCATGAATTACAAAACGGATGCTGAACTTAAAGGAGAAAAATATCGTGCAACAATGAACCTGTCCATGGCAGGACCGTGGAACATTGCTGTCAAAATAACTCACAACAATAAAATAACAACACTGAAATTTAATATTGATGCGAGATAGAAATTAAGGCAAAGGTCGAGGTTAAGTTGAAAAAGCTAATCTTTACAATTCTAAATGCCTTTATCCTAACCTCGACCTTTGCCTTTCCTGCCATTGCTGAAGAATTAAGTCTTCAAGAACTGATTGATGAGGCATTGAAAAATAATTATGAAATCCTTGCTGCACAATCAAGATTCAATGCCTTAAAATTCAGGATACCTCAGGTAGAGAGCCTTCCAGACCCTATGTTTATGCTTGGCTATCAGAACGAGGGGTTCAGAAAGCTTTACACATTCTCTGAATCTCCTGATTCACAGTGGATGTTTTCTTTATCACAAACACTACCATTCCCCGGCAAATTAACCTTAAAAGGGGAAATGAGTTCGTGGGATGCCGAAAGCCAGAAGGCATTATTAGAATCTATAAGATTAACAACTATTGCTCGCATCAAGGAGTTATATTTAGACCTCTTCCTTTCATATAAAACTATCGAACTTATCAAAGAAAGAACCATCCTTTTTTCGATGATAGAAGATGCTGCCATTTCAAGATATTCAACAGGAATGGGTTCACAACAGGAAGTGCTTATGGCACAGACAGAAAAATATATGCTTATTGAAAAGGAGGAGATGATCAGACAGAAAATACAATCCGTCGAGGCAATGATTAATGCAATTATTGGTAAAGATATCAAATCATCTATTGGCAGACCAGCCGAAGTACCAACTACAGAATTTGCATTGAGCATGGATTCGTTAATCAGTATTGCATATATAAATTCACCTCAAATCAAGGCTAAAGAAAAAATGATTTTAGGTGAAGAGGCAAGGGTTCAAATGGCTAAAAGGGAATACTATCCTGACTTTACAATCAGCGGCAGCTATTTTCTCAGGAATAAGGAGGTGCCTGATATGTGGAGCCTTACAACAACTATTAATATACCGATCTTTTACAAGACAAAACAGAAACAGGCAGTCAATGAGGCAGAGGCTTCATTATTAGAGGCTCGTCATGAACTCGAACAGACAAAACTTATGCTTGCATCAGCCATTAGAGAAAACTACTCTATGATCAAGACATCCGAAAAGCTAATGGAATTATATAAAAATGGTCTGATCCCAAAAACTTATCAAGATTTTGAGTCAGCCATCGCTGGATATATAGCAGGCAAGACAGAGGCAATGACAGTTATATCAAGACTAAAGACACTTATTGACATCGAAATACAATACTGGAATCAGTTTATAGAAAGGGAAAAGGCAATATCAAGAATCGAGGCAATAGCAGGTATAAATAATACCGTTCAGACCTCTAAAGAGGATCGACAAGAACCAGAAGTCAGGAGTAATGAGCAATGATGAAACATAAGAAGCCTATTATAAGATATTTGCTACCAATTATTATTTTAATTTTGGGTATTACTTTAATTTATTTCCTGAAGACAGCATCATTGAGCAATATCTTTCACTCCAGGGGCACAGAATCAGAAGATGAAAGGTCTTCTGGCCATCAATATCATACAGGGGAAAATCCATCAAATCAGCAAACTATAACACATGAAGAAGCTAAAGAAGACATCCCCACGGTAGAAATACCCCTTGACAAACAGCAACTAATAGGGGTTAAAACCACTGAGGTTGCGGTCAGGCCTCTTTACAAAATTATCAGGACGGTTGGAAAGATCGAATATGATGAAAGAAAGATATATACAATTAACACTAAATTCGATGGATGGATCGAAAAACTATATGTTGATTTTACCGGCAGGTATTTAAAAAGAGGTGAGCCTGTTGCAGAAATTTATAGCCCTGAACTATTAGCAACGCAACAGGAATATCTGAATGCACTTAAATGGGCAGGACAGCTTAACGGTTACAGATTGTACAATAATGATACTATAAAGGATAAAAACGATGTCCTTACAAACATGCTCTTACAGGATGCTAAGACCATTATTGATGCCGCAAGACAGAGACTGAAACTATGGGATATTACTGACGAGCAGATAAAAAAAATTGAGGAGACAGGCAAACCAATAAAGACCCTCACTATCTTTAGCAATGTAAATGGATATATTATTCAAAAAAATGCATTTCAGGGAATGCGTGTTATGTCAGGTGAAAAGCTCTTTGATGTAATAGACTTATCCACTGTATGGGTGGTTGCCGATATTTACGAATATGAATTGCCCCTGATAAAGATAGGCCAGAGGGCGAATATTAGCCTTAGCTATTTTCCTGGAAGGGAATATTCATCAACCATTGAATATGTCTATCCTGCTATTTCTGGCGAAACAAGGACGGCAAAGGTAAGATTCACGATACCTAATCCAGGCGGACAGCTTAAGCCCCAGATGTTTACCAATGTGGAGATTAAGATTAATATCGGCAATAAACTTGCCATCCCTGATGATGCTATCATTGATACAGGGACACGTCAGATAGTCTATGTAGATAAAGGTGATGGGTATTTTGAACCGAGGGAGGTAATGCTCGGATTAAGAGCCGAGGGATTCAGAGAGGTAATAAAAGGTTTGAGAGCAGGAGAAAAGGTCGCTTCATCCGCAACATTTCTCATAGATTCGGAGGCAAAACTGAAAAATGTAACACCTCTCGGAGGAAATTGACACCAAGACAATTCACTAAGAACTAAAAAGTATGATTCCAAAAATAATCGAATATAGCGCACGTAACAAGTTTATCATCTTTCTGCTCATTACTTTTCTCACCATATGGGGATACTGGGCATTGAAAAAGACTCCTCTTGATGCAATACCTGATTTAAGCGATACACAGGTTATCATCTATACAGAATGGCCGGGCAGAAGCCCGGATCTCGTTGAGGACCAGATAACATATCCTATTTCATCAACACTCCTTTCAGCCCCCCGAGTGCAGGTAGTTAGAGGTTTTTCTTATCTTGGCAGTTCCTTTATATATGTGATTTTCGAAGAAGGAACTAATATTTATTGGGCACGAAGCAGGGTGCTTGAGTACCTTCAGGCAGTTAAGGGCAAAATACCAGCAGATGTAAATCCGGTACTCGGTCCAGATGCCACGAGCTTGGGGTGGGGATTTTCTTATGCAGTAGTTGATGAAACGGGCAGATATGACCTTTCGCAACTCCGTTCAGTTCAGGACTATAACATAAAACTCGCACTCGAAAGCGTGGAAGGGGTTTCGCAGGTCGCAAGCATAGGTGGGTTTGTTAAGCAGTATCAGATAACAATAGATCCTAATAAGCTACTTGCATACAATATAGCATTAACAACTGTATTAGAGGCAATCAAAAAAAGCAATAAAGATGTTGAAGGAAGGGTTCTCGAATTTTCAGGAGTTGAATACATGGTAAGAGGACGTGGTTACATTAAAAGCCTCAAAGACCTTCAAAGCATCTCGGTTGGCACAGATGGAGCAGGAACCCCCATTTTATTGAGAGATATTGCCAATATACAGCTTGGACCCGAAATCAGGAGAGGTATTGCTGAGCTCGATGGCAGAGGAGAAGTAGCAGGCGGCATCGTAATAGTTAGATTCGGAGAAAATGTACTCAATGTTATCGAAAGGGTAAAGGAAAAAATTAAAAAAGATATTGAACCAAGCCTTCCCGAGGGGATTAAAATAGTCGTGACATATGACAGGTCAGACCTGATTTATCGATCAATAGACACCCTCAAGGATGAGATAATTAAGCTTTCTATTGCGGTTAGCTCAGTATGCATAGTGTTTCTATTCCATCTGCCGAGCGCATTTGTTGTTATATTAACTCTGCCTGTTGCAATAATCATTTCCTTTATCTGTATGTATTATCTTGGCGTAACTTCCAACATTATGAGCCTGAGCGGCATTGCTATCGCAATCGGAGCCATGGTGGATGCATCAATAATAATGGTCGAAAATGCACATAAGAAACTTGAGGAGTGGGAGGCAAAAAACAATTTAAACAGTTCAAACGGTTCAAAAAGTATCATAAAGGAGAGGCTTGATGTGATAATTGATGCTGCAAAAGAAGTAGGACCTTCCCTCTTCTTCTCCTTGCTCGTAATCACTGTTGGGTTTCTTCCGGTATTTACCTTACAGGCACAGGCTGGAAGGCTATTTAAACCTCTTGCTTATACAAAGACATTCGCAATGCTATTTTCTTCATTCCTTGCAATAACACTCACACCTGTTTTAATGGTGCTTTTTATTAGAGGCAAAATAAGACCCGAGGAGAAAAATCCTATCAGCATAATCCTTCATCGAATTTATGAACCTTTAGCGCGCATCTCACTTCGATTTAAAAAGATCGTTATAATCTCTGCAATAGCAATAATGGCAGCTACAATATACCCATTTGTTAAGCTCGGCTCTGAGTTTATGCCGCAATTATATGAGGGATCACTCTTTTATATGCCTGTAACAGCACCAGGCGCATCTATAACAGAGGTCTCCAACCTTTTACAGCTCCAAGATAAACTTTTAAAACAGATACCCGAAGTGGCTCAGGTATTCGGAAAGGCAGGAAGGGCAGAAACTGCTACTGACCCAGCCCCCTTAGAGATGTTTGAAACAGTGATAAATCTGAAGCCAGAATCTGAATGGAGAGATGGTATGACTGTCGAGACACTAAAAAATGAAATGAATGATGCATTAACCATACCAGGAGTAGTAAACTCATTCACAATGCCGATCAAGGCACGTATTGATATGCTTTCAACAGGCATAAGAACCCCTGTTGGCATCAAGATAATGGGCCCAAATCTTGAGGAAATAGAAAGATTAGGAATCGAATTGGAAAAACAAATAATCCAGGTGCCTGGCACAAGAAGCGTATATGCAGAAAGGGTAACAACAGGATATTTTCTTGATTTTGATATAAAACGCGAAGAGGCAGCAAAATATGGATTAACAGTTGATGATGTGCAGGAGATAATACAATCAGCCATAGGCGGCATGAACTTAACAACAACCGTAGAGGGAAGAGAACGATATCCCGTAAATGTTCGATATTCGAGAGAATTGAGAAATGACATAGAAAAACTCAAAAGAGTGCTTGTGCCTGTAATGGAGGCCAACGGGCAGGAGGCTATGGGGAACAGGCAGACCGCAATGGCTTCAAGCTTCTCGTCTATAGCCTATACCCCTTCGCCATCCATAAGCCAGATTCCTCTTGGCGAACTAACAGACATAAAAATAGTAAGAGGTCCTACACAGATAAAAAGTGAGGAAGGGCTGCTTGCATCTTATGTATATATAGATTTTTCTGGTAGAGATATTGGCGGATATGTTGAAGAGGCAAAAAAGAAGATTTCTTCTTTAAAGATCCCGGATGGTTATCGCCTTGAATGGAGCGGTGAATATGAATACCTTATGAAAACCCGTCAGAGACTGAAGATCGTCATACCACTAACTGCCTTTATAATCTTTGTGCTTATATACCTCAATACAAAGTCTGCTGTAAAGACATTAATAGTATTACTGGCTGTCCCGTTTTCCCTTGTCGGCTCATTCTGGTTACTGTATCTTTTAAATTATAATATGAGTATAGCAGTATGGATCGGCATTATTGCACTTGCAGGACTGGACGCCGAGACAGGCGTTATAATGCTTCTCTATCTTGACCTTGCCTATGATAAATGGAAAAGAGAAGGAAGGCTAAAAGGCATATCCGATCTTAGAGAGGCAATTATTTACGGTGCTGTAAAAAGGATCCGTCCCAAAATAATGACAGTAAGCGTAATTCTTGCAGGTCTTGTGCCTATCATGTTCAGTCACGGCACTGGCTCTGATATTATGAAAAGGATTGCAGCACCAATGGTAGGAGGAGTGATAACATCGGCAATCCTTGAACTACTAATCTATCCTGCCATATATTTAATATGGAGAGGAAGAGAATTCAAAAATTAGTGACACATCTAAAGATTCTTAACCATTACCATTAAAACATTTTCTTTATATCCTAAATGTTCAGCATTTATCTTCTTCCTTTTCCGTGCCCCCTGCCTGTACCGCCAAAGCCACCCCTTCTTTTTTCGAATCCACGCCTTTCTCTGGACTCCTGAGGCTTTGCCTCAGCAACTGAAAGTGTCCTCTCCATAAATTGAGAGCCGTTTAAAGATGATATTGCCTTTTTTGCATCATCTTCTGATGCCATTTCGACAAAACCAAACCCCCTCATCCGTCCTGTTTGGGCATCAGTTATCATATTAACCGACTCTACCTCTCCAAATTTTGAGAATAGTTCCCTTACATCCTCTTCCTTTGCCTTAAAAGAAATGTTACCGACATAAATCTTTTTTCCCATCTTGCGCTCTCCTTTTTTTTAAAAATAAATCCTCAGAGCCTTTAAAGTCTCTGAGGATCCTCAACCTTAAAAAGCCTGATATAGTATAACCAAAAGATTTGATATTGTAAATAAAATTAATTCAAGTCATTTTTTATAAAAGAAAAACTGCATCTGTCGCATTGATTTTTATTACATAATCTTGATATTCCCTGATGACATAATGCAAAGTCATACTTCAATGGGTCTTCTGAATCGAGCCTTTTAAGTGCATCAGTTATCTCAACTGCCATTTTCCAGTCCTGAGATGTTCTCGCTGTAAAACCAAGACATCTTGATATGCGCGCAATGTGAGTATCCAAAGGGATGACCAGTTTATTCTTTGGGATACCCTTCCATATGCCAAAATCAATATCTCTGTCCCTGATCATCCATCTCAAAAAAAGATTCATCCTCTTGCATGCACTACCATTTTTAGGTGAGGGAAAGAACTGGAGAAACCCTCTGGATATATGATAATCTTTAAACACACCGGTGATTTCGGTATCCTCATCTATTGCTGACATGTAAATATTAAGCATATAAGAAATTAGACCTGACAGTGCCTTTCCGATATTGTCGTCTCTTTCATCGTAAAAAGACTTAAAACAAGCCTCGATGCTGCCGTATTTCTTTAATACCCTTTGGAGCACATATAAAAGTAAAATTATGTCTTGAGTACCGTTAAACCTGTACCTGATTCCATTAAATAACTCACTGTGTTTTTCTACATTAAAATTTAAAAAAAAATCATAAGGACTTTCACCCATTACGGAAAGAATTCTATTTATTACTGGCATGAACAATTCCACCCTGCCGTATGCAAGGCATGATGCAATAAAACCAGAGACCTCGATATCACCACTACTCTTATATTTATGAGGGTATTTTATAGGGTCATACGAAATGCGTTCTGCAAAATCGTAGTCTTTATAAAATTTGTTAAGTATCTGCTTTAAGTTTAGCCCTTTGGAGTGGGTCATGTTATATTTCTCAAAATGCATTTCTCTTAAAACCATTAATACTCAATCTGCATAGCTCACCTATAATTCGTAAACTGTAAATGTATACCAAAGTCCTTCTCTTTGAGTTTAACTATAATAGACTGAAGATCATCAATCTTTTTTGCTTTTACCCTCACCTGATCCTTCTGTATCTCTGCGCTAACCTTCATCTTGGTATCTTTTATGAATTTCACTATCTCCTTTGCCCTTTCCTGAGGTATGCCCTGCTGCAGTGTTATTAACTGTCTAACTGTGTTACCAGATGCAGGCTCAATCTTTCCGTAATTTAACGCCTTCAAAGAAACTCCTCTTTTAACAAGTTTTGTTTGAAGTATATCAATGACGCTCTTAAGTTTCGTCTCATCATCAGCAATGAGAGTAATGGTACCCTTATTTTTGTCCAAATCTATACTGCTTTTACTCCCTTTGAAATCAAACCTCTGACCTATCTCCTTCTTTGACTGGTCCACTGCGTTTAATACCTCCTGCATATTCACTTCGCATACAATATCAAATGAATGTTCTTCCGCCATTTTCACCTCCGTCATTTCATCTTATTTAGACTTTCTATAGCACGTTTAAGCATTTCCTTCGGGTCTGGCTTACACACAGGGCAGTATAGTTCCCCCAGATCCAGGGGGCATACATGCCCTCATTCAGGGCAACAGGTACACTCGCTTAGAGGCTGTTTGCAAACAGGGCACTTATCCATGAATTTTATAATTGTAACATATTCTTACCCATCTTCTATAGTTTCTTTTTTATAAAGTCCCAGATAGGTATGGACATATTAACTTAAAGGGACTTTGTACCTTTAAATCCCTATAAAAACTAAGGTTAAATTTTTCAGGGAGTTTGAGGGACGAAGTCCCTCAAAGTTTATAGATGCAATTGAGACAGGAAAATGGCAAGAGGCGATAGGCTAAAGGCGATAGATATTATCCTATAGCCTACAGCCTTTTGCCTCTTGCCTATCGCCTGAGGACAGAGGCTCTTCACCGAATACTTGGTATAATGAAGCAGTTGGGCTTATCTTGGCAGAGAGAGACCCAACCACTACCAGGATGGATGACTAATAAATATATGATACTTGAAAAAGTTAATAAAATTTTATTTTTCAAGGTTGGTGCCCCCTAGAGGAGTCGAACCTCTGACACCAGGTTTAGGAAACCTGTGCTCTATCCTACTGAGCTAAGGGGGCAAAAATGTAATAATAAACACTAAATCTTTAGCGAACTATTAAATATACACTGAACAGAGTAAATTTTTCAAAGGTAATTCTGATTATCGGGGCGAGAGGATTTGAACCTCCGACACCACGGTCCCGAACCGTGTGCGCTACCAGGCTGCGCTACGCCCCGAAAACAACTTATAATTATAACATATACAATCCGATCATGCTTTCAGCTAAAAAAGCGATATCCTTCTTTCTCGTGCAAAAGCCTTTATAATAGTAAGTGATGCGTAAAGCCTCTGGAGTCTGATATTTCTCTTTCTAATAAGAAGTACATCGTGATGAGGAAATGGCTCTGCCCTGATCTCAGCCTGTTTTCTCTCTATTGCATTGTACAGAGACTTTATGCCTTCTTCATCAAACCCTTTAAGAAACAGCGGATTAATGGTGACAAAACCCTCTGCTACATCCACTGCTATGGCTTTATAATTCCTTGCACCCTTTGCTGGCATTTATTTACCCTTATTTTTAATAAAGAGGATAGAAATAAATATACCTATTTCATAAAGAAAAATTATAGGAAGTGCCATTAATGTCTGGTTAAATGCATCAGGGGTAGGAGTTAAAATTGCTGAAATTACAAAGGCAGCCAGGATTGCATACTTTCTGTTTTTTGAAAGGGTCTTTGGTGAAACAATGCCCATTTTTGTGAGAAATATTATAAATATTGGAAGTTCAAATACAGCACCAAATGCGAGAATAAACTTAAGACAAAAATCAACATATTGCCCAACAGAAAGCATTGGCATTAAAAAATCGCCAACCTTGTAAGTAAGAAGAAATCCCATGGCGAACGGAAGGACTATAAAAAAGCAAAATGCTGCACCAAATAAAAATAAACCAGTTGCTGAAAAAATAAACGGGATCACATATCTCTTTTCTCTCTCCAGAAGCCCGGGAGAGATAAACTTCCACAACTGTAGAAGTATCACGGGTAATGATAGAATCAATCCAGTAACAAATGAAACCTTAAGATTCATCCAGAATGCCTCTGCTGGCGCAAGAAAAACGAGTTTAGTATCCTGAAGTTTGTCTTGAGGAATAAATTGCACATACATGTTTTTAACAGAAAAATCGAGATTATATTTCAAGGGAAACATTATGAATTTAAATATTTCTTCTGAGAAATTAAAGGCTACAATAAAGGCTATAAGCAAGGCTACTAAGGAGACAATTATCCTTCTTCTCAGTTCACCAAGATGACCTGTGAGAGGCATCTTCTCATCTTCCATTACCCTATGTTACCCCGCATCGGAATCTTTTTTTTCATCCACATTCTGCTTTATATCAACATCTGGCAAGTCAGATGAACCGTTTTCTTTTTTTTCATTTACATTATAAATCTTTTTAAGAATATCATCCTCTACAGATATTGCTGGCTTAACCTCACGAAGTTCAGCATCTACTTGCTCCTTAATTCCATGCATTGCCCTTTTTAGTTCAGCAATTCCTTTTCCAAGTGTTCTGCCAAGCTCAGGCAACCTCCTCGGTCCGAAGACCAAAAGCGCAACTATAAATATAACGATGAGTTCTTGCATTCCGAGGTCAAACATAAATTAATTATAACTGCTATTCATAAATTTTTTGAATAATTCTCTTTTCCTTAGGCAGGATGATGCTAATAGAAAACATAAATCTGTAATCTGGAGTCCTGTTTTTGATATCAAAACCAGCTCCAATAGAAGTATATATATTTTCTGTTGTTGCAATCCTGTAACCAAGCCTCCATTCCAGGAGGTCTATCTTGCTTTTAAAATAATTCTTTCTGCCTACTATCTCTGCAATAATTTCAGAAGAACGCGTTACAGCGAGCTCTGCTCCAACACTCAACTTATATTCATCCTGCAGATCAGACCTGCCGGGATTAGAATACAATGTATTTATATGCCCCTTAAAAGGTCCTACTTTTTTTGTTATCAACAATCCAATCCCTATACTTCCATCTGTAGAGAATTCTTCCTTGCCTGACGGTACAGAAACAGACAATATATATGCAATAGCAGGCTTATACTTACCCTCATCAATAAGTCTGTGTTTAAATCCAAAGCTCATATCTTCAAGACCATCTAAATCGATATCCGAATCCTTAACATAAGGTATAGTGGCATTAAACTCAAGCTTTTCATGCAATCCATAAGATAGTTGAAAAATGGTCCGATATATATTAGGCTCACCTGACTTTTCAAAACCAATACCTATTCCGAATTTATTCTGACCGAGACTTTCAGCGCTAAATGTAGAAAATACACCGTATGGTGAAAGAGGTTGTAAGCCCTTTGTATCAAATGCATTTGCAATGAAGGGTGTTAAAAAAATAAAAAAAGAAGACATAAAAAATAAAATAATATAATTTCTTAAAGATTGATTTAGTGGGTTTTGCATTTTCATTTCAAAAGAGAATATCAAAAATAATCTTTTGTGTCAAACCCCGCGCCTTTCATGTCCAAAGATATACTTGTGCATCTGGAGATTTAGGCTCACGGATAACCTGTCGCCAATTATCCAACCTGCGAGTGTCTCTGCCTTAAGAATACCATGGACAGGTGATAGCAACACATTACATCTTTCTAATAATTTATATTTATCCATAAAATCCTTTACCCATTCATAATCTTCTTTATCCATGATAACAAACTTTACCTCATCAATTTTCTTAAGATATTTGATATTGTCCAGATTCATGTATCCAAACATTCCACTATTCGGAGTCTTTATATCCATTATTATAATTACCCTCTTATCCACATCCTTTATATCCATACTCCCATTTGTCTCGAGCAAAACCCTAAAGCCATTTTCAACAAGTCTGCTCATAAGACTGTAAACCCCTTGATGCAATAAAGGCTCCCCTCCAGTAAATTCAACATTTCTTATGCCATAGCTACTTACAATTTCGAATATTCTATCACCCGACATTTCGATTCCTTCTTCATAAGCATATTTAGTATCACAGTAAGGACATCTCAGGTTACAACCTGTCATCCTGACAAAGACACACGGTAGTCCTGCATAAGATGATTCGCCCTGTATGCTCGCAAATATTTCACAAACTTTCATATAGAGTATTAAAAAGAAAAATAATCTTTTTCGATCTTCCCCTCTTTGTTAAAAATCACTTTTGCAACAAATCTCTCGCCTGACATGAAAGAATATGACAACTCCTTCCATGTAACTACAGTTTTATTATCAAACTCTTTGACCTCAGCGTAAGGATAGCGAGCAAAATAAAGAAAATTTTGCACTACCTGACTGCTCTTGGACCTTGATATAGCATCATTATTAAAATCAATATTATAATTATCATGTATGCATATTTTTTTTGTGAACAAGTCAACAAAACCAGCCTTTACCTCACTACCAGACCTTGCAATAAACCACCACCTCAAAAAGTCATTTGGAAGAGGATAAATTTTATAGATATTTGCATCAACTCTTGTCATAAGAAATTGTCTTGTCTCTTTCTGAAGATATGCCCTCCCTGCTATATAACCAATAAATATCAATAATGTACATACTGTCAAAAATACAGACCTTTTTTTGTTCATGCTCGCAATAATCACAGATAATAAAAAGCCTATTGTTATATAAGGGTCAATAATGAATGTTAGATCGAGAGAGTATTGATTCCAGTCAAATGGAGAAAGTATGCGGGTCCCATATTGATTTGTAAGATCAAGAAAAAGATGCATAGCGTAGGCTATAAAAGACAAAAAATAGTTATAAAAAAAGCCGGTTTTTTTCCTAAAAATAAGCCCCATTATTGCGGGGAATATAATGAGTGCAAGTATTCCATGAGTAATTCCCCTATGGTACCTTAGAAAGACATCTACTCCCCATATTCTTGTTATGTAATCAAAATCAGGAGCTATAGCCGAAAATACAAGGATAAATATCGATGCCTTGCGTTTGAAACCCAAATTATTTAATACCATACCAGAAATGGCATGAGTGATAGGATCCATATATTAATGTATCATGTTCGATGCATGGGCGTCAAAAATACGATGATTTGATGCATAAAAAAAGGACGTTTCCGTCCTTTGTAAAATATATTTATAATATTTTCATTACTTATTCAATGTCTTACCGATTCTCCTTTCAATAGAAGCAACCTTTTCCTCTATCCTATTGGGCTTTCCTTTTCTATCGTCAATCGTGATAGATATTAAAACCCTTTCTTCTGTCTTCATAATCTCATCACGGCATTTTTTTATGAGGGACATTATATCATCCCATTCTCCCTCAACAACAGTTCCCATTGGGTTAACCTTATAAGGCAGACCGCTTTCATCAACAATCCTTAAAGCAACTGCCAACTGGTCACCTATACTGCTTCCATGACCAATAGGTATTACTGCAAATTCTGCAAGCATACAACCTCCAAAGGGTAAAAAGGGTGACCAGCGGTCACCCTTTAAAAAAATAAATTATTTTACTGCATCTTTTAATGTCTTACCCGCTGTGAACTTTGGAACCTTTGTAGCAGGAATCTTGATCTCTTCTCCTGTCTTTGGATTACGACCCTTTCTTGCCTTTCTCTTGGATACAGAAAAAGTACCAAATCCAACCAGGGTAACCTTCTGTCCCTTCTTAAGGGCAGCCTTTACTGCATCAAGTGTTGCATCAAGTGCTCTACCTGCATCAGCCTTTGTCAAAGAAGCGCTCGAGGCGATCTTATCAATAAGCTCTGCCTTTGTCATATTTATCCCCCCTTTCTTTGTATAGATTGTTTACTACCAATGTTTTGCTTATGAAAATACCATGAAAAGCATTATTTGTCAAGGGAAAAATGTATATCACCCCAGATAGGTATGGACATATTAACTTAAAGGGACTTTGTCCCTTTAAATCCCTGATTACGTTAAAAGGCTATAGGTTGTAGGCTATAGGCTAACTATCGCCTATCGCCTATCTTTTGCCTTAAATACTTAATCAGGGAGTTTGAGGGACACAGTCCCTCAAGGGACTTTGTCCCTTTAAATCCCTGATAAAAACTAAGGTTAAATTTTTCAGGGAGTTTGAGGGACAAAGTCCCTCAAAGTTTATAAATGCAATCGAGACAGGAAGGAGACAATAGTGCTCAGGAAGTGATAAAGAGGACAGAGGCTCTTCACCGAATACTTGATATAATGAAGCAGTTAGGCTTATCTTGGCAGAGAGAGACCCAACCACTACTATAGGATGGAGGGACAGCCAACTGCCAAAATGTATATTGATCCAAAAACTTTTAATAATCCCCGATTCTGTCCTTTAGGAAGGCTTTACACTAATTATCATTACTAAAAGCCATTTGAACGAGGCGAATTCTCCTGGCAAGTTCTCTCACAGCGTCAGACATCGACATCCCCCTGTCCATCAAATCCCTTACAAACTCTGCCTTAGACAATTCATTTATCACTTCTTCTGTCTGAACGCCACGTAGACAGATATTGTCACCCTTTTGAATTTGCTGGGAAATACATCCTTCTAACTGCTCTGCAGTAAATTTCTTTGCAAGCTCCTTGATTTCCTTAATGTGTATCTCCTGTCTATCCATAATATAAACCTTCATTTCGTCATCAAAAATGCCTTGCGCTCACATACAGCACAATCTGTTATTTCTTCACCACAAAATTCCCATATTGTAACTTTAATCGAGGAGTTCCAGCAAACAGGGCAGACAATGTAAAATGTCTCACCGAACCCTTTTTCGATACTAAATCTTATTGTTGAGCTATCAATAAACATAATTTATATTAACATTTTTTAAATATAATGATTAACAATATAGTTTCAAATCGGGGTTATTTCAAGTATTCTCTCTATATGGAAAACCCTGTTTTCTTTCCTTTCATAGCAAAAAGCTTGAACCCCTATAAATTTCCTTCCCTTATACTCAAGTTCACCCACAAATGATGGTATTATTGTCCTTGTCGATTTTTCATCTCTTGTTTTTAGATATTTTATTTTGACTTGCCTCTTATCATTTATGGCCTTCTGTATAATCTCGATCTTTTCATTAATCGGTAATCTCTTCTCGGCTTGTTTATATTGATATTTTGTGACAAAATCAACAACCCTTCTGTCCATCAAAATGTGCTTCTTTAAAATTGGACTTTTAAGTATTATACCTTCAAGGCTTGTGCATCTTGAAAGTGCAACATATAATTGACCATGAGAAAAGGTGCCCCTTCCGATGTCAATAATCACCCTGTCAAAGGTCAACCCCTGACTTTTATGTATCGTAACAGCCCAGGCAAGTTTAATCGGATACTGGGTAAATTTACCGACTACATCAGATTGAATCATTCTTGTTCTTTTATCATAATAAAACTCATACATCATCCATTCATAGGGTAATACATCTACAACTTCACCATCGTTTAGCTCTACCAATATTAAATCCTGCGCTGATTCCTTATTTTTCACGATATCAACAACTCTACCAATGCTGCCATTTACCCATCTGCCCATAGAATCATTATTTAAGAGCATAACCTGTGCACCTTTTTTTATAATTATATCAATGCTTGTAGGCAGAGACCTTACATCGAAATCCCCCTCAAGAAAGCCCTTATATGAGTATTGCTTACCACTAATATCTTGAAGTCTTTTCATATTTATCCTGTCAGCAAGGTCATTTGTGGTAGTCAAGTATATATAGAAACCCTTATTGTCATGAAACTCCGGCATATTCCTGCTATTTATAATAGCCAGATCCTCATCAGTTACAGTATTATTTCTGATAGCATTCAGTATATTAAGGAATTTATCATCTCTCTGGCGATAGACCTTCTCAAGTTCTATAAACTCCATATCAATAGCAGATCTCATTACATGAGAATCAAAAAAGTATGGGCTTTTATAATAACTCGAGAAAATATGCCTTTCACTGCTTGTTGTCACCGGGGGCAATTGATAGAGATCACCTATAAATATCATCTGTACGCCTCCAAATGGTAAGGATTTCTTTTTACCATGCATCCTCATGAATATATCTACACAATCCAATATATCAGCCCTTACCATAGAAATCTCATCTATCACAATAGAGTCCAGATTTTTATATAGTTGCCTGTTGGCTGGCTTTATGTCTTTTACTGTTTCTGGTGTTATGTCTAATTTAAAACCAAAGAAAGAGTGAATTGTCTGTCCCTTTACATTTACTGCAGCAACCCCGGTAGGTGCAAGAACCGCTATATTCTTTTTAGTTTTATTTCTGAAATGATGAAGCAAGGTTGACTTCCCTGTGCCAGCCCTGCCAGTTATAAAGACATTCTTATTAGTCTCTTCCATGATATGAAGTGCATATAAAAACTGAGGATTGAGGTCGAGTGATAACATATCGTAATTCTGCATACTATATATTTTATCTTATACCAAAAATTTCTGTATAAGATAAGGACTTTTAAGACAATTCTCCTTTCTCAATTATAAACTGAATTTATTTTGTGAGTGATTTATGAACACCAAGGCATCGAAATATAGACAATCACCTAAATCAAAATAATTGTAGTATCATAATATTATGTCTAAAAAGTACCTTGGTCAGAATTTTCTTTTTGATCCATCGATTTTGAAAAGAATTGTTGATGTCGCATGCATTACACATGATGACACGGTTGTCGAAATAGGACCTGGTTATGGAAATCTAACAAAAATGCTTGCATCTGCTTCTAAAAAAGTGATCGCAATAGAGCTCGATTATAGGCTTTATGAAAAATTATTGCATGAGTTAAGAGAATATAAAAACATAGAAATTATCCATGCAGATGCCCTTAAATACAATTTTGAAGAACTCGAGCAATTCAAGGTCGTTGCCAATATACCTTACTATATAACTACACCAATTATATTCAGACTTATTGAGGATCGGAAAAATCTTAAGTCCATGACATTAACAATTCAAAAAGAGGTTGCACAAAGAATTGTTGCCAGACCAAATACAAAAGATTATGGTGTTCTTTCTATTGTTGTTCAGTACTATGGGAATCCTGAACTAAAATTCATTATACCAAAAGGCGCATTCAGACCTGTACCAAAAGTAGATTCTGCCGTGATACACATAGAAATGTTAAGTGAGCCAATAGTAAAACCGAAAGACGAGAGTCTTTTTTTTAGAATTATAAGAACCGCATTTGCGCAACGAAGAAAAACGCTATCAAATGCCTTGAAATCTTTCTCAAAGGACATCAAAGTAATTCTCATAAATGCAGGGATAGAGCCCATTAGAAGGGCAGAGACATTAACTATCGAAGACTTTGTGAAGATCTCAGACTTACTCAAAGATGCGGGATAGCAAGTACTATCCCGCATGACTCTTATTTACCTGTTTTGCTTATGCTCACATTCTTTGTGACCTTCTGCCAGAGGAAGGAGTTTCCCTCTTCCTTCACGCCAAATGGCAGATACCATAGTTCTATATCGATGGTCATATCGTACGCAAGAATTTTTCTTACTGACTTATCCCCTTCTTTCACATCCTCAAACGGAAAGTTAATCTCAAACCTTTCTGTTATGGTCTTATGAGGCGGCAGACCTGACTCTCTGATCATTCCGCTCTTTTCGTATGGACCCCTACCCATTCTATCTCCCCTACCAAGTTGTTGGGGTACAGGCATATATATTTTTGATTTCTTGAATATCTCTTTTCCATCTGGTGTCTTTGCGGTCACTTCCAGGACCAGCCTGTTAGGTGTTGGTCAGCCGTCCGGAATCGTATGACCTGTCTTGTTGGTCATATCGACCTTAACAAATGCCTGAGGAACAATCTTTGCACCATCCCTCCAGTAGTGACCATATGCCTCAACATCAAATTTCACAGCAGCCTTGCCCATATCAGGGTCTCTATAGCTCTGCATATTGTGTCCTAACCCGCTCCTTTTCATGTGGCAGTCCTGACATCTATCTGTGCCACCTTCTGCCTGATACGCCCAGAGATAACTTCCATAGAGGGTTCCACACTGTGACGGATTTTCGAGCTCGAAATTAGGACCGAGTCCATGACACTGTCCGCAAAGTATCGATTCTCCCATTATAGGGCTTATTTTCATCTTGGGATTAGCTGGATCTGTATGGACACCCTCTTTTGAACCATAAACAGTACCCTTTTCGGGGAATCCGTCCACCCATTTATGTACTATTGCATTTCTGTTATGACAAATCAAGCAGTTTATGCTGAGTTTTTTGAGCTTTTCCACTGCTTTCTCATCACCATCAGTGTAATCATATATTGCCTTCACAATTTCTTGCGCTACACTGTCTTCTGCTTCCTGAAGTTGAGGGAGATGACACTTTGCGCATATCATAAGATGCTTAACTTTTACATCCTCAGGCCTTTTAACGCCGGAATATTCCCAACCCTTCAAACCAATCTCTATCGTTGTCTTAATGGTTGCAGCAGTCCTTCCTGTTCCGAAGATGGAACGAGAATGTATAGACTTTTCCCAATCCTGATAAATCTTCTCATGACAGGTCTTACAGCTCGATGAATCATACATTGCAGCGAGTTCATCTATCGTCTTTGCCTTCTTCATTCCATCATTACCTGCTGCATATACAGACATCGGTAATACAATAAAAAGCAATGTAAATAACAGTTTCAATATCTGCATAAAACCTCCTTCCATCTGATTATTTAATAATAATTAATAAAGTATATCCTTAATATTTAATCCCTATATGCATCACCTCCTCAAATGTAAAATATTGAGCAGATTTTACTTATAACTATAAGGCAATGTCAAACTAAAAGTTTAGAATCAATTTGAACTGGATTTAAAGATTTTCTAAGGGGAAAGGATGTAATCAACAGACAGGTCTGTCTACCTTAGCTTGATAATAAAACGGGTTAAACCATTATCTGTTGTTATTTCTTCATAAACAACAGGCAGCTTTTCGAGTTTTATGGCAGAGCTTATGAGATATTTTTTATCTGACTCTATCACTATGGCAACAATTTCACCCTGATTAAGTTTCGCAACCTCTTCCACCACTATGGAAGTAGCACTCGAGGGTCATAAATCCATACCTGTTAAATCTAAAATTTTTTCCTTCGATTCAGAAATGCCACCACAAAGAAGGGTAGTAATGATCAGGAAAACTATGATAAGTCTAAAAGTTTCTTTAACCAAATATATTCTCATAATGTAAGAGAGCCCGACCCTTAAGATCGGGCTCTCTTTTAATGCTTCAACTTTACTGAACTGTAACTGTCTTTGTTGTTTCATAGAACAGGTATTTACCCTTGTTAACCGGTGTAGCCTTATCATCCCTGTGGTTGCCTCCGGCAGGCAAATGCCAGAGCCTGACTGTTACATCAATCTCCTTTGCCTTAATATCCCTAACTTTTTTGCCATCCTTTTCAACATCCTCGTAAGGGAATTTAATATCAAATATCTCTGTTACCGGTTTTCCGGGCTGAAGGCTTGTATCAGCCAACATGCCTGACTTCCTGTGAGGTCCATAAACCATCTTATCACCCCTACCCTTGGCAGGAGACTGAGGGGTATAGATCTTTGATGCATTGAATATCTCTTTTCCATCCTTTGTCTTAGCGGTCACATCCAGGACCAGCCTGTTAGGGGATGGTCAGCCATCAGGAATTCTATGTCCTGCCTTGCTTACCATTTTTACGGTAACCTTTGCAGTTGGAATGGAATCCCCGGCCTTTGGCAGGAAGTAATAGCCCATTGTATCTACTTCAACGCTCACAGCCTTTTTAGCCTGATCAGGGTCCCTGTATGCAGGCATATAGTGACCCTTATCCATATGGCACTCCTGACATGTCTTTGAGCCACCTGAAGGAACATATGCATGAAGGTAGCTTCCATAAAGCGTTGCGCACTGTGTGGGCTCTGTCAAATCGAAGTTCGGACCGAGTCCGTGGCACTGACCACAGAGGATTGACTCTTTCATTATTAAACTCTTCTTTAATGTCTTATACTTCGCATCACCATGAGCCCCTTCTTTATTTCCGTAAATAACATTGGCTTCTGGCTCGCCGTCAGTCCATTTGTGAATAAGTGCCTTCTGGTTATGGCAGATAAGACAGTTGATTCCAATCTTTTTGAGCTTTGCCTGTGCAGCCTCATCACCAGCGGCTCCATCGATTGCTGCCTGTGCAATTTCCTGAGCAACCTCATCGGTTGCATCTTTCAATTGTGGGAGATGACATTTTGCACAGATCATCATATGCTCTACTTTTATGTCCTTTATATCCTTAATCCCCGCCTTTGTGTATTCCTTCATTAACCCGTCCTTCACTGTACTTGCTATGGTAGCCATTGTGCGAGGTGAACCAACAAGCGATATGGCGTGATAGGACTTTTCCCACTCCTCAAACTGCTTTGGATGACACTGTTTGCATGAAGATACATCATACATCTTTGCGAGTTCGTCAATGCTTTTTGCCTTTTCTGCCGATGAAGCTGCCAGAGGCAAGGCTACAAAAAGCAAAATCAAAACCAGCCTCAATAATTTCATATAACCCTCCTTTTTTTAATCATTACCTATAAAACAGCATTACTACAAAACAGGTTCTAAACTATAACTCATCACCTCCTTGTTTGTGTCTTGATATGTAAAAACTAACAAAAATTAATCGAGGTGTCAACTTGAAATTAAAACTTTAGGCAATCTTTAGCCTGATACTTGACATAAATCCATATAATCATATATAAATATATTTATATGAAAAACATCATCAAATTATTAAAGCTCCTATCGGACGAAACAAGGCTCAGGATACTTATGCTTCTCACAGAAAAGGAGCTATGCGTATGTCAACTTATGGGTGTACTGGGTATTTCACAGCCGCTTGTATCAAGAAATCTTTCACTCTTAAGCAACTCAGGACTTCTGAGCGAAAGGAGAGATGGAAAGCTGATTTTTTATACTCTCAAAAGGCAATTGCCAGATTTTGCATCAATGGTTATTACTATGATTAAGTCAGAGTTAAGGAATAGTGAGACTTTCAGACATGATTTAAAATCTTTAAAAGAATGCAATGAATTTCAAAAAAAGACAGGAAAGTGTGACATGAAGACATTTCTTGCTTATATGGAGAAAAAAAGGAAACAGAGATTAAAGGAGGTTTAAAGATGCTGAAAGAATTTAAAAAAAAGAGGTCTAAACTTCAGTCTTACACATTAATCGGTCTACCGCTGGTAATAGTAGGTGGATGGTTCTATCCAAAGCTTGGATATCTGCTTTTAGGTTGTATGGTTGGGGCAGTGGCAGTTGCATTTTATAAAGGAAGGGCATGGTGCGATTGGATGTGTCCACGAGGCAGCTTTTATGATCTATTTATTGAAAAAATAAGCAGAAAAAGAAGAATACCAGATTTTTTTAAAAATAAAATTACCCGATTTTCTGTACTTACTATTTTATTAACGGTGCTGGGTAGTCAGATATATATGAAATGGGGAGACTGGGATGCAGTGGGAAGCGCCATGGTCACAATACTGACCGTAACTACAATAATTGGGATTATACTTGGTGTCATTTACCAGCAGAGGATATGGTGTCATATCTGCCCAATGGGGACTATAGGAAATCAATTGTCCGAAGGTAAACAGCCGCTCACAATTCATGATAGTTGCATAAACTGCAAAATATGTTCGAAGGCATGTCCTATGCAGCTCGAACCATATAAGTTTAAGTCTGAAGGCATATTTGGAGACAATGACTGCATCAAATGCTCATCATGCGCCGTTGTGTGCCCTAAGAAGGCATTATCATTTAAAAAAGAAATGAAAAAAGCTGCTTAGGATAAATATTGCTCACAATTATTAAAAATGCGTATAATTACTGTAATAGTTGACAGTACCACTTTGGAGAGCTAAATGTTAAATTTAGGGGTGCTTGCCTCTGGAAGAGGCTCTAATTTTCAGGCTATCATTGATGAAATAGAGAAGGGAAGATTGAACGCAAAGATAAAGGTTCTTATAGTAGATAATCCATCAGCGTATGCAATAGAAAGGGCAAAAAAACACTCCATAGAATATATTTATATAAATCCAAAAGAATTTGATTCAAAACACTCATTTTTCACCAAAATTGCAGATGAGTTAAAACAAAGAGATGTAGGACTCGTTATACTCGCAGGTTTTATGCGCATCATTGGAAAGCCTCTTATCGAGGCTTTCCCTAATAAGATTATAAATATCCATCCAGCACTCCTGCCCGCATTCCCCGGATTGCATGGTCAGAGACAGGCTATTCAATATGGTGTCAAGATAAGCGGATGCACAGTTCACTTTGTTGATGAGGGAGTTGATACAGGACCTATAATCATACAGGCAGCTGTCCCTGTGCATCCAGATGATACAGAGGATACCCTTTCGGAGCGGATTTTAAAAATAGAACATAAGATATTACCTGAGGCTATAAGGCTCTATGCTGATGGAAGGCTAAAGGTTGAAGGAAGGATTGTGAAGATTAAGGATTACGGATTGAGAGATGAACATATAACAAATCCTTATATTTCGTGATTTTACAGATAAATGAACCTTTTTGAAATCAAAAATAAGGCTTTATCATCAGAAAACGGAGAGTATATTCTCGGTTTTAAGGACATAGGAAGTCATGCCTGTTATATGATATATGGTATTTTGAAGCCAGGAGAAAAAAATCGGAAGATAAAACCAGGGGCAGGTCACGAGGAGATAGTCCTTTCTGTTAAAGGTGATATAGAAGTAACAGGGTATTATACGGGCAGATTAAAGGAAGGAACCGCGTTTCACATTACTGGTGAAAACGAATGTCTCTTAGAAAATAAAAACACTTCAGACGCCATTTACATTATTGCAGGCGGTCATTCCGAAGATAGCCATCACTAAAAACATCTGCTTGATTAAAAGAGATCATATAGGCGAATATAATATAAGAGAAAATTCTCAAAAGGATCTAATGTCAGAATTCCGATCAAGATTGCCCCAATTGGTTATTAAAGGCAAAAAAATTCAATTACCAATAATTCAGGGAGGTATGGGGGTTGGAGTGTCCTTATATCCTCTTGCAAGGGCTGTAGCAAAGGAAGGTGGTCTTGGTATTGTATCGAGCGCCTGTCTTGACAGGCTTGTCTCAAAGAGGACAGGGATGAGATATAATTCATACGAAGCTGCGTATGAGGAAGTTTCGAGGGCAAAGGAAGCAGGAGGTTATGCTGGCATAAATATAATGGGTGCACTGGTAAGGGATTATAATGATTCTGTCAGAGGTGCAATTGATGCTGGAGCCGATGCCATTATCTCTGGAGCTGGCTTGCCACTCACTCTTCCTGCCATCCAGCCGCCTAAGGACACTGCCTTAATACCGATAGTCTCTTCGGCAAGGGCTCTTGAGATAATATGCAAAAAATGGGAAAAGTTGAACTATAGACCTGATGCAGTCGTTCTTGAAGGACCCCTCGCAGGTGGACACCTCGGATTTAAGCCTGAACAAATATACTCAGAATCTTATACACTCGAGAATCTCTTTCCGCCCGTTAAAGACATTGCTATAAAGTATGGGGACTTTCCAGTTATAGTCGCTGGTGGTATCTATACCCATGAAGACATATTGAAATTCTTGAATATGGGTGCTGATGGCGTACAGATGGGAACCAGATTCCTCGCAACAGTCGAAAGCAGTGCATCAGAAGAGTATAAGCAGGCAGTCTTGAAGGCAAAACAAGATGATATTGTGGTCGCAATCGATCCTGGATCTCCATGCGGAATGCCTTTCAGGGTACTAAAACAATCTCCAATGTATATGTCAGCTATAAAAAAATTGAGGCATCCAAAATGTGATAAAGGTTATGTACTTCTGAAGGACAGAGAAGGTAAATTTACGATCTGTCCTGCAAAGGAAAGCAACGAGCACCACTTCTGCATCTGCAATGGACTTTTGAGTTCAGCTGGTTACAACCGTGATAAAGAAGAACCTCTATTTACAGTTGGAACAAATGCATCAAGAATTGACAAAATAGTCTCTGTAAAAGAACTTATGGATGAATTAACAGGCAAATCGAGCGATATTGCAGCGTAACCTATCTCGATATAATTTTAAAGAACTTTCTCTTGCCCACCTTAACAAGATAAGTGCCTTTTTTCAATTTCTTTTGAGGGTCCGTGATTTTTTGGTCTTCAACAAGCACTGCTCCCTGTCTAATCAATCTCATTGCCTCTCCTGTGCTGGATGTGATTCCTGATAGCTTCATGATTTTTGGAAGCCACATATCCCCTTCTTCCCATTTCAGCTCAAAAACAGGTATCTCATCAGGAACACCCTTCTCTCTAAAAATACGGTCAAATTCCTCTTTAGCATGTATTGCTGCCTCTTTGCCCCAATATCTCTCCACGATTTCCATTGCAAGGTCTTCCTTTGCCTTTTTCGGATGGACTTCCCCTGACATTAAACCTTGCTTAAGGTTATGGAGCTCTTCAATGCTGATACGGCTCAACAATTCATAATATTTAATCATCAACTCATCGCTGATGGACATCAACTTGCCATACATGTCCTTTGGAGGCTCTGAAATGCCGATGTAATTACCGAGGCTTTTTGACATCTTCTGGATTCCATCTGTTCCTTCAAGCAGAGGCATCATAATAATTACCTGCTTTTCTAATCCCATCATCTCCTGCATCTGCCTCCCCATAAGGAGGTTAAATCGCTGATCAGTGCCGCCAAGCTCAACATCTGCATTAAGATATACCGAATCATACGCCTGAAACAATGGATAGTAGAATTCAAGTATGCTTATGTCCTGCTGGCTTGCAAACCGTTTCTTAAAATCTTCCCTTTCGAGCATCCTTGCCACTGTTTTCATAGCACCTAATCTAACAATCTCCATTGCACTCATTTTTTCAAACCACTCGCTATTAAATCTTATCTGTGTCTTTTCAGGGTTGAGGATTTTAAATACCTGCTCTTTATAGGTCTCAGCATTTTTTAAGACCTCTTCTTTTGTCAATGGCTTTCTCGTTTCAGACCTGCCAGTAGGGTCTCCGATCATGCCGGTGAAATCTCCTATGAGGAAGATGACTTCATGCCCCAGTTCCTGAAACTGCCTCATCTTTTCAAGTAGCACAGTATGCCCCAGATGTATGTCAGGAGCTGTGGGATCAAATCCAGCCTTGACTCTTAAAGGTCTGTTTTCTTTATATGACCTCTCAAGCTTATGAAGAAGCTCTTTCTCGAGAATAATCTCAACGGTACCTCTTTTTATTATCTCAAACTGTTTTTCTGGTGAAAGCATAGGAGATATAATAAAACAGGCAATAGGCTATAGGCAATAGGCATTAAAGTAGGGCAGCTCATGAGCTGCCTTACTTTATCTGTGTGCATTTAACCATATCGAGTTTTTGAAATCTCATGCATCCATTACAGGATATGCAATCTGCCCTTTCCTTGCCCTCCATGAACTTATTGGGAAGATCAGGCTCTCTGATGAGGGGTCTGGATATGGAAATCAGGTCAGCATCAACTTTTTGCAATATATCTTCTGCAACAGATTTTGAACGAATGCCTCCTACCAGAATAATAGGGACGTTGAGATTTTTCTTAAAAAGTCTTGAAGAATCTCTAAAATATGCCTCTTGCTCCTCTTTGAAAATATTCAGTTGTGCAGTCTTTATTCCTGACTCATACATGCCTCCGCTGACCTCAATGGCATCAATACCAAGTTCTTCAAGCCTTTTAGCAATCCTCAAGCTCTCATCTGGCTTTAGTCCTCCCTCTACAAAGTCATCTGCATTCATTTTTATGAGGATAGGATAGTTTTTGCCAACCTCGTTTCTCATTGCCTTATAGACCTCTTCAAGGAAGTGAAATCTTCGCTCCTCATCACCTCCCCAGTAGTCATCTCTCCTATTTGTATGAGGAGAAAGAAATTCGCTGACCAGATAACCATGAGCTCCATGAATCTGGATGCCATCAAATCCGGCATACATAGCCCTTCTTGCAGCATCCCCAAATGCCTCTATTATTTCCCATACCTCTTCATTTGTCATTTCTCTTGGTGTAATCTTAGTTGATGGGTCATAAACCTCTGACGGAGCTATAGGTTGTTGTCCACCAAGGAGTACTGGGAAGCACTGTCTGCCACCATGAACAAGTTGTATTACTATTTTGCCGTCAAGTCTGTGGACAGCCTCTGTCAGCCGCTTTAATCTGTCTATGTAATAATCGTTATGTATGCACATCATCTGAGGTACAGAACGTCCAGAGATATGCACCAATGCATTTCCAGTAATGATTAATCCAACACCGCCTTTTGTGAGTTCTTTATAGAATTCTATAAGTGCATCCGTAACAAAGCCATCCACATCAGCCCTCTTTTCGTATGTTGCAGAGCGGACGAGACGGTTTTTAAGCTCCATTCCTGCTAAATTGTATTGTTCAAATAGCATATTTTACCTCCTGAGCCTTGCTGCCAATTTTATTGCCTCTATCATGCTCGATGGATTGGCAATGCCTTTCCATGCAATATCATAGGCTGTTCCGTGATCAGGGGATGTCCTTATTATGGGCAACCCAATCGTAATATTTACTGCCTTATCAAATGCAATCATCTTAAGTGGAATCAGCCCCTGATCATGATACATACACACAATTATATCAAATTCACCACTATATGCCCTATAAAATAAACTATCTGCTGGATACGGACCAGAAACAGGAATGCCTGATGCAAGCGCCTCATTAATAGCAGGAATGATCTCTCTTATCTCCTCATCTCCAAATATTCCCGCTTCTCCTGCATGTGGATTCAAGCCTGCGACTGCAATCCTCGGATTATCAATGCCGATCATATCACATGCCTTTTTAGCTAATATGATGGTTTTTAAGAGCCTTTCTTTTTTGATCAAAGCCGGAACATTCCTTATAGGTGTATGAATTGTTACGAGGATAAGTTTTAATTTGTCGCTATAAAACATCATCGCATAATCTTTTGTGTTTGTTAGCTCTGCAAGCATCTCTGTATGTCCATGCCATTTAAAGCCTGCCATTTTAAGGGACTCCTTTGAAATGGGAGCAGTCACAACTGCATCCACTTTTTTATTTAATGCAAGTTCAACTGCCTCCTTTATATATAAAAAGCAAGCCCTTCCATTTTTTGCTGAAGGCTTGCCCCTTTCAAAATCCCTGTTTCTTATTTCATTTATATCTATGATTTCGAGCTCTTTCAAATTTACAGGAATCTTTAGACTATCAATAGCCTCTTCTATTACGATTAGATCACCTAAAATTAGAGGTTTACAGAGAGTTAAAATCTCTTTGGTATTGACAGCCTTTAGTGCCACCTCGGCTCCAATCCCTGCTGGATCCCCAATGGTTATAGCAATCTTTTTAATATTATTCACGAGAAATCCCCTTTTATCACAAAAAATTAACCAGATAAATAGTTACCGGTAATGTAACAAATGACAGAGCGGTAGTAATTAAGATAATAAATGCAGCAAGAGATTCATCAAGATTAAATCGTGATGCTATCAATAGAGACAGGACCATTGTTGGCATAGCGCCCTCAACAATACATGACGCAAGGGCTGTTCCTTTTAAGCCGATAAGCATTGAAGCAGAATATGCAACAAAGGGAACGATTGCGAGTTTTATAACTGTTGCAGGTATTATGAAATATGCATGTCTTATTTTCGGAATCGATAGTGCTAAACCTATGCTGAATATCATAAGTGGTGCCACAAGGTCTCCGAGCATACTTAAAAATTTCATGATAAATGCCGGAAGTCTTAATTCAGTTATTCTCAAAAAGAACCCTGCTAAAATACCCCATAGTGGTGGCAACATAAATATTGTCCTGAGAGATTCGATAAGATTAAATCTCCTGTTCTCTCCATATCTGGATGCAAGTGAAGCACCAACAAGCCAAAGAAGAGGAGTTGTAGCGAGCAGATCAAAAAAAATCGCATATTTTGCAGCATCCTGACCGTAAATACCTGTTAAAACTGGAAGTCCGAGGTAAGTTACATTTCCAAAGGCTGCCCCTATAACAAGTATACCTTTTTCAGATGACTTAATTTGAACAAACCTTTCAAGTATTGTATATGAAGCTATGGCTATAAAGAGACCCGAAAGGGTCGTTATCCATGCAACAGCAGGAACAAGAAGTGACTCTTTATCTATATTCGAGGCGTAAACAACCTTAATACAAAGACATGGTAGAAAAATATTAAATACAGAAGCACCGATCGCCTGACGCAATACAGAAGCCTCTATGCCGATATTTAATCTCCTAAAAACAGCTCCAGTTAAGATGACCAGCCCAAAGGATATTAGCAAATCATACATTTTTAGATTTTATCAGAAAAGAGGCAGGTATTTCTCACAAAGCTATTGACTAAAGACAGTTGTCCCTTCAGGAGGAGAAAAGTTAAAGATACCATCCTTCAGCCCTGTATTTGTTCTTACATCTGTTAGCTGTATCTCTATCCTATTTGACATCGAATCAAAAATAATAAGAGACTCAATAGGAAATTCCTTATCTGACAATGTAATCTCAATAGATACTATATTACCCATGGGCTTTTTGGGTTTTAATAAAAGTCTCTGTTCAGTGTCATGGTTTCTGGTTTCTGTCTTTGTTGATATGTTGAACTCATCTTTTATATTGCCAAATCCACCTAAAAGTGAGATGGGTGCCTGCCCGTATGTATCCCTATCGAATTTTGCCTTGATTGCCTGTTTTTCCTTTACCTGATAAATAATTATCTGGTCCCCTGATATATAAACAATTTGGGGTTTATCTCCCTTATATTCCCATTTCATCTTTTGCGC